>JABAOC010013194.1_pt4 | contig 15041 bp, 18 predicted proteins | sample 7062161 | NCBI WGS metagenome assembly JABAOC01 (sample SAMN14538625, study PRJNA623070) | marine sediment metagenome | biome: marine biome [ENVO:00000428]; feature: marine pelagic biome [ENVO:01000023]; material: deep marine sediment [ENVO:00002113] | place: India: Gulf of Khambhat ... | reverse complement strand
GAAAGCTCACGGCCGCCATTGTTGCCTCTGTGGCCGCAGGAGCATCTTCAGAAAGTATCACCCAAGAATATGGATTGCAGGATGAGAGCCAGTTTCGGCAGAGGGTTGACGGCTTTTTAGGCGTTTCCGAGAGGAGAGCAGAAAGAAAGGCTGAAGGTGACTATATTCCCTATCCTCTCAACCATGTTTTTGGAGCTCTCGAACAGTTGGAGAGTCGGAGTGATTCCGAAGAGGAACTATTGGAAAAACTGTCGAAGTTGGCCGAGGTTGGAATCAATATCTTCTTGCCCTTGAGACTTTTTCCCTTGAGTTCTGATCAAATGGAGAAAATCAGATCGTTAGGCTTCAATCTGTTGGGAAAAGAATCTTATGGCGAAGTAAGATCGGTTAATTCTTTTTTGCCTCAGGGCTTAACCCTTCCTAAAGGGCTTACCTTGATAGTAGACCTAAACAAGGATCTTGATGGAAGAGAGCCTGAAGCAGCCCGCCTGGTTTTGATGCACCAAGAAAAGCCTGAGTGGGGCGACGAAGAGGAGACAAAGAAAATTGGGAAAGGAAAAAAGAAAAAAGTCTTCAGGGATATTATTGGCTTGTTAACCCTGGAAGAATTAGAAAGACTTTTAGGGAAGAGGATAGAATAGCTTCAAAAGTTAAGGTTTCTTCTGGTAATTCTTTCGAAGGGAAAGTTAGGAGACTTTCTAAACTGGTGCCTAGTTTTGGAAAAGAAATCGGGAAACACAAAAAAATAAATGAAAAAGGGGTGTTGGTTTAGCCTCAAAAGCTAAAGCCTCTTACTTTCCGTCTCTTTTGCTTTTGTCTAAAGGAGAATCATATTTCCCTGACCAGGTTCTGGGCTTTTTGCCTTTAAGAACTTTATCCACCATTTCAATTTCTTCCCTTAATCCTGGCACGAATTCATATTTTTTTAATTCTTTAGCTGTAATCCAGGCAAAATCGGTTAAATCCTTGCAGAGCTTTACTCTTCCACTTGCCCAGTCACAATAGAAACTGAGAATTATAGCCGGAAAGTCATCGGAACGAATATAGGAGAGGCTTAAGAGATATCTGATGTTTTTAATCTTTAGGCCGACTTCTTCCATCACCTCACGCTCGGTAAGTTTTTCTAAAACATTGTACCAAGAGTCGGAAGTGTCCTTTGGAGAGTTAATATAGTCGCTGGTTCTTAATTTCCCGCCAGGGACGGTCCAGAGTCCAGGGAAAGCCTTTTCTTTAAGGCTTCTTTTGGCGATGAGGTATTTGCCGTTTTTAATCACGATTGCCGTGGTCACAACGTAGTTTAGTTTGTCTTTTTCCATTGGTCTCATTTTATCATATTAGAAAAGGACTAAATTTCTTCTAGTAAACGAGACTTAATGGGGAAATAGGCCAGCAATTTGGCTAGAAAAAGATATTTAACTCCCGCCTTTGAATTTGCTTCCCGTGCTAAAATCAAGGTATGAAGAAAATCATTCTTTATATTCTTCTTTCTCTTTTTCTTCTTTTTGGGATTTTGGGGTTTTTGCGGTTTGTGGTGGGTGGGAGTGAGGATACTTGGATTTGTTTTGGTGGGGAATGGGTGAAACACGGGGTTCCTTCTGCTCCTATGCCTGAGGGTGGGTGCGGAGAGTAAATAGTCCTCTTTTTTAAAATTCGCCTCGTTTTGCGTCTTTTCTCACTAAAGATTCTTCAGACCAGGATTCTTCTGGAGGAGCATAACCCCATTTTGCTTTGCCTACGATGAGGCATGTATTTTTTATAATGGACTGAATTTGCCATGGTTCAAGGCCCATTAAATCAACTCGCCTGTCAAATTCTTTCCAGTAGGGCCCTCTTGATTTGGCGGTTCCCAAAATAAATCCAGTTGCTTTAATAGCCGGATCAGGGAGCCACTCGTGGTCTCTGATCCAGGCAGCATTGGCATCGTCTGCGATCATGACAAGTTCTGTTGTAAGGAGGGAGCTGGGTTGAGGTAAATTTTCTATTGTGGTGTCTGCAAAAATATAGCGTCCAGGGCTAATGGCCTGCTCTCTCATTTGGGGGTCTTTTTCTTTTAGAGCAGCGAGGTCGAGAGCGATAAGGAGTTCTTTTTTTTCCTCAGTTAATTCTAGAAGAGAAAGCCGACGATGAAGCTCTTCTCTGAAGCTTGCTTCCCTCTCAAGATTAGGGAGAGAGCAGAGCCACACTAATTCTGAAAGGGTGATGTCTTTGATCGGAAGTTCCGCAATTTCAATAGGGTTTTCTTTTCTGGTTGTGCCCAGATCCCACTTTTCTTCCTCCAAAATTTCCTTTATAGCTTCCTCAGCAGGAATCCCTGCGCTTTTTAATATTAGTCTGGCCTCTTTGCCGAGGCGGTTTAAAATAAGTTGGGTTTCGTTTTCGTGGTTCTTCATAGAAAAACTGCCTATTTAGGCAGATGGAGGAATAGTACTTTGAAAAAGGAAAAAAGTCAAGAATGATTTTAAATCTGCTTCCCTAAACCAAAGAGAGGCTGGCCACGCCGGCGAGGATGAGGGAGATGCCTATTTTTTGGAGAGGGAGGATTCTTTCTTTGAGGAAAATGGCGGCGAGAATGACGGTTACTAGGGGAACGGCGCTGCCGATGACAGAGACCACGGCTGGTTCTCCTTTGACTAGACCGATGTTGTAGGCTGTTAGGGCGAGGACGTCAATGAGGATGATTACCCAGATTAATTTGGGGATTTTTTTAAGGAGAACAGGGAATTTTTGTTTGAGGAGGATTGCCAGGAGGAAGAAGATAATTACGTTCCAGAATCTTAGGCCGAGATTGGCGGAGTACCAACCTAATTTTCTTGAGAAAAGAGCTAGAAGAAACATTTCTATTCCCCAAGCTAGGGCAGCGAAACTGGCCCATTTTACCCCCGCATATATTTTGACCCTTTTCTCTTTTCTAATCTCTTTAAAATTGGCGGAAACAAGAACAATGCCGGTGAAGGCAACCGCCATGCCCAGTAGTTTTAAGGCAGACACAGGCTCTTTTAGGAAGATAAAACTGAGAATGGCGGTGATAATCGCCCAGGCAGCGCTTAAAGAAACAACCAGGGAGACGGTTCCTTCTTGGAAGCCCTTGAGGAGGGAGATGTAGGCCAGGCTTCCCGTGAGGGCAATTAGACTAAGAAAGATAAGGTTGTAGTTGAAAACCAATTGTTCTTTGAAGATGGGTAGGAGAAGTAGAGTGGGAAAAATGGCAAAGATTTGAATTAAGAAGGCAATTTTGAAGGCGCCGAACCTTCTCGTTAGGGAGGCAACCAGGAAGTTGTTAGTTCCCCAGCTGATCATGGCGAGGAGGCCATAGAAGACTGACGGGGCGAGAATTGGCTTCATTGTTTATTAGTATACATCCTTTTTTCTTTTAAGCTCCTTTAAGTTTTCAAACAATATTTCTAAATCTCTGGACGGAGGCTCCTTGGGAGGGTTACAGTCGGCACACCACTCTTCAGACATTCCGTGTATGCAGTGTTTTCCTGGCTCTACTCTCGCCCTTGCCTTTTTAACTTTCCTTTTCTTCTCTTTTTTTTCAGCCTCAAGCCTTTTTAATGCCTGCTTTTCTATATAAGTTATTCCCGAGCGGGTGAGGCCAAGGTTAAGAATTTCGCTCACTTCCTCTGCCGTCCGGTAAATGCCATCTAAGAGGCCATAGTGACAACATAAAATACTTTTAGTCCGGTAAGGAAGAGACCTATATTCATCCGTTTCTCTTGCTCTGGCCCTCGTGAAGATAAGAAACTGTTCCCATAAATGAATTGGCATGTTTTTTGGAACTTCCTGGAACTCGCTGCACCGAGCTCTTTTTTGCCTTCTCCTTTCTTTCTTAAGTGACCTTCTGTATCTCTTTTCAAATCTTCTTGCTTTTTCCCGAGCAGATTTTCCTTTTATCGGATAGCCTAAAAATCCAAGAAGACCTGAAATTCTTACTCTAGCGTTAGCGAGAGTTAAACCGTTTTCAGAGGAAACCTGGGCGAGACTCTTTTCTGGGCGAGGCTCTTCAGGGCAAAAATATTCTTTGACTATTCTTGCTTCTGGGAGTCCTAATCTATCTGCGTTTTCTAAAACCCCTTCCTGATAGCTGTCTAAGTTAAGAAGAAATTTCCTTTTCTTTCTCCAGACTTTACCAGGGCCTATTGGCCTTGCTTCTCCTGAAATAGGCTGAATCCCCCTTTCTTTTAGTAGCCTGGCAATATTGGTGTTTTGTTTAATATGTCTCTCGTAGAGATCCGCGGGAAAGCGGATGATTTGGAGGAAAGGGCACATCCTTGTGACTTCCTCTATTAAGGCCTCGCTCGGACTTTGCCCTATGTGAATCAATCTGGTTGTCATTGGGAGGCTTGAAGGGTCATCCTTTTTGCCTAAAACGGTAAAATTGTCATCGGATTTTCTAAGCGAGGGAGTTTTTTCAATGACGGGGCCAAGGACTTCTTCATCGTCAATAGGGTTTGGCATTCGTGCTAAGGCCTCTTCATCGAGACAGTCGGCACACCATTCTCTAGGCATTCCGTGCCGACATTGTCTTTCAAACTCTACCGTCATTAATTAAGGGCGAGCCTTTCTGTCTTAGATTATAAGATGTGAATCAAGCAACCTCCACCCTTTTATTTTCTATTTCTTGACATCACGAGTATAATATAGGCCGATGAGCAGAAAATGGGCAATTATTGGTGGCGTTTTGGCTTTGGTGGTGGCCGCCGTTTTGGTTTTTTGGTATTTTGGGGTGCGGGAAGAGGGAGTTTGGGTTTGTCAAAATGGTGAGTGGGTGAAACAAGGGGAGCCGGTAGGACCTAAGCCTGAGAGAGAATGTATTGAAGGAGAAAAGGTAAGTGGTCCTGAGGAAGAGGAGAAACCAATTGATCAGGCCAAGTTTGAGAGAAGCAAGGAAATTGCTTTGGAGGCGGCGGAGAACTCTCCTACTTACAAATACGATGGTTATGATTTGAAATTTGAATCTTCGGAAGCTTTATTTTGTCCTTCTTGTTGGGAGTTTACTTTTTCCTTTTTAAGTCGTCATTCAGGCTATGGTGACCGAAGCGGACAAGTTTTGGCTCAGGTGATTACCCCTCATTTGATTAGAGTGAATGTTGAGGATGAAGAAATTGTGGCCGTGGTGACGGACCGAACCTTTGACGAGTTAAAAGGGATTTATTTAAAGTGATTTATCTTCCCCATAGGAGTTCCTAGATGAGGCAAGGCTTTCCAAGATCGTGTGGTAGAGTAGGTCGTCGATACAGAACCTTCCTTAGAGATTTGGTGCAGAGCAGAGAGGTAAAGGGAAAAGATGCACTTGCTGCAATTCTACATATTGAAAAGTGTGATTACTGCCAGGCAAGTATTGAACTAGCAATTCATCGAGCGGAAAGAGAACAACGAGAAACGGAGTATTTGGAATCTCTTGATTACACACTTCAGGAAGCAAAGGTGAGGTTGGTAGGCAGCACAATTGGCAAAGAAAAGATATAGGTTAACTCTGTCTACATTTTTATATTCAAATCTTCTCCACAATCTGAACAATGGCCCTTTTTGTCTACTCCTAAGATTTCCGTTCTGTAGCCAGTTCTTCTGATGGCTAAGTTATGGCATTTGGGGCAGAAGGTGTCGTCTTCTTCGTCCACGGGGAGGTTGCCAATGTAAACAAATTCTAAACCTTCTCGCATGCCTGTTTTCCTGGCCTTAAGAAGAGTTTCTGGGGGCGTGGGCGGGACGTTGGTGAGGTCTGCATAGGGGAAAAAGCGGGTGACGTGCCAGGGGGTTTTCTTGCCCAGGTTTTTTATTATCCAGTTGGCTATTTTCTTGATGTTGCTGTCCGAGTCATTCCAGGTGGGGACGAGGTTAGTGACGCATTCAATGTGGATTTTTGAATATTGGTCATGGACATATTTGGTGGTTTCAAAAACTCCTTTGGCCTGGGGAACGCCGATGAGTCTTTTGTAGAGCCTGTCGTCAAAACTCTTGAGGTCGACTCGATAGATGTCTAGGTAAGGGGCGATTTTGTCGATGGCTTCTTTGGTAGCATAACCATTGGTCACCCAGCAAGTGTAGATATTTTCTTTCTTGGCGAGTTTGGCGCCATCGAGGGAGTATTCTAGCCAGATGGCCGGTTCGTTGTAAGTCCAGGCAATGCCTTCGGCACCTGATTTCTTGGCTGTTTGGATTGCTTCTTCAGGAGAAAAAAGCTTTTGGTTGTCAATGTTGATAGAAGTCCCATTTACGTGGCTGATTTGCCAATTTTGGCAAAAAGCACAGCGGAAATTGCAGCCATAAGTTCCCAAAGAGAGACAAGGAGAGCTAGGTTTATAGTGATAGACTGGCTTTTTTTCAATCGGGTCCACATTAATGTCAGAGACGACTCCATAAATGACTGATTTGAGATTTCCCTTTTGGTTGATTCTTGTTTGGCAGAAACCCCACTGGTCTGTGGCGACGGTGCACCTTCTTTGGCAGGTAAAGCAGGCCACTTTTTTATCTTTTAATTTTTTGGCAAGAAGAGTTTTCTTCATGGAAGATGTTTAGAGCTTTAAGAGAAGTATAGCAGTTTGGGGATTGGAGTTTAAGTAACACCCAATTGTCGGCTAAGGGCTTTGATGTCGAAGTCGCAGTCAAGGATTCGGGAGAAATAGCGGTTGTAGAAATCCTCAAACTCGTAGATTAACGGAACCGCGCTTCTTCTTCGCTCTTTGCCTCTAAAAAGATATTGGACCTGCATAGCGTTAAGCTCATCTCCTTCATTTTTTTGGATGGCCTCGTCTGTTCCGCTGGGGCGGTAGTCTTTGTCGGATAAGAGGGTTAATTCGTGAACAAATTCGACCACTTCCCGGGGGGTGAGGAAGTTAAAAACATAGCCGGCTCCGTAAGGACTGATGCAGTGGGTGAATTCATGCATGGCAATTTCTTGCAAGTGTTTTCTATTCCATTCTACGAAGTCGTAGCCATAATTGCGGTTCTTGGGGGAAACGGGTTCAGAGAAAAGAATGGTCCCAGGGCTTTCTTTTTTAGGAATGGCGCCGGCCGGTTTTGGCCATTCTTTTTGGTAGGGCCTTATCTTCACCAATCCCACTATTCTTTCTGAGTTGGGAATTGCTGCGAGAAAATCTCTGACCTCTTTTTTAACCCATTCCCCTCGATACTGCCTGGCTGATTCCGGATGAATCGTGATTCGTGGCTTGGGCAACTTTTTTTTCTCACCTGGCTCGGTCTGCCAGTATCCCCAAATCATTCCCGCCATTTCTTTGGCTTGCTGAGAATCCGGGCCATAAAAGTCCATGGTTGCTTCCAGTTGTTCTTTTTCAAAAGCTAACCGGTCGAAGATTTTTTTAGTGGCTTTAGTGGGGTAAAGAGTTTCGGGAACAAAAATTTTCAGTCCGGGAGAGATTTTAGGTGAAGTATTTCCCCAGCGATGGTTGAGTTCGTTAACTGCTTCGGGGGTGCTTTCGGCCTCTCGGGCGATTGATTCTAAGGTGTCTCTTTCCTGAATTTCGATTTCTTTTCGCCAGGTTCCCCTTATTTGATAAATTTCTTGAACCTTATCGTCTAAATCTCTGAGCAGAGAAAGAACAGTTTCTGGTCGTTCCCCTTCCGGGGCAGGTTCTGGGGCAGATTCAGCCCTTAATTGCTTTAGTTTCCATCCTGTTAGGACAGCACCTATAGCTGCGCCGCTGCCGACAAGAAATCTCCTTCTACTTACTTTTGGGGCAGTTTCTCTTTCTTTGCTCTCTTCCATTGTAAAAAACTATCAGTATTATACAGAAAATGTCTAAAATTTTCACTCAGGGCTTTAGAGTTGCTTGAGTTTTTCTTTAGCGTCAGCGTCGTCTCGGTCAATTTTTTCTAAAATATATTCTAGCTGCTCCCGGGCTTTTTTGATTTCTCCCTTTTCTTGATAGTATTCTGCCAGTTTAAAGCGGGCTTTGGCGTAGTTGGGTTTGAGTTCGATTGTTTTTTCGAGGGTTTCGATGGCGGCTTCTTTTTGGTCTAGATAAGCGTAAAGCAGGCCAAGATTGTAGAAGATTTTGGCGTCGGTGGGAGCGAGTTCGGCAGTATGGAGGAGGGCTCCCAGGGCGCTTTCTTGGTATTGTGAATCGATGGTGGAAAGATCGATGAGGATTTTGGCCCTTTTTTTCCAGAAGTTGAGATGATAGGGGCTTNNGCCATTTCTCCTAGTTCGGCGGCGGTGGAAGCGTCTTTTTCGAGGAGGGCCAGACCAGAAAGAGAGACGGCCATTTCGGTGTGGTAATAAGGTTCGCCCGGGCAGAGGCCAGTGGCGATTAGAAGTTCTTGATAGCCTTTTTCGTACCAGGCGGAGTTGTTGAGTTTTTCTGCCAGGGCAAAACGGGTATCGGCATACCAAAATTTGGCAAGGGAGAAGAGGACGAAGAAGGTTAAGAGCGAGATAGGGATAATCGTGGCCCATTGTTTGGTTTCTAATCCTTGCCTTTTCTCTCTAGGTTCTTCCTTGGTTTTCTGGGTCAGGGCAAAGGCGAAGGCGGGGATGAGGAAAAAGAGAAGGTTCACCGCCACGACGGAAAAGCCAAAAAAGTTGGTGATGAGAATGCTGATATAGCCGGCTAATAGGGAAATTAGGAGATAGTTTTGGCTTTTTTTGAAAAGGGTCTTTTTGAGGGACCAGAAGATGAAAGTACTGATAAAACCTAGGTAGGTTGAGAGGCCGACAAGACCAGTGTTGGCTAAGATGGTCAGGTATTCGTTATGGGCTTTGTTGTAGAGAAAGTCCCATTCGGAAACGTCATTGTGGGCTCGGGGACNNGGCAAAGGTTTCCACGCCGGTGCCAAAGACGGGGTGATTCTTCCAGATGTCAATTGCTCCTTGCCAGACAATTTTACGGATGTCACCAGACTCGGTGATTAGAGGGGGGAGTTCGGGTTCTGCCGAGATGGTTGCTTCTGGCTCTGGGGCTGGTGGGGGTTTGAGTTTATTGATTGCTTCTCCTAAATGAGGTGTCCAGGGTGTGCCGACGAAAAGGGAGATAAGGAGCAAAAGAGAAGAGATAAGAAGGAAACTTTTTAATTTTTGATGAGGAATCGCTTTTGGTTTTTTGGGGCGCCGGAGATCGGGGAAAAAAGTTAGTCCCCAGAAGACAAGATAAGCTCCTGCTAGGCCCATCAGACCAGAGCGGGATTTGGTGTAAAGAAGACAGAGATAGAAGAGAGCCGAGAGAGCGAAACCAGTCAAGGCCTGGGACTTTTTTTTGAAAAGCTCCTTTTTAGTTAAAGACAGGGCCCAGGTAATGGGAATCAGGGCGACGAGCCAGGCCGCCAGCCAGTTGGGCTGGCCAAGGGTAGAGAAGACTCGCCTTTGGACGTCTTGGACCCAATATTGGGCGTCAATGCCAAAGTGTTCGGCGACACCGTAGAGGGCGACGAGGACGGTGGCGTAGAGGGCGAAGCGAAGTGTTGCCAGGGCTTTTTCTTTATTCATATTGGCCACAAAAGCCCAGAAGAGGAGGAGGAGAGCGAGGGTGGGCAGAAGACCTCCATTGAGGCGGCTGTAATAGCCCCAGAGGGAAGTGTGACGGTCGATACTATTAATAGTAGAGATAATTTGGCTGATGAGGAAAAGAATCAGGGGGATATCTAAGATGGTGCGACGGAAGAGAAAGCGCTTTTCGACCACCATTTTTATCAGCCAGGAAGAGACAATCACAGTGGCGAAGAGGTAGACGAGCATCATTTTGTTAAATTCGAAAAGCTCGTAATTCCAGGGGGTAAGGATGAGGGGAACTAAAAAAAAGAGAAGATAAAAAGAGAATTCAATCGCTCGGTCGAGGAGGGAAGAGATTCTTTTCATTGGTTTTGAGGTTTAGTTTAGCAGATTTCTTGCAGAGGAACAAACTCTTTGTTATTATCCGCCTTATGCGTTTAAAAGAAGGGGAACCAGCGTCAAAAGTTTATTTTCGGACTCGAAATTTGTGGCATTCCGTGCCTGAAGAACAAGCAAGAGATTTACGGCAGTTGGATTTTGAAGACTGGAGGAATCTTCGGACAGTTTGGTGCCAAGGGCCAGGAAGGGCGGTTCCTTCAGAAAAAGTGGCCAGAACGATTAAAGAAACGACTAAGAGAGATTTGGATTTGGATGAGGTTAAAGCCCTTCCTCCGGGCTCTTGGATTAATAACCGGGGAATGATTTATCCTAAGGGATTTAAGTTGTGCTATACTAAGTTCGTTATAAATAATCTTCGACGCAGGTTGGGATGGTAATTGACTCTCTGTTTGGTTTAGTTTCCCATGATGTCGGTATTGATTTGGGGACCTCTAACACGATGATTTGGGTGAAAGAAAAGGGGGTGGTGGTCCGAGAGCCCTCGGTGGTTGCCCGACACAAGAAGACAAAGGAAATTCTTGCTATTGGCAGCAAAGCCAAGAAAATGGTGGGCAAGACTCCAGAAATGATTGAGGCAGTCCGGCCCTTGAGGGATGGGGTGATTGCTGATTTTGATGCAGCTGAGGTGATGGTCAAGCAATATATTCGGGATATTCATGACTCTGGCCCCTTTTTCCCCAAAATTCCTAAGCCGAGAGTGGTCATCGGTATTCCCTCTGGGGTGACGGAGGTGGAGAGAAAGGCGGTTCAAGACGCGACTCTCGGTGCCGGGGCGAGAAAGGCTTACCTCATTGAGGAGCCGATGGCCGCCGCCATTGGCATTGGTTTGCCCATTGACAAACCGGAGGGAATGCTCCTGGTTGATATCGGCGGCGGCACCACCGAGATTGCCGTCATTTCCTTGGGAGGGATTGTGATTGAACGTTGCCTGCGGGTGGCCGGTGATGAGATGGATGAAGCAATTATCTCTTACATGAGGCTGAAATACTCTTTGCTTTTAGGTGAAGCTACGGCCGAGGAGGTGAAGATACAATTGGGTTCAGCCTATCCCCAAGAGAGAATTCGCCAGATGATTATTAGAGGGAGGGATTTGGAGACGGGTTTACCAAAGTCTCTTAAGGTCGGTTCCGAAGAGGTTAGAGAGGCGGTTTCCCCCGTGATCCGCCAAATTGTTGATCAGATTTCCGAGGTGATTGAGGAAACACCGCCGGAGCTTGTTGCCGATATCGTCTCTCGGGGAATTACTCTTTGCGGGGGTGGTTCTCAATTGGCCGGCCTGGATAAATTGATTACCGAAGAGACAAAGATGCCGGTCTGGCTGGCGGATAAACCGATGTCGGCTGTCGTCCGGGGTTGTGGCAAGGTTCTGGAGGATGCGAAACTGCTCAAGAAAGTCCAGGTAGTTGGAGGTTTGAAGTAAGAGCGATGTTTTTTAAAAAAAAGAGGGGGGCTGTTTCAAGCTTGAGCCGTGCCGTTGAAAAAACGCTAGAGGAGGTAATGCCGGTTAAAGCAGGAGAAAGAGTGGTTATCTCCACCGATATTCAAGGTTCCCCAAGAGTAGTTAAAGCCACCTATCAAGCGATTCTTCAAAAAAAGGCCCATCCGGTGGTGGCTCTCTATGAGGGATTAATTAGAACCAAAACTGAGGAAAAATTACTTCTTCCCCTTGAGAAGGTTATCAAAAATGCCGATGTTTGGTTTGAGTATGGAGGAAAGAGGCTTTTGCTTTACACCAATGTTTGGGAAAAAGCCCTCGAATCAGGCTGTAGGCATCTGTGCCTGCCGGGAATAAAAACAGGGATGATGATAAGGACGATTGGGAAAATTGACCTTGGCTTAGTTAGTCAATTCAGTCAAGAGTTGTTGAGAATGGTAAGAAAAAGGAAAAGCGCTCGCCTCATCTGTTCGGGGAAAAAAGAGTTAAGGGGGAGAGTCGGAAAGAAGCCCTATCTTAAAAAAGGAAGGAAGGGATACGGGTACACCAAAGTTTTACCAGGGCAGGTGAATTTACCCTTGATTCCCTCGAGTGTCGAAGGTGATTTGGTAATTGACGGTTCCTTAAGTGAATTGGGTGTTCTTAAAAGGCCGATCCAAATTAGTTTAAAAAAGGGAGTGATAGATAAAATTCAGGGAGGGGGGGAGGCAGACGTTTTTCGAAAGAAATTAGCTGGCTATCGAGTTAAAGATGTTTATAAAATTGCCCACCTTTCTTTTGGTTTTAACCCTGGTGTGACTAGGTTAACAGGTAATCTTTTGGAGGATGAAAGACTTTTTGGCTGTCTTAACATCGGTTTTGGCCCGCCCTTTTCTAAGGCGCCCTGGCATGCCGATGGCATAATNNAGAAGAGAAAGGAGTTTATCTTCACCCTTCTCTGGTTGAGCTTTGTAAGAGGATGAAAGTCAAGGGGTATTAGGTGGCGAGGAGATACCGGTAGATTTTTCTCAGTGGCTTGAGCTGACCAAGCCATTTTATTTTTATTAATCCCGGAAAGATTAAATTAAGACGGGAGTAGAGTAAAAGTAAATAGTTAACCATTTTGATTTTATTATTTTGTAAATCAATTTCGTAAGTAGGGTAAACAATTTTAGTGACTTTGCCGTTAAGCTGGGATTTGAGAAACCTATTATCAATTCTGGGGTTATTATCTCCTTTTAAGATGAAATATTTCTTGCTTCCTTTCCTAACTACTTGAACGATTCGGTGGGCGGATAGCTTTTTTTTCCAGAAAAAGATGACAATGTCATTGAGAAAATAGTCCTGCTGTTTATTGAAATCGACCACCAATTCACAGCCCTCTTTAATCAAAGGGCTCATGCTCATTCCTCGGCTCTTTATTTTTATCTTTTTTTTAGACATGGGTCCTGATCATTCGCCAAAAGGATTTATCATTGGTAAAACCTAAGTCGTAAAGAGGCACCTGCCTGCTGATTTGAAGGCTATTTTTCCATATTTTTTCAAGAAAAAGATTGGCTTGTTCTTGGGGAAGAATGGCGAGGCTATTCTTAAAAAGTTTTTCTCTGCCCTTTTTTTGGGAAAAGGGTTCTATTTTATTTTTTTTGGATTTTTTGAGAAAAAAGATGCCTTTGATTTTCAGTCGGCGGTTTTTTTTCTCAATTTTTTTCTTTTCATAAAAAGGCGAGGTGAAGAAAAAATATTTATTGGCTGATTTTTTAATAATAGCGGTATCGTCGGCAAGATGTTTGTTTTTGGGGGAGAGTTTTAAAATCGTTGATTTTCCCCCGCCACTTTTACTGCTAAAGATATAGGCCAGGCCCTGCTTCTCTACCGCTGAAGCATGGAGTAAAAGGCCGCCCTTTTTAATGAGCGAGGTAGCATAGGTAGCTTTGAAAAAAAAGTTGAACTGTTGTCTAAAAAGCCTGAGATTGTCAGAGCAAAAAAGTTGAGGGCCAAGGCGGTGGCTTTTATAGGAAAGGCGATATTTTTTATAATCGCCAACGGTGACATTTAATTTATATTGAGGCGGACCGGAGAAATTGACGAGAAAAGGGCTATATTTTTTTTCTAGGAAGTTAAACCATCGTTTTTGATTGACCACCAAACGGCAATTTAACTCAGCAATTTTGAGGTCTAGATGATAGTCTTTGTCTGATTGTATAGGCATTTGAAAAAAGCGATGTCAAATAGATTATACCTTACGGAGACTATTTTGTTATTATAGGGATGTTGGAAGGACTTTTTGATGAAAATCTTGGCTTTTTCTTCTAATCCCTTGCCCGGCTGGTGGCGGCTTGAGAGTCCAGCAAAGTGGATTAACCGAAAGACAAGTCACCAGATGAGGGTTTATTACGGAAAGAAGCGGACTTGGCTTAGCCAAGTGAAAAGAGTGGATTTAGTTGTTGGTCAAACTTTTGTTTCGCCTGCCTTGGTAGATGCTCTTCACGCTTTGGGGATAAAAGTAATCTATGAAATTGATGACGCCTTTCTTGTTTATAAAAAGGAAAGTCTGAGGCCGAGTGTGGCTAAGCTAATTGGACATTTGCCAAGGAAGGCTTTTAAAGAGACGGTGAGAAAGTGTGATGCCTTAACCGTTTCCACCGAATCATTGAAAAGGCGTTTCGCTCGGTTTTATCAGGGGCCAATTTATGTTTTGCCGAATTACATGGATTTTGAATGGTGGGGGCCGCCGCTAAAGATAAAAAAGAAAAGAAAAGAAGTTAGAATTGGTTGGTTTGGTTCGGTAACTCATTATGAGAACGTGGAAAAAATCCTTAAGCCTGTTATCTTAAAGGTTCTTGCTCAGCACGATAATGTTTTTTTTATTCTCAATTCATTGGCAAAAAAAATACTTGAAAAAGAGACTTACCCCAAGAAAAAAGTGAAGTTTTTAGACTCGGTGCCGATTGCTCAATGGCCAGCCATGGCAAAAAAGATGGAGCCAGACATTGGCCTGGCTCCCTTACTTGACGATTATTTCAATCAATGTCGCTCTCCCCTTAAATATTTTGAATTTGGGGGCAATAAAGTGGCCGGGGTTTATTCGCCGACGGTTTATCAAAAATTGGTCAAGCATGAAGAAACCGGGTTTATTGCCGGTTCCGTCAGAGATTGGGTGAAATTTTTGTCGCTTTTAATTGAGAGCCAACAATTGAGGATAGATGTAGGCGGGAGAGCTTACAAGGATGTTAAAAGAAATTATGATCTTAAAGACCATTTTCAGGAGAGAGTTAAGGTTTATCAGGAGGTTTTAAAAACAGGATAAGATGAAGATATCGGTGGTCATTCCCACTTTAAACAGAAGTGAAAGGTTAAAAAAATGCCTTGCTTCTTTAGCGGCTCAAACGAGAAGGCCTGATGAGGTAATTGTAGTTGATAACGGCTCTTCTGATGAAACGGCCAAGGTAGTTAATTCTTTTAAGAATCGATTGCCCATCGAGCGTTTGGATGAGCCTAAACGGGGAATTGCTTTTGCTTTGAATGCGGGGGTGAAGAGAGCAAAAGGGGAGATAGTTGCTTTGACTGATGACGATTCGGTGGTGGCTAAGGACTGGGTGAAAAGGATTTTGGCGATTCACCGGCGAGGCAATTACGGAGTTCAGGGAAGAAGCGAGAGTTCTTCTCCAGATAATCCTTACTCTCTTATTTATCATTTTTTGGTTAACCGCTCTTCAGCCATTGGCCAAAAAGTAGCTCAGAAGAAAGACAAGAGGATAGGGCTGAGGGAAATAGGCCAGATTG
>JABAOC010022959.1_pt2 | contig 15053 bp, 11 predicted proteins | sample 7062161 | NCBI WGS metagenome assembly JABAOC01 (sample SAMN14538625, study PRJNA623070) | marine sediment metagenome | biome: marine biome [ENVO:00000428]; feature: marine pelagic biome [ENVO:01000023]; material: deep marine sediment [ENVO:00002113] | place: India: Gulf of Khambhat ... | reverse complement strand
GCCTTTGATAAGAGTGCCTATTCTAAGGTCGAACGTAAGCGTAGTATTCGAGCCGGAGCGGTTGTTCGTTGTCTGCTCTATCCTGGACCACCAATTGTACAGTACCCCTATGCAAGCCGGATTCGTTTGAAGAGAAAGTACATTCAAGATGAAATCGATTGGATTGCAGCCCGTTTTCAGGAACACTAATTGTAATTTCTGAAGGCACCGAGACGGCCTTTATCTTGATGTTTAGATGAGGTTCTCTATACAGTGTTATCGTGCGAGAAACTGTCTGGCCTTTTGCAACCGGTCCGAGCCAAAGGATATCGGATACACATCCGGCCAGACTCCTGCTTTGCAGTTCGTACGGTATGGTCACCATTTCCTCGACGTTGCCGTATTTGGCAACCAGGGCAACATCTCCCTTCAGTGTTTGCCCCCAGCCCGGCGTCCTGGCGGTAAGCACGACCTCGTAAGCTGTCTGGCCGTACGCACTGTGTCGTGTCCATTGGCAGTCTATGGCATCGCCGGGCCTTTCGAGCTTATGCAGATCAGCGTCCGGAGTTTCAGGCCGGAATACGAAGAACCTGCCCTGAATCTGCGAGTTTGGTTCCAGCTCGCGAGCGAACCAGCCTTTGGGTATGACATCCAGAAATTGTCCTGCTTTACCTTTAGCTCTTGTAGCTGCCTGGCCCGGCTTTTTTGCCATAAGCTCTTCAAGCATCTGTTTTGTCACAGTACGTTCGTGGGAGATGACATTGCCGTCCTTGTCGATTATGACGTAACGTGGAATTGCGTTCACGCCGTATTCGGCGAAAGTAGCGCTGCCCCAGTAAGTACGTTGTGCATCCGGTTCATCCAGCCCGACCGTATATTGTATCTTGTTGCTGTCTATGTACTCGTTTACAGAAGGTTTTTTCGCAGCGGAACGGCCCGAAGCAAGCAATTCGTCTTTGTCTTCGAGCCATCCGGCGATATTTTCAATGTACTCGGTAACATTCTCCGGCTCTTGTGTGGCGGTATGAATCGAGACAAAGATGCCGCCCCGGCTCTTGAGCCACTGTGAAAGGTCATTGTTCTGCGGAATCTCTCGAATGCAGAAACCACATCCGATGCTCCAGAAATTCACAACAGTAAGTCGTTCAGGCGGCCATACGTCGAGATTGTATGGCTCCGACAGCCATTGTTTAATATTCGGACTCGGTGCTTTCCGGCCGATTCGTGAATCCCGGGTAGCCGTCGCTTCACGTCTTCCACGCGTTTTCTTTAGAAATTCAAGCAAAGCCTCCGGCTTCGCGTATCCGGCATGGACGGAGTCCGGATTGGCGGCGGCCCGGCAGTACTCGCCATAACGCCACTGAATCATAGGCTTGAAACGGTAGTCTATGACAAGCGCTCTATCCGGCAGTTCACCCAGCGACAGATCTTCATCGTTTAGCGGGCGGTTGAACCTCATTTCCTCAATGACATAAATCCGAACGTAGCATTCATTCCTACGGACGTTAGGACTTATATGGATATTGAGGTGTGGAACTGAATAACCATCGATCTTCTCGTGAAAGAGATAGTAATCGTCTGTTTGAAACTCCTTGGCGTGCTTGTAGTACGAATGACATAGGGCGAAATCATGATTGTATTGCCGCGTCATGATCAAAGAATTGTCATCCGGCAGTGAGATCATACATCGCACACCCTCTTTGTTTAGCTCAAAGGAGAGAACCTTTCCATGCGTGCGCAGCCATCCGGAAGCGAAGCCCAGGTCGCTAAGGTCGGCGTGCTTGATATTCGGGATTTTTGCGTGAATATCGAGCTGGAGATTTCGCCCCGAATAGTCATAATAGAGCCGCCCGTCATAGACTGTGATATCTTTTCCCCCGCTGCGAAAAACAAGCGTCTCTTTGAAACGCTCTCCGCGATGCAGAGCGTGCCGCTCGAGTCCACGGTCCTTCTGGGTCCATTTCCGAATGAGCTGCTCTGCCTGCTGCGATGGGCTCAGGCTCCCGTTTTTGTCCTTTGCTATCTGTTCTACGCTTGCCTTAAAAGCCTCATAATCGTCAAGGGCGATGTCGAAGGTTATTTGACGCAGTTTGATCTCGTAGCTTGCTATGGATTCGTCTCTTGCCTCTAAAAAACGGAGGAAATCATCGGCCCCGTCAGCCGCCAGGGACACCGCCGCAATCAATAATATAAGGCATATTATGCTTATTTTCCTGCATGCCGACATGATGCGTTCCTTTCGTCTCTATGATGTGAATAATAGTTCGTTCCAAATATTAGACGAAAAAAGCAGTGATTCGTTACGGAAATTCTCAAAAATCATTCATATAAAGAAAACGTCATGAATCTGAATCATGAAGTATGGGCATTCATTTTATGCTGGTTAATCCACCAGAGCGGAAGCTGAGACCAGGTTCTCTACTTCCTTTCGGAGGTCTTTTAGTTCCTTTTCGTATGCCCCCATACATTCAGTCCAGTGCTTGTATTGTCCGCCGGAACCGTTAAAAGGAATTTTACGAATCCCCATTTGCAGACTGTTGGCGAAAGCATAGGTTTCCGCAGTCAAATCAGCCAGGATTCGGTAATGCTCGAGACTTTCTTCCAGAAAACCCAAAGCTTTCTTCATATCCGTCGCATCTTTACTGAATTGATAACGCAAAACAAGCATGGCTGCTTTAGCTTTCGCAGCATAGAATTCCGACATCGCCCGGATACAAAGCATATCATTCTTAAGTCTTTCAAATTCCTCCTTATTCTTGCAGACGTAATCAGCAGCACGATTAATTTCCACTACGGCTTTCCCTGAATGATTGAGGATTTGGTCGATAACTTCTATTGGTGTTTCCCCCACGTGGTCTTGTCCTCTCCATTCTTTCTCGACATACTCTCCCAGCCGTTCTCCCACGGGACCATCTGAGTCCACTAAGCGGGGCCAAAGACGATACTTTTGGGGATTGACCAATTGGTCCAGTGTCATGCCCAAAGAGAGTGTCTGACGATTGCCGTTCGTGATTCCAAAACGTCTTAGAATCATTGGGGCACACATACCAGAGTGATTGTATGCTTCGAGTATGTGTGTCGCCGCCTCTCTGGAGCCATAAACTTCTGCCAGACGTGAAACCCAGTACTCATTTTCATCCTGCGCCTGGCGATCCGGATTCCAGGCGTAACGGGCCCAGGCTTCGAACCATATCCAGTCCCGTTCATATTGCCTGATTCGGGCCTTGTCCGGACTGTCCGGCCAGGCCCAATAGGCCAGCGGGTACAGATGCAATCCGTTAGCGTGGTGAATTGTCTGTGCGGCTTGAACACACTTCTGTATGAAGCGCGTCGCCCCGTACCGGAACGGCTCCAGATTCGCCATGATATGAATATTCGTAATGTGCTGTGAGGTGATCGAACTTAACTGGCGGTGAATCTCCGCCCACGGCCCTCGCGGCCGGCAGCTCGTCAGGGCCTCACCGTTGTACTTCATCATCGTGTAGAGGTTTTTATATTTCTCTAATCCGGCCCCGACAATCTCTCGCGCATCGGTGTCCATCGTATGTTCTCTGATGATAATCGGCGGCTCCTCTGTCAGTCCCAGGGCATCCATGCCGTCCTGAACGCCCGGTATAATCACATTGGTCAGCCAGTATTTCTTGTTCTCGGCGCCGGATAATGCCTCTCCTAGGCAGACTAACAATCCGACATTCGGATAACTCCTGACGAACTCAGCGATGGACTTGCGAGTGTAATCGGCACTCAGGTCCGTTGGTTCGGATTGANNATAATCCAGATACCCCGCTTGTCCGCTTCGGTAGTAAGAAAACGAAACGCTTCTCTGTTTTTATGGAATATTTCATCCGAAACTTCTACGGCTTCCGGATAGTCCTTGAGTTTTACCAGAGATGGGAACGGATGACCGTTCCACAAGTACAAAGTGTTCATTCTGTTTTGTACCAGCAAATCCAAGAATTCCACCCACTGCTGTTTGTCATAGAAAAATCCAAACAGTTCCGGCGTGTATGGATAATTGTAGATGCCTTTATTGGGCAGTACATACGTTTTCTGCATACCGATACAGGGGCCTCGTAAAGTAAAGACGGGCTTATCTGATATTCGTATCTTTTCCGGTAGCTTTCCTGTCTTCTTAATCAGTTCGCTCAATTCTAAAGATCCGTAGAGAGCCCCTGAATCATCACCGCCCGCAACAACAGTCATATTTCTATTGCTTACCAGAACGAAGCCTTCTTTTGCCGGCTCATTCACAGGTATATCAATAACGCTGGAACTGATTAAGTCAGGTATCAAATCACTCTTGTGAACATTGCCGATAACTACGATAGGTCTTGCTTTAGGAATCACGCTCGATTGAACTACATTTACATCGAAGCCTGTTTCTTGCAGTGAAGCAGACAGCTTTTCGCCGGCGAACTGTACCCGTGCGGTAGCGGTTTTATCTGTTGCTATGATGACCTTTTCAGCGGCTGTTGCGGAAGTATAGGCTACAGCCAAAACAAGAATTATCCCTATCAAATGTCTTCGTCTCATACGCTATTGCTCTATGTTTTTGTGCTTTCGGCGCGAGAGGTCAATCCGCAGTATTGCATTATTCAACAAAGTGTTTCTCGCAGAACTTTTATTCATATGCTGCAGTATCTCAGTATTTTACCTGGTTGCGTACCAGTATCTTTTGCCTTTGATGAATGCGGCGGGGCCTTGTTTTTTAAGCTTTTGCAGGTTCTTTAGGTGGGCGACGCCGTGGTTAGTCTCAAGAAATTTGAGTTTTTCACAGGTAGGAAAATCGTCGCACTGCCAGCAACCATCCAGTTTCTTTTTTCTGTTGCAGATTCTTACCTTGCATTTGGGCGGGCCGCCGTTACCACGGCAGGTCTTTTTGCATCGCATTTTCACCATCGTGCCCAGCAGACTGTAGCACTTATCGTAGTTCTGGAATTCCTTGAAAAAGGGCACCTTTGCCAGCATGTTCGCCATCTTGTCGAATCTATGATGCCTCAGTTCTTTTCGGAGGTCTCTGGCCAGGTTTGCCACGGTCTGGGTGTATCCGGCACAATCCCCGCAATATAACCCGCAATAACCGATTAAATCCTGCTTATTTGTCATTGATACGTCCTTGTAAAAGAACTTGGTCATTTTTGATGGAGTTCTGTTAGGATTGTCGGATAGAACAAGATAAATATCAATAGAAAAAAGCCCTGTTTGAAAACAGGGCTTATAAATCGACAGCGGTTATGTCTTGCGGCAGAAGGGCACGTTAGTTTTGTCTTACTACTGCTCTTTTTCTTCGCCTTTTCCAGAAGATAAGGCCGGCTGGGATTATTCCTAAACCAACGACTCCGGCCTTGGCCTCTACAGGAATCACTTTAAGGATGTCGCTGAGCGTTAATTCCGTATAACCTTCGGGCGGGTTGGTGTCGAAGACGTCTTCATCAAGCTCGATATTATAATCCCCGAAAGTATTGACTTCATGCAGGTTCAGATCCTGGAACATAGACATAAAACACCTGCCGATAACCAGGTCACCTTCTACCCTGACCGGTAGTTGCTCTTTAATCCCGATCCAGACTTTACCTTTGAAGGTCTGAATATCAAAAACGGCCTTGGGCAGAAGCTCTTTGAAAGGCTCCGTGTCCCGGAACTGAAAAACCTCAACCTCGGCTCCATCGATATTATCTCGTCCAAGTTCCTTGTGCTCGCCCTTGAGAAGCAGATTAATGACACCATTGGGAGTTGCAAAGTTCTCCATTAGATTCGCCAGAGCATCCATGGAAGTGAATCTCAGGTACTTCTTATATGTCGGGAACTGAATCAGAGTCCGTCCCTCCGGCAGGTTGAAAGTTATACGATATATCAGAGTATCATCGACGTACCCCTCCTCAACCAGGCCGAATTGTTTCGATAAATATTTCACGAGGTCAAATTCACATTTTATGCCGTCAAATTCGAAAACGCTCTCGGGCTTGCCTGGATGCGTAAAGGTTTTTGTGCCTCGTATTATCATTGTCTCAATACCGGCGACATTTTGCTGAACCTCTGCAAGCACCACATTACCATTTCCCGGCGCCCAGAAGGGACCGAACAAAACCAATGTCATGGCCAGCACGATCACGGCCGCCGCTGAATATCTTGTAACTTTATTTTCCATGATAAATCTCCAGATTTGATAAGGTTTGTTTTGTTTGCTCCGGCCTGAATCTTCAAAGCCGTCGCGCAGCAATCGGGCTTCTTCCGGGTGTTTTTCGGCCCATTTGGCGAAATCGAACTTCCCAGGCTCCCGGTGGATATGCTTTTCCAGCATGGGATCAAGCCATTGATTGTCATTTTTATGCTTCATGGGACTATTCACCTTCTAAAGCCCTTTCTTTTCAAATAGACACCGATTTTCTTTTTTGCCCTTCGGATCCTGCCATCAATCACTTGCTGTGTTGCGCCGAGGACTTTGGCCATTTGCCGGTAACTCATTTCGTTGTAGAACCGTAAATAAATGACCTCTCGCAGATGCTGTGGCAATTGTTGCAGAGCTTTGGCGAGAATTGCCTTCTGGTCTTCATCTTGACTATCGTCGTCGTTGTTCCGACATGCCTCAACCGGCTTTCGCTGCTTCTGTTGTTCTCGCAGGATGTCCTTGGCCACATTCCGGCAGATTGCAGCTATCCAAGGGCCGAACCGCTCCGGCTTTTTAAGCCTTGGAAGCTGCCTGCACGCCGCCGCAAGTNNCGGCGGGTAATACCGTCTGCATAGTTCGCCGAAGCTCTCCGGGTCCGCCTGCAAAGCTCGCTGAACGAGAATTTGGTCCTCAAGGTCTCTCATTTGTCAAATATCATACTTATCAGAGCCGCTCTGTACTTCTATAAATAAGTCTAAATTTGAGACCAAAATCGGCGCAGAATCCACGAAAAATATCGCAAGTAATACCCGCTAAGAGCTCTGACCTTGCAGAGTTGAGATTATTCGGAGAATCCAATATCGTCCAGCATTATTATACCCGTATCGGAGAGGTCGAATATAAACCGGATGCTCTCAAACTTGGACGAATCGAGCAAAGAGTTATTTTCAATGAAGCGGTGAATCGGTATTTCATAGGTCTGTAGGATTCGTTCGGAAAATTCTTCGATGTTTTTCTTCTCCAACCATTTCCACTTGGCCAGCCTGACAATCAGTGCCGGATGGACGGGTCCGATAGAGCTTAGGGGCAGGGCGGCACAATTTCCATTATTGTCACAAAGCTCGATTGTAAAATCAAGGGGCTCGTACTGATCATCATTTTCCGCTCCGACAGAGAAAACGATACTCATATTTCGATTCAACTCCAGCTCTTTTACTATTTCCGGGCTTAGTGTGACAGTATATGAGCCGATTTCGTTCGAATTGGGGTCTTGCTGACTGTCCTCATTAATCCATTCAAGAACCACAGTGGAATTTTCCTGAGCAGAGTCGCCTTTAGCGCGGTATGGTGTAGGAGCTTCTTTCCATGTCTGGAGATTCTCGCCGTACAGTCTTCCGTCGGGGATGGTTGTGGTTGTGACGTCGAAATCTTCTTCGAAATCAGCAATGATTATGAAATTCGAATCTTCGTACCGGTTTACATAAATATCCTCCGGCAGCCATTTGGTGGCTTTTCGGATATCTTTGAACATTGGCAAATATTCGTCTCTGTTATTAAGAGTGGCTTCAAGAAATGCTGAGATGAGCACTTTTGCAACTTTACGCTGGCTTTCGGTGTCCATTATCGGCTTGTCGTTGAGCAGCCAGCCATCTATGCCTCTGGCATTAAGCCTGCCCCAGGCCGTATTGAACCGGTTGTGGTTAGCACGATAGACATAGACCGCGGATTTGAACCTGAAGTGGTCGTCAGTAAAATACACGCAATTGAACTGCCTCAGCCCCATGAATGTCGAAACGTCGGCGTCGTGGCCTCCATGTATGACGAGATAATTGACATTCTCTAATTCTGTAGAATGTCCTGCAGGTTTGTATTGCCCATCGCATGGCGCGATTGCGACAACTGACCTGATGTTAAAATTATAATTGAGCCTTATATTAGCGTCGTCGGGATAGCGTTCGAGCCGGTTAAAAGCCGCGGCGTGAGCCGCCGATTCTCCGCCACGGGAATGCCCGATCAGCGCGATTCGGTCCATATCCACCTTGCCTTCGAAAGCGTGTCCCTCGGTATTATTCCACGTATCCCAGACGCCGAGATGCTCTAATAAAACAAATGCACGAGCGTCATTTTCACCGCCGAACTTCTGGTTCAGAAAGTTTTCATCCACAGATACGGCGATAAAACCCCGGCCGGCCAGCAGCTTGCCGAGGTACTCATAGCCGGGATCGGAAAAGTCCTTCATGTTGTGATTGCCGTGCACGATCAGAACGAGCGGGAAAGGGCCTTCGCCATCCGGGAACCATACCCGCCCGTTGAGCGGCAGGCTGTCGAAGTCGAATCCCCAGTAGCGAGGCATCTCATCGAAAGTGCCCATGAACGGTCTTGCGTCAACCGGATCGGTCTTGAAGTCCACACCTTGACCGTATTCCTTTCGATGTTTATCGTCGCCGCTGCCGTAGAAATATGTGCGATATGAATAAGTCCCGTCAAGAGAAGGATCCGGTGCTTCTATCGGCTCAATGTGGTAGTCATTCATATAGGAGATGTCCACCAGATGTGATGTCGTGCCGCAGCCGGCAAGGACGAGCGGCAAAAGAATAGCCAGTGGCGCATGGTAAAAACTTGCCCCAGCCGATATCCGTAAATTACTTTTTCTGTTCCTATTATTATAGAGCATATAAAACTCCAAAAAGACCACTTGTTTACATATGATACGAACGTCAACGGCGTGATAAAGCTACAATATCGTAGCTGAATCCGCAAGAAATATCATCCCGAGCAGTATAATATCAGTCATTTCGAGTGTGGTCGAATGGATTGATTGGGCGTTCTTCAATCGGAAGGTCTTGCTTATAGCAGGTACTCGCCCGCATGAGCAGCTTGTTTATCCTGCCGGCAGGCTCAATACCTGATCGCATTGACGGGGCGGACGGCGAAGGTTTCGTTCGCTGTTAGGATCGCCGGTAACTTGAACATCGTCTATGTTCCAGCCTGGATAGGTCACCGATTCGTCGGTCGGGCCGATGCCCCAGCGGAAGTAAACAGTCGGCTGCCCGTCCCCGACCGATGGTGGAACCGCATAATCCACGGATTGCCAGGCGTCGTCTGAGACGTGGGAAAGGCCTGTTGTCCACAGATCAATCCAATTCGTGCCGTCATTCGATACCTGGATGTCGGCATAGTCATAAGGCGATTCGACACCGAGCCATCGCCGGAAAGTCAGTCTGATGTTCTTGTATCCTTCGCAGTTTATTGCGCCGGTTGTGGCGTAGTGAGTCTCAGTCATATTGTCGGCATAGTCGCCTTCGAGTTCAAAACCGATGACGTTTTCGCCGGTGTAGCCGGAATTCGGGTCCCCGTTCCATGAGCCTGCTCCCATCGGCGCGCCCCAGGCCCAGCCGGCATCGAGCAACCAGTTCGGATCGGTGTCCATATCGGCCCAGTAGAGCGCGTTCTGAACGACTGTAATCGATGCGCTCTGACTGTGCTGTCTTATTCCGTCTGTCACGAGGAAAGAGAATGTGTAAGTGTATGGCGCCTGGTCTGCCGTGGGCTTCCAGACGACTGTTTGCGTATCCGGATTAAAATGGGCCCCTTCGGGCAAATTGCCGACCGAAAGTCGAATCGGCAGATTCGTGGGATTCGAAGTTGTCAACTGGAACTCGAGTTTCTGGCCCGGTTCGATCTGGTCCGGCACCGATATCGGATCCAACGTTGGTATCGGAAAGACCCATCCCGAGTTTTGAGGATCACGCCTCGACATGCCCCAATCGGTCATTGCGGGATCGTACGGGCCCGGCAGGTCGATAACGTGAAATTGATAGTCATAGCCGTTGACCATCATCTCAAGGTCGCCATCCTGGTCGAGGTCTTCAAGGGTCGGGCAGGTGGAATATTCAGCGGACAAATCCAGCATTGGAAATCCCGGCGTTGTCGAGCCTTCGGACTCCCAGGCCATGACCGGCGCGCCGGCCGAAGCGACCACCAGCTCCTTCTGCCCGTCACCGTCTACGTCGGCGATCAAAGGAGAACAGTAGCGTGGATAACCCATGAGCGTTTTGGGAAATCCGGCGTCTGATAATTCCCGACCCTCATGGTCGAAGGCATGTACGAGACTGTATGCGAATCCGTCTTCTTCGACGTAGCTGTTGACATAGACTTCGCTAAAGCCGTTGTCGTCTATGTCCCCGATACTCAAAGCGCCTTCGTCGCCGAACGTCTCACGTATCCTGGCTTTCCAAAGCGTACTGCCGTCAAAGTGCACCGCCATTACGCTGTCCTCTGTGCAGAACACCAGTTCCAGCTCATTGTCGGCATCCAGATCGGCGATGGCCGTTCCTTTCTTGCTTCCACCACGCCATCTTTCAATCTGCTTACCGTTGTGGTCGAGAATGAAGGTATATACGCGCGTTATGCCGGGGCCGTATCCGCAAAGGGCGATCTCTACGTTGCCATCGCCGTCAAAATCCGCAACGCTTATGGGGCCCTCCGAGGTGTACCGCCGCTGCCACAGAAACGTTCCATCGCCCCGGATGGCAAACAGACCGTCGCTTTCTCTGGATTCTGCGTCAAGTGCGACAATAATCTCGCTGTCGCCGTCGCCGTCCAGATCTGCAAGGACGGGGCTGCCGATTATATAGGCGTACCAGTAGCCGCCGACCTCCACGGGCCAACCCTCAACTATCCGGCCGCTCTCTACATGCAGAGCAGTGGCCATGACACTATAATCATCCACTACAATGATCTCATAATCGCCGTCACCATCGATGTCTCCCACCGCCAGGCCCGAGGCTACCATTGATTCCCAAATGCCTCCTCCCAACTCAACGGGCCAGCCGTCAAGAGCAGTTCCATCGTCTTTCCAGATGGTTATTGTTCCTCTGTAATCGTAGTCGCTTATTTTGATCGATGCTTCTATTATCTCGTTTCGTCCATCCCCATCAACATCGAGACACAGCGGACTGCCCAGGTATGACACGTCGGGCCATTCTTCAGGATCATCCGGTATCTCCGGCATCGGCCATGGGGCCATCTCGGCGCCGAATTCAATCCCGAATGTCTTGCGATCGGTGTGGCCGGCCCCGTTGGTGGTCACATTAAGACGCAACTCGAATACTCCCACTCCGGGATTTGCAAACGACAGATGAACGAAACCGTTGGGATCTATGGGAGCACTGCCATCATCTAACAGGCTCCACTCGTCCTGCCCGAAGTCGCGATACTCCAGTTGATAGGAATCACCATGCACGAACAGGGTCAGCGGTATATCATTACCGTCGGGCGCAAAGATCTGCTGCGGTCTCGGTTCTACTATTTCTCCCAAAGGATGCCTTCTGTCGGACTCAAGCAGGGCCACGTAGGCGTTTACCCGCCCGGTGCCGACGTAACCGTAATCGGGATCAAGGTCCCCGTAATACACAGGATCGGTGGTGTTCTCCAGAATGGCCCGGACCTCTACGTGTGTGAGCTCCGGCTTATGTGCAAGCACCAGTGCCCCGACCGCCGCGACGTAGGGACCGGAAAAAGACGTCCCTGCCGTGGAAATATATTCATTGTTGAGATCGGTCGTGACAATGTCCGTTCCGGGTGCGGCGATGTCAACCCAGTGCCCGAAACTGCTGTGACCGGTCTTGATGTCTTCTCCGTTGGTGGAGGAGACCGCCATGACGTTGTAATAGGCCGCCGGATAGTGCGGCTCGGTCGTGTCGTCGTTGCCGGCGCTGGCCACCAGCAGAACGCCATGTGTAAAAGCATTGTCGATCGCCACTTTGACTGCCGGGTCTCCATCCGGGCCGAATTCGTCTGCGCCGAAACTCATGTTCGCTACGTGCGCGCCGTTGGCCGCGGCGTAATCCAAAGCTGCGGCAACCTCGGCGGAATTTACTTCCATGCTCAGACGCAAAACCATTATGCTGCTTTGCCAGTTTACGCCGCAGACACCTACTCCATTATTACCCACTCCCGCGATGACCCCGGAAACTTGTGTGCCGTGACCCGCAACAGAATAGTAGTCCCAGTCATCCGGTAAGACGTCGTTATTGTCCTCCTCGAAGTTCCAGCCATAAACATCGTCGATAAACCCGTTGTTGTCGTCATCTACTTCGTTATTTGGAACCTCTGCCTCGTTGATCCAGATATTGTCCTTCAAGTCGGGATGATTGACATCAACGNNTCAACGCCGGTATCCAGCACAGCCACAACAATATCGTGGCTGCCGGTCGAGATGTCCCATGCCTCGGACATCTGGATTAGTTGATGGGCGTACTGATCGGCAAACTCCGGGTCGTTGGGCTCGCCACAGCGCTCATAGATATAATTGGGCTGGGCAAATTCCACATCGGGGTCGTTGCCCAATTCGGCACATACGCTTGGTACGTCTCGATCGGTCTTCAGCAGATAGAATCCCGACAATGCACGGTCCGTCGACCGCTGGGCATTTACCGTTGGTTTTGCCGAAGACAAAATGCCAGTCTTTGCCGCCGTCGAATCCCGGTGTGTATCCTTGTACATCAGTCGCTGATGAGCGCCGCTAAAAACTGGGCCTTCATTGGCCAGACCATAGTCAACCTGGAGGCGAAGCAGGGCGGCTTGGTGTTCAGTCGCATCCTGCAGTGAAAGTAGACCGATGCCTTCCGCCTGTCTATCTTTGAGCTTGATAATGACCTGGCCCGGCACATACATTGGCTTTATATCAACCTGCCGCTTCGAATTGGCTTCAGCCGGCTCAACGGCATTCTCTTGCGGGAGCGACTGTTTTGCTATCAATATTCCGGCCGCCGAAATCAGGTTCGCAGCAATAACAACAAACATTCCTGTTTTTACGATTAGCTGCTTTCGGCCTGTGTTATCCTCGTTCATTCTTCCGTTCCTTTCAGAAGCATCTACTTTCAATGTAGACATAGTCCATTAAGTAAAAGTCACGTATTTGGATTGTTAAGACAAAATTTCCGCTCCTCAGTTATCTACCTGAGTATATAAAAAAGGACCGTATATTATAATAATTTCTTATACCGACAAAGTCAACATAAAAATGCTTTAAATCCGTCTGTTCATCCTCTTGAATGGTGGTGCCTAAGGTAAAATCCGCTTTGCTTGTAACACTTCTTTCGCTTCTGCGTTCTGTATTGTAGTATTGTGTCAGATTCTTCTTAGGAATGGTTGAATGGCAGGTGAGCTAAAACAAAATATGACCGGAGACCGGCAGCTTGTCCGGGCCGCATTGCTTGGCGAAAACTCAGCATTCGGGGCAATCGTCGAGAGGTACTGGAATATGGTAGTGGCATTGGCATTGAGCAAAGTTTCAAATAGCGCCGAAGCCGAAGACATCGCCCAAGAGAGTTTTTTGAAGGCTTACTCGCAATTGGCCAGCCTCAAGGATCCATCCCGTCTTGCCGGATGGCTGAGCAAAATCACCATGCAGCAGTGCTCGAACAGTCTCAGAAGGACTCTTCGAGGCAAAAGGGCATTAGGCTGCAGGACGACACCCATTGAGGCTCTGGATGAGCAGCCGGCAATGGCAGTCAATCCCGGCCTGACGCAAAATCAGATACACTTTGTAAGGCGAGCGGTGGGGCAGTTGCCCGATAAATTCCGCACAATGATCGTTATGCGGTTCGTGGCAGGGTTTTCCACCGTGAAGATTGCAGAGCAATTAGGCAAACGCCCGGGAACCGTCAGAGTGATACTGCACCGGGCCTATAAAATCCTACGCAAGGACCTTGCTCCACTTTTAGAGGAGGTCGAATTATGATGACCTGTGAAAAATACAAGAACCTTATCGAAGAATATATAGAGGGGACAATCAGCAGTGAGCAGCTTGCCGAGCTAAAGACTCATACGGAAGCGTGCGAATCATGCCGTGAGGAATTCAAGCATTGTGTCCTGCTGCAGGATGTCGTCAAGCAGGCCCTTTCATCGCCGATGGATGCCGAACGGGCCGGAGCATCGCTGGTAGCAAGACTTTCTGAAGAGCCGAATCTGCGGTTGCGTCCTGTCCGCTTCGGCACGGCTATGTTCACCGGCAAACGGGCCGCTATTGCCGCAGGTGTATTGTTGGCCGTTGGTTTATTCCTTGGATTTGCTTTAGGCAGGGCGGGTGGACCGGCGAAGGCACCATTTACAGCTAAGGTGCCTATAACCGTCGGTAGCATCGAAGGGACCGTACTTGTCAAACATGAAGGTTCCGACGTTTGGCAGTCTCTCGAGCTCGGCTCAATCATATATCTTGGCGACAAGTTTCATCCTGCAGCCCGGTCGGCGTGCCGATTGGAATTTGAGAACAACTCCACAATTGATTTGAATCAGAACAGTATGTTTGTTTTGAAGTTGTATAACGGCGAAACACAGTTCTTTCTTGAGCATGGCGAGTGCACCGCCAGCCTGAATAGCCCTCATGGGCCGTTCTTCATCAGCACTCCGCACGGCCGGGTGGAGGCACTGGGAACGGAATTTACTGTGAAAGTGACCGACGAATAAAGCACATAATTTAGTAATGACTCTGTCCTGCAAGGCAGAAAAGGAGAGATATAATGAAAGCGAAATTGACAGTGCTCTGCGCCATAATGCTCCTGGCGCTCCAGACAATCACGTCCGCACAGAAAACGGAAGTAAGCGTTCAAAAAGGAAAAGTCATCGCCGAGACGTCAACGGCAAGCGTCAATATCGACGCCGGACAAAAGGCGGTACTGAAGAAAGATGCTAATCCATTCGTCACAGTGGACAGCCCACTCGTGCGGGATGCCCTCGAGTTGTACAAACTGGTTGAGAACGAAAAGCAACGCGGCGACTTGGACTTCGAGTCGGTCTTCATGCTCGTGGGCAGGGCGGACAAGGATGAGATAGTCGGGGCTCTCTATTTTGAGGTCCCGAATCATAAATCTGAGGCTTCGAATACGTTTACCATAGGTCCTTCGTCGATTATTGAAAATATTCGGGCATATGACCTGAAGGGCAATCTCTGCTTAGTAGA
>JABAOC010000666.1_pt4 | contig 15060 bp, 11 predicted proteins | sample 7062161 | NCBI WGS metagenome assembly JABAOC01 (sample SAMN14538625, study PRJNA623070) | marine sediment metagenome | biome: marine biome [ENVO:00000428]; feature: marine pelagic biome [ENVO:01000023]; material: deep marine sediment [ENVO:00002113] | place: India: Gulf of Khambhat ... | reverse complement strand
CTGAATCGAAATATGAATGCACATTAGGAGCTCGTATTAGTCTCGATGGACAGAGTACTTGGGGTGCGAAATATGGCTGTCCCAATAAGTTGGTCCTCGGCCTCGAAATTGTGCTTCCGACGGGAGAAGTTCTCCACACTGGAAGTCGAGTCTGGAAATCTTCGAGCGGCCCCAAACTCTTTCAACTCTTTGTGGCCGCAGAAGGCACCCTCGGAATAATAACAAAAGCCATTGTAAAGGTGTTTCCACTTCCAAAAACCTACAAATCACTCTTATTTGGCTTTAACAATCTAAGAACAATAATTAAAACCGTCCATGAATTTATGCGGGAGGGTATTTGGCCTGAATGTGTGATGATAAATGATCCTACACGTTCTTTTTATTATTCTCATAAGGCTGGATTTAGCCCAGATCTTTGGTTTCTGGGAATCATGTTAGCTGGTTCAGAACGTGTAGTAGAATTCCAAGCAGAAATAACTCGCAACCTTATTCATGAGGCTAATGGAAAAGAACTACCCCCAGATATCTCCCAAAGCTGGTGGACCACTAAAACAGCAAATTACCCACCACGAGAAAATCCCCACACCCGGATGTGGCGATCTCATAAGATCGGAGTCCCGGATGTGGGTGTTCCTCTCAGTAAAATTGAGGAAATGTGGGATCGGTTTCACCAGTTGGCCGACAAATATGGTCTCGAATATTTTGGATTGGCAATCTACCAAGATGGTACCGTTTTTGCGCCTCAATTCTCTTGGATCGTGAACATGAATGATCTCGATGAAGGAGAGTACGAGCGATGGAGAAAATTTGAACAGGATATGTTTGAGGCTAGTATTGAGCTGGGAGGAACCATTACGGCTGGACTCGGAGTTGGAGCGAGAGGTATGGAACACTTCAAGAAAGAACATACAACTGTGTCGAATGACTATAATCTCATGGTCCAGATCAAGAAGCTGTTGGATCCAAACAACATCATGCAACGCGGAAAAATTTTCCCGCCGAATGATCTAGCTAAGGAGGTAGTCGAGTGAAATATTCCTTTGAACGATTTAGAGAAGATATCTATAACTGTGCTCGTACCCGGTGCGGCTTTTGCGCGATCGAGTGTCCTGCATATCGGGAATATGAGAAGGAAACTTGCACGGCGCGGGGGAGAAACGTTATATTACGTCTACTTCTAGAGGGGCTCATTGAACCAACAGAAGAGGTTGCAGAACTTTTTTTCCAATGTGCAGTTTGTGGTTATTGTGAAATCCGCTGTGCTGTCCCCCTCGTGTCAATTTTTGAAGCCGCACGCACAGATTTTATCCGATTAGGATTGCAAGTAGAACAACATCAGATGTTCGCAGAGAGTGTAGTGAAAAATCATAATCCATACTTCGAGCCCCATGACCAACGCTCTTCATGGCTTGAAGCACATCATACTTTTGAACCAAAGGCTGAACTTGGCTTTTTTATAGGCTGTACTTCAGCCTACAGAGAGCAGGAGATAGCCAAAAAGACTATGGAAATCCTCAATGCCGCAAAGGTTCCCTTCACTCTTTTAGGGGATGAACACTGTTGTGGGAGCCCCCTACTGCGAACAGGACAGGTAGCGCTAGCAAAAGAGCTTGCCCGCTATAATCTTCAGATTCTGAAGGAACGTAGCGTAAAACGGCTTGTTACATCCTGTGCTGGCTGTTATCGGACCCTCCTCCTAGACTATCCAGAATTCCTCGGAAAGAAGACAGGAGTTGAAGTTATTCATATTATCCAACTTCTCAATGAATTGATCAATGAGGGATATATTATATTTCGTGATGAATCAGCCACTACAACAGTTACTTATCACGATCCGTGCCATCTGAATCGTCACACCAATCTAGATTATGCGATTCCACGTACCATTCTCAAAAACATTCCAGGAATCGAATTTGTTGAAATGGAATGGAATAAGGACAATGCTCATTGCTGTGGTGCGGGAGGCGGTGTTAAGTCAGGATTTAGCGACTTAGCACTTAAAATAGGGAAAAAACGGATCTTAGAAGCTAAAGATACAGGCGCCAAACTCTTAGTAACCCCATGTCCCTTTTGTAAGAGGAATCTCAGGGATGCAGCAGCCAGTTTGGACTCCAACATGGAGATTTTAGATATTTCAGAGTTGGTAACACGACATATGATTCGTTAACCTTTATTATGTATTTCAAGGAGTAAATGCGTTGTTTTTTAAAAATATCTTAAATCTCTTAGTTGAAACAAGTAAGACCATAAACACATATAACCTTTAAATTTCAAAAAAATGAGTTCCTTTCCTGAGTGGTGTAAATTCTTGAGCAAAGAAGAGCTAATTGATGAAGTAAGGGCTGCGCTTGAGGCGTTCAATAAAGAAAAGACTGTTGAATTAGTAGAGAAAGCGCTTCAAGCCAGCACAGAACCTCTTGAAATAATCAATAAAGGATTGGCCAAGGGTCTTCTGAAACTTGGTCATCAATTTGAAAAAAAAGAAATTTATCTGCCTGAGCTCATCGTGGCAGCTGAGGCCATGAAGGAAGCCATGAAGCTTCTTCGTCCCTTACTTGAATCCCAGAAACAAGAAATACCTAGTGTGGGCCGGGTTCTTATTGGAACGATTGAAGGAGATATTCACGATATTGGTAAAAACATTGTTGCCTCAGTGCTCCAAGCTGCAGGATTTGAGATAATAGATTTAGGGAAGGATGTCCCAGTGGAGGTTTTTGTAAAGAAGGTGAAAGAACTTACGCCGGATATTGTGGGAGTCTCTGCACTCTTATCAACGACTGCCCTAAAACAGGGCGAACTGATCAAACGCTTGGAACAAGAGAAGTTAAGGGATCATACTATAATTATGATCGGAGGAGCCCCAACATCTCGAGAATGGCAGCAGGAGATTGGAGCAGATGGTTATGCCGCTGACGCGCTAGGTGCGGTAACAGAAGCGAAAAAGCTCATAGAGAAGTAGGGAATTGAAAATGCGAGATGGAATTCAGGGAGGGCAATTAAAGATATTTGAGAAAGAGGATCTCTATAAGATTCATTTAGCGGTTCTAAGAGTCTTAGAGGATCTTGGTATCCTTATACAGCATGAAGGCGCTTTAAAACTGTTAAAGGATGCTGGAGCTAGCGTTAATTACACTAAACAGGTGGCAAGAATCCCGGAATACTTGGTAGAGGAGTCTATTCAGAAAGCACCAAGATGCGTTCGGTGTGCTGGATTAAATCCCGAAAATGATTTCTATTTAAAAGGAACTCACGCTATCTTTGGACCAGGAGAAGGTAATATTTATGTTTACGATTTAACCACCGGAGAACGCCGATTTTCCCGACTAAAAGACATGGAGGACGCCGCTAAACTGGTGGATGCCTTACCCAACATTGATTTCGTAATGGGGCTAGGGAGTGCCCAAGACGGGCATCAGCTAGTAGTGGGATTGGAAGGTCAAGCAGCAATGATGTGCAATACAGAGAAGCATTCAGTTCTCTATTGCCATCATGGAGAAGTCCTAACACGAAACCAATTAAAAATCGCTGAACTGATTGCCGGAGGGGAAGAAGAACTCCGAAAAAAGCCCCTTGCGACCCTTTATGCAGAACCGTCGTCCCCACTTTTCGTCGGGACAGAGTACATCGAAGCAACGATGGTTTGGGCTGAAGCTGGACAACCCGTGGTTTATGCGCCATGTATTCAACAGGCGGCAACCGCACCAATAACAATGGTCGGTTCATTGGTTCAGGGTGCCGCGGAGTCCCTTTCAGGTAATGTCGTCATGCAACTAATTAATCCAGGCACTCCTTTTATTTTTGGATTGGTTCCCATCGTGATTGACATTCGAACTGGGGTGGCCAATTATGGAGGACCCGATCCTGCCTTGCTTGGTATTGGTCTCGCTCAGCTTGCCCAATATTATCAATTGCCAAGTTGGGGAACAGGAGGTGTATGTGATGCAAAAATCCTTGACGGCCAAGCACTTAGTGAAGCCACAATGAACCTAATGACTGCTACAATGGCAGGTCAGAATCTTATTCATGACATTGGTTATCTCGCAGCAGGCACAATCGGTTGTTTCGAGCTAATCACAATTGCTGATCGATTGGTCTCGCAAATTCGACATTTGCTCAAAGAGGTCATAGTAGATGACGAGACTCTTTCGCTTGAAGCCATCTTTGAAGCAGGACATGGAGGGAACTACCTCGCAAATAAACAAACACTACGACTCCTCCGAACAGGAATTCTTTGGATTTCAGAGTTATATGACAAAAGTGTGTTGGATCGATGGCAGAAGGAAGGTGCAAAAACATTACAAGAAAAAGCCCGAGAAAAAAGCTTCAAGCTTATTCAGGAGCATCAAGCAGAAATTGTCCCAAAGGACATTCGAAAAGAAATTGATGAGATAATTAAGGAGGCCCTCAGGAAAACTGCATAATATTTCCTATTGTATCATCCAATCGATGAACAATTTCAATTAATATATGGAATCCCGCTATACCTTATTAGACAATCTTATTTCAAAAAGTGGATTGAATATTATACGTTGGCTTTATTTGCAGTGTATTTTTCGCTGAAGCTTAAATGGCAACTTTGTGGAAAATTAAAGATATCTAAGACTCCCATTAACGATGGACTCGGTAATGTTAGGAGATCTATATTACACTATTAACTTTGCTAAGAGGCGTCTCCTAATGTCTCAAGAAAATTGGCATAACATGTCTATTGAGGAAATAAAGAAGATACTCAATACAAGTGATCAGGGCTTGGAAGAGGAAGAAGTTAAGGCCCGGTTAGAAAAATACGGTATTAATGAAATTGCTGAAGCGAAAAAGACATCACTTTTAGAGATGTTCCTAACCCAGTTTAAGGACATCATGGTTATTATCTTGCTGTTTGCTGTGCTTATCTCTATAATTGTTGCACATCGAAGAGCAGAAAGTCCCATTGAAGCGATCGTAATCTCTATCATTGTCATTTTTAATGCGGTATTTGGATTTGTCCAGGAATATCGCTCGGAAAAGGCCTTAGAGGCACTCAAACAACTTACTGCCCAAAAAGCCAATGTGATAAGAGGAGGAGAAGTTAAACGGATTTTCGCCAAAGAACTTGTGCCAGGAGACATTGTTCTATTAGAAGTTGGAGATCGCATTCCAGCTGATCTACGTGTATCTGAATCTGTAAATCTTCAGGTCGATGAGGCCGTTTTGACAGGGGAATCTGTCCCAATTTGGAAACGCACCCCTATACTTCATGACTCAAAAGCTCCTGTAGCAGAACGTGAAAATATGGTTTTCTTAAGCACCTTGATCACCTTCGGACGAGGGAAAGGCATTGTTGTGGAAACTGGGATGCGAACCGAATTTGGCAAGATTGCAGGAATGCTACAAGAAGCGGAAAAAGAGGATACACCGCTCCAGAGGAATTTGCACACTTTTGGCAAACAGCTTGCTGCGATCATCCTTTTCCTAACTGGGCTAGTCTTCCTGGCAGAAGTTTTCAGAGCAACCAGTTATGAACTTGATTTGCTCATTGATATGTTCATTATTGCAATTGCTTTGGCGGTTGCGGCGATACCCGAAGGTCTTCCTGCCGTAGTCACAATTACCCTCGCATTAGGTGTTCAACGTATGGTGAAGCGCCATTCCATTGTTCGAAGATTACCAGCTGTAGAAACCTTGGGTTCAACGGCAGTGATCTGTTCTGATAAAACTGGAACCATAACAAAGAATGAGATGACAGTCCGAAAGATCTATGTCAACCGAGGTGAAATCGATTTAACCGGAAGCGGATATGAACGGACAGGGACTTTCCTTCGTGAGAATAAGCCGTTCAATCCAACTTCAGATTCTACTCTAGTCAAACTACTAAAGATAGGAACCCTATGTAATAATGCAATTCTTCAAGATGCAGAGGATCAAAAGATCTTAGGAGATCCAACCGAGGGAGCCTTGATCATCGCGGCAGAGAAGGCAGGCATCCACCAAAAGGAGTTAAACCAAAGCTATCCAATTATTTCCGAACTATCGTTTGATTCTGCAAGGAAACGCATGACTACTATCCATCGAACCCCACATGGTCAAAAAGTGGCGTTTATCAAGGGTGCTCCGGAAATAATCCTTAATCTATCTACATTTGTGTATGAAAATGGGATAGAGAGGCCAATAACTCCAGAAAACAAAGAACAAATATTAGAACAGAACCAACGGTTTGCGCGAAATGCATTACGCGTTCTAGCATGCGCTTACAAAGTTTTACCCGAAGAACAAACAGAATATACCCCGGAAATAATTGAAACTGATTTAGTCTTCGTTGGCCTTGCAGGAATGATTGATCCCCCGCGAGAGGAAGTGCGAGAAGCTGTCAAGGTTGCTCATAATGCTGGAATCGAAATAAAAATGATTACCGGGGATCATGCACTCACTGCTCAAGCAGTTGCGCAAGAAATTGGATTGTCAGCTGAGGATGACACTATCATTACTGGAACCATGCTCAGCTCGATGAATTATGATGAATTAGAAGATACCATTTCCAACGCAGCTGTCTACGCCCGTGTCGACCCAGAACATAAAGTTAGACTCGTTGATACTCTCAAGAAGAAAGGTTATATTGTTGCCATGACAGGAGATGGGGTTAATGATGCCCCAGCCCTTAAACGCTCCGATATAGGAATCTCCATGGGGATCCGTGGCACCGATGTTACTAAGGAAGCCTCAGACATGGTTCTAGCCGATGATAATTTTGCAACCATCGTAGCCGCAGTAGAGGAAGGGCGGGGAGTTTATTCCAACATCAAGAAATTCATTCGCTATTTATTAGCAGCTAACACAAGTGAAGTGCTAGTAATTTTCATCGTGGCGATGATGGGATTACGAGTCTTTGAAAATGGATCATTAGTCGCAGTGTTGCCTTTAACTGCGATCCAAATACTTTGGATTAATTTAATAACAGATGGATTTCCTGCTCTTGCTCTTGGCGTTGATCCAGCAGATCCAGATATTATGCAATACCCACCCCGCGATCCGAGAGAGAAAATTTTGGGGAAAGATGCACTACTCTTCATTTTAGTGATCGGATTTCTTGGTACAATTTCTACTCTAGCAGTATTCCTTTGGAAACTTGAGTTTGATTTTTCGACGTTCAGTATCAACCCGAACAATGTGAGAATAGCAAAGACAGCTGCTTTCACAACTCTTGTTGTCTTTGAATTGCTATTTGTTTTCAATTCTCGATCGGAAACGCATTCTATTTTTAGCCGACAATTCGTCAATAATAAGTACCTCATTGCCGCTGTGTTGCTATCCTTGTCTCTGCAGCTAGCAGTCGTGTATATCCCAGCATTCCAAATACCGTTTGAAACAACCCCCCTAGGGTTGCGAGAATGGGTGGTCATCGTAGCAGTATGTATCCCAAGCCTCTTAATCCCCCCCAATCTCTTTTTGAAACCAAAAAAGAAATACAAAAAGGTACTATAATCTAGATCAATGTTTTAATTAACCACTTTTATCATTTTATTATACAAAATGATACGAAGAAAAGTTAACTTACATTAATTCTCTGTTAGAAATTCATTTCTCACCTAAAGCTACGAATATACTGATTTCGGCATGTTCGCTTCCACTATTTGATTGTGCACAGCAACTCTCACCGGCACAATCCACAATCACCTTTTTGAGTCCTACTTCTCTAAACCATCGTCCTATATCCTCCCTCTTGAATCCCATCCAGCGATCATGATGCTCTTCTTTTAAGAATTCAAAGTTATGTACATCCAAATCCGTTATAACAAGCTTACCACCTGGCTTTAGTATTCGTACCATTTCTCTTATTGCCTTCGGTGGAGTCTCTACATGATGCAGATACATGTTGGCAAAAGAATAATCTACGGTTTCATTTGGAATAGGTAATTTATCCGCTTCTCCTACGCGGTAATCAATCTCTCTAACATTTATGAACTTTTTTTTCATTTCCGATAGCATCATTTCGGATTGGTCAACAACTATCACTTGTAGACCTTTACGAATCAGTCCTTCAGTGATAAAACCAGTGCCTGCTCCGATATCAGCAGCTATCTTACCAGTTTCCACATTAGCTATGGATATAGCCTTCTCCCGAACTGCTTCGGAAAAGAAACTATTCCGCATCTCGTCCCATTCTTGGGCAACTTCATCAAAATACTTCTTGCTCATCATACACCATCTTTTTTAAAATTTTCTAGACTTGATTTATTTGTTTAAAAAGATTGCTCAAAATTTCCTTTTACCATTATGACAATTGTTGAGCTAGTTTAATAATACCAGAGCTCGTTATAACCAAGTGTTGAGTCCAATTATGATATAATGTTAATATTCTTACACTATACTAACAATTTATCAGATTATATTGTAAGATACTTTTTTAGGTACTCTTACCTATGATCTCTTCAATTTTGATGTGTTTTTTAACCAACTGCTCTAATAATTCGATTTTTTCGGAATCGTATTTTGAGATAAGCGTTTCCATATTATCTATGTGTTGTGCAGCTCGGTATGTATCTTCTGATACTAAAAGTAATGGAATATTGAGGTTCGAGGCTTTAGAAAGGAGATTTGCTGGTGGTGTAAGATTACCTGTAAGTACAATCCCTGCAGATTTAGTCTCTAATGCAGCAAGGATCATATCACTGCGATCGCCACCAGTGATAACGATCTTGTTTTCTTTTTGAAAGACAGGTAGTCTGAGGGCTACGTTGGCAGACATTGCTCCAACTAACCAATTTTTTACCACCCGATCCAACCCACCTTCACCTGCAATGACTTTTGCTAACATGCTTTCTGCTAAATACCTCACCGAAAATTGGGTCAATTCAGGTTGATAGGGAAGAATTCCAAGCACCGGAATGCCAAGTTCGGTTATCATATCCAAATAGGACTCTTTGAAATCGTCAACATCGTGGACTTTGTTTACAATGACTCCTCCGAAGTCGATGTCTGGCATTGCACAAAATCTGTTAATGAAAGTCGCATCATCCACAATGGTGTCCGCTGTTCCACTAAGAACAAGCACCAGTTTACAATCTAGAGACTTTGCCACTGAGATTGCATCAAGATGTACTGAGATACCATAGGTTAGATCTTTACCGCCTTCAACAAACAGGATATCTTTATTTTGCCCGGTTTTCGCAGCGAGTTCAAGGAGTTTCTCTCTTGTGCTTTCGGCATCATACATATATTTGAGTTTGGAGTGATCAAATCCTATCGTGACGTCTTCAGGCTCTTCAGTTAACCTAAAAAGATTTGTTAGTAGAGCGTAATCGTAGTCCCATAAGCGCTTTTTGCGATAAAACAGTCTATCTCCGAAGGGTTTTAGGTACCCAATTTTCTTTTGCACGGTCTTTGTGATACCACAGATTAGGCTAGTTTTACCTGCACTTTTCCGGGTTGAGGCGATTATTACCTTCTTTGTATTCATATCCATTTTGACATCCCCTCTCAAGTTGTTAGGAGGATTCTCACATCTACAGCTTTTACTCCCTTTCCTTGCTCATAGACCATAAGGGGGTTAATCTCAATATCTGAGATGCTTTTGCAACTTTCAAGTATGGTACCTAATTTCAGAATCGTGTCTAAAACACGCTCAATATCTTTTTGCGGCTCACCCCTCACGCCTAAGAGCAGAGGGTAGGATTTTATTTGTTTTATCATAGCTATTGCTTCTTTTCGGTCAATAGGAAGGGCTCGAAAGGAAACATCTTTCATTACTTCGACGTAAATACCTCCGAGTCCAAATGCTACAATTGGACCAAATGTTTGATCTCTTCGGGCGCCGATAATCGTTTCTGTGCCTTTTTGGACCATCTCAGCCACCTCCACCCCCTCAATGATCGCATTTGGCATACGTGATCTGCAATTCTGGATGATGGCTTGATATGCATCAATCACCTCATCAGTGTTTTCCAGATCCAAAGCTACGCCACCCACATCGCTCTTATGAATGATATCTTTTGATACAACCTTCATAACGACTGGATACCCAATTTCACGGGCAGCCTTAACCACTTCGTCAAGGTTTCGGGCTATAGAACTTTGAGGCATCGGGACTCTGGCAGCTTGCATTAATTTCTCTGCTTCATAAGCAAGAAGGAACTGTCTTTTTTCTTGTTTCACGCGGTTTAGAATCTCTTCAATTAAACCGAAATCAATCTCCTGATCGCTGATCGTAATCCCCGTTTTTTCCTCCATATACTCTTTCAGGTTACGGTGATGAGCATATAAAGCTCCAAAGGTGGAGACTGCCTCGTACACATCGAAAAATATAGGGACACCACGCGCTTTGAGATAATAAATTGATTCTTCAATTTTTGGTCCGCCAACAAATGAGAATACCATCGGCTTATCTAATTTATGCGATGAAAACAACGTTTCTATTGTTGTGGAAAAGAACTCGGGATCAAATCCCGCGGCTTCACACCCCAAACAAATGATTGAATGGATTTCATCATAGCTCATCGCAGCTTTGAGAGCACGTCCATAATCTTGAAGTGAAGCCTGCCCAGTAATATCTATTGGATTCTTCACCGATCCGAATTTTGGAACGACCTCCGCAAATACGTTATGCATGGTCTCTATGTCATCGTAAAGAGGCACTCCATATTTTTCACATGCATCTGTTGCCAGTACGCCAATTCCTCCACCATTGGTTATGATTACACAATTGTCCCCTTGTGGAAGAGGTGAAGATGAAAGGACCTGACACCAGTTAAGGGCTTCTTGAATGCTTTCGGCTCGAAGTACGCCACTCTGGCCCATAATATCTGAAAATATTTCATCAGCACCTGCAAGAGATCCAGTGTGTGATGCCGCAGCTATCGCCCCTTTCTTAGACCTACCAGATTTTAACACTACGATTGGTTTCTTTTTTGTAGCCATTTGAAGCGTAGTGTCAAGTGTTTCTCCGTTTTTAATTCCTTCAATGTACATCATGATAGCTTTTGTCCCTTCATCAGAAACTAGATATTCTAAAAGTTCTTCTTCAGCAAGATCTGATTTGTTACCCACTGAAACGATCGTAGAGAGCCCCATATTTGCTGCTTTTGTTTTTCCTACCAAAGCCACGCCCAAAGCGCCGCTCTGGCTGATTATGGCAATATTTCCGGAAGTTATCTCGCTAGGACCGAATGTAGCGTTCAAGGACGCTTTTGCAGAATAGAGCCCAAAGATGTTAGGACCTAAGATCCGCATACCGTGAGCACGCGCATACGCGACAAGTTTGGTCTCCTCTTCGGTATTCCCAATTTCTGAAAACCCAGAGGTGATAATGACGGCAAACTTGACCCCATGATGGGCACAACTTTGAACGGCCTCATACACTAGTTTAGCGGGGATGGCGATAACTGCGACATCGATTTTATCAGTAATTTCTTCTATACTTTTATAAACTTGGAGACCAAGGATCTCGCCCCCTTTGGGATTAATTGGGTACACTTGACCGGGATATCCTCCCTCTAAAATGTTAGCTACAATCTTATGCCCGATTTTGGTGGGATTGTGCGAGGCACCAATCACGGCAATGGCTTGGGGCTCAAACAGGAATTTGATGTCTGGATCGTTCACTCTCATCGTATCCCTCATCGTCAAGAAAGTAAAGCTGATTTAACATTTCTGAATATATTCTAAAACGTTCAATTTAGTGTGGGTATTCTTTACGCGGACATCCTCACTGTTTACAATTGCTTTTAATTGCGATATACCACTTTGCTTTTCTAGATTTTTTTATATGTTTTATATATTCGTTCCAGTCTACCTTAGTAAATATAAAGATATTAATTACTTAACAAATGTTTTTTCCTGATATGCAACACAGTAGAGCAACTTACATTATAATTGGCATAATAGTTTCAATCATTGTTATAGTTCTATTAGGTTACAGTGATATTCTATGGCTTACTGGTTATTACATTATTAATGGAATATTATTGGTAAGCATATTTCTTGTTGATTTGATAACTAATCCCTATATTTACCCGATTTTTTATTGGATCACATATTTTTCAGCAATAATTGGTGTTACAACAGTCTTTGGAACACTGCTGTGGTATTTTAAAGCCCGTAAAAAGTTCTCCTCACCAGTCAAGAAATCAAAATTATCAGCGGTTAACCTTATTTTTATCGTAATTATTGGAGTGATAATAAGCCAGCTGGTTCTATCGATTTTTCAACGAGAACTTTTATATCAGATTTCATATGTTCTATTTCTTGTTTCAGTAATATTCTTAGGAATACGTTCAATTGTCAACATCTCAACATCATTAGCCTACCGAACAAAAACTAAAGAGTTGGAAAGCAGGCCTCTTGTCTCCATAGTCCTACCAGCCTATAACGAAGAAAAAGTGATTAAAAAATCCCTAGATGCCTTAGTGAACCTTGCATATATACCAAAAGAGATCATATGTGTTAATGATGGTTCTACAGATAATACTCTAAAAATTGCTCAAGAGACTGCAACTAATAAAACAATAAAATTACTGTCTAAATCAAACGGTGGTAAATGGAGCGCTCTGAACCATGGTATAAAGGCTGCAAAAGGGACAATAATCATCTGTATTGATGCAGATACTATTCTAGATCAGAATGCGATTGAGCCACTGATTCCCCATTTCGATGATCCTAAAGTTGCTGCTGTAGCTGGGAATATTAAGGTAGGAAACCGTAAGAAACTTCTAACAAAATTGCAGGCATTGGAATATGTATCGGGTTTGAATATTCAGAAACGTAGTGAGGCGTATTTTAGTAAGATTACTGTGGTTCCAGGGCCATTAGGGGCGTTCAGAGCTTCAGTTCTTGAAAGTGTGGGTCTTTATTCCGGTGATACATTTGCTGAAGATGCCGATCTTACGTTGAAGATCTTGAAAGCGGGGTATAAGATAACGTACGAGAAACGGGCTATAGGTTATACGGAAGCCCCAGGTACCATATTGGACTTGGGAAAACAACGGTATCGATGGTATCGAGGCATTTTGCAATCTTTGATCAAACATAAGAACCTGCTATTTAACCCTAGGTACGGTGTTACTGGGTTTTTCATTTTCCCTTGGATGATATTCAACGGACTGATTTTTTCAGGATTTACGTTCTTTACGCTATTATGGTTATTTGTTTTGATGTTTAATCCAATTTCGGGTTTTGTGGTTTATCGTCCAAATCCCCGAGGTCCACCATTTGAACCACCACGGGGTCCACCGTTTGAACCGCCAGGTAGGGGTCCTGGTGGAAGCATGTTTTTTGGATTTAGCGAAGAGACTCTTAATCAGATTTCGGCTCAGCCCAAACCAGAGTTGGTGATTCAGATTGACTTTTTTCAGGCTATTCCGTTGATCTACATTTTTTGGTTTGTATTCTTTCTTATTTTAGAGATCTGTGTTATTGTATATGCGGTAACGGTGGATGTTAAAGAGAAATACAAGTTAATTGTGTATATTTTTCTCTACAAGCTTTTCTATGGGTATCTAATTGATACCATACGAATTTTAAGTCAAGTTGAACAGTATCTTAGGTATCCAATGAAGTGGGAGACGGCTACACGATCAGGAGTAACCTTACATTAAAAAAAGTTAAATGAAAAAACATGCAATTAACAGAACTTAATTTCTATTTTTAGTATGGATTTTCGAATCCTCATTATATATCTATTCTAAGAATCTTATTCTATTCTTTGAAGTAGTTCAATAAGCTTTTGACGTGGATGGAATAGTTTAATCAGTTCTCATAACCTGTTCGATTGATAGTGCAATATCATCAAGTGCAATGAACTTATCTGCAGATAATCGCAATTCACGGCCGATCCCACAATTAAATGCGGCAACTTCCACGATTTTCCCCTCATTCTTTAATTTCTGTACAGCACCAACATAATCATTATCCCCGCTTACTAGGATAGCAACATCATACGCATTCCGGAACCCTAAGTATAACATCTCTGTGACAAGTGCGACATCAACGCCTTTTTCAAAAAAGAAATTGTCTTTCTTTCGAAGGGGGCGTGTAATAACCGTTATACCCAGATTTTGAAGCTTATCATGGTATTTTATTTGTTTTACACTGGGGAGAGTTTCTACAGCAGTAAAATAATAGACTCGGATAAGCTGGCGAGATCCTGCTAATACTTCAGCTAGTTTCCGATAGTCGACTCGGAAATTAGCTCGGAAGAGCTTGGCCGTGTGAAAGATGTTAGCTCCGTCAATAAAGACCATCACCCTTGACATTTTTCTTACCCTCTATGAAATGTAGTGATTTGATTTATCTGTTTAATTTGATCTTTACTTACTGAGTAAAATAAGCCAGTAATCTGTTACGATACTATCGTTGATAATTATTCCTTCCGATTGATTCCTCGAAAGGCCAATTTTAGTTCATACACGCCAGCGTCACTTCTTCTTTCGATGTCAAAGCCCATTTTTTCAAAAAGATGAAGCATTGGTTGATTTTCAAATAAAACTTCAGCCGTAAAACCGAGAAGACCTTGTCTCATGGCTAACTGGGTTAGATAGGTCAGTAATTCGGTGCCTATACCTCGTGCCGGATGATCATCTCTAACAACTAAGGCAACTTCTGCAGTATGAGTTCCTTTATTTATCTCGTATTGAGCCATTCCAACAACTTCTTCTATTTCTTCTTGTGCTATCACGGCAAGAATGACTATTTCTTTTGAATAATCAATGACCACAAATTCCTGCAACCGCTGCCGTACTGATAAAGATATGGTCTCCTCGATGGATATTATGGAATATCTTGTTTTCTGCCGCAAACTTTTCTGGAAAGATCTTTTTCATCGGATCTAATGTTTCACCTGTCTTCTCCATTCAATTTACACCTATTCCTAATAGAATGATCTGATAATTCTATGTTGAAGTTAAGTCACGAGCTCTTTTAGTATTCAGGCATAGTCTTAAAATTTTACCTCCCAAAAGCATTAGGTATCAACTTCGTACTGTCTCAAAGGAAATAGTCGGAAGATTCTTATAGTCCCGAAATTTTGGGATTCTGGGCAGTTCTCGGTTAAGGAGGCACAATAATCATGCTTATTATAGGTGGATCAAACTC
>JABAOC010013048.1_pt1 | contig 15064 bp, 16 predicted proteins | sample 7062161 | NCBI WGS metagenome assembly JABAOC01 (sample SAMN14538625, study PRJNA623070) | marine sediment metagenome | biome: marine biome [ENVO:00000428]; feature: marine pelagic biome [ENVO:01000023]; material: deep marine sediment [ENVO:00002113] | place: India: Gulf of Khambhat ... | reverse complement strand
TTCCAACAGGCCACAGAAATGGGGGGCAAGGACTGTGCACCCGTCGAATACGCAGAGGCACAGGTTCAGATGGATCATGCCGACCATGAGTGGGGAGAAGCCCAATATGACGAGGCTGCGCAATCCATTGCCATCGTAAAGCAAAAATCCATCGAGGCTATTGAGAAGTGTAGACCGAAACCGGAGGTTGCTCCTCCAGCGCCTCCACCGCCTGAAAAGCCTGAAGTGGTCGAGAAACCACCGACCTTTACTTTTGCGCCGGTCTATTTCGACGCCGGGAAGGCGGACATCAGATCGGATGCGATGGTCATTTTGGACCGAGTCGGTGCGGCACTGAATGAGTACCCTGTATTGAAGGTCGAAGTGGCGGGTCACTCGGATTCTGGTGGGAGCGAGGAGGCCAACATGGAACTCTCCATGAAGCGAGCTAGGAGCGTTGCGATCTATCTGGAAGACCGCTTTGGTATCTCTCCTCACCGGATCAAAGCGGTCGGATACGGAGAGTCTCGACCCGTTGCTGACAATTCGACCGTCGAGGGCCGCCGCATGAACCGGCGGGTGGAATTCAGGACCTTCGAGGATTAACCCAGGCCTGAAGGACGTTTATGGACAAGAAAAACTCCGGATCCGGTGGGATCCGGAGTTTTTCTTTGAAGACGAGTGCCCCCATTGTTTAGGGAGCCTGCAGTCTCTGAGCGACGTTGCGGGTGCTCCGTTTTCTCTCTGCTCCAGGGTGATAGGGGTATCTGTTTTCTTATTCGCGGCAGCTGTAGCACGTATCGAAAAAGTCTGTCGGTAGGCCAGCCTGCTGGCGGAATTTTTCCAGTTGGAACCAAGGAGCGAAATAGTTACCACAGACCTTGCATTTCTTCATTTTTAGCGTTCGTTTCCAACGGATAATGGTTCGCTCATCGCTCTCTTCCCTCATGCCAATCACATTCACGGGACAGACGGTCACACAGGCCCCACAAGCAATGCAATCCGTGGCCTCTCCGGCAAAGGGCGGAATCATCTCTCGGTTTGAACCTTTGTTGGCAAAATGGATGGCATTGGCTCCGACCACCTCTTCGCAAACCCTCCCGCAGAGGCCGCACAGAATACAGTCTTTCTCCTCTTTTTCGAACCGGACGTCTTCGACACCCATTTCCCGAGCCATCTCTTGAATCTCTTCATCACCGGGGCACATGGCCAAAATCAACTCGATGACCAATCTCCGGGCCCGCAGGACTTTTTCGGTTTGGGTCAATACTTCGATGCCTTCAATGACCGGATAGGTGCACGAGGTCGTCATACGGCCTCTCCCGTTTTTTCTGACCTCAACGAGACATAACCGGCAAGCCCCGTAAGGCCTGACCGATTCGTTGTAGCAGAGATGGGGGATGTCGAACCCCGCATCCAGGCAAATCGGGAGTAACATCTTCCCTTTTTCAGCTCCAACTGCTTGTCCATCGACTGTAAGCTCTACCATGTCTGATCCTTCCTCAAACGATTTCTATGGCATCAAATTTACACGCCTCAGAGCACATGCCGCACCGGATACATTTCTCGGGCAAGATCTCAAAGGGTTTTTTCATCTTGATCTTCCCTCGGATAGCTTGTGATGGACAGACTTTTTGGCAACGGCCGCATATGGTGCACTGGTTCGGAATGATCCGGTAGGTGATGAGTTCCTTACAGACCCCGGCAGGACATTTTTTGTTCTTGATATGAACCTCATATTCTTCACGAAAATACCGAATCGTGCTGAGCACGGGATTGGGAGCTGTGCCGCCTAATGCGCACAGGGAAGCCTCTGCCGTCACAAAGGAGAGGTCCTCCAAAAGCGCAATGTCTCCCTCACGGCCATTTCCCTCTGTGATGCGATGGAGGACCTCGTACATCCGCTTGGTTCCCTCTCGGCAGGAGGCGCACTTGCCACAGGATTCCTCTTTCAAAAAATTCATGAAATACTTGGCTACGTCCACCATGCAGTTATTCTCATCCATGACGATCATACCGCCTGAGCCCATCATTGACCCTGCCTCGGTGAGGCGATCGAAATCGACAGGAAGATCCAACAGAGACTCGGGCAAACATCCGCCAGAGGGGCCTCCAGTCTGAATAGCTTTGAACCGTTTCCCACCGATGATTCCTCCTCCGATGTCATAAACAATCTCCCTTAGGGTGATGCCCATGGGAACTTCGACGAGGCCTGTATTGTTCACTTTCCCGACAAGAGAGAAGATCTTTGTGCCTTTACTCCCATCTGTCCCGATCTGACGATACTGTTCAGCTCCAAGATTGACGATATAGGGGACGTTCGCCCATGTCTCAACATTGTTCAGATTGGTCGGCTTTTCATACAGCCCACTCTCAACCGTGTGAATATGCTTGGCCCGGGGTTCTCCCGGTTGTCCTTCTAGGGAGGCCATCAGCGCAGTCGACTCTCCGCAGACAAAGGCCCCACCACCGCGATTGATTTTGACATTAAAGTCAAAACCAGAGCCCAGAATATTCTTTCCGAAGAAGCCCCAGTCGTTGGCGCGATCGAGTGCGATCCTTAGGTTTTCGACCGCCAAGGGATACTCGTTGCGGACATAGACGTAACCCTCGTTTGATCCGATAGCAAAAGCACCGATAATCATTCCCTCAAGGACGCTGTGGGGATTTCCCTCCAAGAGACTCCGGTCCATGTAAGCTCCCGGATCCCCCTCATCGGCGTTGCAGATCACATACCGAGTGTCTCCAGATGCTTTTCGACAGCTCTCCCACTTTGTCCCGGTATGGAATCCGCCCCCTCCCCGGCCGCGGAGACCGGATTTTTTGACTTCTTCAACAATCTGCTGCGGCTCCATGGAAGTGAGGGCCTTGGCAAGGGCACTGTAACCCCCTATAGCAAGGTAATCCTCGATACTTGTGGGATCGATATTTCCATTGTTTCCGAAGATAATTCGTTTCTGGAGTTTGTAAAAAGGGACATCATCCTCGCGAACGATCTTTTCCTCGGTGAGGGGGTGCACGTAGAGTAACCTTTCAATGATCTTTCCCTTCTTCAAGGTTTCAGAGACAATGTCAGGGGCATCGTCCGGCTTGACCCGTTGGTAGAGAATCCTCTGAGGATTGATCACGACCAGGGGGCCCCTTTCACAGAACCCATGGCATCCCGTGATTCTCAGATCGACCTCTCCCTCGATCCCTCCGGTTCTTAACGCCTCTCGTAAGGCCCCGGCCACCGGATAGCAGCCGGCGGCATGACAACCCGTGCCCGTGCAGATCGTGATGCAGGGTTTATTGGGATCTCTTGCAGCCCGAATCTTCTCGCGTTCCCTCTCGAGATCCTCGACCGAATTGATTCGTTTCATCCTAGCTTTCCTTCTTCCCTTTTCGATACGGTTTGAGCAGCTTTTCCATCTTGAGGGAGGACATTTCACCAGAATACTCCCCATCAACCACGACAATGGGGCCGGAAGCACAGGCTCCAAGACAGTTTACAGTATCGAGACTAAACTGGAGATCAGACGTCGTTCCACCGGGTTTGATCTTCAGTTGTCGCTCCAGGGTGTTGACGATCAGACCTGCCCCCCGAACGTGGCAGGCCGTTCCCAAGCAAACGTGTATGCGATGTTTGCCTTTAGGAGTCAGACTGAAGGCGGCGTAGAATGTCGCCACCCGGAAGATTCGGGTTCGGGATATACCTAGCTTCTCTGCCATGTACTCGAGTGCTTCCTTGGGCAGGTAGTGCATCTCGGTCTGAAGATCCTGGAGCATCGCGACCAGCCACGAATCCTGATAGTCATACCGCTTTAGAATGGTCTCGACCGGGTTGACATCCATTCCCTAACCTCCAATCACTGGCATTTATCCTTCAAAGCCTGATACTCGCGGTGTACCCGTTCTTCGATTTGTTCTGTCATTTCATCTGTGAGGTGGCGAAAGCGTCCCTGGTATTTGAAGTAGTCCCTGATAGGGCGCAACTTTGGGAAGTCTATGGTCAGACGGTAGCGGCCGTTGACGATCTCATAGAGTGGGAAAACGCCCGTCTCTGCGGCCAAACGCCCCAGCCGAATACTCATCTCGGTTGGTGAACGCCATCCTGTGGGACAAACCGAGAGAATATGAACATAGGCAGGTCCTTTTGTTCCAGCGGCCTTTTTGACTTTATCCACCAGGTCCAAAGGATAGCTCGGGCATGCCGTTGCCACATAAGGGATATTGTGGGCGGCGGCGATGGCCGCCATGTTCTTTTTCCAAGTGATCTGCCCGGGGATCACCCGACCGGCAGGCGAGGTCGTTGTTGAAGCGCCAAATGGGGTGCCCGAAGAACGCTGGATGCCTGTATTCATATAGGCCTCGTTGTCGGTGCAGATATAAACAAAATCATGCCCCCGCTCCAGGGCACCGGAAAGGGCCATAATCCCAATATCATTCGTGGCCCCGTCACCGCCCATGCCAAGGACTGTGACCCGTTTTTTCGGCAATCGTCCTTTCCGCATGAGGGCCTTGAGGCCAGCCTCAATTCCTGAGGCCACAGAAGCCGCGGTTTCGAAAGCCACGTGAATCCATGGGACTTCCCAAGACGTAAAGGGGAGGGGCGATGCGACAATCTCCATGCACCCAGTCGCCTGTACAACGATGGCGTTCCTCCCGAGGGCCTTCGCAATAAGCCTCACAGCAAGCGCTTCGGCACATCCCTGACACGATCGATGACCTGGAGCAAAGTACTCCTTCTGTGTCAACAACCTCACCGCATAAACATTCAGATTCTCCATCTATTCCCTCACTCCATAAATCTGATAGTCTTCCTGTCTCGCCCTCTTTTTTCGCTTGAGAGTCTGATCCACCATCTCCTCAAAATCCCTGGTCCCGACGTCACGCCCGGCTAACCCAGCAATGAAATTGACCACAGCAGGCTGCTGCTTCTCTCCGTAAAGGGCTGCACGCAGCTCCGAGGCCACGGGGCCGCCTGGTCCCCCATAGGAGGTGGCTCGGTCAATCACGATAAGGGTCTTCGCCTTTTTAGCAGCTTTGCGAAAGGCCTCAAAGGGAAAAGGCCTCCAAAGGCGGATCTTTATTACCCCCACAGCCTTTCCCTTCGCCCTCATCATATCGACGGCTGCGCTTGCTGTTTCCCCAAAACTCCCCATGGTGATCAAAAGGACCTCAGCATCTTCGGTTTCATACTCCTCGATAGGGCGGTAATATCTCCCCGTGAGGTCTCCAAATTCCTTCCATCCCTTCAGAATCATCGGCATCGTGGTCTTCAGGGCTTCATCCTGGGCTTTCTTGGCTTCTGTAAACAGACCAGGCATGGCAAAACATCCCATCGTTAACGGTTTGTCCGGGTGAAGCCGGAAGACAGGTTCATAGGGTGGCAGGAATCGATTCACCGTCTCCTGATCGAGAAGTTCAACGGGCTCAATCGTATGGGTTAGCAAGAACCCATCCATGTTGACGATCACGGGATGGAGCACTTTGTGGTCTTCTCCCACACGGAAGGCCCAGAGCACGTGGTCAAAGGTCTCCTGGCCATTCTCAACGAAGACTTGAATCCATCCACAGTCACGGATCGACATGACATCACTGTGGTCGTTCCAGATGCTGAGAGGACCGGAGAGCGATCGGTTTGCGAGAATCATCATGATGGGGAGCCTCAGAACAGGAGCAATGTACACAATCTCATTCATCAAAGCTAACCCCTGGGAGCTCGTGCAGGTAAAGGTTCTGGCCCCGGCTGCTGAGCTGCCGACACATACACTCATAGCTGAATGCTCAGACTCGACGGGGATGAACTCTGCATCCAACTCTCCATCATTCACAAATTCAGAGAGATGTTCGACGATGTGAGTTTGGGGTGTGATTGGGTAAGCTGCTACCACATCCACATTGGCCAATCGGACCGCTTCGCTTGCAGCAATGGATCCCTCGATCCCTACTCTTTTCCCCATTACTCTTCCTCCTCTGGGACCATGGTGATGGCTTTCGTGGGACATTCCTGCGCACAAATGCCACACCCCTTACAATAATAAAGATCGGCTATGAAGAATCCATCTTGGTCAGGGGAATAAGCCATATCTGGACAAAAAATGTAGCAGAGCCCGCAATGGACGCATCGCTCTCGGTCCAGGATCGGCTTCAGGGACTTCCAGTCCCCGGTCTTATAGCATTTCGCATTCCCCGGCTCCGTGACGACAAGACCGATCTCTAAATCCCGCCAGGTGATTTCGCTTTCAGTTTTTGCCAATTCTCATCCTCCGTATTAGCGTTCAGTTGTTAGCGGTCAGCATTTGGCTTTTTGCAATCATTTATTCTCGGGACTTTTACAATCAGCTGTCCCCCTTGTTCTTTGTTAAACCAATGGTTGATTGCTAAAAGCTGAAAGCTTATCGCAACTTTTGACTATGCGACGTCAGTTTCATCAAAGGCCCTTTGATATGCCAAAATATTCTTCTCTGCGATACGACCGAATCGGTTTCGCAACGGTTCGATCACGGACTCCCTATCCACGACCCCTGTCGCCTTGATCAGGCTGCCGAGCATGGTCGTGTTGGTGATCGGAAGCCCGAGAACTTCCATGGCAATCTTTGTGGCGTTTACGGTGGCCACTCTTTGCTTGATATGGAGTTTCGATCGAATTTCTTTCGGGGACATGTGGGTGTTGGCAACTAGCATACCGTCGGCCTTCAACCCTGCAGCCACATCCACAATCCCGAGAATCGACCCGTCGAGAACGAGGACCAGATCGGGGTCGTAAATGTTGGCCCGAATTCTGATCTGACGATCACTGATACGGCAGTAAGCAATGACAGGAGCACCTCGTCTTTCGGGTCCAAAACTCGGAAAGGCCTGGGCGTATCTTCCCTCGTTGATCGCCGCAATGGCGAGTAACTCAGCCGAAGTCACCGCTCCTTGACCACCTCTTCCATGAAATCTGATCTCTATCATGAGATCCCTCGCACTTCGAACAAACCGTCATTACCCCTCAGTGAACAAAAAAAGGCCCCTTTTGGTTAGGCCAGGCCACGTTAGTCGTCACTGAAAAATGACCGTGGAGTTATCATTAAGAAGTTTTTTGGGGCGACCCGTCTTGGCGACCGCAGTGTTTCTGAAGGAGCGAGCTCCTCCTGTCTGAGGCCTTTATGCCGAGTTCAGGAGGTTGAACGGAGGGAGCCTTAGAACGGGTCAGAAACTTCGTCCAAGGAGCGGAATGGACATTTTTCAGTCAAAACTCTTTAATTTTATCACAAAACGACGAGCCTAAGCTAGCTGCTAAACTTCCCTTCGCCCCTCCATAGCCTCAGACAGGGTCACACTGTCCGTATATTCAATTTCGCTCCCCACGGGAACACCGGAGGCGATCCGAGTGACTTTGATCCCGAAAGGCTTGATCAGTTGGGTCAGGTAGACCGCAGTGGTTCCACCCTCTCGGGTCGGGTTGGTAGCGATCACGACCTCCTTGACCCCCCCTTTCTCTAGCCTTTTCAATAACTCCTTGATTTTGAGATGCTCCGGCCCCACACCCTCGAGGGGTCGGAGAGTTCCGTGCAAGACGTGATATTTCCCCTTGAATGCCCCCGAATTCTCGATGGCGAGGAGGTCATTCGGTTCTTCAACCACACAGATTTCCTCGACCGATCGCTCGCTGTCCTGGCAGATCGGACAGGGATCCTCATCTGTGAGGTCAAAACATGCGCTACAGACGCTGATCCTTCGCTTAACATCGAGGATCTTGGCCGCCAAATCTTCAGCCTCCTCTTTAGATGTGCGAAGAATATGGAACGCCAACCTTGACGCCGTCTTCCTCCCTATGCCAGGAAGCCTTGAAAACGCGTCGATGAGCCCATCAATGAGTGGAGTCTGTTTGACCATGGATCTTTGGGAAGTGGATGATTTGAGTATTCTTGCCCAACAAAGATGACTTCTGGAATCTATTGCTGTGAGGGAATTTTAGAGGCACGGGTCATTGAATTAGAACAACCCCGGAATGCTCAGTCCCCCTGTGATTTTTTTCATCTCCTCAGCCACCATTTCCTGAGATTTTCGTATTCCCTCGTTGACGGCAGCCACAATCAGATCCTGCAGCATTTCAATCTCTTGGGGATTCACGACCTCAGGGTCGATCGTCACAGAGATCACTTCCTGTTTGCCACTGATGCATACTGTTACCATGCCTCCCCCGGAGGAGGCCTCAATGGTCTTTTCGGCCATCTCCTCCTGGATCCGGCCAAGTTGGGCTTGCAGTTTTTGGGCCTGCTTCATAATTCCAGCGAGTCCTTTTGTCATGACAATCCTCCGCGTGATTTCTCCCTTAGGACTCAAAACGAGTCCCTACCTTGATTTCTTCGATTTCTCCCTCAAAAATCTCCAGGGCATCCTGTACGATCGGACTTGCGAGAACCTCTTTCCTCAGTCGGCGGTCACGATCTGTTTCCGCTTCTCCGCTTCGATTAGAGGGATACCCAGAGGTCTTTTTGACAATAGAGAAGACGGGCTGGAGATCCTTTTTCAATATAGACCGGCAAATCTCCATCAGAGCTAACTTGTTCGCCTCTTCTTGAATTCTCTCATAGTAGAAGGATCCGCTTCTAAAACCGATTTCAATGATTTGATCATTCAGGGCGATCAGTTGACCGTGAGACAGTAGCGCTCCGAGGACGGGATTTTCGCGACGGGTAAACTCTAAAATCATTTTCCATGTCGGCTCAAGGTCTTCAGCTTCAGCTTTGGGCGTTTCGTCACTCTGCGATTCCTTCGACTGGGGTTCCTTCTCTAATGTGGAGAGGGGGCTCCGTGAATTGTCTTCCTTTGTACGTCTCGAAGAAGGGGAGTCGGGGTCGGATCGCCCAGCTGGGTGAGGTAGGGAACTCGATAGACGCTCCTCAAGGGATTCCAACCTATTAAGAATCTCGTCGACGGCTATTACGGGATGGATGTCGACCATCTTCAGCAGGGTCATTTCCAGAATAAGTTTTGGGAAGGGGGCATGAGATAGATCTCCATCGGACTGGAGGAGCACGTTGAAGCACTGTTGAGCTTGTCTGAAATCGAACCTCTTTGACTGGTCGATCAGCTCGTCTAATTCATTTTTGGGCAGATCGAGGAGTGTCTCGGGATTTTTAGCGATTTGGACGACGATCAGGTTTCTGAAATGGTCGAGGAGAGCTCTTGAGAACTGTCTAAAATCGTAGCCGTAATGGTTGAGTCTATCTAGGATTTCGAGGCACCCCTGGGCATCGTGATCCGCAATGGCCATCGATATATCAGAGAGAAGTCTGCGATCTACAACGCCGAGGATCTCCGCCACATTCTCATCATGAACATCGTTACCGGCAAAGGAGATGACCTGGTCGAGCAGACTCTGAGCGTCTCTCAAGCTTCCGTCTGCTTCTCTCGCAAGTGCAAGAAGGCTGTTTTCGCTGATTTTGATGCCTTCCTTCTGCACGATTTCTTCTAACCTCTGAACCATCTCTTTCAACGAGATTCGTCTAAAATCGAATCGCTGGCAACGGGAGAGAATCGTGATGGGAATCCTGTTCGGTTCTGTTGTGGCGAAGATAAAGATGATGTGTCCGGGGGGTTCCTCCAATGTCTTCAGCAGGGCATTGAAGGCCTCGGGGGTAAGCATGTGGACTTCATCGATGATGAAAATCTTATAACGACCCCGAGCCGGTGCATACTTGACATTCTCTCTCAGTTCACGGATCTCATTGATGCCCCGATTGGATGCCCCGTCAATTTCGATCACGTCAATGGATATCCCTGACAAAATCTCCTGACATGACTCACATTCGCCGCAGGGGGAAGGGGTCGGACCAGATTTACAGTTGAGTGCCTTGGCGAGAATCCTTGCAGCCGAGGTCTTGCCAACCCCACGAGGACCCGCAAAAAGGAATGCATGAGCCACACGACCCACCGTGATGGCATTTTGAAGGGTCCGGGTCACATGGTGCTGTCCGATCACCTCTTCAAAGACCTGAGGCCGATACTTCCTGGCAAAAACGAGGTAGCCCATAAGGAACCTGAGAAAGTGTTGATAGCCAGGCAACCCTGCGGCACACAAAAGAGGTTACTACCGCTGCTTCCTTCCGGACCTGACGGGGTTTGTAACCTTTTGTTGCGCAGGACCCGGCTATCAACTGTTGAAGTCAGTTGTCAGTGTTCAGTTGTAACCACTTCCATCACTTAGCGCATGAAACAGTTTCTAGACGGTTCGGTCTATTTCCTAGACTACGGCTTATATTCTCTTAGAGCCGTTTATCCCAAACTTACGCTTTGCGAGCATCAACTATCCGGAAACCTCGTCTTCTGGCAACCGACAACAGATCCCTGACAACTGTATTTGATGACGGAGAGAGTGGGATTCGAACCCACGGTCCCGTTTTACGGGACACACGATTTCCAGTCGTGCCCCTTCGGCCAACTCGGGCATCTCTCCCTAAAGCAGGGATCAGCTGTCAGAAGTCAGCGGTCAGAATAGAAGCGAAATAGCTTCTACGATCCTGAGAGTCTAATAATTTCGTGGCAGAAAAACCCTAACTCCTGACCTTCCCGACAGCCGATTGCGTGTTAATAGGTTTGTATTTGCTCCCTCGTCATTCCGATGACTGACACCTGACCCCTGGCTTCCGATTCCTGAACTTGGCGGAGAGGGTGGGATTCGAACCCACGGTCCCCGGTTAAAGGGACAGCCGATTTCGAGTCGGCCCCGTTATGGCCACTTCGGTACCTCTCCAATGGCGTGTTTTTCTTTACGCTCTCACCCGCTCCCCGCCCTAGCGGTATCGCTCGAGCCCTCAGAGCAAGATCCCTAATGCATCAGATCTTTGTCCCAATTCTGGGAGCAAAATTGGGACAAGTGCTCTGCTCTGGATTGGCCTCTCACGAATCCAGAGCAGGGTTTCCCTGTTACGCCATGTACCCTGTGTGAGATGGGGTATCACGAGTGCAGATATGTCAAGAACAACTCAGATGGCGTTGACTTTTCCCGTCTTTCCCTGAAGAATGCCTGGAGGATCTGCCGGCATTCCTCTCGGAGGACACCTCCTACGGTCTCAATCCGATGGTTGAAAAAGGAATGATTGAGAAGAGCCAGGCGGGATTGCACCATCCCCGATTTCTCTTCTGGTACCCCGAAAACGAGCCTTGAGATCCTCGCTTGTATCATGGCGCCCACGCACATAGCGCAAGGCTCCACTGTTACATAGAGATCAGATCCAACGAGTCGATAGTTCTGCACCCTTCTTGCAGCTTCCCGAATGACGAGAATTTCGGCATGGGCGGTGGGATCTTTTGTTGCCACACAACGGTTATGGTCCTGAGCAATGACTACCCCATTCAAGACCAGAACGGCACCAATCGGAATCTCTCCAGCCTGGGCACCGTTTTTTGCCCGCTCCAGTGCGATTCGCATAAAAAAGACATCAGAGGGGAGGGTCATTCCCACTTACCAGACACACGGGCGGTCAGTCAGCTAAAAATACTCGAATACTTAAGGGGTTGTCAAGTCGGGGGAACTGCAAAACCGGAACCAGCAAAGGCGCATTAAGGTCACCGCGACAATGCGCGGGTACCGGGGCAATGTGGGTCAAACTCGAAGATTTCCGTCAGAGCGATCTGATCTCCTGTCGCATAAACACCGTGTAGGAGATAGCAAAACAGATCGCGGTGATGGCGATGAGGGAGATGATGTACGGAAAGACCACAAGGATGCTCTGGCCCAGCGGAAGGGGCCCTGCAAACCGAGCCTGAGAAATTCTCTCCATCGGTCCCATGAGAATGATGGAACGGGTCGTCTTCCTGAGAGGATCGATAACGGTCGCCGTGGCATCGGTATAGAGTTCCATGGGAGAAATAAGGGTGATAGCCTTCTGGATCCTAGTCTGTCGGATGATCGTCTCAGGTCCTCGCTGGCCAACATCCGATGTTACGGCGCGGGCCACTGTGTCGGCGCCGTAGGGGAGAAGGAAGGAAAAAAAGATCCAGACGGCAAAACCGGCTAAAGCCGATGTCGCAATACTTCGAAGGAGGATGGAAAAGAGGATGGCAACCCCGAGCCAAAAGGATATATACACGATGCTGATGATGAGATAGATCACAATTCGCCAAATCTCCTCAAGACCGGGTACCACACCGACCAGATTGAGTCCCAGACCCGTGATGACCAGGACAATAGAGACCATCATGATCGTTATCGTTGCGGCTCCGGCCAGAAACTTCCCGTTAATTACGGAGTCTCGATAGATGGGTTGAGAGAGAAGCTTACTCAATGTCCCTTCGTTCCTTTCCCGATTGATCGTGTCGAACCCCAAAATCAATCCGATGAGGGGACCGAAAAAAGCCACGAATTCCACCAGCGAGAGAAAGGCTCCCCGTGAGGTGAAGACCATGAGGAAAACGAGTCGAGGCTTCGCCACCTCTTCCAGGTTCTCTTTGATGTCCAAACCCACCATGTAGGACGTGATCAGGCTCACCATGGCGATCAGCGCGAAGAGAATCAGAAACCGGTAGCTGCTAAAGTGATCGGCCAGTTCTTTTTTGAAAATAGTCTTGATGCCACGCACGGTTAGGCCTCCTGAAAATACTTCATATAGATCTCTTCCAAGGTATACTTTTCCTTACCCATACCCAGCTTCTCCTTTGCCAGGCGATCCATGGGACCCTGGGCCACCATTTTTCCCCGGATCATGATGCCGACGCGGTGGCATATCCTCTGAACCAGATGCAACAGATGTGAGGAAAGAAGTACGGTCATCTTCTTTTCCCGACAGAGCTTCTCGATCAGGTCCATCATCCGGTTTGTCCCATCTGGGTCCAGACCGAGTGTCGGTTCATCCAAAAATGCCACCTTTGGATCCTTGATCAAGAGTTCGGCAATGCCCAGACGCTGCCGCATCCCCCGTGAGTAAGCACCGACTCTCTTTTCAGCCTCCGTGTCAAGGCCAACGGTCTTGAGGGCGCTTTCCATCCGTTCCTCAGCCAACTCTCTGGCCAACCCGTTCAAATCCGCCACAAGGCGGAGAGTTTGTTTCGCGTTCAAGTCACCGTAGAATCCCGTATTCTCGGGGAGATATCCGATCATTCCCTTAACCTTGATGGGGTTTCGTGTCGGATCGACGCCGAGGACTCGGGCCTTCCCGCTCGTGGGTTCTGTCAAACCGAGGAGCATGAGTAGGGCTGTGGTTTTTCCGGCACCGTTGGGGCCAAGGAAACCGAAGACCTCACCCTCCATGACACTGAAGGAGAGGTGGTCCACCGCCATCTCCTTGTCATAGGTTTTCGTCAGTTCCTCTGTCTCGATGATTGGTTGTTTTGCCATTCTAACGCCTCCCCAGCCATCGGAATAACCCAAGGAGTCCGGCAATAACCACGACAATGATGAAAATGCCAATGTAGCCCCACGCGGTTGATGCCCGCACTGAAATCCGGAATTCAAGATTCTTCGAAGCCTTTTCGCCTTGGATGTCCACGCCGACAGAATAGTCCCCTACCAGAGCTTCTTCATAAGGGGTGATCATAACTTCAACCTGCTTCAGATCACCCGGTTCGAGGACAGGAATGGTTTCGGGATTGAATTCGAGTTTCCAATTCTCCGGTTTGAACGACATGAAGCGAATATCGTTATTGGGGGCCGAACCGGTGTTCTTCACGTAGAAGGACATATTGGCTGGTTTTCCTTGTCTCGCATCCAGGGAGAGGAGCCCCGTGGGGGTACCCGCCTCCAGGTCATAAGTCCCTGTCAGGGCGACCGTCAATTCCGCTTCTGCCTTGGCATCGCCCGAACTCACCCGAATATTGACAGGGTATTCACCTTCCTGCGCGAGCATCGAGGGTTTAACTTGTACAGCGACTGTTTTGCTCTGGTTCGCCTGGATCCGAAGGCTCGAGATGAACTTGTCTTCAAAGGATGGCTTAAAATTGAGATCCCAGCCCTCTGGCCCTTGAGCAAATAGATCGAAGACTGCATCCTCGTTGAGTTTACTGTCCACCTCGACGGAGAATTCAAACTGCGCATCTGATGGGCCTCTCAAAACCGGATAGGATGTGGTTAGCTTGACACCCTTTGATTCTTTCTTTCCCTCCTCCTTCTCCTTGACAGTGACTGCGACGGTTTCAGCCATCTTGAACTTGCGGTCCGGGGTTTGCGCTGCGATTCTAAACTCGTATCTGCCCGGCTTCACGTTCTCGTCCGGCTCAGCCTCAAAGGTGACGGTCTTGTCCTCTCCCGATGGCACATGAACGCCTGTAATCGTGAACCGATAGGTCTTGACCCTGGCCTCCCAGCCTTTAGGCACTGAAGCGACCTCCACATTTACCGTCTCGTCGGATTTACCCTTATTGTAGAAGATGATATCCATGCTCACATCTTCCTCCTGGGGAACAACCACCCCGGGATACTCAACCGCCATAACGACAAGCCTGTCGGGTTTTTCCTCTTCCTCCTTTTCTTGCCCATAAACGGCGGCGAGGTGCTGAAAGAAGATGTGTCCTAAAACCATAATGAGAACCAAGGCAGTCCAAGCGAATCTTTTTCTGCTCATACCCATCCCTCCCCTGTGTCAGAAGCTAAGTCCCATATTAAGAATAAAATCGATTTTGGGCAAATAAATAATCATTCAATCCCCTGCTGTCAAGGTGAAAATAGTTGACGAGGTCCCTCATTTTTGGGGAGTCCTGCTGTCTCCGACTGACGTTGCGGAAGCGGTGGGGACCCATCGCGGATGAGCCGGAAGGGGCAGGAATTCCCCACCGGTGAATTCCGGTAGGGTCACCGCGTGAGCCTGGACGCGAGGGGACAGGAGGCTCCCATCTGTAAAGTTATGAGACATATCCCCTGGGAAATATGGAAACTCCTCGAAAGAGGTTCGGAACTTCATCATAGCGGACGTCCGGTAACCTAATTATAAGACAGCAGATTCTGGGATTTATTCCCCATATCCGCCCCTGCCTTCTTTACTGGAGTTTCCTCTAAGACCAGGTATGTAGCTATGCAAGTAGTCGGAACTTAATTCTGTTTTCGAATTACGCAAGTGCCCGACTCCCTTTTCGCTGGTTCCCAAAGGTTTTTTGATAAATCTAAGGCTCGCTCCAG
>JABAOC010021695.1_pt2 | contig 15066 bp, 12 predicted proteins | sample 7062161 | NCBI WGS metagenome assembly JABAOC01 (sample SAMN14538625, study PRJNA623070) | marine sediment metagenome | biome: marine biome [ENVO:00000428]; feature: marine pelagic biome [ENVO:01000023]; material: deep marine sediment [ENVO:00002113] | place: India: Gulf of Khambhat ... | reverse complement strand
TATCTCGGAGGCCAATCGTTCCTCTTTCAGCCGCTGACCTGGCTTCACCTTTCCCCTGAGAATTGCCTTTCGAAGAGCCTCATACGTTTCCTCACGGAGGGCCCTTCTCCTCGTTACCCGTAATCCCGAAAGGAGCCTTTCCATGCCAACCCCATTTTTGGATACAGTATCCAAAAAACTTGCCCCCACTATACGGGACAGCCTTAATGCCTGTCAAGGAAATTTTGGGACATCCCCCAAGGGTGGGACTGTGGCCGCCTCAGAGCTCTTGAAGAAACCGGAAGAAGCTTCCGGGATCTTGCTACTATTGAGCAGGACTATGCCATCCTTTTTGAGACCTTGAGAGCGGCGAACGAAGCTATCAGGATTAGGCGAGCATGCCACTGTTTGTCTGCCGCGATGGATCCAGGATGACTTTACATCCCTTACCGGTTCTTATGAGCTCAACGGCTTCCACGAAGTCAGAAAGGGGTTTAACATGTGAAATGATGGGATCGATCTTCAGGAGTCCCTTCTCGAGCATGTTTTCCATCTTGATCCATGTCTTAAACATTTCCCGTCCATATATTCCAACTATCTTTGCTTCCTTAAAGACAACGTCGGGACCCAGGTTTATTTCTAGAGGTGTTGATGGTAAACCAATAAGCCCAACTTCCCCTCCCTTCCTCAAGTATTTAAACCCTGGTTTATAGCCTCTACATTTCCTGATGCATCAATAAAGACGCCAACACCGACACCGTTGGTCATATTCAATACCTCCTCAACGATATCTTTCTCCATGAGGTTAAGCGGTACGTCATCTCCAACTATTTTCGATAATTGAAGCCTTTTATTTACCACATCTGTGGCTATAATGGTCGAGGCCCCAATCGCTCTTGATGAGGCTACAGCGAAGAGCCCCATTCGACCGCATCCAATCAGCGCAACATTCTTCCCGGAAACTTTCACTTCCAAGCTCGTTCTCAATACCGTGCCAAGTGGTTCAAGCACTGCGCCAATTTCAAAGGAAATCGATGATGGAATCCTACGCGCACATGGTGCCGATATTTTGGTATATTCTCCAAAGCATCCATCAGTGTGAATACCATAGAGTTTTAGGTTTCCACATATATGCTGTTGTCCATTCTTGCACTGGTAGCAGTTTCCACAGGGAATATGGGTTTCTCCAGCTATATGATCCCCGGGTTTGAGATCTCTTACCGCTTTTCCCACTTCTACAATCTCCCCCGAGAACTCGTGACCCATTATTAATGGGAGTTTTATTCCTGCATTCTCCGCCCATGAACTCCACTCAAGGACGTGTAAATCCGTCCCGCAAAGGGCTGCGGCTTTAACCTTTGCGAGAACATTTTCCGGGTTTAATTGGGGTATGTCCACCTCCACAAGTTGTGCACCTACTCCCTTCTTTTATTTCACGACGGCAATCATGTTTCCCCTCCTCATCTGATTCCCTTAATCAAGAACGAAGTGCCGCGAACGTCACCTCACTTCCTCGGCGTTTTATCATATCATACGCTGAGAATAATACCCTGCTTGGTATGCCTCCTCGCTCTCCTAATTTCCCAAGGAATGTATTACCCTCGATGAAGAGAGCCAGTAGCTCGCCCTGAATCGTAAAATGGAAACGGACATCGAGGTTGTGTACGCGATAGGTGATGTTGTGGGCGGCTAACGATTAAGGACCGTTTTCACTCCCTCTATAATGTCCTTTTTTTGGGGAAGGACGTAGTTTTCAAGGACGGGACTGAATGGGATCGGGACGTCTTTGGCCCCGATCCTCATGACAGGGGCATCCAGGTGATCGAATAACTCCTGGCCAATTCTGGCTGCGATCTCAGCACCAAAGCCGCCGGTCAGACACGCCTCATGGGCGATAAGCGCCCGGTTCGTCTTCTTTATGGAGTCCCCGATCAGCTCAAAATCGAAAGGCTTCAAGGTCCTTAGATCAATAACTTCTGCCTGAATGCCCTCATTTGCCAGTTGGTTCGCTGCCTCTAGGGATAAGTAGGTCATCCTGGAATAGGTGATGATGGTGATATCGGTACCCTCTCTCTTAATATCTCCTTTACCAAGAGGAATGAAGTACTCTTCTGCCGGTACTGGGCCAGTCTGGGCAAAGAGTTTCTTATGTTGAAAGAAGACAACAGGATCATCATCCCTAACCGCACTCTTGATGAGCCCTCGCACATCTCCTGGTTCTGCCGGAACCACCACTTTCAGCCCCGGAGTGTGGACAAACCAGCTCTCCAGTGACTGGGAGTGATGGGCCGCTGCAGAGAGGCCACCGCCATCTGGGGCCCATATAACGACGGGAATCTTGGCTTGCCCTCCGAACATATAGCGAATTTTTGCCGTTTGATTGACAATCTCATCCATAGCAGTGGTAAAGAAATCAGCAAAGTGTAGATCGACGAGGGGTCTCATACCGGTTAAGGCTGCACCCACACCAGCCCCCACTATTGATGTCTCCGATATCGGGGTGTCAATCACCCGGCCAGGAAATCTCTTGTGGATCCCTTTGAATTGTCCAAAGATTCCATCATGGGCAGTCAGGTCTTCCCCAATAATGAAGATGGTTTCATCTCTTTCCATCTCCTCGGCCAAGGCTTCAGCAAGGGCCTCGGTACATGACATGATTCTCTCGGCCATTTCTCCCTCCTTCAGGGGTTCGCGAAGAGGTCTTCCAAGGACTCTTCCGGGTCTGGAAGGGGGGCCTCTTGGGCATATCTTACCGCCTCTTCAATCAGGTCAGTCACCTCATCCCTGAGATCTCTATCGAGCTTATCGGTAAGAACTCCCTCCTTTTTCAAAACCCCTTTAAAGAGCTGAACTGGGTCGCCCTTCCTTTGAAACTCTCTGATCTCCTTTTGTGTCCGGTACTTCTGAGGGTCTCCCTCGAAATGTCCCCGGTAACGATATGTCTTGTTCTCCACGATGCTCGGTCCTTTCCCCTCCCTCGCCCACTTGACTGCCTTGCTCACAGTCTTCCTCACCTCAAGGATATCGTTGCCGTTGATGGCATAACCAGGGATTCCATAAGCAACGGCACGTCCCGCTACCGATCCCCCTGCGAGGGAATAGCCTATCGGTGTGGTGGACGCATAGAGGTTATTCTCACAGACAAAAAGGACGGGAAGCTTCCAGATCGCCGCCATATTGGCAGCTTCATGAAATGTCCCCCTGTTCGCTGCCCCATCCCCAAAGAAGACAACTCCTATCTGATCGCTCTTCCTTAGTTTAATCGAGAGGCCTGCTCCAATGATAATGGGGAACCCGCCACCGACTACCCCGTTAGCGCCAAGGATGCCGATGGAAAAATCCGCAATGTGCATGGACCCTCCTTTTCCCTTACAATAACCAGCCTTTCTGCCAAAGAGCTCAGCAAACATCCTCCTTGGATCGGCACCCTTGGCAATAAGATGACCATGTCCTCTATGGGTGCTAGCGACGTAGTCATCGTTTCTCAGTACCGAACACGTCCCCACTGAGGAGGCCTCCTCGCCGATGGAAAGGTGGATGAAACCCGGGATGAGACCCTGTGCAAACAGCTCCCCAGCCTTCTCCTCAAAGGCACGGACTGTCAGCATCTTTCTGTAGAGATCCAGCTTTTCTTGTTTCGTTGTCTTCACTTCATCACTCCTCTTCTTTAGAAATGAATATGTTCATTTCTACCTCTGGATCATAACCCTTGGCTATGCGGATTCCCTCCACCTGAATAACCATTACCTCACAGGTGATAAGTACCGGATTTCCCCCTCTTACCAAATGACCAGCGTGGACATGCCCCTCTTCATCGCTCACTGCCACATGCAGGTGGGTGGCGACTTCACCCCCCTTCTTCCAGGCCGAGTGTGCCCTGAGCTGAGAGGAGCTCCAAAGGGCCGTTAATTACCCTGGGATCGCTGTACCCAGCGCCAATCTTTGTTGTCTAACGGTACGACGATCATGAACGATGCCCTTTGAAGGCTCCCAATGCAGGAGGTGATTGCGCCACTTTTGATACCCAGGCTCTGACATGCTTCCTCGATTCCCTCTATAAGGTCAAAGCCGGGAAGCACTCTGATAATAAGGGATGATAAGGGCACGCGATGATGCATTGCCTTCGAGAATTATTGGCTGCCTATTCGTTTTCATGCTTTCACCCTAAGAAAAGAGGGGGATTTTCACGGGATAGTTTCCTAACCCCCGCCCAGCGTCACGCGGGGAAGCCACAAAATTATCTCAGGAAATACGATACAGATGAACACCCCAAGCCCCTGGAGGGCCACAAAGGGTATAACGCCGCGATAGATATCCCATGTGGTTATTTCGGGAGGGGAGGCTCCCTTCACGAAGAAGATAGCATAGGCAAAGGGAGGCGTCAGAAAGGACATCTGTAGGTTGACACAAACAAGCAGTGCAAACCACAGAGGATCAAAACCCAACGCCGTAACTACGGGCAGGAAAATGGGCACGATGACGTACAGCAACCCTTGCCAGGATATGAAGAAGCCCATGATGAAAAGTATGAACATCATGGTTGCCAGTATGAACCACCTGCCCAATGGCAGGGCAATCAACAAGTTTCTTATCAAGGTGCCGCCACCTAAATAGAGAAATACGGCATTAAACATACCGGCCCCTATTATGATAAAGAAAACCATACACGTGACGATCAATGTCGTATGCGCAGCCCCCTTCACGTTTTCTAAGGTTAACCTGCGATACGCCGCGGCTACGATCATGGCGCAAAATGCACCCACACCGGAAGCCTCGGTGGGAGATGCAATACCGCCGATTATAGACCCCAGCACGGCAACGATAAGGAAAACGGGTGGCAGCATATGGAGCATAGCGCGCTTCAGAAGCTCGAATCCTGAAGCCGTTCTCTCCTGGGCCGATATGGCCGGTGCTGATTTCGGCTGAAGCCAACATCTCAAAGCTATATAAGCCAAGAACAAAAATGAAAGGACGAGGCCCGGGAAAAGGGCCGCTGCGAAGAGCCTTGCCACGGATAAGTTCGCCATCGGTCCATACATGACCAGCATAACGCTTGGAGGAATAAGGATCCCCAAACTTCCCCCGGCGCAGACAACGCCCGTTGCCAGTCCCTTATCGTACTTTCGCCTGAGCATGGCGGGAACTGCGAGCAAGGTCATGGTGGTCACCGTCGCGGCGATGACCCCCGTGCACGAGGCGAAAATCGTGCAGGTAACCACCGTGGCGAATGCGAGCCCACCCCTCACTGGACCGAACAATTCGTACAGGCTTTGATACACTCCCTCTGCCACACCGCTCTTTTCCAGTATGGTCCCCATAAAGACGAATAGAGGAACGGCAATGAGGATTTCACTTTGCATGACGCCAAAGATCTTCAACATGGCCATGGGAAAAGTCGACAGGCCCTGGTACATCAGCCCGAATACGACGGCAAGAAACATCAAACCAAAGGCAAGGTGTACCCCGCCGATAACCATGATCAGGAGGATGGTGAGCATTATAACGGCGGCAAGCTGTTCCGGGGTCATCGCTCTTTCCCTTTCGTAAGGATCGATATGTTGCGAATGAGTTCAGCCAGACTCTGGAGGCCCAGCAGGAAAAATGCCACCGGGATGATTGTCTTGCTGGGGCCGGAGGGGAAGAACCAATTGGTCGTCGAAAGCTTTTCCCCGGTGCCCCAGGCATAGGCCGCAAATTTGACGCCCGCCCAGGTAAGGAGAACCATCACGAACAGCACAACGACGGCATACAAAACGGTATCGAAGATTAACTTGGCTCGTGGCGATAGGATGTTGTAGACGATGTCTATCCTTATGTGGCCCTTGTGAAGAAGGGTATAGGCTCCTCCTATCATAAATTGGGCACTATAGAGCATCCAGCAGGTGTCATAGCCCCATCCTGTGGGTGCATTGAATAATTTCCTCTGCACCACCTCGTAAATCACCACCGCCATAAGGGGAACGACTATCCAGACACAGAGGATACCCGTCCATTGGCTGATCTTGTCAATATACCTCACAATTCTCATAACTGCTCCTTGAATAGAATGCCAAACCACCCCCACGAAGGAGGGTGATTTGGCACCGACCAAGCCCTATGGAGCCAGGTCTTTAATCGAACTTTGACAGGTCATAGTAGGGTTTATACTTTTCTATGAACTCCCTCTGCGACTGCCACACCTTAGCGAAGTAGGGATCCTTCCTCGACTTCTCATCCAGTATTTCAAGACCGAGCTTCCTGGCTTTGGCCTGCTCCTCCTTCGGGAGCTTCGTGGTTTCAATCCCGTACTCCTCGATCTTCTTGTTAAATTTAATGGAATCCATCCAGAACCGTGTATATCCCTGGAACGTTGACGCCATAGCAGCATTTTCAACGATGGCCTTGAGATCGTCGGGTAGTGCCTTCCAGGAAGCAGGCTTAATTACGAGCTGGAATATATTGTTCGACATGTGCACCGGCGGCCCAAACCGATACTTGCAGACTTCATGGAGTCCCAAGGTGTAATCCACAGAGGGCTCCAGAAACTCAGTGGCATCGATCAAGCCTCTCTGCAGCGAGGGCAACACCTCTCCGCCCGGAAGCAATACCACCGAGGCGCCTAACTTCTCCCAGAGGTCCATGCTGAGGCCGGCAGCTCTGATCTTTAATCCTTTAATGTCCGCCAAGGTTTTGATGGGCCTCTTGGACCAAATTTCCTCCGGAGGGGTCAAGCCGAGAGGAAAGACGATGATCTCATTCCCATACATCTGCTGCTGCAGCTCCTTACCTCCCCCACCGTACATCCATATGATCAGGTCGTTGAATTCCAATATGCCGGCAGGCAGGGTGTAGAAAAGGTCCCCCGCTGGATATCTCCCTTTCTGCCATGCGGGGGTGTTCAGCCCAAAATCGAGGAGCCCATCGCGCACGGCGTCATATACTTTTGTCGGGGGAGCAATCTCACCGGCGTCATGCAGATCAATCACCAATCTGCCCCCACTCATCTTCTCCACATTTTCCTTCCAGAGGACGATGGTATTTTGGCCCAGTGGCGAGGCTATTCCAAAGCAGCTTTGCCCCTTCCACGTTATCTTCTTGGGCGCCGCATAGCTTAAGCCCGCGGTTATTGCCAAAGCTACGACTAACACTATTAAAACTGAGAGCTTCTTCTTAGACATTGTATCTCCTCCTTACATGTTTTATTTTCTATACAGTTACCCCCTACCTTAAAGCTCCACTCCCCACCTCCTTTCTCCATTGAATGGTCCAGCTTCCAATCCCCCCTTCCCCTTTCTCCAAAAATCTCAGGAAAGCAGAAAATAGGGATTCTCGAGCAACCCCTTCACCCGTTGGAGAAATTGGGAAGCAGTAGCCCCATCCACAATCCGGTGATCCGAAGACAGAGTCAGCCATGCAATGGGCTTTATCGTGACCTCCCCCTTTTCAACTACGGGCTTTTCGGCTGTCCTGCCCACCCCGAGGATGGAACATTCGGGGGGATTGATGATGGCATTGAACGTATCGATTCCAAACATCCCCAGGTTGGAGAGGGTAAAAGTTCCCCCCGTTACCTCGTCCACGGAGAGCTTCCCACTCCTGGCCTTTTGGGTCAGGTCCCTAATAGTCATGGCGATTTCTGTGAGGCTCTTCCCCTCGGCTGCACGGACAACGGGGACAATCAGCCCGTCCTCAATGGCCACGGCCACCCCGATATTGATCCCCTCCACCAACCGAATCCCTTCCCCCTCAATCCTGGAATTGATGATGGGATGGTCCTGGAGGGCACGGGCTGCAACCTTGACCAGGATATCCGTTATGGAAAGGCGAACCCCAGCCTTTCTCTCCACCTCCTCCAGGAGCTTCTCCCTCAACTGGAGTGTGCCCGTCATGTCGGCCTCTACGCTGAGAAAGAAGTGGGGAATGTTCCTGGTGCTCTCGCTCATCCGCTGGGCTATTACCCGCCGAATCCCCTTTATGGGGATGACCCTGCCGGGAGTGGCCTCCTTGGCCACGGCGGGAGGAGCCTCCGCCCTCTCTTGAATTGCCCTTATCACGTCTTCCTTGACGATCCTCCCCCCCGGCCCACTCCCCTGGATGACCGTCAAATCGACCCCCTCTTCCCGCGCTATCCTGCGGGCCAACGGTGATGCGAAAACCCGTTCCCCTTTGGCCGGAGTTGATACGGCCTGTTGAACCGCGGGAGCGGCCATTTCGACCACCTCGACTTCTTCCCTCTCAAGGGCTTCTATATCTGGCAGCTCCTCATCACCCCCTCCAATCACCGCAATGGGCGTCGCCACGGGAACGACTTCTCCCTCTCGATGGACGATAACCCTCAATATGCCCGAAGCAGGAGCCTCATACTCGTAGGTAACCTTCTCCGTCATGATCACGAGCAGGGGCTCCCCCTTCTCCACCCATTCCCCCTCGGATTTCAACCAGGTCTCAACGGTGCCCTCCATCATGGTCAATCCCAACTTGGGCATCACTACTACCGTAGCCATAGATCGTCTCCTGCTTCTCTCATCCCTTCATGATGTGAATAACCTCCCCCATCAAGTCTAGCGAGGCCTCAAAAAAGGCTTCCGAATAGGTGGGATGGGGAAAGACGGCCGCCCCGATCTCCTCGGCGCCGAGCTCATTTTTCATGGCCAGGGATGCCAGGCCAATCAGCTCGCTGGCTTGAGGCCCAATTATGTGAACCCCCAATATCTCCCCGTATTTCTTTTCCATGATGATCTTGACGACCCCCTCCTCCTCCCCGGTGGCAACAGACTTCCCGGAGCCCATGAAGGGAAACTTTCCAATCTCGATCTCCCCCTCACCTTCGGCTTCCATCTCGCTCATGCCGATGGAGGCCACCTCGGGATCCGTATAGATAAACCTGGGGATGAGGCGATAGTCCAGCTTCGTGGACCTCCCCGTGATGTGATCGACGGCAACGACCGCCTCAGCATAGGCCTTATGGGCATAACACCCCCTCCCCAAGACATCCCCTACGGCGTATATTCCCCCAACAGAAGTCTCCATGTGAGAGTCCACCGTGATGTATCCCTCTTGTAGCGGAAGGTTGACCTTATCGATGCCCAAATCCTCCACCTTCGGTCTTCTCCCTCCAGCATAGAGCACCTTTTCGACCCTTATGGCCTGACTCCCCTTCGGTCCCTCCAAGGAAAGACGGATCTCCCCGCCATCCATATCGATAGCCTTAACGTGCACGCCTGTGAGGGTCTTGATCTTCTTGGACGTTAAAACCCGCCTATACCGCACCGAAATCTCGCGATCCATCGCGGGAAGAATTCGATCCTTGGACTCTACGAGGGTCACTTCCGTTCCAAAGCCCGCAAAGATGGTTGCGAATTCAACGCCCCTTTTACCCGCCCCGATAATGGCCAAACTCCGCGGGGCCTGGTCCAAATCGAGGGCATCGTCCGTGCTGAGGATGTGATCTCCATCGATATGGACGGGAGAATCTGGTGCAGGGACAACACCGACCGCGAGAATCACCGCCCTGGATCTCAAGTCCTGATGGGACTCACGCGCACTTCGGACCAATACCCTCCGGGGGTCGACCAAGGAGGCCGTTCCCTTGAACAGCGAGATACCATGGTGAGTCAGGAGGGAAGTGACACCGCCGACGATTTTCTCGACTACCTCTCGCTTCCGAGCCATCACTTTCTGAAAGTCTGGTCCAATCTTTTCGACATCCATATCGCAGAGGCTGGCGAGGCGGGGAAGACACTGGAAACGAAGAACATCGTGAAGCAGGGCCTTGGTAGGAATACACCCTCGGTTCAGGCATGTCCCCCCGATCTTATCCCTTTCGACCAGGGCGACCTTTAACCCTAACCCCCTCTGAGCGGCTCGAATGGCGGCGACATAGCCCCCGGGCCCTCCGCCGATGATGGTTACGTCGAAGTCCGTATTGTGAGCCAATGCCCCCGACCTCTTATTTTTGGGTAGGCACAATACTAGTACAAACCAAGTATCAGTGTCAAGGAAAACTTAGGGCACATGACTAAGAGGCCAATGGCCTAAATAGCAGAAATAAAAAAGACTTTGCAAATAAAACCTTTTTACTCCCTCCGACAGAATCTAAGGAGATGCCCCATTGAAGGGGGATTTGTTCGATGGTAATAAATACCTCTCATCCACTACCTGCATGAGCCGTTGAACACGGATATCCCTTCTGGTAAAATCCGAAATAGCTTCGAATTGGAGGAATCACCATGGGCGGAAAGGACTACTATGAAATCCTGGGATTGCGAAGGGGTGCCCCCGAAGCCGAAATCAAAAAAGTCTATAGGAAACTTGTCCTCAAATACCACCCAGATCGAAACCCCGGCGATAAATCGGCGGAGGAACGCTTTAAGGAGGTCAGCGAGGCCTACGCAGTGCTGATGGATAAGGAGAAGAGGGCCCAATACGACCTCGGTCAAAGAGGGGATGCGGGTTACAGGTTTCACTATACCCAGAGGGATATCTTTCAAGACATGTTCAGGGACCCCAATGCAAGCAAGGTTTTCCGAGAGCTTTCTAAGGAGTTCGAAAGATCCGGCTTTCGATTCGACCAAGATTTCATTAACCATGTCTTCTTCGGGGGAAGGGGATTTGTGTTCGGCGGATTTTTCTTCGGCAGCCCCATCCTTGGACGGAAGGCATTCCGCACCGACTCATCGCCCAATCGCTTCTTCGAGCATACCATGATGGAATCGGTCTCGGGAAGGAGAAAACCCCAAATCCACCAAGATGAGGGAATATTGGCCAAAATCGGCCACAGGCTAAGCCAGTATCTCCTCGGCACCACCNNGCACCACCTCCAGAGAAGATTCCGGCCACAGGAAGGGGGGAGATATCCAGTACACCATATGCATCTCCCAAGAGGAATCGGTCAATGGGATGAGGATCAAGGTCGCATACTCCAGGGGTATGAAACAGGAGAGGCTGAGCGTCAAGATCCCGCCCGGCGTCAAACCAGGGACAAAGCTTCGGCTTGCCAACAAGGGATTGGAAGGGGGAAATGGAACCTTGCCGGGGGACCTCTACCTCCGTATCGAGGTGTCCAAATAAGGAGGAAAAGGGGTCACATCCTCTTCAATACCTCTATAAACCATTCAGTTGCATCCAATACCCGTCGGGCTTCTTCCTTACTAACCACCTCCATCTTCCTATAGTTCTCCATCACCGGCTCCATTGCCCGCAAATGGCCAAAACGATTAAGCATATCCCTCTTTGAAGGGGCAATATAATTGTGAGCGAGCAAGATCGCCTCGGCCGCTGAGAAACCAGCACTATAAGCCTTAATGAGGGAGATATCGTATGCCCCCTTTTGGAAGGCTTTTAAGGCATCCACGTAGCTCCGCTGCGATTTGAGCTTATTGCTCTGGATCAGAGTAGCAAGAGTAGCAAGGGAGATGTCCATATGAGATCCCATGCTCACTTCTCTTTGATGCCAACTTCATTGATGAAATCCCGGGCTCGACGTAACGCCTTCTCCCGACTGCCGAAGGCCCCGCGTCGATAATATGACTGATGGCCAGACCGGGTGATGAGGACACAATCCCAACCATCCCTCCTTTGAAAGACGTTGGCGCTCCTTGGGCTCGTGAGGAAACCACTCCCTTGAAGGTAAAGGCGGGTAATAATGTAAGGGGGCGTAATCAACTCATATCCGTTTAGATGGTCGCCATGGGAGTGATGATGGGAGAACGCCATAATGACTTCGGAAAATTCCACACATTTTCCATGGACCCGTTTACGGTCCCATCTCCTTGACTTAAGCTCTCGGATTAACCGCTCCTCCTCATGGCGCCAATAGGCCAAATCCATTGCCATCAAATCCTCCATTAGAGGAATTTTCCCCAATGTATCACCCTCGATTGGAGAAATCAAACCCCTCCCCTTTTAACCGAAATGGCAATATGGAATAGGGCGTTCGAAACGGCAGCCTCCTCGCACTGGATGGGTAGTCCGCTTTTGCAGTAGATTTCGCTCACGGACAACGGCTTTCACTTGTGAAAACCATAATTTCATTTATAAACAATATGTTATGCAAAAACCTCTTAGAAAATTTGGGGAACTTCGATCCTCCCTGTTATTGACATAGCGGGATCATTTATGATAGAGACCACTGGGAAAAAAGAAGAAACCTTATGGGGGTGTTGAGATGGACGTTAAGAAAATCGGTGTGGTAGGGGCAGGTGCTATGGGCAGCGGCATCGCCCAAGTTGCGGCTCAAAGCGGATGTACCGTGGTGATGCAGGATGTGGCCGATGAGTTTGTAAAAAAGGGAATGGCCTCCATTGAGAGATTTCTGACCAAGGGAATCGAGAGGGGAAAAGTCACTGAGGAACAGAAGGACGAGTTGTTGAGCAAAATCGAGGGGACAACCCGAATCGAGGATATTGCGGATGCTGATTTCATCATTGAGGCGATCTTTGAGGATTTGAAGGTCAAACAAGGCGTCTTCGAGAAGCTTGACGGCCTCGTTGGCCCTGAGGTCATCCTCTGCACGAATACTTCCTCTATCTCCATCACGGAAATAGCTTCGGCTACCAAGCGTCCGGATAAGGTCGCCGGAATGCATTTCTTCAATCCAGCGCAGATCATGAGGCTCGTCGAGGTTATTCGAGGATACTATAGCTCCGATGAGACCGTTGAAACCGTGATCGATTTGGCAAAAAAGATGGGAAAGGAGCCCGTCGAGGTGAAAAAGGACTCCCCGGGTTTCGTGGTCAATCGCATCTTGATGCCCCACTTCATCGAGGCCATTAAGATCGTGGAAGAGGGCATTGCCACCGTCGAAGATGTGGACAAGGCTGTCAAGTTAGGATTGAACTATCCCATGGGTCCCTTTGAGCTGATGGACTTAACCGGCAACGATATCGGATACCACGTAATGGAGTACCTCCATAATGAGCTGAGCAAGGAATTGAAATGGTCCCCGCCGAACTTGCTCAAGACCCTCATCCGAGGCGGGCGTTTGGGGAGGAAAACAGGCGGTGGGTGGTACGACTATGAGGGATAGGCGGACCGGTCGTCCCTAGTGCAAGAATTTCCGCCTGAGGAATTGACCCGTATAGGATTGTTCGCAGTCCATTACCTCCTCTATCCGCCCCGAGGCCACAATGCTTCCCCCATTGCCTCCGCCCTCCGGCCCAAGATCGATAATATAATCCGCCTGGAAGATCAAGTCCAGGTTATGTTCGATTACAACCAGGGATTGGCCTTGACCCAACATCTTATCGAAGGTCTTGAGCAACGACTCGATATCGGCCAGATGCAGCCCGGTGGTGGGTTCGTCGAAGATGAAGAGGTTCTGCGACCCATCGGCATCGGCGATATAGTGGGCAAGCTTCAGCCTCTGGGCCTCTCCGCCGCTTAAAGTACTGGTAGGCTGCCCCAGCATCACGTATCCGAGTCCAACATCATAAAAGACCTGGAGCCTCGAAGCGATCTTCTCATGCTCCCGGAAGAAGTCGAGGGCCTCGTTGACGGTCATATCGAGGATGTCGTGAATGCTCTTGCCCTTATAGTGAACGTCGAGGATCTCGGGGCGGAAACGCCTCCCGTTACACTGTTCACAGGTTACGGCCACATCCTCCAGGAATTGCATATCCAAAACCACTACTCCTGCGCCCTGGCAGCTTTCACACCTGCCCCCGGGGACGTTGAAGGAGAAATGTCCAGCTTTCAATCCGGCCCTCCTGGCCTCCCTGGTGTTGGCAAAAAGGTTTCGGACCTCCCCGAACACCCCCATGTACGTTGCTGGGTTGGATCTGAGGGTCTTACCAATGGGGGATTGGTCGACCATGATGATATCCTTAACTTGATCTAGTCCCTCTATGGCCCCAAAGGCCCCCCTTTCGTACCTGCCGTCATAGACGCCCTTGCCTCCAGCATAGAGCACGTTATTGACCAAGGTTGTCTTCCCTGCCCCTGATACCCCCGTTACACAGACCATCACTCCCAGGGGAACCGCGACATCTATGTTTTTTAAATTGTTTTCACGCGCGTTCCGGATATGGATGAATCCCGTTGGCTCTCGCACTACCGGCTTTTGTGTTAGGTTCTTGGTCTGGCTCAGATAGCGGCCCGTCATCGAGCCCTTCTCCCGTAGTAGCCTCGAGTAGCTTCCTTGAAAGACCAGGTTTCCGCCCTCACTTCCGGCTCCAGGACCGAGGTCGATAATCTCATCAGCTTCATGGATAATGTCAGGATCGTGTTCAACGACGACGATGGTATTCCCACCATCCCTCAGCCTCTTGAGGACTTCGAGCAACCTCCAATTGTCCCGCGCGTGGAGTCCAATGCTCGGTTCGTCAAGCACATATAAGGTATCCGTGAGGGCGCTCCCGAGAGCCCTCGCGAGCGTGATTCTCTGGAACTCCCCGTTACTTAGAGTCCGCGTCTGGCGATGGAGGGTAATATAGCCCAATCCCACGTGACAGAGGTACTGGATCCGATTCCTAATCTCCTTGAGTATCCTCCCAGCAACCTCCTCCTTTAACGGATCAAACTCCATTGAATCGAAGAAACTTCTTAGGTCTTCGATGCTCATTTCACAGAGCTCCGCGATGTTCCTCCCGGCAATTCGAATATTTAAGGCCTCCTCCTTTAGTCGGGTTCCGCCGCATCGCTCACATGTCGTGTAGGCCCGGTACTTGCTGAGAAAAACCCTCACATGGACCTTGTATCGTTTCGTTTCCAGCCACTGAAAGAAGTCCTTGATTTCAGCAATGATCACATCCTGTTGTTCCCGGGATAACTGGTTGAATGGCCTCCCCGTGGGAATGCGATTTTTCCGACAGCTATCCCACACGTAGTCGTAGACCTCATAGTACGCGGGTGAGTTCCAGGGGATAATAGGCCTCTCCTTGAGGGACTTCCCCTTGTCGGGGATAACCTTATCCAAATCAACACCGATGACCCTGCCGAACCCCTGACAGGCAGGGCATGCCCCCAATGGGTTATTGAAGGAAAAGAGCAGCGGCTCCGGCTTGGGGAATTTCCTGTTGCATCGATTGCAAACGAATGCCTGGTTGAATCTGACTTCTAACCCCTCTTGCCCAACCACCTCAGCCACTCCGTTTCCATGGACAAAGGCGT
>JABAOC010013330.1_pt5 | contig 15073 bp, 18 predicted proteins | sample 7062161 | NCBI WGS metagenome assembly JABAOC01 (sample SAMN14538625, study PRJNA623070) | marine sediment metagenome | biome: marine biome [ENVO:00000428]; feature: marine pelagic biome [ENVO:01000023]; material: deep marine sediment [ENVO:00002113] | place: India: Gulf of Khambhat ... | reverse complement strand
GAAGCTGTGAGCAAGCTTCATGTCGAGTTGGAAAACAAGAAACTCATTTTCTACGAGTAACTGCCCACGGACCACACTCTTTTCTCCAATCATCGTGCCTACACTCATGCCATCGCACGCTCTTGTGAGTGTTTGAAGTGGCAGCCGATCAGCTGTCCAAGGGCTTGGTGCACGCGACTATTTTTCTCGTTTCTGCTTCAGGATGGTTTTCATTTCAACATCAGTTATGGCGCCAATCTGATGGAGGGTTGCCGCAGCTTCACTTGCCTTCAGGAGGTAATGTAGAGCGATTTTTCTTTCCGCAAGGTTGGCTTTTCCACCTTCTTCTCTGCTGATCAGAACGATCGCATCCTGGATTATTCCACCTTCGGCTTCAATTCTGTCTGCCGCTTCAAGCAACGACTTTCCAGAAGTGATCAAGTCATCGATTAGCAGCACTTTGTCGCCAGGCATCAGTATACCCTCAACACGACGCTCTCTTCCATGCTTCCGTTCGGCCTTCCGAGTGTAGAGGAAGGGTTTATGAAGTGCATGTGCCAAGACAGCGGCAAATGGGATGCCTCCGGTGGGAATGCCGGCGATTCTGTCAAAGTTGTCTGCTCTCACATTCTCTCGGATCAGTTGAGTATAGATATCACAGATTTCATGAAAGGCATCGGGGAAGCTGGGCACGATTCGAAGATCGATGTAATAGGGACTGATCTTCCCGCCGGCAAGCTTGAAGGTGCCGAACTCGAGGGCTCCAATTTTGTAGAGGATGAGACAGAGTTGCTCTTTCGACGATTTTGTCGTGGGACTCATTTTCTCCGCTCCTTCCCCACAATGTAGACGTTTCCTTTCTCAGGTAGCAAGCAGGTGACTTTGGACTGAGTCTTTTTCACGAGACTGCAGAATGCGACTAGTTCACTCCTGGAAGCAGCGTGATAGGGTGCGGCCACTTTGGGCTTGATCAGATTTACAATCTCGACTCCAGCTTCGGGAGATGCACCTGGCGCAATCCCGACTGTGCAAAACACAATGTCTGGCTTGTACTCCTTCCCTATCGCTGCCATCTCTGGAAATGGCATGCTGTCTCCTGTGTGGAACAGCCGGACATCGTCTTCACTGGTTATCAGATAGGTGACTGGAGTCGCAGCCAGTTCATGATTACATGCTTCTGCTCTGATAGTCACGTCATCAATCTTGATTTCTGTTCCAGCCTGCATCTCCTGCAGCTTCTCAGTCGGGAGAGAATTCGTGAGCCTTGCCTTGGATGTGGGATCCGCCAATACTTGGCACTGGGTTTCGGCCTGGATCTTGCATACGAGAGGAGCTTCCAAGTGATCGTAATGTTCATGAGTGATGAGGATTGCATCGATTTCCGAGAACCCCTTGGCTTTTACATCCACAGGATCTATGACCAGCGTCTTCGAAGGTGTTCGCACCATGATTCCTGCGTAGCTGTTAAACCACTTGAAGGCGATTTCATTGTTCTTCAGCGTCGTCTTCTCTATTGACATTGACATGGGGCATTCCCTTTACCTGCTATGTATTTTTCCGTTTAATAGAACTTGTGCTGGCAGCGATGGGAAAACCCTACAGGCAACTAGCAGAGGCCAGCAACCATCTCATAGGTACTGCACACAGCGATTTCCTCATCCGTAGAAACCGTCCTCTCCTTCACTGCAATCTCTTCCCGTGAGCATTCACCATCTACCCAATGCTTACAATCTCTTCGGTCACACACGACTTTCGTCATCTCACGTATCAACCTCTCTACTAGGTGTGTCAATCGGACTCAAATGTCTATCTCGACGCTACCTTTTGCCACAGTGTTCTCCTTCCGAGAGACCGACAACTCCACACCCGTACAGTAGTTCGATAGGCTTAAAAGCCAACGATCTCAAGAGTCTTCACAACCTTGGAGTGCCTCTTCGGATGGTAGATGTCTGGCTCCCCTATGATAAGACTGAAGTCTGCGCACGGATTCCCACTCGCAATCTACTGGGCATCATTGAGCCCAAAGACCAACCTGGCGTCTCCGATCCTGAAGCAGAGATCTTGAGAGCACTGAACGATCCAATCGGCTCCAAATCGCTAGAGCACCTAGTTAAAGCTGATGACAAAGTCGCGATAGTGGTCGATGATGCCACACGTCCTGCCCCTAGCCATCTCCTTCTGTCACCTCTCCTCAAAGAGCTCAACCAGCTAGGCGTAGAAAACAGCAATATCACTGTGATTTTTGGATGTGGAACCCATCGCGCAGTCACCGATCGCGAGGCGACAGAACTTCTCGGCAGAGAAATTGTGGATCACGTCAAAACCCTGAGCCACAACTGCCTGGCCAAAGATCAAGTCTACATTGGAACAACTAAGAAACATGGCACGAAAGTCTTTGTCAACAAAGTCTTCGCTGACGCAGATGTGAGAATCCTAACAGGAGACATTGAAATGCATTACTACGCGGGGTACGGCGGTGGGAGGAAAAGCGTCCTGCCAGGCGTAGCCAGTGCTGAAACAATTCAGCATAACCACGCAATGATCTTGGATTCAAGAGCTCGAACAGCGATTCTGGATGGAAATCCAATCCATGAAGACATGATGGAAGCCGCTAGGTTGGCGAACGTAGACTTCATCTTGAATGTCGTGCTTAATGGCAGAAGAGAGATTGCCCAGGCTTTCGCTGGAGACATGGAAGACGCCTTCTACAGCGGTGTGAAGTTGGCTGAGGAGATGTACAAAGTATCTATCCCTCGCAGGGCAGACATTGTCGTAGTCAGCGCGGGAGGACATCCCACAGACATCGATCTATATCAAGCCTACAAAGCAGTCGACAACAGCCTTGATGGCGTCAAGCGTGGTGGAGTAATTGTGCTGGTCGCTGAATGCAGGGAAGGATATGGAAACGAGACATTCTATGAATGGACGACACAATTCCAAAGCCCTGAATCCATTGAGAAACAGGTCAAGAAGCATTTTGCCGTTGGAGGACACAAGGCCTATTACTTGTCAAAAGCGTTGCAGAAGGCCCACATAATCCTCGTGTCGACTTTGCCTGATTACTATGCAGTGAATGTTTTCAAGCTACGAACCGCGAGAAATGTCACTGATGCTCTCGAAGACGCCTTTGAAATCGCTGGCAGAAACGCCAAGATCTTCGCAGTTCCCCACGGGCACACGACTTTTCCAATCCTGACAACCTAGCCTCAGCATTATGAGGCCGATACACTGCGCACATCGATGAGGCTTCTTGGTGCACACGGCAGATTCAGCAGATTTCATGCATTTGAGAAACGGGTTTTTATGTGACAAAGCGAGATACTCTTCACAGTGATCAAATTGGTGAGCGAAGGACAATTGGCGCCAGATTTCACCTTGCTGGCAGATAATGGAAGAGAAGTCTCGCTGAGTGACCACCGAGGAAAGAAGGTGGTTTTGTACTTCTATCCGAAAGATGGGACTCCGGGATGCACACGTGAAGCCATCGAGTTCAGAGACATGATTGCGGAGTTCACAAAGGAAAACACTGTGGTGCTCGGCGTGAGCAAGGACAGTGTAGAATCTCATCAGAAGTTTAAGAGAAATCATAGTTTACCATTCACTTTGCTGAGCGATCCTGAAGGAAAGGTTCTGGATCTCTATGGAGTGTGGAAGAAAAGAAGCTTATATGGAAGAACCTTCATGGGCACTGAGCGCACCACTTTCCTCATCGATGAGAAGGGGATCATAAGGAAAATCTACAGGAAGGTTAAGGCAAAGGGACACGCTGAAGTCTGCCTTTTGAATCTGCCCCAGTGATCGCCACACGCGCACCGAAGACCAAGCCACTCAAGCGATCGAACTTCTCCAAAACATTTAACTCTACTTGCCAGCGCCTAAACACTAGCAGGTCCAGGAATTGCAGGAGACATTCACACTTCGACCATTCACACGTCAAGACCTGGAAAAGGTCATGAACATAAATCAGATTTGTCTCCCGGAGAACTACTCCCCCTACTTCTTCATTGATCTGTATGAAAGATACCCATCTACGTTTATCGTCGCTGAGGCAGATCAGAAAGTCATTGGATACATAATGTGTCGCATTGAAAGAGATTTCACAAGCTTCAGCGGCTTTGGCATATCCAAAAAAGCACACGTCGTCTCCATCGCAGTACTGCCTGCATATCAGAAAAAAGGAGTTGGCAGCACTCTCATGAAAGAGGCAATGAACAACATGCCCCTGTACAAAGCCAGAGAATGCTACTTGGAAGTCAGAGTGAGCAACACTCCAGCCGTGAACATGTACAAGAGACTAGGCTTTCAAATTACCCGCAAGAATACTGCCTACTACGCTGACGGAGAAGATGCCTATGTCATGGCGAAGAAACTCGAACCTCAGACTCTACCAGATTCCCACAATGGCAAGGATGAACATGCCTGATACAAATCGATCATTTCACACTGAGATTCTTGAATTCAAAGCCAGGGTCCCCAATGCACAAGCCATAGCTGCAGTGCGAGACAAGCTTGTGCAATCACAAGCTTGCAGAGAAGGTGTTTTTCACCAGATTGACACGTACTTTGAGGTCCCGAGCGGACGACTGAAACTCCGCGAAGTCGATGATCAATCAGACGCGCAACTCATCTTCTACGAAAGAGAGAATAGAGCGGAACCCAGAGTCAGCTCCGTTGCAGTAGTGGAGATTCCCAAATCTGTGCGTCCGATCCTCAAGCAAGTCCTCAAGCGAATCCTGAAAACAAAGACTGTAATAGACAAGACAAGAGAGATTTACCGTTACGAAGCGATTGAGATTCACTTGGACAACGTTGAAGACTTGGGGTTGTTTGTCGAGTTTGAACTTAGACTGGGTGGAGACTCAAGTCAGCTGGGGATCTACAAGCACAACTTTGAGAAGCTTCGAGAGCAACTAGGAATCAGCTCTCAAAGTCTTGAGAAGTTCTCTTATAGTGACTTGAGCTGATAGCTTAACCAGATTTCTTCGCGCTTGTTGATCCACATGAGGAAATCTAGCATGCTCCTGGCAAACCCTACCATGCTTCCGAGAACAAATATTCCCAAGAAGAATCGAAGATCAACCATAATCATGACTTGCTCAACTGCGATGTGGAAAACGCTGCTGCTCAAGACGTGAGTGAAGTAGAACAAGAAGACGAGAGAGTTTGCTATCGCAAAGACGTGGTGAAACACTGTTCCACGAGTCAACTCTGTTGCGAAGATGAAGAAGATCCACACTGCCACAAACAGAACTGAAACAGCCTGATAGGTTTGGAAGACCTCAAAAGGAACAAGAAAGGCTGAAAGTGTTTCGAAGAGAAAATAGATGATCACTGTCTTGAGCAGAGCTTTGAGAATGCGAACCACGAGTTTCCGCCCAGTGAACCCGCTTTCCCCGTTAATCCCTTTCTCACCCATAGTTCATCACCACTGGACCATGGTTGAATACAGAAGTCTCAAAAGTCAATCGCACGTGACCTGTTGACGCTATTCCATCACGCATAACAAGTAGTTCAACCTCGCCGCTGTAGGCTTCATTGGACTGAACGTCCAGATAGACGTCACTCGTTCCCAATGTCCGATTCACACTATTCAGGATCTCCACGTTGAGATTTCCGACGACAGGAAAATAGGGGGAGTGGTTCTCAAAACATATGAAAGTGATCAATCTCACGTGTGTGATGTTGTACGTGGCATAACTGAAGTCACTTATGGACAAGTTGTGAAGTGGAGCGCCCCACGGCATTGATGTGTTGGCTTGGAAGCCAAATGGAATCAACCCAGCGTACTTCAGTTGACCGGAAACACAGAGCGAGAAGACAGAGTCATTAAACAGGTAGTCGGTGTGACCTAGGATTCTGCCTTGATCGAGACTCGCGTTGTGCAAGAAAGTCAGGGTTTCATGAGGGGGAATCTGATCAAGGTAGCTGGCGGACTCTCCGATCTGCAAGTTTCGACTGTCCACAAGGATCGTGGTTACGTTCAAGTCGGTGAGGGTGTAGTAGCCTCCGTTGTCAAACTGGATTGGCAAAGTCACGTGTGCAGCGTTCTGACCATACGTCACAGTCGGCTGGCCGAAGTTCACTCGCATCAACGTCACAGAGTAGGCGCAAGTTATGGCAAACGCTAGGGCTATTATCCAGAAAAAACGTGTGGCCCAAGCGAGTGCCCGAAGTGACACATGCATTCTGGGCTACTCTTCCCGTTGGTTCTCTGGAGTGATGAGTATTGCCTCTGGTTCGTCTCGTTTGGGTTCAGGAATCAGTTGGGTCTTTGGTGGTGGGAGAGTTTCGGGGTGAGGCTGTAGGCTTCTTTGTGGTGAGGCAACAGGTTCAGGGTTTGGTCTTGGACTCACCTTCTCCTGTTGTGGGGTCTTCGGCTGCGGCTTCGGTTGAGTTGTTCTTGTTTCGGTTGTGATTGGAGCAGTTTTCTGGGTGACGAGCGGTATTCCTCGGACAGTTAGAAGTGAGCCAATCCACCCCATTATTCCCAGATACATGAGACGTATGCAGGCCTGAATCAGTGGTGCTAGGGCTTCGCCGAATACTTGAGCCAGATCCGCGGAAGCGAGTATGCCCACGGGTTCCTGAAGGAAGAGAAATGCGTTGATAAAGGTGAAAGCCAAGAGGGCTACGCCCACGAAGAGAACTATGATTCCAGTCAGTTGCGGCTTATTTCTTATGTTGAGTGGCATGTCTTCTGGTTCCTCTCTGGTTTGTCTTGCTATTGCTGCAAAAGCGTATTAAATCTTCTGTATTAATAAACTATATACCTTTGCACTCTTCCACATGTATATTCAAACTCAATACACGACCACTCGACATCTCCACGCTGCTCCAGGTCTATCAATGACACATGCATACACTATTCACATCGCACCCTGATTTCATCAAGGAATAGCAGCAAAAAGAGCTGACAACGACTCGCATATCGACAAACAGTGATTTGAACTACGCAAGTATTATAAAACCTGAGCGGAACAATAGATTACACATCACGAACCGATCCATAGAAAGATCAATGTAGAGAAGTAAGGAGCTTCAAAAGCAATTTTGGGAGTATTCTTTTGTCGAGCTTGGGGAAAACCTTCGGAAAGATCGTTCGCAATCAGAGGGATGTGGAAACGTCCGAGAAGAACAAAACCTCGGAAGAGCAAACCTCAAGAATCTACCTCAAGGCGCTCCCTCTCCGAAAATTGTCTGATTTGGAGACCATAAAACAGGAAGTTGAATCTGGCAACGTCCTCATAGTCAAAATCAGCCCCCTAGCCAACAAGAGCGTCGACGACGTGAAGACTGCTGTCAACGAACTGTGTGAGTTCGTCAAGTTGGTGAACGGTGACATTGCACGCTTGGGAGAAGAAAGGATCGTCATCACACCGACAGATGTTCGCGTGTGGCGAGAAAAACCTGTTCAACCCGAGGAAGAGGTTCCTACCGCAGCCTGATAGTTTCTAATGGAAAAGGGGCAACCGCGTCGATTCTAAATCTCCGCCTCAGGAAATTTGTGACACTTAGGCATTTCGCCCGCTCACCGTGGCACACGATTAGCTTTTCTGGCCGTGACGCGACACGACGAATGTAGTTCACAATCTGCCGCCTGTCAGAATGCCCTGAAAAGCCTTCGATGGAGTCGACTCTGACTCTCACCTTGACAACCTCCATCTTGCCGTTGCTGTTCATGACAGGAGTCTCTGTCAGGCCTTTCTGCACTCGACGACCCAGAGTGCCCTGAATCTGATAACTCACGAACAAGACGGTGTTCAGCTCATCAGATGCTAACCGCTTGAAATAATCAATGATAGGCCCACCTTCAAGCATACCTGCGGTCGCCATGATGATTGAGGGTTCTCCATCGACGATTTCATCCCTGGCGCTCGGATGTTCCACCATCGTGAAGTAGTCTGATTGGAATGGATTGATACCTTCATGCAAGATGCTGTTGCGAACTTCTCTAGCCAAGTACTCTGGATAGGCAGTGTGTATCGCAGTCGCTTCCGAAATCATTCCTTCGATGAAGACCGGTGCTTCTCTGATCAGCCCTCTCTTCATGTAACCGTCGATTATGAGCATGATTTCCTGTGCTCGACCCACTGCTGGAACAGGAATCATCACTTTTCCCCCGCGTTCCAGGGTGTCATTGATTGTTGACGAGAGTTTCTCTTCGGCAGCGATCCGTGATGGCATCAAGTCATTTGGGGCACCGTACGTGCTTTCTGTTATTATTGTTTCCACTCGAGGGAACTCTGCAACGGCAGCTTCCAGCAATGTTGTCTTCGCATACTTGTAATCCCCTGTATACACTAGGTTGTGCAAGCCTTCACCGATATGCAAATGAACTATCGCGGATCCCAAGATGTGCCCTGCGTTGTGGAGTGTCAAACGAATATCTGGTGAAATGTCAGTCACCGCTCCATACCGTAGGGGCAACGTGTGGAGAACACAATCTCTGACATCTTTCTGATCATATGGAGCCATGAAACCCTGTTTGTTTGCCACATCCAGATAATCTAGTTGAAGAAGAGTCATTAGATTAGAGGTCGGCGCGGAACAGTAGACTGGGCCATCATAGCCGTACTTGAAGAGGAAAGGGAGAAACCCGCAGTGGTCAAGATGAGCGTGACTTATCACGACAGCGTCAAGGGAGTCAACATCAAAGTGGCTCACATCCAATCTTGGAAACGCGTCTAGAGGACGCGTCGATCCAGGGTTGATGCCACAGTCCAACAGCACATTGCTTTCTCGTGTTTGTAGGAGAATCGCAGATCGCCCAACTTCCCGAAACCCTCCCAAGGCAGAAACTCGAACATCTCCGCTTTCGACGCTACTGGGTCTGAATATTCGTTCCCCCACATTCCGTAATATCCTCTCTCTTTCCCGGCTTTCAGAGTGCATGTAATGACGCATATGAGCGATTATCTTTGATGGAATGGCGGCACTCCTCAAGATTCTCGGACGCCACTTGGTTTTTTTCACAATCTCCTGTAGAACTTCACCGCTCTTACCGATTACTAGACCAGGCTTCTTGGCATCGATGATTACTTCACCCAGACTTGGATCGAAGTTGATGTTTGTGATTCCAGCTTCAGCAGGAACTATTTCTTGTACGATCCTTTCTGTGTCTTTTTCAGGGATTCTGGTTGAAGGATCTGATCTTATCACGATTCGCTTGCGAATTGAACCGACGATGTCTGCAATGATTGAGCTCTGCTCCATGATAACTTCGGGTCTCTTGGTGTAGACCGCCAGAGCTGGTCCTTCAAATTCTATCCTCGTGACTTCCGCCTTTTTGGGGATCCGCTGCAGGACAACCTGACTTATGTCTAGCTTGCTCCTATCTGCTGCCGTCACAATTTTTTCCTCGTCTCTAACGACGCCTACGCCACACTCTTCTTCTCGTCATCAGCCAATTCGTGATAACCATCTTTATCTATGATTGCCACATCAAAGCTGTCCCCACTTGCCGTGTTTCTTTTCATCGCTGCAACAACCGAGTGAGTGGCAATTGGCAACATGTCTTTCACTGGGATGCCTTCATGATACCTGTCTTCAAGGACCCCATACGCTACGGGGGAGCCGGAACCAGTCGCAACACACTTCTCCTCAGTTAGGCTGCCCAAGGGATCGAGAGCGAAAACATGCGGTCCAGTATCATCGATTCCTCCGACAACGACTTGAGCAATGAGAGGTGCGTAACGAGCCGAAAAGAGAAGGTTGGAAACCAGTCGAGATGCCGCTTTAATCGGGATAGGCCTCCCGAAGTCTATCTTGTACAGACGTGCGTTGGCTGCGAGGATTTCGACAACTCGCTGCGCGTCAGCTACACTTCCTGATATCGTCATCGCTATGTGATCGTCAATCCTGTGAATCTTCTTTCCTTTCTTATGAGCTATGAAAGCTCCCATCGTTACACGAGTGTCTGAGCAAAGAATCACTCCATCACTACAGACAACACCTACCGTAGTCGTACCTTTAAGTACTAGTTGATTTGATGTTTTGCGCATTCCTATGTCACCATCAAAACTCAAAACGCCTTACGACCATTTTGCAATGGAAGTCCACGTGCGTCGTCACTTATACATACCGTGTGATTTAAAAAGATTTCGTGAACACTAATATTCATTACTCGCTCAGAACCCTGCGATCTAGTGATGTCTTTGGCTAATCAGCTTCATCAGATGCAGCTTCCCAGAGAAGTCGTCGTTGGAAGTGGAACCTTGAGGCTTGTAGTAGAGATCTGCAAGAAGCTCGGATTCTTTGAGTCAGGGTTTGTGGTCACGGGCCCCACAACCTTTGACATTGCTGCAAGCAGCATCATTGATGACCTAGAAGACTCCGGAATCAGCGCTGACCATTTGCTTGTTTCTTCCTCAACAATGCAGGATGTAAAATCTGTTGAGGCGCAAATCTCTGAGCTGAGCCCTCAGGTGGTTCTCGGGGTTGGCGGGGGAACCAAGATCGATGTGGCCAAGCTTGGTGCAGCCCGCAAGGGTGTACCGTTTATTGCCATACCAACAGTAGCCTCCCATGACGGCATTGCAAGCCCTCTCACATCCATAAAGGGCACGGACAAACCCTATTCAGTAGTAGCTGAAGCTCCAATGGCCGTCATAGCTGACACGGACATCATCGTCAAAGCATCATACCGTTACACAGCCAGTGGCTGTGGTGATGTTGTGGCTAAGCTAACTGCTGTTCGAGATTGGTACTTGGCCTACAAGGCCAAGAATGAATATTACGGGGAATACGCTGCTAGTCTAGCCTTGATGAGCGCAAAGCTCGTGGCGAGAAACGCTGATCACATGAAACCAGGAAATGAAAAGGGACTCCGGGTTCTGCTGGAAGCGCTGATCAGCTGTGGTGTTGCAATGAGCATCGCGGGCAGCAGCAGACCTTGCAGTGGTTCAGAGCACTTGTTCAGTCACGCGTTGGACTTGACTACGGCTAGTCACGCGATGCACGGGGAGCAAACAGGTGTCGGAACAATCATGATGGCTTGCCTGCAAGGGTTGAACTGGCGACGTATCAAGACGAAGCTGGAAAAGATTGGTTCCCCAACCAATGCGGAAGATCTGGGAGTCGAACCTGATGATGTTCTGACATCTCTGGTGAAAGCTCAACTCATAAGACCGGAGCGCTATACCATCCTGAACGAGAAGAACTTGACCCTTGATACTGCGAGAAAGCTTGCGAAGAAAACCAAAGTAGTCTAGGCTAGATTAGGACTAGCAGAGAGATCTCGTCATAGAGAATGGTTCATTTTCCAGCGGTCTGCTTGACTCGAGATTTCCTTTTTTTCGTTTTCCGCTCTTCTTTCTTTTCAGGAGTTGCCTTGGGTTTCTTGGGAGCTGTGGGGTTTTTGAAGGTTTCAACGAACTTGACGGTTTCGATCGTGGGAAAGAAGCGATGTATGTCACTGGCAAGTCCTCTCTTGGCTATTTGAACGCCTTCCAAATAGAAGGCTTCTTCAGGGATACTGATTGCGGTTGTAGCATTATCGAATTCGAGTGTGAACTTGTTCGTCTCAATCAAAGGGATTCTTCGTCTGATGAGGGCGAGAGCCTTCTCTTCTCGTGTCCGGAGTTTCTTCTTGACTGTGACCTCGTAGACGAGGGTTTTGCCTGCCAAGGGCGGATTGAAGTCCAGTTGAACTCTTCCTGCCCCCACTGTTCGGATGGTTGCCATTTTCTTATCGTATTCAATCCGCATTCCCAGTGTAGGGGTTATGCCTTTGTCCCTCAGTCGTCTCAGGGGGACCATTCTCACTTTTTCTGGATCACGGGGACCAAACGCTTTGTCAGGAGGGATCTCCACGGTTCCCAGCTTGTTGAGAGCCAGCGTCAGTAAGCTTTCATCTAATTGTGCGAGAACCCATCCTTCACCCACGACGATCAATTTTGGCTCGTAGATCTCTCCTTCTTTGTAGAGACGTTTTTCTTTCGCCAACTCTTCCTGAGTTGTGTCGAAAACTTCTCCTGTCTCTTTCACTTTGGCTGTGTATTCGTAGAGGAGGAAATCTCCTTTCTTGAATGGCATCTTCAGATCATTCCTTTGTCATCAAGTCCCTGCCGTACGTTGGACGAATGTAGTATTGGCAGCTGCAATGCTTTTAAAGATTGCTTGAGGTTGCGAAACACCTTTTTCGACTGCATTTGACCCTGCAGGCCCAAATGCGCAGAAGCACGCATCAAGATGAGAATGGAAAAACTCACTCTTCAACCAGTCAACAACCCAGAACATGCGTCTTCGCAGTCACAAGTGGACGACTGGATTCCTGTCTTCTGAGATACTCGGTCTTGTGACCTGTGCAAGATCATTGGATTGATTCAATTGTTTGTCTGAGACCCTCAGCTGCTCTTTCAGGAGCCATGATATTAATGTATGTTCCATTGCTCTTTTCGAAGCCGGCCCATATAGTCAACCTGGGATAGACTTCAAGGTGCCAATGATAGTGTTCTGCATCTTGACAAGGAGCTATGTGGAAACCGTAGTTATATGGAGGATCCTTGAGAAGTGACTTGAGACTGCCCAAACAAACCTTGAGAGCTTCAGCAAGTCTCGCGACTACTGGTGGTTGCATACCCAGTAGAGAGGGCGCGTGGATCTTGGGAAAGATCCAAAACTCAAAAGGATGAACACTCGCCCAAGGTGTGAACGCGAGAAAGCTTTCGTTTTCCCACAGGAATCGAGGCCCGCTTCTTTCTTCCTTCAGGATATCACAGAATATGCATGTTCCCTGACTTTCATAATGCTTCTGGCTTGCATCCAGTTCCTGAGCGGGAATTGCCGGGAGCATGGGTGTCGCGATGATCTGACTGTGGGCGTGGGATAGAGAGGCTCCTGCAGCTTCGCCATGGTTCCGAAAAACCGAAACGTATCGGGTGTACGATTTGTCCGAGAGGGCTTGCACACGATCTATACAGCCATTAATCATGTGAATGAGCTGTGATTTTCTAGCCACTGCTGGATGCTCATTGTGACGGGGTGATTCAATCAGCACCTCGTGGTGGCCCACTGCTTGACCTCGTTGAAAACTCTCGCCACCTTCAGGAGGAGAAAATGCAGAAAACAGATTGGGCACGCTTCGGATCAACCAGTTTCTGTGTCGAAACCCGTTCTTGTCGCTATCCTTGACTACACCCTTCTTTCCCTTTAAGTAAATGAGGGTTGCAGGGGGTGTCTTCCCCTCATTTCCAGGGCAGAAAGGACAGGACCTGCTGCTAGCCTCCCTGGTGGCGGCTTCAGCTCTGGCGAAGTCTGTTGGTCGGTCACCTCTGTGGGTCGCAATCACCACCCATCTGTCAAGAAGATAGTCCTTCCTAATGTCGTTCAGCAATGAGGTGGACCACCTGATATCTCAAGCGAGTAATGGACTTCAGTCTTCCCGCTTGTGACTGGTGAGTAGACTCCGAATTTCTTCGTATGTGGCGAGAGTTTTCTTGGCGACAGCGTTCCATGTGAATTCGGACAAGACTCGCTTTCGACCATTCCTGCCGAGCTCTTGCTTCCTGTTACTGTCTTGCAGGCTACTCACGATTCCCCACGCAATATCCACTGGCTCACTAGGGTTGACGTGAAACCCGCACTGCTCAGGACCATTTGACAGGACAATCTCTCGCATTCCGCTGACTCCTGCAGCTCCAACCACTACAGGTTTCTCCATGCTCATGGCTTCTAGGGCCACTATGCCAAAAGGCTCATAGAGACTTGGAAAAACTGCCAAATCACATGCTGCGTAGTGAGCAATGCGTTCCTCTTCGGACACAAACTCAAAACGAAACTTGACCGCGTCTTCAAGCTTGAGCCCTTTCACCATATTCCTTAAGTGTCCTTCCATGTCGCCCAAGCCAACGATCACGAACTTCGCGTTAGGAATCTTCTGGAGGACATGTGGTATTGCCATGATCAGTTTGTCCACCCCCTTGACCATCACAAGTCGTCCAATGAAGAGGATCATTTCGTCTTTGTCTGTGAGTCCATACCGCTCACGGATTTCTCTTCTTTTTGAGTCATCAACCTGCTCAGGGGAGTACTTGTCAGGATCCACTCCATTGTAGCAGACTCTGATCTTTTCCTTGGGGAAACCTAGTTCAATCAGCTCGCTTTTCATGGCGTTGGAAACAGTGATCACCATGTCAGCCATCTGGCCACCGCGAGACTCAATGCTTCTAACGACTTCTGACCCATTGCCCAGAGTTCTTCCTTTCTCTGTTGAGTGAACGTGGAAAACCAGAGGAAGCCCAAGTTCCCTCTTTGCAGTGACACCAGTGATCACTGAAAGCCAATCATGAGCGATGAGAATGTCGTACTTGAAGCCTTCTTTCCGAACGAGTTCGTTGACTATTTTGGACGCGCTGAGGTAGTTGTAGACGAGGATCTTTGAAAAGAACTGAATGCCTCGTCCCCACCGTCTCACGTCTTCTGCCACGACGTCTGGCAGAGAGTCTGAGACATCTATGTGTAGAGGGCGGTGAATTTCGATTCCACGCCAGAGCTGACGTGTTGGAAGATCTCCCTTGTCATCGTTCATTGTGAAGACTGAAACATCATTCTCCAAAAGCACAAACTTTCTCGTGATCTCAGCTGCATACGTGCCCAAGCCCCCCACGATTTTAGGGGGGTATTCATAGACCAAGACTGCTAGTCTCATCAGTTTCTGCCTCTTCTAGTGCTTTCCTTTGCGTCCCTTAGCGTATTGTTCGATTACTTATTTAGCTTTCTCAACGGAGGATCACGCAGGAGGGTGAATACTGTACTAAAAACTGGACTTATAAGCGGCATTTTCAGATTCTATCTGGGAAGACGTGATCTTTGGATAGCGAGGAGACTAGACTTGAATATGCGCTCCGCGGAAAGGCTTGGCAAGTCTATTGGATTCTTCTCAAGACTGGGCGTCCACTGAGTGTTCGGGAAGTGCAAAGACTGCTGCATTTCAGTAGTCCAAGTGTGGCGCAGCATCATCTTGAACAGCTACGCCAGTTGAACCTTGTGGAGAAACGTGAGTCGGGTGGTGACTACGCGTTGGTTGGAGAGGTGAAGATCGGAGTCCTCAGGCATTTTGTCAAGCTGGGGAAACTTCTGCTGCCAAGATACTTCT
>JABAOC010001457.1_pt1 | contig 15077 bp, 15 predicted proteins | sample 7062161 | NCBI WGS metagenome assembly JABAOC01 (sample SAMN14538625, study PRJNA623070) | marine sediment metagenome | biome: marine biome [ENVO:00000428]; feature: marine pelagic biome [ENVO:01000023]; material: deep marine sediment [ENVO:00002113] | place: India: Gulf of Khambhat ... | reverse complement strand
TTCAACGCCGCCTTCTGCTATCGCCCGGTGATGTCCGCCTTGATCGCTGACTCCTTGACGCGGAAACAACGAGCCACCGGATTCGCGGCGTTCGAAATCTTACCGGGAATCACCACGATCTTCGCCAGCGGGCTGGGCGGGTTCCTCGCTGAGCCAGAAGTCTGGGGATTTCAGCCCCTCTTCGTGCTTGCCGCGGCGCTCAGCCTCATCATGGCGGTGATTCGACATGCCTTTCTGAGGGAACCTGAGAGTCGGTCCGACACGGGGTCAACATTCGAGTCGCCGATCAGAAGCCTGACGTACATCCGTCGGTCTTCACGGTCGCTGAAGGCGCTCTTCATCATGAACCTTTATGGATCGTTCTTTGGAGCGATGGCGTATCCCCAATTCTACACTCTCTATGCTAGGGAGCTTCTTCAGCTCTCCAGAACGCAGATCGGCCTCTTATTCTCGATCACTGGAGCATTTCGGGCCCTACTCCTGGTGCCTGGCGGCAAACTCGCGGACCACTATGGCAGGAAGCGGTTCTTGGTGCTGTCCACCCTTGCGTATCCTCCACTTGTTATCGCTTTCCTCTTCGCACCCTCCGCCACGGCGGTCTATGCAATATCGGCGGTTGACAGCGTAGTGGAGGGGCTGTCGCAGCCCTCTTGGCAAGCAATCGAAGCGGACCTCATGCCCCGGGGCAAACGAGGAACCCTAATGGGTCTCTTTTCTGCAGCGCGGAGCGTCGCAAGCCTGCCTAGCCCCATGATTGGTGGGTATCTCTGGCAGAACTACGGCCCACGAAGCCCCTTCTACGTCATCGCCTCCATTGCAGCAATAGACCTGGTCCTTCTGCTTTCCATCAAGGAGACGTTGACCTCCAAAGATGAATAGAGTACACAGCTTCCCTCCTCTAACAAGTCGTTTTCACGCGAAGGTTCTTTGCCCCGCAATAGACTTGAGGTTTGATACCCGTACGCCCGCCAATCTGATCCTTTGATCTCCATGAAGACGACTTCGCGTCAGGTCTCGGATGGTCTTCTACAGATCCCGAAGGCGATTCGTGTAGTAGAGCAACGTCTTGCCATGCGTGTGCGTGTTGAAGTCTTGATCTTGTATCTTCACCGTGACCGTCTTGAAAAGCAGACTGCGCTTGGCAGCTCTCTCGTGAACTCGCTGACAGAGATCATCCAATCGCCCGAGGATCTGGTTGACGTCATTGGTATCTGTCGCGAAGGTGCTCTCATGACCCATGGATCTTCTTCGTCCTCTTCGTCCTCCAACTTCAGACGCGGATATGCCCCGCGCGTGTTGGTGAAACCGGGCGCCCATGACGCCGAATCTTTCCATGAGCAGGGAGACGTCGAAGGAAGCTAGGTCACTGATGGTTCGAATTCCCAGCTTCTTCAGCCTCTTGGAAGTCTTTTCGCCAATCCATAACATTCGCTGCACCGGCAGCAGCGCCAGAAAGCTTTGCACCTTGTTTTCGGGGACAACGGTTAAGCCGTCGGGCTTTCGGTAGTCGCTGGCGATCTTGGCGACGAGCTTGTTGGGGGCGATGCCGATCGAACAGGTGAGTCGTTCGCCCCATAGAATCTCGTATTTGATGCCTTCTGCGAGTTTCACGGCTTCCTCCACATCGTGAACTTTCGAAGTGACATCGAGAAACGCCTCGTCGAGACCCCACTGTTGAAATTTGTTCGTGTATCCGCGTAGAATTACCATGATCTCTTTGAACACTTGCTTATAGAGTCGGTAGTTGCCTCTTACGTAGATAGCATCGGGACAGAGTCGCCACGCCTTCGAGACCGGCATGCCGGAGTGTATCCCGAATTTCCTAGCTTCATAGTTGCAGGTCTTAGCCGCGCCCCTGCCGGCGCCATGTTTTGGGTCGGCCTCCACAACGACGGGGTTGCCCTTTATCTGAGGATTTTCCCGCTCTTCGACCGCCGAGAAGAAGTGGTCCATGTCCACGTGAAGTACGATGCGCGTTTTCCTGCTACAAGAATCGTTCATACCTGTGCTCCTCGACGAGAAACCGGTTAAGATCAAACGAGACGATCCGGACCTTTATCATTCGCAGAAAGACGCTCTTCGCGATGAGGGTGTTATACGTCTCTTTCTGCTTGCTGCCCAGTCTTGATTGACGCCCGCACTTGATTTCGACGACTTCTAGCTCCCCGTCGACAACGGGAAACTTGAGACGGTCTCCGTGTCTGTAGGGCTCATCAAGTCGCAAACGTGCCCCCAGTGGAACCGTGCGCTGTCGAAGTTTCTTGGTTGCGCCGGTTTCCCGCAGTTTGATGAGTAAGCCATCCGGCGTGCAATGCTGCTGTGTGAGGATGCCGACAACCTCCGCGTATCTTGCGAGAAGCTTCTTGGCGGCGTAGAAACCTTGTCGAATGAAATCCGTCTTGAAGGCGTCGAAGCTGAACAGCTTCATGGTGCGCGCTTTCGAGTGCAGCTTGTAGTCGTTTCTGCTTAGGACGACGTGGTGCCATCCCTCTTCTTCGATCAGGTCTGGGGCGAGCACGCTTCTGATGAAGCTACGGGCGAGGTATTCCCCGATAACGCCCTTCAAAATGCTCTTGTCAAGAGTTTTCAGCCTGTACTCCACTGTCTTCCCCACTAAATTCGGATCGACTGTCAACTAGCAGAGATCGGCTCTTCCTAGGTCATGCCGCATTCGAGCAAGTTGGGCAGGTCAATAGGCTCCGGTGTTTCAGATTTTAAAGGTGGCGGACCAACGGAACGTGATAGACTGAAGAGTATGCTGAAAGAATTCTACCCAGTGGTGCGCGCGCGTCCAAGAAAGCATAAAAATGCACGTTTACTACTCTCTATATATGGAAAAGCGCTGCTTTTCGCGTACACCCGGTGGTTCGCGTGAGTAGAGCCGTACTAATCAAAATCCTCACGGATCTGCATGTCAAGTTGAGCGTGCCGGACGTCGACGAGCTCCACCAGGAGTTGCTGGTCTATTTCGGGCTCATCGGGGCCTTGCAGGAATGTGAAGCATTAGAGGTCGCGTGGCGCGACCCATACAACCGACGCCACATCGAAGAGTTCATCGAGGCGTGGCTTCGACGAAAACGACGAGAGAAAGCCGAACCCATTCCAGGCGTCGTCTAACAGGGAGTTTGAAGACGCGATTGCGCGCGCGTCGAAGCCCCATGCTGGCCAATGTATTGCGTCTGTCTCTTACTTCACGTTACCTACTACCATTACCAAACCCTATTACCAACGGAAAATTGAGCCTGGAATACGCGAAAAACCATCCATCGGAAAGGAGATGCACGCGTAGAGATAAGGTTTCGGAGGCAACTTCAGGTCTGCGTGTCTATGACGTGCTTTCATTGAGCACTATCTCAGTCTCTAGATATTCTTGCTCGGCCATTCTTTTTATCTTGAGAAGTTTTCCAACACCTTGCTTTGTGTAGATGTCTATTTCTCCCTCGAAGAGATCCAGAACTGCGCGAACTTCTTGGGTTGAATGCATCTGCGGGTCCATCACAGCTAAGACTGTAAAGCCTAGCGATTTGAGTTCAGGAAGAAGTCCCATTAGCCACTTTCTCGTCTGTAGAGCCTTGTGCTGTAACAGAACATCAGATACGATTTGGATACAGCATCGCCGAGGGCGAGCTTCTACAGCGGGGCTGAGCTTTCGGAGAGCTGATGTCAAGGTTATACTGATGTCTGTAAGGTTTTCTACGCCTTTTAGCTTGAAGATGTTTGGCAAGCCTTTGTTGATCACATCTGCTTGGGGGTTGCAGACAAACAGGTAGAAATTTGACGGAGTCCCCTTGGCAAGGCTTGCTAGCTCCATCACTTTCGTCGTAATAAGGAAAGTGATTTGACCGGCTTTCGCGCCCGTCGCAAGAAACCTTTTGACGAGCAAGTCCACTTCGTCGATGACAGGTGAGGTCAGTATTACTGCGTAATTCTCCGGGATTCCACCGAGCAGTACATCGTCGAGATTTTCATACCCTGTCGGAATGCGCTTTGGCAGAACAACCTTCGTAACTTCAAGCTCCGCTGGTTCGAGGTATGACTCTAGTTGTTGTCCCGCTTCAGTCATGTAGATGACTTTTGGCTGGATTTTGAAGATCCCCCGATGATAGGCGCGAGAAACGAGTCCGATCTCTTCAAACTTCAAAGGGGCTAATCTTTTTCCCATCAAGTTGAGGTGCATGTTTTCAAGATGATAGTGATCCGGTTGAGAAATTAGTCTGAATCCTTGAGGTATGATATCCACGATTTTGTCTAATAAGACAGTCTGCTTTCCAGCATTGGCAATCTGTAGTTCTAGGTTGAAGTGGTTACCAACAGGGATGGCCTTTTCCGGAAGGGTGAGGTGTCCTTGGATATTCCCTTTTTCGAATTTTTCCAAACCGACAGCCGTTTCTTCACTTGGAGTGGGCGTGACAAAACTCGCTGTCGATGACGTTACAGTTGGAGCACTCAGAATTTCACTTAGTGACACCGCAAGCTCTCTTTCTTCTCTGACTTTTTCCAGAAGCCGTTGTACTTGCTCGCTTTTCGCAGGCTGCCTTGCTTTCAGATAGGATTTGGTGGAAGTCTGTAAGACTTTTTCAGCTGCTATGTAATGTCTCGCTTTCTTTCCTGGGTCGGTTTCCTTCTTGGCACTTGCCACATAGAAGTAGGCGTCAAACAGGCGTTGCGTGGCGATGGCTTCTTCCGAAGCGATTTCGAAACCGGCTTTGACGTAGTAGTTAGCTGCGCTTTCCAAGAATTGTGTTGCAGCGAAGTACAACTCTGAGTCTCTGGAAGCTTCAAATTTGGTTCCTGCATCAAGGGCTCTGCAGAACTGGCTGTGCCCCAAAGCCAACAGCTTTGCATTTTCGTTCGCGCTGTATTCTTTAGCTTCAAGGAAAAGCTGGGACGCCTTCAGGTAGAGTTCTGGTGAGGCCTCAGCTTCTGCTGTTTTCATCGTTTGCCAAGCCTTGCAGAGATATATTATGGGCAATATCTCTCGACGGTCCTTGGCTTTTGTTTCCTTTGTGAAAGATGGGTCGTCTTCAATGATGTCAAGGACTTCCTGAAATTTCTTGGCGGCTAAGCCATATTCACTCGCGCTGGTTGCGTTGTCCCCTTCTCTGCCTAGGGTTTTGGCTCTCTCTAAGGCAGTTCTGCCGAGACAGTATTCTCTTCTTATGCCTAGCGCGGTGATCAGTCTGTTGGCAAGGTCTTTTTCATCGGCATCCTCGATTCCATCTACTGCAGTTTTGAGTGTGCTTCTAGCTTCACGGAAGAGCTCGGCGGCTCTCTGAAACAGCTGCGTGGCTTCTTGGGTCTGTTCGTTTCTGCTTAGGGCTTCGGCTTCCTCCAGTCGAGCCCATGCTCGGTAGTTTCGGCTGAAGTAATTCCATCGTTCCGTCGATTCATGGAGGTCAGCCGCCTTTTCGTAGTGCTCTTTTGCTTGCCCATACTGCTTGTTGGCGTGGCGGTGTCTTGCCTTCTCGATTTCGCTCCACGCCTGCATATAGGACGCATGATCATGATAGAAATCCCTCAGCGGGGGGATTTTCTCTGAGGCTTCGATGTAGAGCTTTGAAGCGTTTGCGAAGCTCTTCGCAGCCTTCAAATGCTCGCCTTGAGCGCCTTGGGCTCTAGCGATTTTCCAGTGTGATTCTGCCATGAGGCTAACGAGGTCTAGTTTCCTGGCGGATTTGACTGCTTCCTGCAGGGCATCAATCGTTTCTCTCAGATGTCCTTGGTCGCTGGTGAGGTCGTAGAGGCGCATTTGCAGCGTGGCATATGTGTTCTGATAGTTGTGGAGCGCGGCAAAGAGGGCGGTTTCGCCTTTTCTCTCGAAGTATGGCATGACTTTTTCGCACAGCTGGAGGCATTTTCGCTTGCTCAACGCTGCTTTTTTGAAGAGCTGTTGTTTGCGGTTTGAGTCTGGTTCGATTTCAGCAAGTTCCGCTTCTATCCCTGCGAGATAGTTCTGAAACACTCCTAGGTTCCAATAGAAGAAGGGGGTTAGGTGTTCCATAATGGAAATGTTTCTTTCCCGATAAGCTAACGCCTTCTCCAAGAAGCTCTTTCTCTTCTTCATGTCCGGTTCGATGTCTGCTTGGGCTAGGAGTGTTTTGCTGACTACGTGTAGGACCTGTGCGATGACCATTGGCATGTCAGAGGCCTCTGCGACGTTCAAGGCTTCCATCCCGAGCTTCTTTGACTTCGCTAGAAGTCTTCTTCGCTTTTCAGGATCGGGTTCCCACAAAGCTAGCTGATAGTGATGCTCAGCTTGTCCCGAAGGTGGACCAATGAAGCCTCCTCTGGGGCTGATGAAAGATATTATGGCGTAATGACGGTGGGCCTCTTCATAGAATCGCATGGCCTCTTCAGCGAGTTCTCTTCTCTTTTCAGGATCTTCGGTTGCCCGTGCTTTCCAGTACTTGTTATATGACAGGTAATCCAGACTGTGTGCGACGAGGAAGTTGTTTCGCGTCTGTCTGCCGTACTCTAAGGCTTTTTCATGATGTCTGGCCGCTTCTTCTTCGCCCGTGTTTATTCCCAGCCACAAGTGGGACAATCCCAGGGTAAGCGCGTCACCAGCCTTTGTAGAGAGTCCGACCGCTTCATTCAGATGTTTGACGGCCACTGAACGGTTTGCATCGATATCTTCCGACTTTGACGTAAAATAGAAGCCGGCATCGCTCACGCACGTCGCCAAGGTGAAACATGCCCTAGCAGTCTCGAGCGCATCGCTGAGCTCCGAGAGGTCGGCAATGGCTTTTTCCCCCCACTGTACTCCCTTTTCCAGAACTCCTATCAGCGTCTTCCTATCTTTCTCGAGGAACACTCGATGAAAAAAGACCAGTGCAAGGTCATTGTACGTCTTGCCGTATTCCAAAGCGTTCTCAAATTCCGAAAAACGTGCTAGAGCCTCGCTTTCCAGTTCCAAACATTCATCAAGTAGCTTTCGCTTTCCAGCCGGGTCAGATATGAGCCAGTAGCCAAGGCATTTGATGATGGCGTTGCAGCGAAGCTTCCTCGGATCTGGTTGGGTGTTCGCAGTCGTTTCGTAGAAGCCACTTGCTTTTTCATAGGCTTTAATCGAATGCTGAATCTTCTCTCTGAATTCTTCGCGGCTCTCGGCCTGCATAGCAGCGTTTTGGAGGCAGAACCCAATCTTCTCCTGAAGTTCCCCAGCCGCTGGAGCATTCTCTTTCTTTAATATGTCGGCTAGAGCCTTCGCATAGAATTTCGATGCAAGAAGCCACTCATACTCTTTTTCCTTCTTTTTCGCTTGAACAAGAGCGCTTTTAGGAGAATGATTTCCTTGCATGACGTACAAACCATCAATCTCATTCGGTTAAGTAATTCCTATGCCATGCGATTTAAAAGAGTATCTTTGCCACGCATGCGCATTATTCAAGGAGCTTAGGGGGCACGTGCAGGGAATGTTGCACGATCTGAAGATTTAAGAAAGAGCAACCGTTTGATAATTTCGGGAAAGAACGGTACTAGCGATGTTGGGTACTCTTCTGATACTTCTTGGCTCAGCGACAATGCTGCTGACAATCGCCACGTTCATCGTATTCATGATTGCTGGCGGCTTCAAGAGAAGCACTGGAAATGCCAAAGTGCTGGCGGCATCAGGCATTGCGGGATTTGTAATGCTGGTCCTCGGAGGGGCAAGCATGATCTACGGCGCTTTCGTACTCCATCTAGCTTTCACGATTCTGAGCCCCATACTGTTTTTGGGACTTGCCATTCTATGCATACGCACGTTTGAAGGGGTGAAAGTGAGAGAGTACCTCAGAAAAGAACATGCTAAGCCCATTCTCAAATTCGCCTTGCGTATCTGTGCAGTTACTGGAGTCATTCTGACGCTTGATGTGATAGGGTTGGGGGGATTTCTCATCTTTAAAGGAATATGGAGTCTCTTCACTTTCACAGAACTTCTACCCATCCTTCTTTTGCTGGAAGGAACGCTTATTGGCGCTGGAGGAGCCTTCATGTTCTATGGTTACAGCGAACAGAGGCTTATGGGTCAGGCGGCGTTGTGGCCAACACTCGCTAGAGATCAGGTAGAAAAATGGCGAGAGCGACGGGGTTCTCAGCAAAAATGGGGGTTCGCCATGTTAATTGCCGGGTTTCTCCTCGTATTTCTTGGGCTTCTGACAAGCTTCCTAGCCTCTGTCTAGAACCCGCTTGGACCAAAGCCATTGGTCAGAAGTTATTGTGCGTGTTGCAGTGAGTTGTTACCCTGACTGAGATATATTACGAGAGTAGAAATACCACTCATATACCGGTGAGCACGTCATTTATTTTGGGGATGTTCCCGTTAGCCGCTCCCCTCCTTTCTTTTTCTCAAAACTCAAGCCCACATGTAGAGGTGCGCCTGTGGCTACTCAGCCTCTATCTGAAGATCACACGGCTTCCAAAGGAAAGCCACCATTCATCAGAAAGATTAATCTCTATCTCGTGACCCTATAAGGAGAATTGGAAGTCTGGTTCTCGTGAAGACCTATCTGACCATTTGGTTTGACAGCGAAGGGGCAGGGCCACTCGAAGTCATCAAAAGACTTCGGTCCCTAGGCTTCAAGCCGCTAAGAGGTCACCATGACCACGTCTACGATTGGGGCAGAAAAGTTGAACTTGAGGATGTATTTCAGATGGCGAATTCTGTTCATGAAACCTTGAAAGGCCTCCGAGTCCTCTACAAGCTTGAGACAGAATAGTGTAACATCCAACTGAAAGAACACCTGGAAACGCACTCGAGGAAGAAAGAGGTCTCGATCCCGCCCGAGTGGTTGACCTATTGATTCTTCTTCGCGCCCTCTGCAGACACGGCGAAGTACTTCTCCCAGTCTATTTGGACTATTTCGAGGACGTTACCATCCGGATCGGTGAAGGTTGCCTGTCTGCCACCCCACGGCTCCTCGTGCAAGTCTTTGATGAACTCCACGTTCCTCCTTTTGAGTTCGCCATAGACCCTCTGCGTATCATCAACAAGAAACTCAACGGGAGCGGATAACGGACCCACTTTCTGACCTTTCTTGAGTCGAGGCATCAACCCGATTTCAACCCCGCCACATTCAAACCCAACATAACTGGGGTATTCGTACTTCATTTCCAAGCCTAACGTTTCCTGGTAGAATTTCTTCGCTCTTGCTAGATCTGAAACGTAGAACGTTACCCCCCCCAAATGGCTTTAATCATCTTAACCCTGCCTTCTGAGACATGCCTTGTCTCTCTGGTTCTCGGATTCGCCTAAAAAGGCCTTTGGATTTCTTCTGAAAGCCCTGTATAAGCGGCGAGAAGGCCAAGCTGCAATCCACTCCATAGGCTGTCTGAAGGCTTCCCCGACGCTGTACAAGAAGATCCTGGCAGACGATGGGCCTATTCTACTGAATCCCTTGTCCAACTCCTTGATTACGAAGGCGTAGTTCTTGGATTTGCCTAAGCTCGCCAAATACTGGTGAAAGGATCCGTGTTCCTTGAGTATGTTCTGAAATCGCTTTGCATTCGATGGTCGCAACGATCTTGGCTCGCACATATGCACGCAGCCGACATCGTAGCTGGACTGGCTTCTTTGTGTATGCCTGTAAGGAAAAGGCTTTTGTGCCTACAAGGGCAACTGGTTTGTCCAAACAAAGGGGAGACGTTCTCTTGGAAACTGGAGTCCCTGTGACGAATGACAGCGAACTCAAAGTGTTCTTGGATGATTTGGAAAATCGCCTCGAAGAAATCGAAGTTGAGAAAGGAGAGACTTTGTGGAAGAAATATATTCGTGAACCGTCGGGTGATCTGAATGAAATCGAGCGTAAACGTTCGGAAATCATTCTGAACGAGAAGCATCTTGCCACAGTGAAGAAGTGGAAGCCCAAAACCCAGGAAACCAATCTGAAAACACGTCTTCGCGTCCTGGAAAAGCTTCTGCTTCGGGAACATGTTGAAGCCAAACCAGATGTGTTTGGTCTGCGAAACAAAATCAACGAAGACCACATCGCTTTCAAGCCTATGGTTTTGGGAAAGCCGATGCAGCGAAGCGACGTATATGAGATGTTGCGCAAGAATGCGGACCGGGCGAAGCGGAAGGCAGCGTGGGAATCTTTCTCAAAACTTGCACGCAAAATCGAAGAGGATGTGCGACAACTCATCAAGCTGCGAAATACGCACATACGCGAATCTGGACATAAACCCTATGATGCCTATGTCTTGGCTCAAAACATGATTGACAAAGCGGAACTCCTGAGGCTCTATGAGGAATTGTGTGATCTGTCTGAACCATTTTCGAGTTCGGTGTTGGACGACGTCAGTGACACCTTGAAGATCGAAGAACTGCAACCGTGGGATATCTCCTACATCATAGATCAGTTTGTCAAACCGCCAGATGCCCACTTCCCCCGAGACCGCATCCTTCAGAAAACAAAAGACTTAGCCAGATCGTTCGGCTTCGCCACAGAAGAGCTACCGATCAAAATCAAACAAACAGATATACCGTTCGGTGGACTCTGTTTTGGCATTAGGATTCCGACGGACATGCGGATTTTGTCCAACCCCCGAGATGGACATAGATTCTACAGCACCCTCTTCCACGAATACGGTCACGCGCTACATGGATGTTTCATCGACCAAGGCTCCTTCGCCTTGAAAGACGAGGTCGGCTGTTTTTGCGAAGGTATGGCATGCATAATGGAGCAGTTTGCCTCAGACCCTGACTGGTTACAAGAGAACACTTCAGTCCCAGAGGCAGAAATCCGACGATTCGTTAAAGCCAACAAGGTCTCACGGCTTCTACGGCTTAGAAACCTCGTTGCCCTATCAACGTTCGAATTCCAAGCCTACGACAACCCAGATCAAGACTTGAACAGGTTATGGAGCAAAACCCGATCGAAGTACCTGTTTGTGCAGGAGAACGAGACACCGCAATGGGCGTCGCAGTCAATATTCACAACTCATCCAATATACTTCCAGAACTACATCATCGCTGACCTAATTGCTGCTCAAACCATTGCACACCTCAGGGATTCTCATGAAACCCTCTTGGATAACCCTGAGGTCTCGAAGTTCTTGATCAGCAACTACTATGCCCCAGGAGCAAGCATTGACTGGCAGGACAAAATCGAGAACGCAACCAGTAAGAAACTTAGCGCCAAACCGCTCATCCAACAGGTGACGACCACGCATTTCAAGTAGTCAACTCGCCTTCTATCATGCATCCGCTCTTATACGCAAGAGCGCCTGTGGACTCAAGCCGCAACACATGTACAGAAGTTCGAGTGACGAACTACGGTGGGGGTCTGCTCCCGAGCAAAAGCGACTTCGTCATCTCGCTTCCATCTCTAATGATCACCAATAAAATCATATCGCCGGGAAGCCTATTCCGCTCGATGTATACGACCAGATCGTTAAGGTTGCGAACATTCAAACCGTCCACGCCCACGATCACGTCGCCGCCTACCGTCAGGTTCTGTCCACCTATCAAGGCAGTCCTATCGCCTCCCTCCAGATTGGCGTCATCTGCCGGACCACCTGGAACAACGTCGATAACAAGAAACCCTTGCACCTCTTCAAGCGTCATCTCTTCGGTGATGTCTACGGTAACGTCTATGCCAGAGATGCCTATCCACGGGTGATTGTATGTGCCTGTTTGGATAAGCGACGGCAATTCTCTGCGCACCGTCTCTGAAGGAATTGCAAACCCGACACCAGCGAAAGCGCCTGATTCGGAGACTATGGCGGTATTCACGCCGACGACTTCGCCATTCACGTTCACGAGTGGCCCACCTGAGTTTCCAGGGTTTATGGCAGCGTCCACTTGGACAACATCCACGATGACGTATCCGCCAGGTGCAGAGAGCTCTCTTCCCAGCTGGCTTACGATACCAGCGGTCATGGTGTCACTCAACCCGAAGGGATTTCCGATGGCAACGATGGGCTCTCCGACAGTAAGCTCTGACGAGTTTCCAAGGACCACCGGATACAACGTAGTGACGTCTGTATTGACTTTGATAACAGCCAAATCGCTGTAGGGATCCTCCCCAATTATAATGGCTCTGGTAATGCTTCCATCCACGAAAGTAACTTGAACGGTGGAAGCACCTTCGATTACATGGTAGTTGGTTACGATGTGGCCGACATCGTCGTAGACGAACCCCGAGCCTTGACCTAGGTCCGTCACGATCAAAACCACTGAATTCTGCACCAACTCGAAGATCCTAGGCAGAGGTAGGTACGCGGTTTCATTCAGATATTCCAAAATCTGAATCTTGTTGTTGAGCCCACGGAGTTGGCTTTGGACCTCCGAGAATTCGGTTTGTAGATCGGCGAGTTGTGAGTTCATTCTGAGGTAGAAATGGGCGAAGAATAGGGCGTTGGCTGTTGTGATGGCGATTAGCACCAGAGACGTGTACTTCCATTTGCTCGACGAATCGTTGTTCACCGTCATCAACTGGTGTATCTTGAGGCAGGAGTGTGCCTAAAACGTTATCGGAGGTGCCACCTCATGTGTTGCGCACTGAAGACGATCCCTTGAGGATTGTCAGCCTGGTTTAATGGTTCAAAGAGTGAGGATACGTAGTTGGAAAAACCTGGGACGCCTCGGTTGCGATGTTCAACATTGTTGACAAGAAAGTCTATCTTGAATATGTGGCAAGAGAGATTTGCCTGCTGATTTTATGATGTTATCCACTATTTTTCATTTGCGTTTTCAGAAGATCTTCGCCTCGTTGAGCTCCGTGACGTATTCAAAGCCGACTTCAATCAGCTTACAGACTTCGTCAACGTTTCATCACAGCTTTGAACGTGAAGGAATACGAGCAAGAACTGAAGGGAAAGGTTATAGCGGGGCACATCGAGAGTGTGTGGTAGGCAGAGGCTGTGGAACAGCATGAAGGTGTTTAGAGCCTTTTTGGTAGCGCTGCTGGTCCCCACCGTCGTGTGGGGCGTGGTGTTCTACGAGAGCCAACAAGCCTACCGTGCATACAAGCAAGACTACTATGAATGGNNCTGCTCTTCCCGACGCGTATTGGGCGTGGAACGGAGGAGGAGTCATATGGAACGCAGGGATGGTTCTGTGGTGTGCGTGGCTACTGAGTGCTTGGATAGGAATAGTGGGCACGAAGCCGTCAGAAGCCAGAAGAAGCGACTAACGCGCACGTGTATATACAATAATATTCGCAACCATTTGCCAGACATAAGAGACTATTTTGGCAGATTTCTCTGTCGTCTAACCTTCTACTGGTAGGAGTTCTTCATCCAAGCCATACCAAATATCCGACCACCATTTTGGGTCACGCGTAAGTGTGACAGCCCTTAGTCTGTAATTTTTCAAATCCAAGGTAGGCAAGTGTGGTTCTGAGGCTCCAGCCTTTAGCTCAAGGTATCCAGCCTCACCATGTTTAGCACGTAGTTCACAACTATCAGTGACTTCAGAAGATACCACTCTAGTCTTAGTATAGAATTCTCGGTAGAGGGTGAATCTCAAATGCAATTCTGCTCCATAATGGTTGATGATATAGAAGCGTAGAGTGTAATTTCTGACTGTTACCCCGCTTCTCATTTCATAGGTAGAGTATTTGGCGATTTCAACTTTGGTGACTTCGACTCCGAAAGTCTGTTTGAGGGGCAGAACTGGAAGTTCAGAAGTCTCGCCATCCCACACTGTCACCTCATCTGCAATCGGTTCGTCTGTCCACCTTTCTGTTATTTGAGCAGTCAAGCTGTAGAGGTTCTTCTCAAAAGTCTCATCCTCTCCTTTATAGAACTGCATCGTTAGCCATGTAGTATCTGCATGCATGCTGTAGAGTCTACGGTCGATTGCAGCATCTTCATGTTCCCCATGTTTGTAGAGTCTAAATTCAACTCTCTTCGGTCCCCCATGATATTCTACAAAGAAATACACCGTAAACATTGCTCGATATCTGAGGTCATAAGTGGTGTCAACTTCCACTCTGATGACTTCAAGTTCAAGCTGACGGAGACTCCACTGTTGAAAGAGAACTATTCCTATCACAGCTGCTGGAACAGAAATCATGGTCACGATTAGAAGAAGCTTCCTTTTTGACTGCATTTTGAAGCAAGATAATAATTCGTCTGCGAGCTTTTTAGCGTTATCTATGTGTTTTCCTCTGTCGTCTGCCCTTAAAAGCCTACCAAGAAAGAGGCTTTTCTCTTCAGCTTTGCGCGCACTTTTTCACAAGCCTTGTATTCAAGCTACCTTGCCTTAATTCGGGTATATCAAAGGAGACGAAAAGCTAACTATTAATTTGGACTTCGGGAGATGTCGCCAGCAGACGTGGCGAAAGCGATCTACCCTTTAATTCTGTGACGCACACATCCTAGGCTTCATCTGTTGCATACATTTCCTTGACCGTGTTTGAAGTTGACTGCCCACGCCCTCATATGAGCACGCATTGTCCGTGCATGCAGAACGAAGTCGTCGCCTGATCCGTTTTCTTCCAAGTGAGCTCTCTCTGATTTGATGGTGAGAACCAGTCCGTCTATTAGCTTGATCATCGCGTCGGTCTGCTTCTCATTTAGGCTTCGGCCTCTCTGTTGCTCCAGGTCCTCAATGAGATCACAAAGTGCCTCCATGGTTTTCCTGCGCGAATTTCCAAGGCTCCGTGTGTTCAAGGTCTGCACTTCCGCTAACAATATAGAACGAAATTCTATAAATTTCGAATTTCCAAGCTGAACACATTTCCATTTCGGATATATACACATGCAGACCTTGGTAGCCCGCATTGCCGATTCAACTAGCAGCATCTCCCGAGATTCCGATTCTGTGTTGCTGATCCATAAGCAACATATTTCTGCTGCAGGCGAACATTATGAGATTCGGCGTTATCAAGTGTTGTTAGCAGCGTTTCGACAAGTGCACACCATAGAACCGAAGTTGATCGATAAGGTGAAACAATTAAGAGGCGGAACAACTTATAGATTGACGCGGAAGGTCTACATCACGTAGCTCCAATCAAACACTAGAAGGTCGGACCCTGACATGGAAAAGCAGAATGAAAATCCCATCCTAATGTATTTTGTGCGATGCCCTGTATGTCACGGCCCCAAATCCAAGCTCAAGCAAATACGTGAAGGCCGAAAAGATCATCTTC
>JABAOC010002133.1_pt1 | contig 15083 bp, 10 predicted proteins | sample 7062161 | NCBI WGS metagenome assembly JABAOC01 (sample SAMN14538625, study PRJNA623070) | marine sediment metagenome | biome: marine biome [ENVO:00000428]; feature: marine pelagic biome [ENVO:01000023]; material: deep marine sediment [ENVO:00002113] | place: India: Gulf of Khambhat ... | reverse complement strand
GCTGCGCGTTTACGCCTCGGGCGGCGGCATCATCTGGGACCAGGAGAACCCCAACTACATGTCCGTCTACCGCTACGGCGAGCCGCGCGAGGTCTATACCCGCGGGCGGGACGAGTACCTGACCGACGAGGCCATGGAGGTAACCCGCGTGCCCTGGGGCCACCCGGAGGGCTACCTGGAGGCGTTCGCGAACATCTACGCGGATGCAGCCGAGGCCGTCCGCGCCCACATCGAAGGCGAACCGATGGCCACCGAGGACTACAAGTTCCCCACGGTCTATGACGGGCTGCGGGGCATGCAGTTCATCTACGCCGCCGTCGAGTCCGCCGGGAAGGGCTCGGTGTGGGTGCCGCTGGAGCGCGGGAGCTGACCCCATGCTGCGCGTGGCAGTAGTGGGCGTGGGTTGGGCCGGCACACGCCACGTCCGCGCCATACGGGAACTCGCGGGCAGTCTGCAGGTGGCCTGCCTGGTGGACCCGGACGCCGAACACCTTGCCGCCAAGTCCGTGGAACTGCGCGTGCAGCAAACCTATCCGTGCCTGGCCGATGCCCTGCAGGACGACGCGGTCGACGCCGTCTCGATCTGCTCTCCCCATGCCTTCCACTGTCCCCAGGCGATCCAGGCCGCTGAGGCGGGGAAGCACGTGCTGGTAGAGAAGCCGATGGCCATGGACGTCGGGGAGGCCACGCGCATGCTCGGCGCGGCCGATGCCGCCGGCGTTCGCCTGTACGTGGCCGAGAGCGCCGTCTATACGGACATGGCCCGCACGCTGCGGCGGGTGGTGCGCAGTGGCCGTCACATCGGCGCACTGACGGCGGCCTCGGTCAGCCGGGGGTTCCGAGGTCTGGACTACGGTTTCTCCGGCCGGCGCGCCTGGCTGGGGCGGCCGCAGGAGGGCGGCACTGGAACCTGGATGCTGCACGGCATCCATACCGTGGGGCAGCTACGCTATGTGCTGGGGGAGGTGACCACCGTCTACGTGCGGGAGCACAAGGTCGGGTCGTTCAGCCGCCGGGACGTCGAGGGTACAGTGAGCGGCTTGCTCACCCTCCAGGGCGGCGTCCACGTCGCGCTACTCCAGACGCCCGAGACGAAGCTGTACGCCAACCTTGGGGGCTACGTCTTGCATGGCGACCAGGGCAGCGTGCGCGCCTGGGAGCAGGGATACGAGGTCTTCACCGACGAGCAGTCGGGCAACCTGGTCCCCTACGAGGGGGACGGGCTGTCTTCCTTCGCGCGGGAACTGGCGGCGTTCGCCGATTACGTTCTCAACGGCGTCGAGGGCCCCACCACCGGGCGGAGTGAGAGGCGCAGCCTGGCCGTCGTGCAGGCGGGATATGAGTCTGCCGAGAGCGGACGGCCGGTCGTCCTGGAGGAACGCTTCGGCGCGCTGTAGCCCGTCCCACCGGCACCTCCCCGCGGGTGGGTATCACGTCGTGGTGAAGTAACTCGGCCCGCTTGACCGTCGGCACCCCGCCCGGTAGACTGCCGCCATCGCGACCAGCACCCTGGCCCGGGCATCCCATGACCCTTCGCCGTCCGGCGGGCGGTCTTGACCCCAGGCTTCGGCTTCCGCCCTCGTCGTCCTCGACGTATCGAATGATACGCCTCCGGGGACTCGGGCCTCCAGCCTTGCCTGGCTGCCAAGCCTGCCTCGCCGGTGACATATGGGGTGTAATCGGCCAGGAAGCGTCCAGGGGCTTATACGTCCGCTATGTATAGAGGCCCGGGGAACCGCCGACGAATCCTCACGGAATGCCCGGGTCAGCAGGTCCATGACGGCGGCAGAAGGCTTCGACAACGCGCGCTATATCCGCGAGCAGGCAGCGGCCATCCTCCAGCGCGTCGAGCGCTTCGACCGGAAGCTCTACCTGGAGTTCGGCGGCAAGCTGGTGTTCGACTATCACGCGGCGCGCGTGCTGCCCGGCTTCGACCCCAACGTCAAGATGTCCCTCCTGGAGGAGCTGCGCGAACAGGCGCAGATCGTCCTGTGCATCTACGCCGGGGACATCGAGAGGCGCAAGATGCGCGCCGACTTCGGCATCAGCTACGACATGGACGCCCTGCGGCTGATTGACGACTTCCGCGCGGCGGGCCTGGACGTGGCGGGGGTTGTCATCACGCGGTTCGCTGGGCAGTCCTCGGGGCGCGTGTTCCGCAACAAGCTCGAGCGCCGCGGCATCCGCGTCTGCGCCCACCCGGTCACCCCCGACTACCCCGCCCACGTGGACCTGGTCGTCAGCGAGGAGGGCTACGGCGCCAACGAATACGTCGAGACCCGGCGACCTCTGGTCGTGGTGACCGGGCCGGGGCCGGGCAGCGGCAAGCTGGCCACCTGCCTGAGCCAGATGTACCACGACCGTCGCCGCGGGCTGGAGTCCGGCTACGCCAAGTTTGAGACCTTCCCCATCTGGAACCTGCCGCTGAAGCACCCGGTGAACGTGGCCTACGAGGCGGCCACCGCCGACCTGAGGGACGTGAACATGATCGACCCCTTCCACCTGGAGGCCACGGGGGAGACGGCCGTCAACTACAACCGGGACGTGGAGGCGTTCCCCGTGCTGCGGCGCATCCTGCAGCGGATCACCGGCGCCGAGCCGCCCTACCGCTCACCCACTGAGATGGGCGTCAACCGGGCCGGGTTCGCCATCACCAATGATGAGATCTGCCGGGAGGCCGCCCGACAGGAGATCGTGCGGCGGTACTTCCGCTACAGCTGCGAGTATGCCATGGGCGTAGCCGACCGGGACACGGTGGACCGGGCGCGGGCACTGATGGAGGAGGTGGAGATGGCCCCCTCGGGCCGGCGGGTCGTCGGGCCGGCCCGGCAGGCNNGCACAAGGGCATCTTCTGCGGGGCGGCCCTCGAGCTGCCGGACGGCCGTATCCTGACCGGCAAGAACAGCCCTCTCATGCATGCCTCCTCCAGCCTGGTTCTGAACGCCATCAAGGCCCTGGCCGGCATCCCGGACGACATACACCTGCTGTCCCCCGTGATCGTAGAATCGGTGGCCGACCTGAAACGGACCACCCTCGACTCGCGCAGCGCCAGCCTGGACCTGGAAGAGGCCCTGATCGCCCTGAGCATCAGCGCCGCCACCAACCCCACCGCCCGGCGTGCTGTGGAGAAGCTGAAGGAGTAGGAGTTGCACGGCTGCGAAGCACACCTGACCCACATGCCTACCCCGGGGGACGAGGCCGGCCTGAGGAGCCTGGGCGTGCACCTGACCAGCGAGCCGAAGTTCAGCACACGCAGCCTGTTCCAGCGCTGAGGCGGCTTGTCACGTGCCAGCCTCGCCGCTATCCTGTCCCATGTGCCTTCAGAAGCGCATTCGGGAGGGAGACCAACCCAAGGGGTGACAGCCATGGAGGGACTTCGCGTCAAGGGCCTGGTGGTGCCTCCGCTCACGCCCATGCGCCCGGACGGGGGCGTGGACCTGGAGATGGTAGAGACGCTATACGGCCTGCTGCGGGAGGCCGGGGTGAGGGGGGCGTTCGTCTGCGGCACAACGGGCGAGAGCCTGTCGCTTACCGTGCAGGAGCGCATGAAGGTGGCCGAGCGCTGGCTGGCGGTGGCCGACCAGGACTTCGCCCTCATCGTGCACGTGGGGCATGACTCCCTGCCCGCGGCCGTCTCGCTGGCCGAGCACGCCGCCCGCATGGGGGCCGGCGCCGTCGCGGCGATGGCGCCGACCTTCTTCCGCCCCGCCTCGGTGGAGCAGTTGACCGGCTGGTGCGCGCAGGTGGCCGCCGCGGCGCAACGCCTGCCGTTCTACTACTACCACATCCCGGCTATGACGCGCGTGGAGCTGCCCATGGTGGAGCTGCTGCACCACGCCTCCGAGCGAATCCCGAACCTGGTGGGCATGAAGTTCAGCCACACGGACGTGATGGAGCTGGGCCGGTGCGTGCGGATGGGCGGCGGGCGGTTCGACGTGATGTGCGGCGCGGAGGGGCTGATGCTCTACGCGCTCATCCTGGGCTGCCGCGCGGTGGTGGGGACGACGTTCAACATCGCAGCGCCCCTGTACGTCCACCTTCTGGAGGCATTCCGCCGGGGGCACGTGCAGGTGGCCCGCCGCCAGCAGGCCAGCGCGGTGGACTTGCTGACGGTGCTCTGCCGGCACGGCGTCTTCCGCGCCACCAAGGCGGCCACCGCCCTGCTGGGGTTCGACTGCGGCCCGCCGCGCCCGCCGCTGGAGCCCATGACCGAGGACGAACTGGCGGCGCTTCAGAGCGAGCTGGAGGGGGTCGGCTTCTTCGACTACGCGTTGACGGCCTGAGCCATGCCCGTTCTACGCGCCGGGGTCGGCCAACCGGCCCGCGAACAGCACGAGGCCCGTCGGGCGGTGCCGGATCAGGAAGATGAACGGGTGGTCGGCCCGGAAGACCACCGGCCGGGGCGCCAGCGAGGCGGCCCCCACCATCCCGCCCGTAGCTGCAGCGGCCTCGGTGCCCTCCTCGTCAACCTTCACGAACGCCTTGTGCAGCACGGCCGATATGGACAGGTTCCTGCGCCCGTTGATGCCGGAGAAGTCCGCCTTGCCGGGCGAGAAGGCATCGGTCATCCCCATCGAACTCAGCACTTCTTCCAGGCCAAGGGCGCTCTCCAGCCTGAACCGGGGCAGATAGACGTGCACCTCCCGCTGCTGCATGCGGCCCAGGGTCGAGAAGACCTCCTGCCCGTCCAGCTCGCTCTCCAGAGCGCCCAGTCCGCCCCGCTGGTTGGGCAGGAGGACGACCATCGCCAGCTCGCCGCCCTTGTAGGGCAGCTCCAGCGCCCGGTAGCCCTCCCCTTCAGCGTAGGCGAATTCCTCCTCCTGGTACATCATGGGAACTTCCACCACCTCCTCCGCCGAGACGTAGAACGGGCTCTTCCGCGTATCGTCCTCGTCGAAGGGGCTCTCCCACAGGCCCTTGAAGTAGATGGCGTTGGCCAGAACCAGGCGGGTCCCCTTTGTGATGATGTCCCGGGGGACCAGATCCTCTATCTTGCCCTCCGTCCGGTCGCTTGCCCACTCGTTGATGGTGCGCCGGGCCCGTTCGGTCTCGCCCACGAAGTCCACCTCACGCAGGGCCCCCCCATACCGGCGGCTCAGCAGGTCCAGGAAGCTCTCCAGGAACGGCTCGCCCTTCTGCCCCCACAGGGCGTTGGCCACCCTGAGCATCGGCTCCCGCCGCCCGCCCGCCTGCTCGACCTCCCGGGTGAGCCGGTGCAGGGCTGCGTGCAACCAGGCAGTCTTCTCCGGCAGGTGCAGGACGCGGGCCATCTGTTCTGCGGTCTGCCCCCGGGCGCCGGCCCAGGTCATGGTCAGCACCGTGTGGATGCTGTAGGGCGACAGGAACAGGTTGCCCTCCTGCTTCGCCAGTACCCCGTAGAGGTCCAGGCCGAAGGCGTTCATCCCTTCGGCTGCGGCTGCCTTCTGTCTCTCGATGACCTCCCTCTCCACGGCGCGGGCCCCGATGGCCAGGACAACTAGAGCGCCGACGGCCAGCCAAAGACACTGGTTTCTTGCTTTCATTCGCCATCCTCCCAGGCTAAACTTGCGGTACCAACGGCCAGCATGGCAGGTGTGGCCGTACGCGTCAAGGGCGCCGGGCTGCGGCACGGCAGTTGCNNCAGCGGTCAGCATGGCAGGTGTGGCCGTGTGCGTCAAGGGCGTCGGCCCGCGGCACGGCAGTTGCACAGATGAACTGTGGTCACGGGGCACCAGAATGGTACAGGACGTCAGCTCGTCGGTGGAGCCCGGCCCAGGCGGCGCGGTTGGTCCGTGGGAGGACACGAATCGCCGTTTGCGGACCGCTGGCCGCGTCCGTTCCTGCGGCAGCGCGCCCTCCCCGCTGGCCGCCTGCACCGGCGTTGGGCTCGTCCAGCGACGGCTTGAGCGCGGGGGCGACCCCGAGGCCGGAGACGGAATGGGAGTACACCGTGGGTAGCGAGCAACAGGTGCAAGGCCTGACCGAGGAGAGGGGTGGCTTTCCGGCCGAGAGCATCCCGGACGCCACTTACCGACTCGACCTGGAAGGCAGTAAGTACAGCTACGTGGTCCCCTGGGCCGAAGTCCTGGTGGGCTTCAGCGCCGACGAGCTGAAGGAGATGGGACCGGAGGGGTTCGAGTCCAGGATCCACCCGGAGGACCTGCCGCAGGTACGCCAGTCACTGGCGGGGGCGCTTGCGGACGCGGACGCTCGAAGCGTCCCCCTGCGCTACCGTTTCCACACCAAAGACGGAGGGACCGTCCGTCTGCGCGAGGAGCGACACATCCTGCGCAGCCCGGACGGCGAGCCCGTTGCGCTGGTGGGCATGGTCTGGAGCGCCGATCCGCAGAACAGGGCACTGGACTTGAGCGCTGGCCGCGCGGGCCTTGGGATATGGAACGAGACAACCCAGGCCGTCCTGAAGGATCGGGACCTGCGCTGGGCATGGGGCAACGCACGGCATGCCGAGCGGCTGGGGTTCCGGCCCGCGGAGTTGGTCGGCACGAGCGATCACGACTTCTTTCCCGACGCGAAGGCAAAGACCTTCGACGCGGTGGACCGGCGCCTGATGGACAACCCGTGCCGGCTGGAGCGCGTCTCGCCGTTCTTCGTCCATGAGGAATGGGGCGAGCTCAGACAAGGGTGCAAGGCGGCGGTCATGGACCGGGCGGGTAATATGGTGGGCCTGGTGGTGACGAACACCGATGTGACCGATCAGACCATCGTGCCCGGCCTGCCGAAGACGCCGAGGGAGCACCTGTCGTCCAGCCCGCTGGTTATGGCCGTCTCCGCCGACGAGGTGATCCGGACGTGGGCATCGGCCGCCACAGCCCTTTTCGGCCAGGATCAAGAAAGCGCCAGGGGCATGCGGTTCAGGTACCTTCTGGTGCACTCGGACCGCGGCGAGGTCGAGCGCCTGCTGCGACAGGCACTGAACGGCACGCCGGTCGAAGGCTTCCGAACCGCCCATCTGACTGATGCGGGAAGGCGGCTGCCCCTGTCGCTGAGCATGTCGGGCTTCGAGGACAGCGCCGGGGGAGAGCCCGGCGTGCTCGTCACAATCGAACCCCTCAGCCACCACGACGTGCGCCATGTGCCGGATGGGCTCCCCCGCGATATGTGGCCCTTTCTGCGGTACTGGCAGGACGAAGTGTTCGTCAAGAACCGGGACCTGGAGTTCGTCTACGTCAACGAGGAGTTCGCCAACCGCAGAGAACGCCGCGCAGCTGAGCTGNNGCCAACCGCAGAGAGCGCCGCGCGGCTGAGCTGATCGGGAAGACCGACTACGACCTGTTCCCTGAGGACGAGGCCGGGAAGTATCGCAACGAGGACCTGAAGGTCATCGAAGGCGGCCAGCCGGTCACCGAGATGAAAAAGTGGAAGTCGCCGGGCAGGGAAATACGCGAGGTCTGGACCAAGGTGCCCCTGAAGGACAGGCAGGGGCGAGTCGCAGCGTTGCTGGGAGTGGGCAGCACGCCCGTGGAAGAGCACCAGGCCAAGAGGATGATCACCCACTGGCTCTCGCTGGTGCAGTGCTTCGCCCACCCGATCATCGAGCTGACCCCGGACGGGACCATAGGCAGTTGGAACCCGGCCGCCGAGCAGATGTACGGCTACACTCAGCAGGAGGCGCTTGGCCGATCCGCAGCCATGCTGGCCGTCCAGGAGGAAAGAGAGCTTCTGCTGGACGCCGTTAGCCGGGCCGGTAAGGGAGAATCCGTCCTCGACTGCGAGTGCCGCCACCGCACCAAGGACGGCGCCGAGGTATACGTGTCCCTGACCCTGTCCCCGATCCTGGGTCTTTGGGGGCGGCAGACTGGCATCTCGGTGGTGGCCCGGGACATAAGCAGCCGCAAGCAGGTGGAAGAGAGCCTGCGCTACAGCGCCGAGGAACCCCGACTCCTGCTGTCCGCGTGGGAGACGGAGATCTTCATCAAAGACCGCGACCTGCGCATCCAGTTCGCCAACGAAGCTTATGCCCGGAAGAGAGGCATGACGCCGGAGCAGCTGCTTGGGCTGAGCGATTATGACCTGTTCGATGCGGAGCTTGCAGCGAAGTTCCAGCAGGAGGACCGCCGTGCCATGGAGGCGGGCGAGCCCGTCACCGAAAGGTCCGTTGCTGTCGGCCCGCTGGGCACCGGGCAATACGAGAAGGAACAGATCAAGGTCCCCCTGAAGGACGGCAGTGGGAACGTGACAGGCGTCCTGGGCATCGTCCAGTGGCCCGAGCAGCAGAGGCTGGCCGAGGAAGTGGTCGCCCACTGGGCCTCTCTGGTGCGGTCTTCCGACGACGCCGTCATCGGCGTGGCGCTCGACGGCACGATACTGAGCTGGAACCAGGGCGCCGAGCAGGTCTACGGCTACACCGAGGACGACGCCGTCGGCCACAGCATCGAACTGCTGACTCTGGAAGACGCCTCCGAGCGGATGGAGCAGGCGCTGCAGCAGGTGGCCGCCGGTCGGAGTGTGCGCAACTACGAGAGCGAACATCGGACGAAGGACGGCAGCAGCGTCCACGTGGCCGTGACCTTCAGCCCCGTGCCGGACGCGGAAGGAGAAGTGTCTGCAGTCTCCATCATTGCCCGGGACATCACTGCCCGCAAACAGGCCGAACAGGCACTGCAGGAGAGCGAAGAGCGCTTCCGCCTGCTGGCGGAGACGGCCTTCGACGGCATCAGCATCTGCGAGTGGGACCCGGCCGTCGGCCAGCGACGCCTCGTTTACTGCAACGACCGCTTCGTCCAGATGTCCGGCTACTCGCGGCAGCAGTTGGAGCAGGCCGACGATTTGAACGCGCTGATCGAGCCAGAAGACACCGAGGAAGAGGGGCGGCGGATCAGGGACCGGCTCCGCCGCGGCCTGCCCGCGCGCGGGAGGGCCTCCTGGAACAGACCGGACGGGCGGGAGAACGTCTACGAGTGGTCGGCCATCCGCGTGGAGGTGGGCGGCAAGCACCGCCTGTTCGGCGTTGACCGGGACATCACCGAGCACGAGCGGGCCGAGCGACAGCTCGAGCAGTATGCCGACCAACTGGCCGAGCTGAACGCCGAGCTGGAACGTTCCAATCGCGAACTGCAGGACTTCACCCACACGGTCAGCCACGACCTGCAGGAGCCCCTGCGCAAGATCCACACCTTCGGTCAGTTCCTTGTGGAGGACTGCGGCGACCAACTGCCCGATGGGGGGCTGGAGCACCTGCGGCGCATGCAGGACGCCGCTGTGCGCATGAAGCGGCTCATCAGCCATCTGCTGGATCTGGCCCGGGTCGGCAGCCGGGGCGGTGAGATGGTGCCGGTGGACTCCGCCCGGGTCGTGGCTGAAACGGTCGAGATGCTCAGCCAGGCCATCGAGGAATGCGACGCCACGGTCAGCATCCGGGGCGAACTGCCCCCGGTCGTGGCCGACGAGGTGCAACTGGCGCAGGTCCTGCAGAACCTGATAAGCAACGCGCTGAAATTCCACTCCCCCCAGCGGCAGCCCCGCGTGGAGATATCCGCCGAGAGGGACGGGCAGATGGTCGGCTTCAGCGTTGCCGACAACGGGATAGGCATGGAAGAGCGATTCCTGGACAAGATATTCGGCGTCTTCCAGCGCCTCTACCCGCGCGACCAGTACGAAGGGGCGGGGGTGGGGCTCGCGCTCTGTCGCAAGATAGTCACCAGGCACGGCGGCCGGATCTGGGCCGACTCCGTCCGCGGAGAGGGCACCACCGTACACTTCAAGCTGCCCGCCGTCCATGGGAGGGTTGATGACGATGGACCCCGGTGAGGACCTCAGACAGGTCAAAGTGCTTCTTGTAGAAGATGACCCCGATGACGTGGCGATAACCCGCCGGGCGTTCGAGCGTGGCAGGATAGCCAACCCGCTCTACGTAGTGCGCGACGGGGAGGAGGCGCTGGAGTTCCTCCGGCACACCGGCCGCTACGCGAACGACGGCAGAGCGCCCCGCCCCGGCCTGATACTGCTCGACCTGAACCTGCCCCGCATGGACGGCCGGGAGGTGCTGCGGCGCATCAAGCAGGACGCCGGCCTGAAGCGCATACCCGTCGTTGTGCTGACCACCTCCAGCGAGGATGACGACGTGACGGCCTGCTACGAAGATGGCGCCAACACCTACATCACCAAACCCGTGGAGTTCGACAAGTTCATCGAGGCCGTGATCACCATCGGGCAATACTGGCTGTCGATTGCGGAGATACCCGACGGCACTTGAACGCGGACATGGCCGAGCGACAGATAGTTCGCGCGCTGCTGGTGGAAGACGACCCCGAGGACGTGCTGATCTTCCGCCGCTATGCCGGCCGGCTGGACCGGTGCAGACTGGAGGTGCAGCACGTGCGCAGCGAGCGGGAGGCGGTGCGTCGCCTGGCCGAGCAGCAGTTCGGCGTGGTGTTCCTGGACCTGAACCTGAGGGGCGGAGGACACGGGCTGAACCTGCTGCGCTACCTGCAGCGCAGCGAGGGGCACCTCCCGCCGATCATCGTGGTCACCGGCTCAGGGGACGAAGCCAAGGCCGTCGAGGCCATGAAGAACGGCGCCTACGACTACCTGGTGAAGGAGGAACTCACTCCCGATCTGCTGCAGCGCACCTTGCGCAATGCCCTCAGAAGGCGCGCCCTGGAGCGGGAACGTACCAAGATGCTTGGGAAGCTGGCCCAGCCAAGCGCCACCGACGAGCTGACCGGCATCGCCAACTGCCGCGCCTTGCGGCGCAAGCTGGAGGAGCAAGTCCGCTGCTCGACCCGCACCGGATGCCCGTTCAGCCTGCTGATGGTTGACCTGGACCACTTCAAGGAGGTCAATGACGCCCATGGCCGTGAGGCTGGCGACCGGGTGCTGCAGGGCTGCGCGAGGGCTCTGGAAAGCAGCGTGCGCAACACGGACATGGTCGCCCGCTGCGGAGGGGAGGCGTTCTGCGTNNGAGATCATCCGGCGGGCTGACCAGGCCGTGTACGCCGCCAAACGGGCGGGCCGGAACCGCGTGACCGTCTGGAGGGACAACCTGTCCGCACAGGACGCCGAGCATATCAGTCCGACCGGGGGGTTCTTCCCCGGCGGGGAAGGCCGGAAACGATGAACTACCGGCAAAACCTGCGCGTGCTGCTGGTCGAGGACGACCTGGAAGACACCCAGATCTTCCGCCGCCACGCCGGCAAGTGCCAGGTCTTCCGCATCGAGGTGGACCACGCCGCAGATTGCGCACAGGCCCAAGCGCACCTGGAGGACGGGGACTACGACCTGCTGTTCCTCGACATGCATCTGGAGCCCGGCCTGAGCGGACTGGAGGCGCTGGCCCAGCTCCGCGGGCTGGCCCCGGATCTGCCCATCATTGTGCTGACGGGCACCCACGCGGTACGGCCGGCGGTCGAGATGATCAGAAACGGCGCGGTGGACTATCTGCTGAAGGACAACTTCGACCCGTCCGTGCTGGAGCGCTCCGTACGCTACACCCTGGAGGAACAGCGGCTCACCCGCGAGCGCCAGGAAGCCCACGAGGCGCTGCGCCGCAGCGAGAGTCGGTTCCGCTCCCTGTTCAACGGCATACCGGACATCGTGCTGGTGCATGATCGGCACGGAGTGATCCTGCAGGTGAACGACGTCGGCGCGCGGCGGCTGGGCTGGTCCCAGCCGGACCTGGTGGGCGTCTCCCTGCAGAGCATCATGGCCCCGGAGTTCGCCCACGAGGTGGAGCAGCGCGCCCAGCGCGCGCTGGACGACGGTGTGTTCGGCTACACGGCGGCCTACCTGTCCCGCACCGGGCGGCGCATCGAAGTGGAGGTCAACCAGCGGCGCATCGAGTTCGAGGACCGGCCGGCCGTACTGAGCGTGGGTCGGGACGTGACCGAGCGGCGCCACGCGGACCGCGCCTTCCGGGAGAGCGCGGGCCGGTTCCACAGCGTGCTGCAGAGCTTCCGCGACGTGGCCTACCGCTGGGTCATACGCCGGGGCACGTTCAGCTACGTCAGCCCCTCGGTGGAGGACCTGCTGGGCCTGACCCCCGCTCAGCTGATCAGCATGGGCGCCAGGAAGGTCTACCGGCGCATTCATCCCGACGATGCCCGCCGCTACCGGGAGCAGACCGAGAGCCTGCTGCGCCACCCCGGCGAAGACCGGCCGGAATGCCTGGCCGAGTACCGCATCCGGCACGCCGACGGACACCACGTGTGGGTCAGCGACAGCCGCAACGTGACCACCGACAAGGGGGGCTGCCCCACGGCGGTGGTGGGGAGCGTGCGCGACGTTACCTCCCGCCACCGGGCCGAGGAAGCCATACGCGAGAGCGGTCAGCAACTGGAGGCGGCCCTCCGCCAGGTGCCCGAGTGGGTATACGTGAAGGCGCGCGACCTGCGCTACCTCTATGTCAACGAGCCCTTCGCCGCCGCCCGTGGACGCACGCCGGAGGAGATGATAGGCAAGTCGGACCACGACCTGTTCCCGGCCGAGATAGCCCGACGCTACCGCAGCGAGGACCGCCGCATCATCGAAAGCGGCCGGCCCGCCGTTCTGCAGCAGGGCAGAAGGAGGGATGGGGGCGACGAAGACAGCGCGCACCGGTGGACCAAGATCCCGGTGGAGGACGAGCGGGGAGATGTCTACGCGCTGGTAGCCGTATGCGGCTCGCCGGCGCGCCAGCAGCGCGTCGAGCAGATGCTGCTGCACTGGGCGGCGCTGACCAGGTCCTCGGCCGATGGAATCCTGGGCGTGTCCGTAGAGGGGACCGTCCTGAGCTGGAACCCCGGCGCCCAGAAGCTTTACGGGTACAGCGCGGATGACGTATGCGGCCGCTCAGTGGCTCTGCTGGACCCGGACGGGGCAGACGGCAAGCTGCTGGGGGTGGTCGGGCTGGCGGCCAACGGCGAGCCGGTCCGGGACTACGAAACGGTCCACGTCACCAGCGAAGGGGCCGCTGTTCAGGTGGCCCTCAGCATGGCTCCACTGATGGGCACCGACGGGGAGGTGACGGGGGTCTCGATCATCGCCCGAGACATCGTCGAGCGCAAAGAGGCCGAGGAACGGCTCCGCGCCAGTGAGCGGAAGTACCGCACCACCTTGAACGCCATGGGGGACGCGATCCACGTGGTGGACCGGGACCTGCGCATCGTGCTGGTCAACCCCGCTCTGGAGCAATGGCTGCGTGAGCTGGGCCTGGAGGCGCCCACGTTGGGCCGCACCGTAGGGGAGCAGTTCCCCTTCCTGCCCGAACGGGTTCAGGACGAGTACGAGCGCGTCTTCCGAACCGGCGACGTGCTGCGCAGCGAGGAGAACGTGGAGGTCAACGGGCAGCAATTCCTCACCGAAGCGCGCAAGGTGCCCGTGGTCGAGAGCGGACGCGTCACGCACGTGCTGACCATCGTGCGGGACGTAACCGAGCACCGGCTCGCCCAGGAGGCCCTGCAGGAAAGCGAGATGCGATACCGGGAGTTGTGGGACGAGGCACCCGCTGCCTACCACATCATTGACACCGACGGCGTCATCCAGCGGGTCAACCAGACTGAACTCGACATGCTGGGCTACACGGCCGAAGAGGTGATAGGCCAGAGCATCTTCGGTTTCATCAGGCTCGACCAGCGCCAGGAAGCCCGCCAGCGCTTCCAGGCCAAACTCGCCGGCCGACGTCCCCCTAAGGCCGTCAACCGTGCCTATGTCAGGAAGGACGGCTCGGAGGTCTATGTCTCCATTGATGACGTGATGGAACGCGACGCGGACGGCAACGTGGTCTCCATCCGCAGCACAATGGTGGACGTGACCGAGCAGGTCAAGCTGCGCGAGAGACTGCGCGCCAGTGAGGAACGCTTCCGGCTGCTGGTCAACACGGTGTTCGACGGCATCAACATCACCGAGCTTGATCCGGAGACCGGCAGACGGAAGCTGGTCTACTGCAACGACCGGTTCGTCGAGATGTCGGGCTACTCGCGGGAGGAACTGATGGCCGCCGCGGACCTGAACGAACTGGGCGTCTCATACCTGAGCGAAGAGGAGGAGGAGCGCAACCGCGAGCGGTTCCTGCAAGGGCTGCCCACCCGGGGCACCGCATCGTGGAAGAGGCCCGACGGCAAGGACAACATCCACGAGTGGTCCGCCGTGGCCGTCCCTATCGGCAGGAAGTACCACATCTTCGGGGTGGATCGGGACATCACCGAGCGCGTGCGCGCCGAGGAGGAGCAGCGCCGGCTGGAGGAGCAGGTCCGCCGGACCCAGAAGCTGGAGAGCCTCGGAGTGCTGGCGGGGGGAATAGCCCACGACTTCAACAACCTGCTGACCGGCGTTCTGGGCAACGCAGGACTGGCCCTGGCCGACCTGCCGCCGGACTCGCCGGTCCACTACAGCCTGCGCAAGATAGAGGAGGCCGCCCAGAGCGCCGCCGAACTGGCCAACCAGATGCTGGCCTACTCGGGCAAAGCCAGCTTCATGGTGGGTGATTTCGACCTGTCAGCGGTCATCAAGGAGATGCGTCACCTGTTGGAGGCCGCCGTCTCCGAGCACGTCACGCTGCGACTGGACCTGGCGGAGAACCTGCCGTCCATCGAGGGCGACCCGGTCCAGGTCAAGCAGATCGCCATGAACCTGGTCACCAACGCCTCCGAAGCCATCGGCGAGGAGAGTGGGGTGGTCACCCTGGTCACCGAACTGGTGCAGCCCTCCGGGGATTACTTCGAGGACGTATTCCTGCGCCAGCGGACCGACGCCGAGCAGTACGTGGCGCTCCGGGTCTCGGACACCGGTTGCGGCATGGACGAGAAGATGAGGGTCCAGGTGTTCGACCCGTTCTTCACCACCAAGTTCAGCGGACGGGGGCTGGGGCTGGCCGCTGTGTTGGGCATCGTGCGCGCCCACGGGGGCTCCCTGAAGGTGGACAGCATAGTGGGAGAGGGCACCACGTTCGAAATCCTGTTCCCCGGCGCCGGCGCCCTGGGCCTCAAGCAGGAGCCCGATCAGCAGGCGCCCCGCAAACTGACTGAGGAAGGCGGCACCGTCGTGGTCGTGGACGACGAAGAGACGGTCCGGACGGTGGCCAGCCGAATGCTGGAGCAGATGGGGTTCGAGGCAGAGGCCGTCTCCTGCGGGGAAACCGCCGTGCGGCTGCTGCGGGAGGGCGACCGCCA
>JABAOC010031194.1_pt2 | contig 15086 bp, 11 predicted proteins | sample 7062161 | NCBI WGS metagenome assembly JABAOC01 (sample SAMN14538625, study PRJNA623070) | marine sediment metagenome | biome: marine biome [ENVO:00000428]; feature: marine pelagic biome [ENVO:01000023]; material: deep marine sediment [ENVO:00002113] | place: India: Gulf of Khambhat ... | reverse complement strand
TGAATAAAGGATCGCTTCCTCACAATTTTGGTTCTGAGAACTGCTTACGTTGATGTTACAATCGACATAATGACGTTCAAATGATACAGAATGTGTCGCCCTCTTGGCTGCTTTTCACATTCTCAACACACAACTGAAGGTTATTGAGACGGCCGCACATGCATCGGTTATCGTGCCGGTAGTCCGGTTCTACGGTTATCGATGATTGAATAGAACTTTTCTATCGAATCGAGAAATCTCTTCTTCTTTTCTTTATTATCCAAATAATCTTTTCTCGAAATCTCTACCTGTACCCACGGCATTTCAGACGCATGTGCTTGAATAATGTGGCCCCCTTTGAACGGCCGGTTAAGTGAAACCTCAACCTGAAAAGACCGTTGAAAACAATCTTTCATAGCTACCAGCCAATCTGTAGGAAAAGCTCCATCGGCGTCACTGAGGCATACCAAAGGCCTTTCTTGTCCAGAATCGGGGCTGCTTGGAGGGGCAAACTCAGCCATAGTGTGACAATCAATTCCAAATCTCACATCAGCCGAGAAAAGAGTTAGTTTCTCATGATATGGCCGGTAGTATTTACTAATCATCTCCTCTACCAAATCTTCCGGCAATTGACCCATATATATCGGAACATTCCAACAAGTATGAGTTTTGACGACACCATCCCGCTCTCGGTCATAAACGGAACGATTTACATCCACAAAAGCCCGGGCAATTTCTGTTGTAACATACGCTTGAACATACGATTCAATCGCATATATCTCAGATGCCCCTTCGTCCCCGTCGCAGATAATTTCTTCTCGCGTTAACAGATTATATGTCTCGACTTCTGGTGGTATTTCAAAGCCAGCATGTGGAACGGAGATTAGAATCGGTAATTTCATCGCCCGGGACCTCTGGAAGATCCGTCACGACGGGGATCCGCCACTCCAATAAATTCATCTCCCTCGTGCAATACCATTTGAACACACCCAAGATAAAACGAATATGGATCGCGATGTTTGATCTGGAAGCCATGTTGTTCAAGCGCCGCCGGAATATCATCACGCATTCGAGGTGATTCAAGGGATACTACACCATCGAAGGAACAGTGAAGCCGGGGTGCATCGACTGCAGCATATGGAGATTGACGTCTTAGACGCAGGATAACCTGGAATATCGAACTTACAATGCGTTCACTGCCTGGTGAGCCAGTCGCCAACCACGTTCTTGGTCCTTTGAATACTATGGTCGGTGCCACACTGGCCCACGGCACAGCGTTAGGGCGCAGATAATAGGGGTGTCTGATGTTTTCATCTTCGAATGCCGTCATGTAACTGTTGTAGAGAAATCCGAGTTCAGGTGTGGCAACACATGCACCGAATACTCTTTCTATAGATTGTGTCAAGGAAACAACATTACCTTGCTTATCCATAACAGACAAATGAGTCGTATCTCCGTGTGAGCGGATCTGCCTGCGAATAGAACGAGCAACAATCTTGGCATATTCCGGACTCATCATCTTCTTTTTCGTCACCTGGGCATAGAAATTAGGATCGAATGGGCGGTCACTGCGGTCTCGAAAAGCTTGCTGAATCACATAGGACAACAGTAAGGCGCCCATGGGTGTATCTAAATTTCTCAATTTAGAGGAGAAATTACTGAAGATGTTGAACATTTCAATCAATGTCCGTCCGGCGCCGGGTGGAGGAAATGTAAAGATCCTCATACCATCAAAATGGCACGTTATGGGGCGCCGCTCGATTGGTAGGGGAGCTTGAGCCAAGTCATCATCACGTATCAGTCCATCGTTCTTTTTCATATCCCGGTGAATTAATTGGGCTATACGCCCATTGTAGAAATCGCCAACACCGAATTCTGCCAGACGCTCCAAAGTGGCAGCAAGTACCGGCTGACGGAAGCTTTCACCGACCCTGTATATTCTGTTTCCGTTCTTGAGATAAATACTGGAAGCATTGGTTTTCCTGAGGTAGTCGGATACGCGCTTGAATAACCTAAATTGTAACTCGCTTATGAAGTAGCCATTTTTCGCATACTCAACAGCAGGAGTAAGGACTTGTTCAAGACTCATGGTTCCGTATCTATTGAGAGCATAGTCTAATACCGCTGGTGTGCTTGGAACCGTGGTTGCTTTATAACCGCGAAGTCGCACCTCTCCTGACAGGGTTGCTAATGAAGTTCGGTTGGGCGCCCTGGAAGAACCATCCAATGCAAATGTCCGCCGCTTACGAGCCAGATGAACGAGCATCATGGTTTGCCCCCCCAACCCAGAGGCGGCGGGTTCACACACTCCAAGCGCAAAAGCGGCCGCCACAGCGGCATCAATGGCATTGCCTCCCTCCGTTAAGATTTTGGCTCCGGCTTCGGTAGCCAAATGGTGTTGAGTGGCCACCATCCCTTCTTTGGATATGGACAGACGTTGAGGGGGCCTTACAGGTAACGGCCAAAGGTCTTGAATTTCCTGTTCATACCATAAGTGGTTGTGTTGGCTCACGTCACCGGCTTCCTTGTACTTCGTTCAGCAGGAATTCCGCCAGCAATAATGTTCTCTGCAAAACGCTGACTCGCTGCACTGCTTCTTGAGGAGTGTATAGATTCTTAGCAACCGGACCCAGCCCACATACGGCTCCGGTACTGGTTGGAACTAAACCACCAATTGTGGGCCAGAGTGAGGACTCCTGAGCTATAGGAATATCCCATTTCTGTGCAATGTTTGATAGTTTCTTTGCCAGATGCCGGTTACTGTTTCGCAGCTTCATCGGCGGACGATCAGATGTCATTTCAAAGTTGTATTTTACCGTCCCACCGCAGAGTATCTTTCTTATTTGTCGTTCAGCAGTATCGGCCATTTTCTCATCGCCATAACCGACAGAAATTGTCATAGTTATACGATGAGGTAATAACATAGGATATGATACTGACTGTATATCAGAAACAGCTACGGCTAATCGATCTTTCCGCGAAGACAGTTTGACCACTTCATTGATCTTTTCCGCCACCCATTGAAGAACATCAGGACTTTTTGTCACTTTACCAAGGCGTTTGGGCGTTGTTTCTGCACTGATTATATACTTTCGCTGCCCACGTCTTTGGAGCACAATTTTATTCCCAGGATTTCCCGGCCTGAGAACTAATACTTGTTTGGCTTCAGTGGAAGCCTTTCGGATTAGCTCGGCGCTATGATTACAATCTCGACCTTCATCAGTATAATACAGGACGCCTAAATGCATCTTTTGAAGGCAACGAATATTTCTTAATCCCCGAAGCACATATTCCAACATAACCAAAGGTGCACGCGAAAGTCCAATTCCCTCACCGTACAGCCACTCAGGATCACGTCGAAAAGACTGGCTTGGAAGACTGCTTTCCACAGGCACATCAAGGTGGCCAATCAGCAACGTCCCATTTGTAAATCCCTTTCGCGTTTCCCAGGCTTTAACAAAAGGAGTATCGGTGAAATCCCGCGATTGCGTCAGCCCAATGTTTTCCATACTATCACTCAGTTTAGCAAGTGCTTGCTGAATCCCGACCGGGTCATTGGAGCGGCTGTTCAAATTGGTCCAGTATTCGATCCGGCGCTCGATATGATCTCGCCGTTCAGTTAGAAATGTATGGATGAGCAAACCGGGCTCACTGCTTTTAAAGTTGAGCTTGCCGGGCTGAGGGGTTCCGAAATATCGAGTGCTGGCCACTTCGACTAAACGGTTGATTATTGCACTAAAATCCAAACCTGCCGCCTCGGCACCTATTAAATATGAACTGTTTTCACCCAGGCTTGGAAGACTATTGACTTCTAATATATAGAGATTGCCCTGTTTGTCCCTACGAATATCCACTCGAGCACAGTCATAACACCCCAAGACATCAAAGGCTTGTCGAGCCATTTCCTGGGCATATTCACGTTCTTTACAAGTTAACGATGCAGGACATCTGTAATTAATCTCCCTGCCGGACTTACGCATTTTGTCCTCATACGTGTAGATATTTGGCCCTTTCCGTCCAAATATCAACTCGACGGGAGCAAACGCATCAGGAGGATGATTACCGATAAGACCAACGTTTATTTCTTTGCCTTCAATGTATTCCTCAACCAAGACCGGTTGTTTAAATTTTTCAATGACGGCTTCGATCCCCTTTCGCAATTCATTTTTATTATGTACAATTTGAATTCCAAACGAGACAGCTTCATTTCTTGGCTTTACAATTAAAGGGAAATTCATGTCCGGCAATTTACTATCCCATGAATCCAAGACTGCAAAGTCGGGTGTGGGAATATCATGTTGGCGAAAAATCATTTTGGCAACAACCTTGTCCAAAGCTAAGCCATGAGCCAAGGGGCCGGAACCCACATACGGAATCCCCACCATTTCCAGAATACCCGGTATATGGGCATACCGTGCTTGACCCTGAATACCATAAGAGACATTGAATACCAGACCAGGTTGTTCGCCCTTAATGACTCTGGGCATGAATTCCTCCAAGCGGCTAATCAAATCCTTATCGCCTTCAAAAGACCTAACTTGATGTTTCCTGGAACGTAAGGCATTGGCAATACGCTCAATGGTCTTCTTCGCGATAATCTCCCGATTCGGTATACCGAATAGATTAATGACATTACGCAAATCATGGTTATAGACGATAGCTACCTTCACAGCTTACCCTTTACCAAGCTAATTGACCATTGATCCTTACTCGGCTATACCGCTGATTTTCATATCCAATAGAATAACAGGTTTGCCTTGAAAATCCAAATATTACGGTTTCAATGGATGTTACATTTTTCATTCCATATAATAATTACAAGCTTATGATTCGTAATCAGTTATGAATTTTGAGTCTGCGTATTTTATTGTAAAACAATAACCATAACTTCCTCTAACACCGGATTATCTCATTTGTATGGCATAAAATCATCTAAAATCAAAGGCAAGAGCGCCATCTCGGCAATTTACCGGGCGTCAGAAAAGTCAATAGTGAATATTTCTAATCTCGTGGCTTCTCGAATTCAACCATCTGTTTTAAGGAGAACAGGATTCGAAATTACATTCGCTATTCATAAAGTGCAGATGACGAAGAAGAACTTGATGTATCTAAAAGGGACAATATTCAGTGCTCATCTTTGAAACGGCTCATAACTGTTAAGCCACCCTTACCATTGGCGCATTACGATTCATGACTGTTCGTTATTTCACATTGTTTCTGTGAGAAACGCTCATCTGTTTTTTGTAAAAGAGTCGCTGTTTTTAATGCGAAAATGGGCAAAGCAGTAAAAAAGGCAAAGGCAAGTAGCCAGGCTATTGATTCTTGTCTCTTCAATTGTGATAATCAGTAATGTTGTCAATTGTGCTGTTATAAGATTATATAACGAGATATTATCGGGCGATAGTAGTAATGTCCTTCTCGAGGAAATATATATCTCTATGGATTGCGGCACCGATGGATCTTATTAACAGGATATGAGCTTAACTATACATGGAAGTAAAAGAGAGGGGGGCAATAATGGCTTGCAGGTAGCAGCCTACGGAGAAAGGACGACGGAGCGCATGTCAATAGCTACTTGGATAGTCTGCGGACTGGTGATTATGGAATATACTACAAACACTGCCGCAAAATTCCTCTTTGGCGAAAAAGTCGAACCGGATACGGCTCAACTATTGACAGAATTTTTTTGACCTCTGATAAAGAATGTACAAATCACAGCAAGGCCAAAACAGGTTAGACATCGGGAATTTCTAAGGTCATGTTAGTGGTGTGAACTATTATATAAGCGTGGTTAAGTTCCATCATGTACGAACGGATAGGCATGTTTGGAACTGGATTTGGAGTGGTGTTTTTGTAACTATAGCTATAATTTCCAACAAGAGACAGTGCGGATATCTCGGTTCAAGCACAGGCAAACAATAGGCTTGATATGATCTTAGTTATACTCCTGGGGAGGGAGCCTTGATTGTTTAACAAGCTACAGATATAGCGACCTGCAAGAATAGTGATACTTTGCACATAATCCTGAGGAGGTATTAAAGTGAGCCTGCCAAGATACAAATTGTTTTTTGGACGCGCGTTAGAAAACCAGACTCTTTTCATTCTGATACTGACGGTATTACTATCGGTCTGTTTAGCCGGGTGCGGCGATAATGTTCGTCTGCCTACCGAAGAAGAGCTGATTGAATTTGAAAATGCCAGCCTTGCCGCTCCATCCATAGATACGGATCGTATGGTAAGAGCCAAAATAGGTGGGGGGCCTTACAGGGTTTTGACAGGTGACGCTCTTGAGTTAACCATGCCGGCCGTAGTTCGATTCATCACGGCTAAGGAGATGGGCACTGATACTACAGTTACACCATACATATCAAGGGTAAACACAAGCGGGAATATCACGCTCCCAATTGTCGGCGATATCAAAGCTGCAGGAAGAACTCTGCCCCAGATCGAATCAGATATTATTGACGCGTATTATCCAAAGCATGTCGTGACCCGCCCCTCGGTATACGCACGTGTACTGGATTATAAAACGTTTAAAGTATCCGTCACCGGAGCTGTTATGACGCCTGGTATTTATTCGCTTCGCAGCGATCAGATGTCCCTTGTCGCGCTTCTCATGGAAGCGGGCGGCATAATCGATGAAGGTGCTGCTCTTATCCGGATAATTCATAGCGACCAGGCCATATCCAATGATGAAGATGCTGTAATTGAAACAGTTGCACAATCATTTAAAAGTCTAACCGATTTAAATGAAACGTTGCCGGTCGAACCTGCTGCTAATCAAACTGCCGGTAATGAAAATGATATTCCCCCATTTTTCAGGCAGGCTATTTCATCAAGCGCTATTGGAGCACTGGCTACAAGACAAAGCGAAAAAAGACTGCTCACTGAGCAAGCAAACATTACAAGAAATAGCCAAAGACCACTTTTAGTAAATAGGATGCCATGGAAGAAGCCATTGGCTTCAAGAACTCATGCCGAGGAAGGACTTTTCTCGCCGGCAAAACCTGTCGGATACGACTACACTAAATCCGATCTCAGGAATACTGCTAAAATATCTGCCCCAAACAGAAGTTTAAGTATCCAAAGAATAACGGATACAAGCAGACCTCGAAAATCCGAATCCCTTGTTTTGCCTGTCAAGGGACTTAATATACCTTTCGCTGATGTTGTACTACAGGATGGCGATAGCGTCATAGTTGAACGCCTTCAGCAGCCGCTCTTTACCGTAATGGGATTAGTCAACAGCCCGGGTAACTTTCCGTATCCACCTGATGCCCAATACACACTTATGCAGGCAATGGGATTTGCCGGGGGGCTGAATCAAATTGCCGAGCCTCGATACGCAACCATTTACCGCTTAAAGCAGGACGGCACGAATATCAGTGCGATTTTTCCGATAACGGATGATTCTAAGCTGGCAGATGCTTCAAACACCTTAATAAAGCCGGGTGACATAATCGCAGTCGAACATACGCCCAGAACACGCACAGCGATGTTTCTTGACAGAGCGTTCAGGATCAACATCGGCACGTACTGGAGGCTAAACGATAGTGACATTTAAGGTTAATACAAAAGAAAACATGTCTGATAAAAAGTAGCAGAGGGCAATAATATGATAAGTCAGGCCGAAAACAGCGGAACAACGGAACATGATAATACTCGAACAATACCCGTCAGAATAGTGCCGGAAGATCTTGTCCAAATCATATGGCGCAGCCGATGGATTGTATTGCTTACCATAGCTGTGGCTCTGGGGATTGGTTTGACTTATATTACCGTCGCGACACCTTTTTACACCAGCACATCCAGGATCTACGTCCAGCAAAGCGGGCCAAAGATCCTCACCGAAGCCGAAGGTATAATGACACAGTCAAAAAATTACCTCTATACTCAGGCAGAACTCCTGAAATCGACACCAATACTCTCATCCGCCCTCGAAAGAACCGGTATAAAACAGCTAAAGATTTTTCACAAGGTCGACAATCCCATTGACTACCTGAAGAAAAAAGGTCTAAGTGTCTCGGTCGGTACAAAAGACGACATCATCGATATCTCCTCCGATTCACCGGATCCGGCTGAAGCCGCCCAGTTGGTAAATGCAATCGTGGATTCCTATAGAACATACCATGCAACCCGCAAGCGCAGCACGACAGGAGAGGTCTTAAAAATACTCCAGGAGGAAAAACGGAAACGGGACAAGGAACTGGCACAGAAGCTCAAGGCGATGATGGCTTTAAAGAGTGAGAACATTGCTGTGGCCTTTGATGACCGCAACAGCAACATTATCCTCGACAGACTTGATACTCTATCGGCGGAACTAACACAGGCCGATCTTCAACTAATTGAAGCAAAATCTGTTTACGAAAACGCCAAATCAATGATGGCCGATCCTGCCAGGCTCAGGATGTTCGCAGAGNNATCCTACCAGGCTCAGGATGTTCGCAGAGAGTGAAAGGGCAAAGGGTATATTTATCTCAACCGCCGACGAATGGTCGCGGCTCGAAGCGGAATTAGAGCAGTTACAGATGCAGATTAGTGACCTTCGCCAATTGAAGACTCCCAACCGGTCAGCTATTGAGGCACTTCAAACAAAAGTCACCCAGATTGAAAACAGGCTCGCATACCTGCACAGGAAGTTTGCCGAGACACAACTGGCCATTGCAGAGCAACAGTATGAAGCAGCAAAGCAAAAACAAGAACAGATTGCCGGTTATTTCGAAGCACAACGTCAGGAAGCACTTCGATTAAACAAGCAGCTCGCGGAATATACGATACTACAGTCGGAGTGGGAGCAGACAAAGAAACTCTGCGATATTCTTGACGATCGCATAAAGGAAATCAATATTACCGAGGATACAGGCAGCCTGAACATCAGTGTCCTCGAAACCGCTCGCCCCGCGGACAAGCCATCGAAGCCTCCCAAGGCCAGATACATGGCGATCGCGCTTCTTTTCGGTCTTGTTTTCGCCGGCGGTCTGGCCCTCGTTCGCGACAGGATGGACCAGCGGCTTCGCTCAATGGAAGAAATTGCCGCCGCTCTCAGATTGCCGGCTCTGGGCATAATCCCCTCCATGCCACGAAGAGAGGGGCTGGCCATTCGAGGAAAAAAGGCGTATCTGGACTCCAAGTCCGTGTGGGCTGAGACATATCGTACGATGCGAACTGCAGTGTTATTCAGCGATTCCAAGGCGAAGTCAAGGACCATCCTCGTAACCTCACCCGAAGCGGCTGACGGCAAGACGACGGTGGTCAGCAACCTGGCCATTGCAATGGCTCAGGCCGGACAAAAGACACTTGTCCTCGAAGCGGATTTTCGAAAGCCGATGCAGAACAAGATTTTCGGTGTGAATCATAACAATAAGGGACTGAGTAATGTGCTGGTTGGCGCCGAGGAACTCGAAGAAGTCATCAAGTCAACTTGTGTTTCAAGTCTGGACCTCTTGACGTGCGGACCGGATGTGCCCAATCCTTCTGAGACACTCCATAGTGCGAATTTTGCCAAAGTAATGAAGCTTCTGGCGAAACAATATGACCGAATCATTGTTGATTCGCCTCCTGTGCTGCCTGTCACCGATGCACAAATCCTGGCTTCAATCTGCCAAATCACTATCTTGGTACTAAGGGCTGAAAAATCCACCCGAAAAGCCAGCCAGCAAGCATATGATGCCCTCGTCCGTGTCGGCGCAAGGGTTCCCGGCGTGGTTGTTAACGATGTACCAAGGAACGGACGCTATGGCTATTTCGGCAGTGACGAATACTACAGCAATGCCAACGGTGCCGGTCCCCGCAAAAACAAAAGAAAGATCGGCAATCAAAATCCTGCCTTCGTTATTGAAAGGCCAGAACATCCTGCACGTTCAAACAACTCAGGATCGCAAAGGATTGTAGAGATTACTTCCTGCAAAAAGAAGGCTGTAACGAGACACAAAGAGCCAGCAAAAGCTTATGACGGTACATGAAGACTTTATTCGCTTACACAATTCAGAATTGCAAAGGATTGCAGATGATTGATCCCGTAAAGGCCGGACTGTTGATGCCCAAGCAGCAGATAGCAGCAGCTATCTTCATGTGAATCGGTGATATACGCAACGCGAAAGGATTGAATAACGTCCGGCGTTGCTGTTGTGTTATGAAAAGGAAGAGAAAGAGTCCATCATCAAAGGTATTTTTATACCTGATTGACGGGGACTGAAAATACAGAGATTCTTGCCGGGTGCACCGACGAGAACAGAGTGCGCGCAAGGAGAGTATATGTTGAGTTTGTCCGAAAATCCGTCGATTTTAACGCCGGAGGTGAAATCCCTGACCGAACTTTGCGGAACCTGGTGGATTGCGTACACCAGGCCGCGATTCGAGAAAGCCTTTGCACGGGATCTGTGCAGCCACGGCATAGGCTACTTTTTACCAATGTATGAAAAGACCATCTTCTCGGGAGGGCGACATCGCCGTCTCATGTCACCGCTTTTTACATCGTATGTGTTTTTCTGCGGAACAGAACAGGATCGATACACGGCCATGAGGACAAACCGACTGTGCCACACAGTGGATGTCGCAGACCAGGAGCGACTGGTAAAAGAGCTATCGAGCATCGAAGCCGCCCTTTTAAGCAAGGCAGTGATTGATGCTTATCCCAACCTGCCCGTGGGCAGCCGTTGCAGGATCGTTTCCGGCCCGATGAGGAGTACTGAAGGCGTAGTTGTCCAAAGGAACTGTGCCAGGGCCCGCATGGTCATTGAAGTGACTATTCTCACTCAGGGCGCTCTCGTAGAAATCGATGCGGACCTCCTGGAACCGTTGGATTAGACTTTGAAGGTTGGTCTGACTATGAATATCTACTTATCTGTATATGTAGGCTCTCTGATGCTTGTGCTGGTAATAACGCCTGCCGTGATTTGGCTCGCTCGCCGGCTCAACATTGTAGATGTTCCAGGCGCGAGGCATATGCATACACGCCCCGTCTCACATGTCGGAGGTATGGCCATCTTTCTATCAATGATGGCTCTTAGCATTACTGTGCTATGGTTCTCGAATTCCACCGTTACCACAGACCAATCCACGCTCGGGCAACTACGAGTGCTGCTTTTAGCTGCCGGTTTCATTTTTTTGGCCGGGCTGATTGACGACGTCAAGACAAAGGGTCTACGGGCGCGCGTCAAGTTTATCGCTCAGATCGCTTCGGCCATACTGGTTTGTGCCGCCGGTATCCGCATCAAATCGGTGGTTTTAACTGATTCGGCGACCCTGGATTTTGGATGGTTCTCATGGCCGCTGACGCTTTTCTGGATCGTAGGTGTCACCAATGCCGTGAATCTGAGCGATGGGCTGGATGGTCTTGCCAGCGGGATTTGTGCCATCGCCTCCGGAGTGGTGGCCATATTTGCCGCTTCCACGGGCAATTTGGTGGTAGTCGTGCTCATGCTTGCACTGCTCGGCAGCGTCACCGGCTTTCTTTACTTCAACTTCAATCCGGCAAAGATTTTTATGGGCGATTGCGGCAGCATGTTCCTGGGATTTACGATTGCCTCGTTAAGCGTTCTCTCTTTTTCAAAATCATCCGAACTTGTGGGGCTTGCTCTGCCGGTTGCGGCCCTGGGGATTCCTATCTTCGACACACTTTTTTCTATGTTGCGCCGTTTTTTGGAGCGACGATCCATATTCTCCGCCGACCGCAGCCATTTCCACCACAAACTGATCGAGCTAGGTCTTTCGCAATCCCAGGCTGTCATTGCAATCTATGGCTTGACCCTATTGAATGCCGGGCTGGGAATGTTCATGATAGTTACGCCTAAAATCCATGTCTTGATTGTCTTCTTTTGCATCATAGTTTTATTGCTTCTTATATTCCACATTGTAGGCTCCGTAAGGCTGGAGCAAATCAAGGCGGCTATGCAAAAAAGATATAAGATTATCCACAGGGAGCATGAGGAGAGAAAAAGCTTCGAAGAAGCAGCATTGTATTTTCGCCGAGCGGTGACATTTGATCAATGGTGGCAGGCCGTCTCAACGGCAGCAGGCAAAATGGAATTCTGGACCGTCGATCTGCCATTGGTAAATCGTGACGGCACCTCTCGCGCTTTAAACTGGCGTTACAACTGCCACGATCCTGATCCAGACCCGGAGGGGCTTATTCAGGTTCTTGTGCCTATTCGAGACCGTCGCTCCGGCTCATCGCTGCATTTAAAGATCGAACTCTACAAAAACGGTTCCCTTGAATCCGCCGGCAGAAGAGTGGCCCTCTTCACGCGCCTTATTGACGAACATGACATCAATAACCTTCGGCTCGAAAGACAAGGCTCGGAGCATTTTGGAGTGGATCGGGCACCCCTTTACTTCTGAACTCTGACATCCTCTATATGAACCAGGATAGAACCCAAGTATGAGTGAAAAGTATATCACAACTTCGAAGCGACTTATCCATAACACGATCTTCAATGTGATGACCCTCGTCAGTGGTGCGGTAATCACCTTTTTTCTCATACGCTTCTTTCTGGCACAACTCGGCGAGAGCAGATACGGTGTATGGGTGCTGATCGGCTCTATCTTTCAGTACCGACGACTGCTGGACATGGGGATGAACAGCTCTATCGACAGATATATTCCCGTGAATCTGGCAAGGCGTGATGACGATGCAATCCAGCGTGTTATCAGCACTTCTCTATTCTTTTTCGCAGCTCTGGCAGTTGTGCTCGGTCTAATGACTCTGCTGCTATACAACAACATCGGAGCATGGTTTGCGATCGCGCCTGATATGGTCGGCACCGCCGGTGTGCTTGTGTTGATTGTTGGATCATCGTTTGTCTTGTCCATGCCTTTACAGGTAGCGTCCGCATTGTTATGCGGGCTCCAGAGATACGACATTTTAAATCTCATGGAGCTTTTGATGCTCCTTCTGCGAACCTTTTTAGTGATTATCCTGTTGGGCCAAGGATACGGTTTGCTGACAATGGGGCTCGTTTATGGTGCCGGCGAAGTCCTTGTGAGATTCGCACAATTTGTCTATGCGAAAAAGCTTCTGCCGGACGTCTCTATCACTACCAGGAGTATTGACTTTAAGCTTCTCAAAGAAATGCTGGCTTACGGAATCAATACGTGCCTGTACAGAACGGGAGGTATGCTTATTTTGAAGGCTACCGATTTAGTTATTGCCGTCTACATTGGTACCGCTGAGGTCGGTCAATTCGCTGTTGCCATAGCCGGTATCCTCCTGTTGTCACAATTGCTGCGTGCTTTTGCAACTGCGATAAAGCCCGCCGTCAGCGACTTGGATGCTCGAGATGAGCACTCGCGCGTGCGCGAGATATCGTTTCTTATGCAAAAATACAGCCTGCTGTTAATAATTCCGGCTGCATGTTTTTTGATTGTGATGGGTAGAGAGTTTCTGCGCGTATGGATTGGGGAAAAATTCCAGGACCCGAATATAGTCAACAGTCTCGGTGTCGTGCTGGCTATTCTGACAGTCGGACACTGTCTGAGATTGGCCCAATACAGCAATTTTCTGGTGCTGGTTGGGAAAGGCGACCATAAACTTTTTGGCCTTTTAACCATTGTCACCGGGCTTCTCTGCATCTCGGCCTCCATTGTCTCAGTAAAGGTATTCAATTTCGGATTGCTCGGAATCGCATGGTCGAATTGCGTGCCGATGGCATTGATGTCGGGTATCGTCCTGCCGATCTACTTCAACATGAAAATGAAAATTTCGATGCGGGAGACTATTGTCAGGATTTGGTGGCCTGTGCTGTTAGGGAGCACACCGACCGTAATTGTAATAAACCTCTGGAAATATTTTCATTCCCCAGCATCCTGGATGAGTATTACAGCGGTGGTTATATTTTCCATGGCGATGACCTGTATCAGCGCCTGGTGTTTCAGTCTGACGTCACGGGAACGCGAAAGACTTGTAAAGAGCTTGAAGTTCCGTTGGAAACGGACCCCATCGATCGACCCGGGAGAAACTCCTTTAGCGCTTCGAGAGAAATAAAACTATAAGAAGTAGAAGCGAGAAATACTGAAGCGGCAGTTTTCTTCAGCACAATTTGTATGATTATTCGCGGATCCAATATATCGACTGCTGTGACACAACAGCCAACAGTGCTTGGGTGGAGATTACCTGCTGCTGGTTTCTTTGTCTATAGCATGATTGCTATCGGTGCGCTTGTTCTTGATATACGGAGCTTCCTTGTCATTGGTGGCTCACTAATGTTTCTTTGCGTTTGTGCCGAATGGTGCAGGAGCACTATGGTCGTTAGTGTCGATAAAAGTGTGCTGCTTGTGCTCTGCATTCTTCTGCTGTCGATATTCACAACTTTGTATGATCCAGCGAATACGGTATTTCACTACTTTCTAAAGCATCTCGGGATTTGTATCCTGTATATTTTCATTTTCAGCATGGACCTTGCCCCAATCTATTCGACACCGTTTCGCACAGTCTTTATTTTCGTCCTGTTATTCATGGGCCTTGTATCGTTTATTGTACCAAACGTCAGCGAGACGGATGATGTTATGCGAATGTCTGGTTTCTTTGTGAATGCGAATATGTTCAGCCTTTCGATGATGACATTGTTGTTTTTGATTAATGAGGAGAAAGACAGCAGAGCAAAGAAGACTTCGATCCACGCAATTCTCATTCTGTTTTTGCTATTATCAGGTACAATCGGAGCTATTCTGGCATATCTTGGCGCAATGATGTTCAAGTACCTTGTATTACTGAAATCTGCTCGCAGGTACCGGAATAAATGGATACTGGCACTCATCAGCATAGTTATGCTCCTGTTGGGATATATGCTGACAACCCATCTGTTTATGGATGTTCCTATAGTAAAGAGAATCGTCACACAGCTTTATATGGTATGGCAAGAACTGCCCTTGGCCGCTTCGGGCTATCAACTGGATTATGGGAATCTAATGAAAATGTACGACAGCAGCGACTGCTCGGGGATTTGGAGAATTTCGCATTGGCGCTCGTGCATCGATGTCTTAGCAGAAGCGAATACAGTCCAGTTACTTTGCGGCCACGGGATTGCCTCGTCGAGCCTGCTTTTGTACAAGGTCCCTCATAACGATTATTTAAGAGTTCTGATAGAACAGGGAATCATCGGGCTGACACT
>JABAOC010030668.1_pt1 | contig 15089 bp, 13 predicted proteins | sample 7062161 | NCBI WGS metagenome assembly JABAOC01 (sample SAMN14538625, study PRJNA623070) | marine sediment metagenome | biome: marine biome [ENVO:00000428]; feature: marine pelagic biome [ENVO:01000023]; material: deep marine sediment [ENVO:00002113] | place: India: Gulf of Khambhat ... | reverse complement strand
CGGCGGGCGTGGGTACGCCCGCCCTACAGAACGACGGCAACGGCCGGCGGGGATGCGGAGACATCCCCGCCCTACAGTTAGGATTGCCAGAGGTCGATGCCTTCGCGGGCGGCGCCCACTAGGGCCAGCGCCAGCGCGTCGCATATGTGCGCGGAGCCGGGCGCCTCGGGCAGGGAGAGCACCCGGGTGACGGCCCGCTTGATCTGCTCCTTGCTGGCTCGGCCGGACCCGGTCAGGGCCTGCTTCACCTCCGCCGGCGATATCTCCACCACCTTCGCCCCGGTCTGATCGGCCGCCAGACAGATCACTCCGCGGACGTGCCCCATCAGGATGGCGGTGCGCGGATGCCGGTATTCGGTATAGAGCCCCTCGAGGACGGCCAGCTCGGGCCGCCACCGGGCGGCGACAGACCTCAGCTCATCGTAGATCGCGCGAACGCGCGCCTCGAGGGCGTGCCGGCTGCGGCTCTTCGCACAGCCGGCCTCCCGCACCCGAAGCCGGCCGTTGCCGGCCTCCAGGACGGCGTAGCCGGTTGTGGTGAGGCCTGGGTCAACTCCGAGGACGATCACCGGGCTCTGCTCCGCATTCACTCCCGCCCCCGGCCGCCCCCCCGCCCCCCTCCCCCCTCGCCCCCCCGCCCCCCTCGCCCCCCCTCGCCGGCCGGCGCTCACAGCATATTACCATGCCGGCGCGCGGCCCTCCCACCCCCTGCCCAGGAGCCCGCTCGGCCCAGGCCGGTGTCCCGCGCTACCGTTCTTGCGCGACCTGCTCCGACAGCTTCTTCAGCGTTTGCTCCAGTTGGTCGAGTCTGTCCCGGGCTTCCTTGAGCTGGCGATCCGCCTGCCGGGCCAGCTCCTCGATCTGTGGAGCTGCGGCCGCCGCCGCGGCGGCCGGCGCGGCTTCGGCGGGCAGTCCCTCTTCCGCGGTGATCGGCCTCACGACTTCAAACCTGCTGGGCTCCAGCGCCTCCAGCTCCGGGGGCTTCGCGCCGAGCAGGCCTTCGAGCGCGAGCGACAGCGTCGGCTCCATGACGACGCGGCCGTCGCCGCGCGCGAGGACGACCTGCTTCAGCTCGGGGATCGGGCTCTGGGAGGCCTGCAGATAGATCGGCTCGACGTAGAGAATCGTGCTGTCGAGCGGGATGACCAGCAGGTTGCCCCGCAGCACGCGGGAGCCCCGCTGATCCCGGAGCGTGATCCACCCGCTGATGGTGTCGTGCTGGTCTATGGAGGCCTCGATCTGGATCGGCCCCCAGACCTGCTCCGTCTTCGGGAAGTTGTAGAGCAGCAGCCTGCCGTAGTCCTCGCCATCGCAGCGCGCGGCCAGCCAGGCCACCATGTTCGGCTTGTTCTGGGGGGTGAAGGGGAGCATGAGGAGGAACTCCGGCTCCTCCTCGTTCGGGAGCTTGATGATGGCGTAGTAGGCTTGCATCGTCTCGCCCTGGGTCTCGGGCGTCCGGCCGACCAGGGTTCTGGCGGCCGGCCCCACCGACTTGGGCGCCTCGCGGGCGATCTCCCACTTCTCGATGCGGTTGTAGAAGGTGCGGGGGTCGGTCATGTGATAGACGGTGAGCCGCGCGCTCTGGGTGTTGAAGAAGGCCTCCGGGTAGCGGATGTGCGCGAGGAGATCCGACGGAATCTCGTCCAGCGGCTTGAAGACCCCCGGGAATATCTTCTGGTAGCTCCGGATGATGGGGTCGGCGGCATCGGCGACGAAGAACATGACGCTGCCGTCGTAGGCGTCGGACACCACCTTCACCGAGTTGCGGACATAGTTGAAGCTTCCCGTCGCGGTGGAGAGCCGGTCCGAGTACGGGTACATGTCGCTCGTCGTGTAGGCGTCCTGAATCCAGTAGAGATGGCCGTCCTGCGCGGCCACTATGTACGGATCGCGGTCATAGGAGAGAAACGGCGCGATCTGGCGGGCGCGCTGCCCGATGTTGCGGCCCCAGAGAATCTTGCTGTCTTTGGTGATGATCGTCGAGATGATGATGTTGATGTCCCTGAAGCGGATGGAGGTCGCCAAACGCGGGAGGCCGGAGCCGATGGGGACCCCGCCCTTGCCCGCATAGCGCGCCTTGGCCATTCGATTGGTGCCCGGCAGCGGGTAGTCGTTTTCCTCCTCGGTCGTGCCGACGACGATGTAGTCGTTGGTGAGCTCGCCGTAGTAGACGGCCGGTCGGGTGACGCGGAGGTCGAAGGAGGACTCCGGGGGAATGTTCTTCACAACCAGGTTCGGCAGCCCCGACTGGATGACATCGCTCACGGGAGCCATGACGACGCCGTAGCCGTGGGTGTTGAAGATGTGCTCGTTCTGCCAGCCCTTCTCGGGAAGCCCCGGAGCCCACAGCTCGCGCGCGGCCAGCATCACCTGCCGGTATTCGCCGCCGACCCAGTAGCGGTCGATGTCCACCGAGCTGAAACGGTAGTAGGGCCACAGGGCCTGCTGCTGTTGGAAGGTGTCGAGCAGGGGACGGTAATCCCAGAGCCGCAGGTTCTCGACTGTCTCGACGTTGTTCTTCACCGCCTCCATGTCGAGCGGGGCCACCCGGCGCAGGGTTCGCTGCTCCGCCGTTTCCAGCCCGAAGCCCCGGCGGGTGAAGGCGATGGTGTGGGCGATGTACTCCTTCTCCCGCTCGAACTCGTTGGGCACCACTTGAAGCCGCTGAACCAGGGAGGGATAGATGCTGTTGAGCAGCAGCGAGCTGACCGCCAGGAAGCCGATGCCCGCCAGCGGGAGCCACAGCCCCCGGACGAAGATGTTGACGAGGACGAGCCCCGCGCACGCCACCGCGATCACGGAGAGCACGTTGTAGGCCAGGAGCTGCGCGTGCACATCGGTGTAGCTGGCGCCGAAGGTGGCCCCCCGCGGCGAATAGAGGAGCAGGAAAGCGTCCAGACGGTAGCCCAGGGCTTTGAAGATGAGGATCAGCCCGAGCAGGACGGAGAGGTGGGACTTGACATGGGGGGCGAAGGCCGGCACCCCCCGGAGGACGCGAATCGCCTTGTCGAAGTAGTGGGCGGCGGCGGAGAGGAGGAAGACCGCGATGAGCACCCAGTAGCCGAAGGCCCAGAGGTAGTACCAGAAGGGAAGCCGAAAGACGTAGAAGCCCACGTCGCGCCCGAAGATCGGATCTTCGACGCCGAAGGGAAGCCCTTGGCGGAAGAGGAGGTATTTGTTCCATTGTGCGGCCGCTCCGAGCCCGACGCCATAGGCCACGACCAGGGTGAACAGGGCGAGCGCGATATAGAGGTAGCGGCCCGCGAAATACTCCATCACTTCGGCTATGCGCTGGCGGAGGGCGCGCTCCTCATCGTACCAGAGCGTGCGACGGGCGAAGCGGCGGGCGAGCTCGACGTTGCCGATGACGAGCACGAAGAAGACGAGCCCGAAGGCCAGCCCGAGCCCGACTTTGGTGCTGAGGATCTTCCAGAACACATCGGGGAAGCGAACGTCGAACTTGAACCAGAGCCATTGCGTGTAGATGTGAAGGAGTGCGGGGAGCCACCAGAGAATCCCGATGACGACGAGAGCCAGGAGCAGCCAGCGCATGACGCGCCGTCTCAGGCGTCGCCCCCCGAAATCCGCACTCATTATCCCCATCCATCGCCCTCCTGTTCCCTCAGCGTTGGCCGTCTACGGCTTCGCCGGGCTGAAGCGGGGTCCTTTTCGGGGCCGCCGGCCGGCGCGACATGGCCCTCTGCTTGACACTGGCGGAAGGGGGGCTATATACTGATGGCAGAGCGGGGGAAAGAGCACCAGCTCTTCGCCCCGCTTTTGCCCGTCACCCAGGCGTCTGGGATTGGACGATCAAGCGCGGCGCCAGGAGGCAGCACGTGGCTACAGGTGAGATTGTTCTTCAGATCGAGGGGCTGACGAAGGTCTATCGCTCTCTCTTCACCCCCATCGGCGTGAAGGCCGTGGACGGCCTCGACCTCTCCGTGCTCCGGGGCGAGACCTACTCGATCGTCGGGCCCAACGGGTCCGGCAAGACGACCACGCTCAAGATCATCCTGGGCCTGATCTTCCCGACCGCCGGGACGGCGACCATCTTCGGGAAGGGGATCGCCGACCTGTCCGTGCGGGAGCGCATCGGGTTCCTGCCGGAAGACGCCTACCTGTACGACGTGTTCAACGGGGAGGAGCTGCTGGACTTCTATGCCGGGCTCTTCGGGTACTCGAAGCAGCGGCGCAGGGAGCTGGTGGACGAGCTTCTCTCCCTCGTGGGGATGCAGGCGAACCGCAGGGTGCCGTTCCGCGAGTGCTCGAAGGGGATGAGGCAGCGGCTGGCCCTCGCCCAGGCGCTGGTGAACGACCCGGAGCTGCTGATCCTGGATGAGCCGACCTCGGGCCTGGACCCCGCGGGGCGCCACCAGATGACGCGGCTCATCCTGGAGTTGAAGCGCCGGGGCAAGACGATCCTGCTCTGCTCTCACTTCCTGGCCGAGGTGGAGGAGGTCTGCGACCGGGTGGGCATCATGTACCGGGGCCGGCTCATCGCGGAGGGAACGCTCGGCGAGCTGGCGGGAGAGCCGACGGAGATCGTGGTCACGACCAGCGGCCTCGAGCCCGCGCAGGCCGGGCGCATCACCTCAAACCCGGCCGTGCTTGGCCTGGAGGACGGGGTGGTCCGAATGGGGCACGAGTCGGGCGACGAACTGTGGTCCATTCTCGAAGCCATACACCAGGCCGGCGGGAAGGTCCTCGAGGTGCGCCGCCCGCGCCCCACCCTCCAGGATGTCTTCGTCAGGGCGATCCGACAGGATACTTCGGAGGAAGCACAGTGACCTCGCAACTCGCCTTTCTCATCGGCCTGTTCATCGTCGTCGTGGCGCTCGTTCTCACGCGCAAGCAGTGGGCGCCCGCCGCCGTCCACGCCGTGCCGTCGGTCTGGCGCATCGCGAAGATCACGGTGGCCGAGGCGCGCCGGCGCCGCGTCATCCAGGCCGTCGTCATCCTCGTGGTCCTCATCCTCGTCTCCATGACCTTCTTCTCGTACCTCAGCCCCGACGAGCAGTCCCGCATGCTCATCTCCGGCGGCCTGGCCGCGATCACGGTGTTCGGCATCCTGCTCGCCATCTTCATCGCGGCCTTCCTGATCCCGCAGGAGCTGGAGAGCCGGACCGTCTATGCCATTCTCTCGAAGCCCGTCCGGCGATTCGAGTTCGTGCTGGGCAAGTACGTCGGGGCCCTCATCATCCTCGCGGCCATTGTGGCGACCATGCTCGTGGTCCTCATCGGGGTGCTCCTCATTCAGAACCAGCTCGTCCAGGATCTCCCCGATTCGGCGTTCGACCCGAATCTCAGGGGCGTCGTCTTCGCCGCGGTCATGAACTACTTCGCCGTCGCAGTGCTCACGGCCCTCATCATCCTCATCTCCACCGTATCCTCCACGACGATGACGGTCATCAGCGCCTTCATCATCTGGGCGGTCGGCAGCCTTCAGAGCACCATCAACGACCTCGCGGCCCACGCGGAGGTGCCGCTCACGAAGGCGCTGCTCATGGCCGTGTATCTGGTCGTGCCCAAGCTCGAAAACTTCGACTTCCGCCACGAGGTTTCGAACTTCCTGCCGGTGAGCTACATCGCCGGCTGGAACGCGGTCATCCAGGGGATTGGGTATACTGTCGTTGTGCTCATCCTCGCCTCCATCTTCTTCAACGACCGGCAGGTGTAGAGGGCAATGAGTTCTCGGAGAAGTCGCCGTCTGCTTCTGGGCTTCCTCATGCTGGGCCTCCTGCTCATGCTCGTGCCCGTGCAGGAGGCCGTTCACAAGGCGCGGCCGCGGGTCTTCGATCCCAACAGAAAGGTGAAGCCGGTGACCGCCATCAGCATCGGGCCCACCCCGGCGGTGATAGCCGCGCTCGGCGGCTTCCGCACGGTCGCCGCGGACCTCCTCTGGCTCAAAGCCGAACGCGTGTGGCACGGCGGCTCGTGGTGGGCCATGCTGCCGGTCCTGGACGCGGTGACCCAGCTCGACCCTCACTTCATTCTCGCCTGGCAGGTCTACGGCTGGCACGCCGCCTATAACCTCCACGCCGAATCCGAAACCATCGCGGACAAGCGCTACTGGCTGGAGCGCGGGACCAAGATCTTGGAGAGAGCCGTCGAGGCCAACCCCGACAACTGGGAGATGATCTTCGAGTTGGGCTGGACGCTCTACGACCGCGCCCACGAGCCGTGGCGCGCCTCGGAGTATTTCTACAAGGCCGACCAGTTCCCGGGCGCGAAGTCCTACGTCAGCCGCCTCTATTACCGCTGCTTCGAAGGCGTCATGGACTTCGACCGGCTCTTCCCCGCCCTGGAGTACGCGAAGGGCCGCCACACCGATCCGAACGTCAGCGACGACGTGCAGCATCAGGTGATCGTCAACCGCGACTACGAGTGGTGGAAGCAGCACTGGGACGATCCCCTGGAGCACCGCCGGCAGATCGTGATGGAGAACACGAAGCGGGCCGACCGGGCGGTGCCCTTCTACCTCTATCCCGGTGACCCGTATTGGGATGTGTGCCCGATCTGCGGCCTGGCGAGCCCCAAGGGCAGTGACGTGTGCTCGGTCTGCGGCGCACCGCTGAAGAGGATGTCGGAAAGGGCCCCTTCGACAGGCGGCGCGCCGGCGGGCGGGACAGAGATCTAATCTCCCGCGGGCGCCCGGGCGGGGGGCCGCGGAATCTCAGCTCCCAACGCACCATCGGCCGGGGGGCCGGGGGGATCGATGTCCAAGCCCGCTGCCAGCCTGGGGCCGCATATCGGCACCGATGAAGCCGGGAAGGGGGACTACTTCGGTCCCCTCGTGGTGGCGGCCGCCTACGCCGATGAGATCGCCCTCGAACGCCTTCCTCAGGTCGGTGTGAAAGACTCGAAGCGCATCTCCAGCCTGCGGAGGCTGTGGGAGCTGGAGAGGGCGGTCAAGCAGATCTGCCCGGCCATCGAGGTGGTCGTCATCTCGCCCGGGCGCTACAACGAACTCATCGAGAAGATCGGCAACCTCAATCGGCTGCTTGCGTGGGGACATGCCCGCGCCATCGAGAACGTGCTGGAGAGGGAGCCGGATTGCCGGCTGGCGGTCGCCGATCGGTTCGGGGACGAGACCTACCTGGAGCAGTCGCTCATGAGGCGGGGGAGGCGGATCCGGCTTCACCAGCAGGTGCGGGCCGAGGATGACCCCGCCGTCGCGGCCGCCTCTACCCTCGCGCGGGCGGCCTTCGTGCGATCGCTGGAGCGGCTCTCCGCGGAGGCCGGCCTCGAGCTGCCGCGGGGGGCGACCCACGTGGTGCCCGCCGCCCGCCAGCTCTACGAGAAGGGTGGGGAGGAACTGCTCCGCCGCCTCGCCAAGTGGCACTTCAAGACGACGAAGCAGGTCGTCGGGTAGCCAGACCCTCGCCTGCCCTCACACTCAGCGTCCCCCCACAAACCTCTCCACCCCCGCCATCCCCCCCAGGGTGAGGAGAGACACCACCACGCCCGCGAGGATGATCCCCGCGTAGATCGAGGCGATCGCCCGCCCGCGGTGCACGCCCAGCACGATGGCGATGAGCGTCGCCGTCCACGCGCCGCTCACCGGCAGCGGTATCGCGGTGAAGAACAGCAGCCCCAGGGGCCCCCAGCGGTTTACTTGCTCCGCCTTTCGACGAGCTCGCGCGAAGAGCCAGTGGAACAGGCGGTCGGCGAGGCGGTTGCCGTAGAGCCACCTGGTGATGGGTTCGAGGAAGAGCAGAAGCGGGGTCACGGAGGCGATGTTGCCGAGAAACCCGTAGAGCATGACGTCTCCCAGCGGCAGCTCGAAAACCGCCAGCCCGGCGATCACGCCGCCGCGGATCTCGAAGATCGGCAGCGCGGAGACGATGAACACGGTCAGCTCCGGCGGAAGCGAGTGGAGCGCGTCGACGGTCGCCCTCAGCAGGTCGCTCATCGGCCGGCCGCCCACCCGACGGGCGCCTTCGCCAGGAGCTGTTCTCCCACCCACTCGGGGATGTCGAGGCTGCCGATCACGATGGGGCGGGCCGAGCGCGGCCCGTGGGAGTCGCTGCCACCGGTGACCAGCAGATTCCTCGTCTCANNGGCCGTGGTCGGAGTGGAACGCCTCCACGCCCTCCATCCCCATCGCGACGATCTCCTCTATCCTGCTGCGGGATCCGAGCTTGCCGGGATGGGCCAGCACCGCAATGCCGCCGGCTCGCCGGATCGTCTCGGCGGCTTCCGCGGGGCCCAGCCGCTCGCGCCCCACATACCCCGGCTTGCCCCGCGCAAGGTAGCGGTAGAAGGCCTCTCCCTCTGAGACGACGTGTCCGGCCTCGACGAGGGCCTTCGCGATGTGGGGCCGTCCGACCGAGCCGTCTCCGGCGATCTCCTTCACCCGCGACAGCTCCACGGGGACGCCGAGCTCTCTGAGACGCTCGGCGATGCGCTCGTTGCGCAGCTCGCGCGCCCCCTGCACCTTGTGGAGCGCGGCCTGGAGCGATTCGTCCTCGATGTCCACGAAGTATCCGAGCACATGGATCTCGTGCTTCTCCGCGCCGACGCTCAGCTCGACTGCCGGGATGACGGTCACGCCCGTCCCGCGGGCCGCTTCGAGCGCCTCCGGGACGCCTTCGGTCGTGTCGTGGTCGGCTATCCCCAGGAGCCACACGCTCCGCGCAGCCGCCTCCGCGACCGCCGCCGCCGGTGAGAGAGTTCCATCGGAGGCGCTCGTGTGGACGTGGAGATCGATCCGACCGGGCATCAGGACGGACCTCCGAGGGCGCGCGGCCGGCTGCACGTCACGGCAGGATCTCGCCGGAGATGGTGAGCTTCTGCGGCCCTTCGAGGTTGGCCGCGGTGACCTGGGCGACGAGCTTGACGTCGCAGGGCTCCTCGGCCGTGAAGTGGAACTGCACCCACCCGATCTCCCCCGGCTCCAGGTTGCCCACCCACCCGCGGACGGAGGTGCGAGTCGCCTCGACCAGGGCCTCCGGAGGATCGGTCCACTCGCAGATCAGCTTCGGCATGCCCGGCCCGCCGACGAAGACCTGGACCTCTCTGGCGGGGCGGTCGGCTTCGTTGCGCACGAGAACCTTCACGTCCATGCCCTCTTCCCGGGCCGCGTCCGCGGAGACGCTGGCGGTCGCGCGCAGCAGCACCGGCGCGGGCGGGCTGGTGGCCGCTTCGTAGAGGCGCACCGCTCCGACCATCCCGAGGGCGACCAGGACGGCCGCGATCGAGGCCGTGCGCAGCACGCGCCAGCCGCCGGCCCGCGCCGCTCGAGAGACGGTCAGCAGGGACGTGAAGTCGGGGCAGTTGAGCGACTCCGTGGCATCGACGATCCGCAGCCAGTCCGGCCGAGCCGCATCGGTGCAGTCCATCAGGCGGGCGTCGTAGCGCTCGCAGTATCGACATGCGGTCAGCCACTCGCGGCAGCTGCGGCACCGCGCCGACGTGCGCCGGCCGTTCGGGTTGATCGTTCCACAGCTCGGACAGCGAACAATCGGCACTGGAGGCTCTCCTCCGGCCCGGCCGCCGCCGGGCGTTCGCGTCCACTTCGCGCCTTTGCGGTCCGCTCGAGTCCGCTGCCTGATTCCGACAGCCGCAAGGGGGAGTNNAGGTGTCAAGGCGGGGGGCCGCCCGCCGGTGAGGCAGACGTCCGGGGCGTCACGTCATGGGCGAACTCTCACACCTTGTCGAAGGCCTCCGCGACCTGGCGGGCGAGGTAGAGGTCGTGGAGCTTGTCCACATCGAACCCCAGCTCGGGGTATGGGCTAACGACGGCGGCGACTCGCGCGCCGACGATCTCGCCGGCGCGGGCTTCGAGGTCCGCAAGGCTCAGCCGATGGGTCAGCAGGCCGAGCACGAAGCCGAGCCCGAACATGCCGGCGAGCTTGAGCGGGTTCTTCCGCGCGGCGAATAGCCGCCGGATCAGCTCCCGCCGGAGCTGGACGAAGCCCCGGGAGACAACCATGCCGTTGCCTCCCGTGAACGTTCCCTCTCGGAGCCTCACGTAGGTGCGCTTGCCGCCCGCGAAGGCCCGCTGCATCGATTCCTTCGGGATGATCGGGTACACCACATCGGTCCGCGTCGCAGCCGCCTGCTCGGCCAGATCGTTCACGGCCGCCGGAGTCAGAAGCGGGAGGTCTCCCGTTATCAGGAGGATCGAGTCCACCCGCGGCGAGGCGGCGGCGGCCCCGCTCTCGATGTTATCCACGAACGATTCCCCGGCCGCCACCCGGACATCCACCGCCTCCTCAACCACGACCGCGTGGACTTCCTCCGGCGCCACGAGAACGACCTGATCCACCGATGTCGCCCCCCGGAGCGCGGCAAGCACCCGCTGGATGATGGGGCTTCCGCCCACCTCCAGCAGCGGACGGTGGACGACCCCGGTCTCCTCCGCGATCTCCCCCCGATCCACTCCCCCCGCAAGCACCACTGCATCGACCATCTCAGATCATCTCCACCTCGGCGACCGTCGGGCTCTCTCCCGCGGGAACGGTGCGAGCCACCGCCACCCAGGGCCATCTGACGCCCAGCCGGGAAGCTATCGCCTTTGCTGCACCTTCGCTCTCTGCAAGCCCGTAGGCCGCCGATCCGGACCCGGACATTCCCGCCCCGAGGCACCCCGCCTCCACGAGATCTTTCTTCGCTCGCAGCGCCTCCTCGATGGCCGCCATCGCCGCGCCCTCGAAATCGTTGTGGAGCGCCCCGCCGACCGCGCGCAGGTCNNGCGCGTCGGCGACCCCTCGTCGCTCCCCGCCGCAGCGCGGCGTAGGCCTGCGCGGTGGCCACGCGCCGCTCAGGCGCCACGAGGACCACCCAGGCCGAGAGCTCGGGCCACTCGGTCAACCTCTCTCCCCTTCCCCTGGCGAGACAGCACCCGCCCCGCAGGAAGAACGGCACGTCGGCCCCGATCTCGGCCGCGATGCCTGCGAGTTCGTCCGGGGCCAGCTCAAGTCCCCACAGCCGCACAAGCCCGGCCAGCGTCGCCGCCGCATCGCTGCTCCCGCCCCCCAACCCGGAACGCATGGGGATTGCTTTCTCCACCCGGATCGCCGCCCCTCGCTTCGCCTTGGTGTGCTCGCGCAGCAATGACGCGGCCCGCCAACAGAGATTCTCTTCTCCCTGGGGCGCCTCGTGCGGGGTCGCGGCGACTCGAATCACACCCGGCTCGGCCTCCTCCATCTGCAGCCGGTCCCAGACGCCGACCGTGTGCAGGACGGTCTCGACCTCGTGATAGCCGTCCGGGCGCCGCCCGAGCACGCGCAGGCAGAGGTTGATCTTGGCCGCAGTTCGAATGTGCAGCGCGCTCACTCTGAGGCCTTTCTCCACCTCGCGGCGAAAGCGTTCGCCAGGGCCACGAATTCCTCGGCGCTCAGACCCTCCGCGCGCCGGCCTGCATCGATCTCGGCGTGGGAGAGCAGGGCGAGCGCCTCTTCTTTCGCCAGCCCGAGCGCGGGCGAGTGGGAGAGTGAGTTGGAGAGGGTCTTCCGCCTGGCGCCGAACGCCGCCTTGACGACTTGCCGGAAGGGCTCCTCCAGCCCCGGTGGCGCGAGCGGTGATTCCCGCGGGCGCAGCAGGAGAATCGCCGAGTCCACCTGAGGGCGTGGGAAGAAACACGTCCGCGCGACCTTGCCCAGCGCCTGGATGTCACAGGCGGCCTCCACGAGCACGGTCAGCATTCCGCGGGCCCGCCCCCCCGGCGGCGCCAGCAGCCTCTGCGCGACCTCTTCCTGAACCATGACGAGCAACAGGTCGAACCACTCCACCCCCTCCAGCAGGTGCAGGACCGCGGGCCCGGTGATCGCATAGGGGAGGTTGGCGACGAGACGGCACTTCCCCCGATGCTCCGCCGCGAGCAGCGCGCCCCATTCGACGGAGAGAACGTCCGCCTGCACGATCTCCGCTTCCTCGCCCACTGTCTCTCGCAGCATCGACACCAAAGCGGGGTCGATCTCGATGGCGATCACGCGCCGCGCCTTCTCGGCGAGCGCTCTGGTGACCCCGCCGGCTCCCGCGCCCACCTCCACGACACACTCTTCGCCGGTCAGCTCGGCCGCGCGGACGAGCTTGCGGACGATGTTGGGATCGACGAGGAACGTCTGGCCCAGCCGGCGCCGGGGACGAAAGCCGTGTCGGCGGAAGAGCGCTCGGAGCTGCCCGGGAGAGACCGGGTCAGCCCCGGCCGAGAAGTGCTGAGTCACGCNNTCCGCGCCCGCCCGCTACGAGTCCGGGCTGCGGCCGAGGTTCCTCTCGAGCCACGCGAGCTTGTAGCTCCAGTGATCCTCTCCGCCCCCTTCGTGGCCGGCCTTCGGGAACCATCGTATCTCCTTGGGCTCGGGCAAGACATTATACAGCCCGAACACCGCCGCCGGAAGGGACACGCGGTCGAGAAGCCCGATGCTCAGCAGGATCGGGCAATGGACGTCGGGCGCGAAGTTGACGGCATCGAAGTGGCGGAGCGTGCTTGCGATCGGACCTCTCAGCTCTGGCCGCTGGTTCATCAGGCGGGCGATCTCGGTGTACGGCCAGCTTGCCGCGCGCAGGGAGAGCGGGAAATCGACGAGCATCGGCGCATCGGCCGCGGCTGCGGCCACCGCGGGGGAGAGCGCGCCGAGCAGTATGGCGATGCCTCCGCCTTCGCTCACCCCGACGACGGCGATCCGGTCGGGGTCCACCTCCTCCCGAGAGAGGAGGAAATCCAGCGCTCTCAGGGCGTGTCCCACGATCTCCCGGTAGACGTATGTGTCGGGCGATTCGATCCCCTCGATGCAGTAGTCTTCGAAGGGACGGGGCCGGACCCGGTCTACCGGGTTCCCGCGCACGTCTATCGCGAGCGCGGCCCACCCCCGGCCGGCCAGCCCCACCGGAGCGGAAACGGGACGAGCGCCGTAGCCCGAGAGATAGAGGATCGCCGGCGATCGCCGCGCGCCGGCCGGAGCTGCGTACCACCCGTGAATGGTCTTGCCGGCCAGGCCCGTGTACTGCACCACCCATGTCTCTACCCCGCGCCGCGAGGGCCGCCCGTCGCGGCGCATGCGAAACTCGAGCGGCCGCCCGGAAGCTTCGTCGATCAGCCGCTGCCAGAACTCGCGGAAGTCGGGCGGCCGCTGCGTCATCGGCACGATGTCGGTCACCCGGTAACCGGCCGCGACGACCGCCGACCCGATCTCGCGCCCGCCCGCCGCGGCCGTGACTCTTACGCCGTAGAAGTCGGGGGCGCTCATCTGCCACCGGAAGCTCTTTTCCGTCACGCGCTGCGGGGGAAGGTCGATGGCGGAGGTCGTGTAGATCACGACCTCTCCCCGAGACCCGGCGAGCTCGAGCGAGAGCGCGCCTCGGACGTCGCGATCGGAGCGGTTCTCCAGCGAGACGATCAGCTCGATCGGTTTGCCGGCCGAGATCAGCCCGGTATCGGGGGAGACGTCGGCCCGAAGGCCCACGAGCTGCTCGAGGGTCGCCTTCGGCGGCTCGCCCCGGCCCGCGCGGAAGCGGACCTCCCGCCTTCCCCGAGGCGGGACCTCGCTCACCTCCCATACCTGTCTCCCAAGCCACGGGCCCCAGATTCGCGTGCCGCCGACGAGCTCCAGGTAGGCTCCGCTTTCGGCGTGAAAGCGCACCGCTCCCCACCGCTCGTTGGCCGGCACGGCCGCCGCCTCGCCGCTCTCCGGCCGGCTGGCGATCCTCACCTCGGGCGAGAGGACGACGAAGTAAGACACCGGCTTGCCGCCATCGTTGGCCAGCGTGACCCTGATCTCATCTCTCAGACAGTGGTACCGGGCCGCGTACTTCCCATCGGTCGCCTCCACCGTGGAGCGATCGACCCGGGTGATGGAGGTCAGCCGCCGCGGGCCGTCTGCGTAGAAGAACCCCCCGAGGGAAATGGCGATCCGGTCGTCGAGCATCTCGGTGTTGCCCACGCGGAAGGAATGGATGTTCCCGTCAGACCCGATCACGGCCGCGTATTCAGGGCCGCGCACGTCGATCGAGCCGTCTTCCCGCGCTTCGAGGAGAGCGCCGCGGGCGCGGCCGCCGCTCCTCGCCGCTCCTTGCGCCGGAGGGCCGCAAAAGATCGCTCCCGCCAGGATGGACACGAGAAGCGGCGCGAGAAACGGCCCCGGTCTCTTCACCACGCCGGGCATCACAGGATTGGGGACACTCCCGCTTCCGGAAAGAGAATACCGCCTTCACTCTCTCCGACACCTCGCCTGGGGGAAAGTCGCGGCGGCCCGGGACACGAGGGCGAGAGCTAATCGACTCCGCGCCACTTGCGGGGGACGAAATACAGCCCGAATTGCTGGGCGGCAAAGCGATCGGTCATGCCGGCGAGATGGTCGCACACGCGACGAGCCAGGGGCCTGACCCCCTCGGCCGCGGCCTCGGCCCCGCCCGGCACCTCCGCGGGGTGTGCCATGTAGAACCGGAAGAGCTCCCGCAGGACGTGAGCCACCCGGCCGCTCTCCCCGGTGCTGAGGGCGGCCTGTCGATAGACCCGTTCGTGGAGGAAGTCCTTCAGCCCATTGGTCGCTCGTTCGACCTCCTCGCCCATTCGGATCTCCGGCCGTCCCTCGCTCTGTGCCACGAGGTCGGTTACCATGGTCGTGATGCGGCGCGCGTGCGTCTCCCCCAGCACCGAGGTCCAGGCGACGGGCAGCTCGCCCGCGGTGATGAGCCCGCCCCGCACCGCGTCGTCGATGTCGTGGTTGATGTAGGCGACCCGGTCGGCGTAGATGACGAGCATCCCCTCCAGGGTCGAGGGGCGGTCGCTCGAATCCTTGGGAAGATCCTCCATTCCCTTGCTGTGGGCGCGAATGCCGTCCCTCACCTCGAAGGTGAGGTTGAGCCCCTCTCCACCCTTCTCCAACACCTCCACCACCCGGAGGCTCTGCTCCGCGTGGGAGAATCCGGCCGACGGGTCGAACTCGCGGTAGGCGGCGTCGAGCGCCGCCTCCCCCGCGTGCCCGAAGGGCGTGTGCCCGAGGTCGTGCCCCAGCGCGATCGCCTCGGTCAGGTCTTCGTTCAGCCGCAGCGCCCGCGCCACGGTCCGGGCGATCTGCGCCACCTCCAGCGTGTGGGTCAGACGCGTCCGGTAATGGTCGGCCTCGGGGGCGATGAAGACCTGG
>JABAOC010011318.1_pt1 | contig 15119 bp, 9 predicted proteins | sample 7062161 | NCBI WGS metagenome assembly JABAOC01 (sample SAMN14538625, study PRJNA623070) | marine sediment metagenome | biome: marine biome [ENVO:00000428]; feature: marine pelagic biome [ENVO:01000023]; material: deep marine sediment [ENVO:00002113] | place: India: Gulf of Khambhat ... | reverse complement strand
CATCTGGATAAGGGAGATAAATTCTCCCTTGTCGATTTTGATGATGGAGTCAGCCTGTTTTCGCCAAGACTGCTCCCCGCGAACTCAGAGAACCTAGAAAGAGCTCTGAGTTTTGTGGAGGAAATCGAAGATTCTGGCGGGACCAACATCAATGATGCTCTGCTTCAAGCGCTCAAAATGATCGAGCCCGGGGAAAGGCCTAATTACGTTCTTTTCCTCACTGATGGCCTGCCTACAGTGGGTATTACCAGGGTCGCTGACATACTGAAAAACATCGGGAGAGCCAACGAACAGAAATCCCGGATTTTTGTCTTCGGAGTCGGGTATGATGTCAACACCGAGCTGCTGGATAGAATTTCCTCGGAAAACCGTGGGACCTCTGTGTACGTTGATGAAAATGAAGACCTTGAAGTCGCAATCTCAAGCTATTACGAAAAAATTTCATCCCCTCTTCTTTCAGATTTATATTTCTTTTTTGGAGGAATTGAAGTGTCAGCCCTCTACCCCCGAGTCATGCCCGATCTGTTCAGAGGATCACAGCTGGTACTGGTCGGGAAATATAAAGGCAGAGGCCCGGTCACAGTGACACTCAATGGAAAAGTTGGAAAAGAGAAGAGGAGTTTCACCCTCAGGAATCAAAAACTCGTCAGAGATGACAGGTACAGTTTTCTGGTGCGTCTCTGGGCAACAAGAAGAATCGGTTATCTTCTTGAGGAGATCAGGCTGCACGGAGAGAATGAAGAACTTGTCGAGGAAGTGAAAAAACTCGGATTGAAATACGGGATCGTGACTCCTTACACCTCCTTTCTGGTTACGGAAAAAGAGAGACGCACTCTTGATGTCGCTGCGCCGGAAGCTGAAGAGGCTCTCGCTGCCCGTAAAGTCACGGGTGCGGGGGCGTTTAAAATTGCCAGAGTCTCGCAGAGATTTAAAGAATTGGATAAAGCCATTCAAGTGACTTCTCAGAAGATATTCTACAAAGAGGACAAGACGTTTTACTTGAAGGATGGAACCTGGGTGGACAGCCGCTATGAAGAAGGTAGCCCGGTTCAAGAGATCCAGTTCAATTCAGATGAGTATTTTCGTCTCTTGACTCAGAAACCCGGAATAGCTAAGTATCTTTCTGTGGGATCCAATGTTATCGTTCATTTTGAAGGAAAGGACTATAAGATAGTGGATCCTAGCGCGAAGCAAGAGAAAAAATAGAAGATAGGGATTAGAACTCCAAAACCATTATAATTGGGGTCAGGCCTTATTTGACATTCGAGATTCAGAGCTTTATTCCAGTTTTCAGACATCGATCCTGACAAGGCCTGACCCCATTATTACAAAATAAGTCCTGACTCCACTCAGTTTAATTCCAATTTACTGAAAACGACACTGATAAGTCCGATCCTAATGATTAAAGTTTTGGAGCCCTAACCCTGTTTATTTAATCCTGTTCATTCTTTGAGGGCAGCGCAGGAGATTCCTCTCAGGTTGAAGCACTTGTTGCAGGAGATGCACTCTGATTTCTGAATCTCTCCGGCACGGAATTTCTTGACTAAAAAGGGATCCCGAATAAGAGGTCGGCACATGGAGACGAGGTCGGCACTGCCCTCAGCGATAAATCTCTCCATTTTGGAAAAAGTCCGGATCCCTCCCAGGCCGATCACGGGAATGGCCACGGCCTTCTTGATCTGTGATGCACTGTCGACAAAATAGCCTTCTTCATCTTCCTTTCTGAGCCCTTTCCAGACTGATCCTTTCCCGGCTTCTGCCATGCCTCCGCTGACCTCGATGCCGTCCACTCCCTTTTCCTCCAGGATCCTGGCGATCTCGATACTCTCTTCGAGAGCCAATCCATCAGAGAGAAAATCTGATGAATTCAATTTCACGATCAGAGGGAATTCCGTTCCGAGAGATTCCTTGATACCCTCGATGATTTCTCTGACTATCCGGACGCGATTCGATAACGAGCCTCCCCATTCGTCTGTCCGCCTGTTGGTGTAGGGAGAGATGAAGCTGCTCAAGAGATAGCCGTGAGCAATGTGGAGCTGGACTCCGTCAAAACCGGATTGCTCCGCTCTCCGGCTGCCCTGGATGAAATCATCGATAGTGCCTCTGATTTCTTCCGGACTCATTTCTTTGGGCATTATTTTAAAAGTCGGCTCATACACTGCAGAAGGCGCAAGCGGAGTGCACCCGCAAATTTTCGGCGTTGTCTGCCGGCCGGCATGGGAGAGCTGGAGGAAAATACGTGATGGATGCTTGTGCACGACTTCCGTGATTCGACTCAATCCGTCTATGCGGTCATCCCTGTCCACACCTGTTTGAAAAGGACTGGCTATTCCCGCAGGATGGATGTAGGCATTACCTGTGATGATGAGCCCCACTTCTCCCCGAGCCAGGTTTTCAAAAAGTGAGACCTGCCTGTCGGAGACCGAACCGTCTCGGCTGGCCATGAAATCATGAGTGGCGGAGCGCACAANNAGCGCACAAACCGGTTCGGGATTTCTAGTTTTCCTACCTGAATCGGAGTGAAAAGGACTGATTCGGTTTTCATCTTCATTTTTTTTCCGTAGACGCTCTATGGTAACAAATTTTTTTCCTGCAGGTCTACTTTCTGTTGCAGCAGGAAGGCATCTTTATTGTTGTGACAGACAGAGCCTCAATGTTTTCGATGTCCTCAGCCTGATCTATTGTTAATTCCGTTACCATGGATTCGGATATACGTTCTTGAAATATTTTTAACACAAAGTCTGGATAGCTCACTTGATTTCTTAAGGATTATCGATACAATTGAGAAGTGATTTTGAGTTGAAGGAGAAAAAATGCACAAAGAAAAACTCCTCATGATTCCTGGGCCGAGCCCTGTTCATCCCCGTATCCTCAACAGTATTTCTCTCCCTACGGTTTCCCATGTGGGACCTGAGCATGTTTCTGAGATGAAAATGGCACTGGAAAATTTAAAGAAAGTCGTCTTCTGCGAGAGAGGGGAGCCTTTTATTGTGGCTGGAGCAGGAACATTGGCCATGGAGATGGCCCTGTTGAATATCATTGAGAAAGGAGAAAAATTTCTCGTTCTTTCCCAGGGATTTTTCGGGGAGAGGATGGTTCAGATCGCCCGGAGCTTCTCCCTCGACTGCGACTTCATCGAGAGCGAGTGGGGAAAAGCTATGCTGCCGGAGGAATTGGAAGCCAAACTGCGAAAGGATGAATACAAAACCGTGGTTTCGACTCATGTAGATACCTGTACTGGAGCCTGTGCTCCGGTAAAAGACTATGCGGAAATTCTCAAAGAGCAAGGTGTTTTCTTCATCGTCGACGGAGTCTGTGCGACAGGAGGGGTTGAGGAGAGAATGGATGACTGGGGAATCGATGTGGTCTTGACTGCGGCTCAGAAATGCTTCGGGGCTCCCCCGGGGCTGGCGGTCCTTGTCGTTTCCGAAAGAGCGATGGAAAAAAGGAGAAGTATGGAAGCGATTCCCGCCTATTATTCCGACCTGTTGAACTGGCTGCCTATCATGAAGGACCCATCCAAATACTTTTCGACTCCCTGTGTCAACGAAATCAGAGCGTTTTATGAGAGCACAAGGATTGTCCTTGAAGAAGAAGTGGAAAAAAGATTCCTCCGCCATGCTCGAGTGGCCCGGGCCATAAGGGCGGCTCTAATTGAACTGGGATTTTCCCTCTTCACTCAGGAGCCATTTCTGGCTGATACTCTCTCCGTTGTGGAGTACCCGGAGGGAGTAGAGGACCAGCCCTTCCGGAAAACGTTTTCCGAGAATGGAGTTATTGTTGCCGGAGGTCTGGGGGAGACAGCCGGGAAGGTTTTCAGGATGGGCCATATGGGGAACCTGTCTGAATCCCAGGTGCTTTTTGCCCTTGATGCTTTAGAAAGGACACTTTCGTCACTGGGATACAGTTTCAAACCTGGTTCAGGGCTGCAGACCGCAGAAAAGATTTTAGGAGAGTGAGGAGACAGAGAAAAATGCCGAGTCGAGTCTTTTTTATTCCAGCAAAGAGAGAAGAGGGGAACGAAGCTCTGGCAGCGAAAGCCGGAAGAATTTTCCTCGAGACAGGATTACTCGATAAGATAGATGATAAATCCTTCGTGGCTTTGAAGATCCATTTTGGCGAGCAAGGAAATACAGGGTTTATCAAACCGCACTGGCTTATGGACATCATCAAGCAGATCAAAAGCAAAACCTCCCGGATATTTTTAACCGATTCCAATACCTTGTATGTTGGGAAAAGGTCTAATTCTGTTGAACACCTCCGCCTTGCCTGGGATCATGGGTTTACACCTGAGAATGTTGGAGTCCCGATCATCATTGCGGATGGCCTTAAAGGCCAAGACGATGCAGAGGTCGAAGTGAATCTGAAAAGGGTGAAAACAATCAAGATTGGAAGTGCATTCTTCAATTCGGATGTTCTCGTTTGTTTGAGTCATTTCACGGGACACGGATTATCAGGATTCGGAGCCGCCATAAAAAACCTGGGAATGGGATGTGCCTCGAGAGCTGGGAAGCTGGACCAGCATTCTGAAGTGCATCCGTGGGTGAATCCCAAGTACTGTACTGATTGCGGATTGTGCTTTGATCATTGCCCTTCCGAAGCCATTGTTCATAAAGAGGATAAAGCTTTTATCATCGAGGAAAAATGCATCGGGTGTGGAGAATGCCTTGTGGTCTGCAGTGTCGGAGCTGTGAAATTTCGTTGGGATTCGGATGTTATTCGAGTGCAGGAAAAAATGAGTGAATATGCGTTCGGTCTGTGGGAGTCTTTTAAAGGGAATGCAGGATGCATAAATGTGTTACTCAAAATCACCAAGGACTGCGACTGCATGGCAGAGGATGAGCCGGCCATAGTCGATGATATCGGGATTCTTGGTTCTCTCGACCCTGTCGCTGTCGATCAGGCCTCTGTGGATTTATTGATAGAGAGGAGTGGCAGAGATATATTAAAAGTCGGTTATGATGTGGACTGGTCAGTTCAACTCCAGCATGGAGTCGAGATCGGCCTGGGAAGCCGGGAGTATGAATTGATCAAACTGTAAGATGCGACCCCGAATCGGGGCGAGGGGATTTGAACCCCTGACCCCAGCGTCCCGAACGCTGTGCGCTAACCAGACTGCGCTACGCCCCGATCAGTCAATCCAATTATAGCGATAAACACAGAAAGATGAAAGACTGGTGATACTATTTCTTCAGGAAAAGGGAATAGAGAAACAATGGCGGTTTAAATATGAAGCTCGATTATGTCTTCATCTTCAAGAATGTGGTCCCGGTTGACTTTCTGTCCCTGGTACTTGTTTTGACTCCAGATCCGGGCGAATTTTAAATTCTGGGCAAAATCCTTATGGACGGCTTTGGCCAGGCTCATGACCGAGGACCCCCTTTTGAGGGTGAAGGGATCTTCCCGGTCCGCTTTCTTTCCTGGAATTTTGCTGTAAACTCGGATGATATGGAGAAGGGAGAAGATCTCTTTGCGCAGCGTCTCAAGGCCGTCTCCATTGACAGTGGACACGGGAATGGGACTAAAATCGGGATGGAAGACTTGTTTTATCGAAATGAGATTGCCTTCCCCTGGGGAAAGGTCAGATTTATTCGCCACGATGAGCGCTCTTTTTTCAAAAAACGATGCCCTAGGGGGAAGAGTGTGATCCTTCGGTATAAGTTCAATTCTCTTTTCTTCCAATTTGGCGAGAAGCCTCTCTGTTTCTGAGGCCGGATTCTGGCTGGACAGATCCAGAATGGCTAAGATTCCGTCCGCACTCTTGATCAATTCAGCGTGCCAGTATTCCATGTAATCCGGAGTGATCGGAGGTGTATCTATGAGCTGGATTTGGATGTTCTCGTAGGGCATCATGGCTGGATAGGGCATCCGGGTCGTGAAAGGATAATCACCGATATCAGGATTCGCGTTAGTTAGAGACTTTACCAGCGAGGATTTGCCGGAATTCGGCAGTCCAACCAGAACGACCTGGCCGGCTCCGGCTTTCTCAATATAATAGGAGAGCCCGTGTCTGGCGACCGTCGGTTTCTTTTGGGCCGTGGATTTGAGTTTGGCAATCTTTGTCTTGAGTAGTGCTTGAAGTTTTTCGGTTCCCTTGTGTTTGGGTACGATGGAGAGGAGCTCTTCCAGAATGCTTATTTTCTCTTCAGGTGTTTTGGCAGTCTTGAGTTTCTTTTCTGTTTCAAAATATTGAGGAGGTAGATTTGCCGGCATCTGACCTTCTTCCTGCTCAATTATAGCGAATATTCATCCTCTTTTCAAAACAATGGGGTCGCGTCTTAACATTTAACATTTGCCCTCTTCTGAATAGCCATTCAGTTTGAAATGTTAAATGTTAAGACGCGATCCCTATTAACTGTTTTTTTTATTAAGACGCAACCCCTATTAAAAAAGCGGTTTCACTCACTGTTTTTTTTAGAAAAAAAGAGAAAGCAAATAGGCAAAGAATAGAGCCAAAAAAAAGCTGCTTTTTAGCGTTATTTTTTAGTGAGAAAAAATTCGAAAAATTCCGTCTTTTCTAGGGGATTTTCCTTTACTAAATGACCTTTTTTAAGGTATAATAAAAGACGAAAAATATGCCAGTCCGGTTATGCTGTAGCTCAAGGAGCATAGCCGTCTCTTTTTCCAAATTTTCACTCAATTTTGAAGCCAATGACACAAAAAAAATACACTGCTGAAAGCATTAAAGTCCTCAAGGGGCTGGAAGCGGTTCGCAAGCGGCCAGCCATGTATATCGGGAGTACAGGACCTGAAGGTCTTCATCATCTTGTGTATGAAGTCGTGGACAACAGCATTGACGAGGCTTTAGCCGGATACTGTTCTAAAATTGATGTCTCTATTCATGTGGATTCCAGTGTGACTGTTATCGATGATGGCCGTGGGATTCCGGTCGCCCTCCACAAGAAGGAGAAGAAACCGGCAGCTGAGGTTGTCATGACCACTCTCCATGCTGGGGGGAAGTTCGATACTAAATCCTACCAGGTTTCCGGCGGCCTCCATGGTGTCGGTGTTTCTGTTGTTAACGCCCTTTCGGAGAGACTCGACCTGGAGATCAAAAGAGATGGCGGCGTTTACACCCAGAGCTATGTGAGAGGTAAGCCTGTAGTCAAATTGAAAAAGATTGGCACGACAAAAAAGACAGGGACAAAGGTCACTTTCAAGCCTGATGAAGAGATTTTTAAGTTCATAGATTTTAATTTTGAGACATTAAGTCAACGGCTGCGAGAGCTGTCGTTCCTTAACAAAGGATTGAAAATCACCCTCGTCGATGAACGGACCGATAAGACCAATGAATTCCAGTACAAAGGAGGAATCAAGGAGTTTGTCCAGTACCTTAACCTGAACAAATCCACCTTAGGTCCCAAACCCATTTACTTTGAATGCAAAAAGAACGGCGTAATCGTAGAGATGGCCCTTCAGTACAATACGAGCTATTCCGAGACAATTTTCACCTTTGTGAATAATATCAACACCACTGAAGGCGGCACTCATCTGATTGGATTCAAGGCCGCTCTGACCCGGTCCATCAACAGCTATGCCAAAGCGAGCAATATGATCAAGGATATGAGTCAGAATCTGACTGGAGATGATGCCCGGGAAGGGTTGTGCGCAGTGTTGAGCTTGAAGATCAAGAATCCGCAGTTTGAGGGCCAGACAAAGACAAAGCTGGGGAACAGTGAAGTCAAGGGTATAGTCGAGTCCATCGTGAACGAAGAGCTGTCTACTTACTTCGAAGAGAATCCGACGACGGCCAAGAAGATCGTGACGAAAATTTCAGAGGCAGCCAGAGCAAGAGTGGCGGCTCGAAAAGCCAGAGAGCTGGCCCGGCGCAAGGGGGTTTTGGAGTCAACATCCCTCCCAGGGAAATTGGCTGATTGCCAGGAGAAAGATCCTGCCGGGAGCGAGATTTATCTTGTGGAGGGGGATTCAGCAGGTGGTTCGGCCAAACAGGCGCGGGATCGCCGTTTCCAGGCGATTTTACCCTTGAAAGGGAAGATACTCAACGTGGAGAAGGCGAGGTTTGACAAGGTTCTCAAGAGTGAAGAGATAGGTATCATCATTTCTGCGTTGGGCACCGGAGTCGAGCAAGCAGACTTCAACCTGGACAAACTGCGCTATCATAAAGTCATCATCATGACAGACGCGGATGTGGACGGTTCTCACATCCGAACCCTTCTCATGACCTTTTTCTACCGCCAGATGCCTCAATTGATCGAGAGAGGGCATCTCTACATCGCCCAGCCCCCGCTGTACAAGATCTCGAAAGGAAAATCCTTCGAGTATTTAAGGGATGAGCACTCTTTTGAGACGTACATAATCAAAAAGATATCAGAAGATTTCCAGGTCAAAGTCAAAGGACAAAAAGAATTGCTCAAGGGAGAAAAGTTTAGAAAATTCTTCCAGAAAATCATTGCCAAGAAGCATTACCTTCAGATTCTGGAGCGGAAGAACTATCCGTTTTTCCTTATTGACATCCTTCTCAACCATGGAGTCGCGAGTCCTGACTTTTTAAAAGACAAAAAGAAGATGGAAAACATCAAGCGCCTCCTTAAAGAAAGTGATATCAGTTCTGAACTAAATGTTGACGAGGAACATGGTCTGTATGAATTAGCTGTCGATTTCAAGATCAACGGGATGAAAGTATGCTGCAAGGTTAACCTGGACTTGATCCAATCTGTCGAGTTCAGAAATCTGTATAATATACACAAGGATTTAGAAACCTCCCAACCTCCTTTTCATGTCTTGAGCAATAGTGAAAAGGTGAAGATCGAAAACGAAGCGAAACTCCTCGATTTCCTCTTTCAACAGGGGAAAAAGGGGATCGTTATCCAGAGATATAAGGGTCTGGGTGAGATGACTCCCCAGCAGCTGTGGGAGACGACTATGGACCCGGAGAAGAGGTATTTACTCCAGGTCTCCATCCAGGATGCGGTCGAAGCGGATAAGGTTTTCACTGTCCTTATGGGTGAAGAGGTTGAATCCCGAAGGAATTTCATTGAAGAGAATGCTTTGGAGGCTCAGAACCTCGATATCTAGAAATATTTTCAGGAGGCAATACATCTTAATTTTTAAGGAGCATGGATGAGTACTAAGTTGCCTGACCTATCAGTTGTCAGTCTTGAAGAAGAGATGAAGCGGTCTTACCTGGATTATGCCATGAGCGTAATCATCGGACGGGCCATTCCTGATATCAAGGATGGGCTCAAGCCTGTACACCGCCGGACATTGTTTGCCATGCATGACGTCGGGAACGTCTATAACAAGCCCTACAAAAAATCAGCCCGTATCGTTGGAGATGTCATCGGTAAGTATCATCCTCATGGTGAATCGGCTGTGTATGATACTCTTGTCCGCATGGCCCAGAATTTTAGCCTCCGTTATCCGCTCGTGGACGGGCAGGGAAATTTTGGTTCTATCGATGGAGATCCTCCGGCTGCGATGAGGTATACCGAAGTCCGGATGAAAAGGATCACTCAAGAGCTTCTGTCTGACCTGGATAAGGACACAGTCAATTTCGTTCCGAACTACGACGGCAGCCTCCAGATGCCTGAAGTTCTTCCCGCTAAATTTCCTAACCTTCTGGTGAATGGAGGATCAGGCATTGCCGTGGGAATGGCCACAAACATTCCTCCTCACAATCTGGGTGAAGTCATAGACGGCATTATCTATCTGATCCAGCATCCAAAGGCAACCTTAGAAAGGATCATGAAGCATGTTCCTGGTCCGGATTTCCCGACCGGCGGCTATATTTTCGGTCAACAAGGAATAGTAGACGCTTACAATACGGGAAGGGGAATTATCTGCTTAAGAGCGAGGGCTATGATCGAGAGGGGCCATAAAAATGAGAGAGACCGCATCGTCATAACGGAAATTCCCTATCAGGTGAACAAGGGCAGGCTTTTGGAAAGTATAGCGGGTCTTGTGAATAGCAAAAAGATAGAAGGAATCGCAGATATCCGGGATGAATCAGACAGAGAAGGGATGCGAATTGTTATGGAGATCAGAAAAGGAGAGTTTCCTGAAGTCATTTTGAATAACCTGTATAAGCACACAGCCCTCCAGATGTCCTACGGCATCATTATGCTGGCCATTGTCGATAAGCAGCCGAAAGTGCTCGGACTTCTCGATATGATGCGCTATTTCATCTCCCATCGTCAGGATGTCGTGCGGCGCCGCACGCGGTTTGAATTGAAAAAAGCAGAGCTCAGAGCTCATATTCTTGAAGGGTTAACCATAGCCTTGGATAACCTGGATGCAGTCATTAAGCTGATTCGTTCGTCACGCACAGTTGATCAAGCCCGCAACGGTCTTATCACCAAATTTCATCTCACCAAGATACAGGCACAGGCCATCCTCGACCTTCAACTTCAAAAACTGACTGGATTAGAAAAGGAAAAGATACAGAAAGAATACACTGATTTGAAAAAGTTGATCACAAAACTGAGGAGAATTCTCAGGAGTGAGGAGCTTATCCTGAATATTATCGTTGACGAGTTGAAGGAGATCAAAGAGGCCTATCAGGACGAGAGAAAGACAGAAATTGTGGAAGAAACGGTTTCTGATCTCAAGCCTGAAGACCTGATTAAGGAGGAAGACGTCGCCATTACTTACACCTCATCGGGCTATGTGAAGAGGACTTCATTGAGCTACTATCACTTCCAGAGTCGGGGTGGAAAAGGGAGAAGGGGCATCAGTATGAAGGCCGAAGATGTTGTGCAGGAGCTGTCCATCTGTTCGACGCACAGCTATATGTTGATTTTGACCAACAAGGGGCGCCTCTACTGGCTGAAGGCGCTGTATGTTCCGGATGTGGGAGTTTCCAGCCGGGGAAAATCGATCAAGAACCTTGTCCAGCTCGCCCCGAATGAAAAAGTTAGAACTGTGGTGGCAGTGAAGGATTTTTCTGGGGACCGATACTTAGTCATGTTATCCTCAAACGGGCTGATCAAAAAGTCCAGATTGAGTGATTTCCAGCACATCCGGAAAGGGGGAATCATTGCCATTAGCCTCAGGAAAAAGAGCGAGCTGCTCATGGCAAGGCTGACCGACGGGAAAAAGGACATTTTAATCGGAACAAAGCAGGGAAAAGCGATCCGATTTAAAGAGAGTGAGATCAGACCAATGGGACGTCAAGCGGCCGGAGTCAAAGCCATCTCTTTAGCTTCCAAAGACGAAATTATCGGAATGATTGTTGCAGACCCTGAGGAGAAATTCATGTTTACTGCCAGTGAGAAGGGCTACGGGAAGAAGACAGATATCAGCCTTTACCCCAGGCATCGACGAGGGGGAAAGGGTGTGATCAACCTGAAAATCAACAAGAAGATTGGCAAAGCGATTGGGATGGTCGGAGTCTCGGAAGAAGAGATGCTCCTGATCACGGAGTTGGGAAAGGTCATAAGGATAAAAACAGGACAAGTTCGGGCTTTAGGAAGAGCGACCCAAGGAGTTAGAATAATCAACCTTGAAAAAGGGGATAAAGTTGTTTCCATCGCCAAGGTGAAAGAAAGCTAACCTGGATTATTCATAAAATCTGCCGACACCTTACTTATTAATCCAAAAAACAGTATCTCGTCCGTCACTCTAGGCAAGTTTCATCTCTCATCCAACGCAGAACTACCTTAAAATTTTCTTCATCCATTCAGTTAAAAAACTCGAAAATGGTTCTTTTTATACTAATTTTTGCTCTAATCCAAGGTGCAAATTGACTTGATATTTGATATCTGTTATAAGGAAAACTAGGGCCTATAGCTCAGCGGAAGAGCCACCGGCTCATAACCGGCAGGTCCCAGGTTCGAATCCTGGTAGGCCCATCTGTGTATTGAGGAAAAGATGTGGATACTGAGTTTGACAGACTGATTCAACTCCAAAAGCTTGACGCTGAAATCAAGAATACATCTCTCTTCCTAGAAAACATTCCCCGCCAAATCGACGATATCAACAGGAATAAGGAAGAAAGCTTCCAGATTATCACGCAAGCAAAAGAAAAAATGGCTCAAAACCAGAAAAAACGAAGAGACCTGGAAGCAGAAGTCAAGGATATGAAGGTTAAAATATCTAAATATAACCTTCAACTTAATGACGTCAAAACCAACATTGAATACAAATCTCTTCTCAAGGAAATTGAAGAAGCTCAAAAGAATATCAACGAAATAGAAGATGAGATTATCAATGAAATGCTCGTGGCTGACGAAATCGAAGAGGAAATAAAAGCGGCCACCCAAAAATACAACGAGGTGGAAAAGGAATTCTTAAAGGAAAAAGAGATTCTTGAACAGCAACAAAGAGAATCCGAAGCCAAAAAAAACGAGCTCATTCATGAAAAAGAAGAGCTCATGACTAAAATTCCGGCTGACCAGGCCGGCCTCTACTTGAAAATATTCAAATCAAAAAATGGAATCGCCCTTTCCCCAATAACCGGGGAGTTCTGCTCTCTCTGTCATATGCGTATCCGGCCTCAGGTTTTGAACGAATTAAAAGGGAATGAGACAATTATCCTTTGTGAGAACTGCGGCAGGATACTCTACTTCCCCGACAAAAAAGACTGACTTAAGGCATTCTGAGAGACTGATATCAACTTTCCTTATACATGGCGTCAATAAGGCTTCTGTACTTCTCCTCAACAACATTTCTTTTGACTTTATAGGTAGGAGTCATCTCTCCTTCGTCTATCTCGAAATCCCTGTCCAGAAGACTGATTTTTTTTATTTTCTCATAAGAAGAAAGGTTCGGAGTTGACCGGTCAACCTCTCCTTCCATGAAATGCAGGACCTTTTCATTATCCAGCAAATCGATGACATTTTCGTAAGGAATATTATTAAACTTGGCGTACTCCTCCAGCTTTTCGAAATTGGGAACAACCAAAGCCGAAATAAACTTTCTCCTGTCTCCGATGGCCATTACATTTTCGATATAAGGATTGGCTTTTAAGAGGTTTTCAATCGGTTGCGGAGCGACATTCTTCCCGCCTGCTGTCACGATAATATCTTTTTTTCTATCTGTGATGACCAGGCGACCGCTCTCATCGATATGACCGATATCACCGGTCTTGAACCATTCTCCTTCAAAGACTTCCTTCGTCTCTTCTTCCTTTTTATAGTACCCTTTCATCACATTCGGCCCTTTGGCAAATACTTCTCCATCTTCAGCAATCTTTACTTCAACTCCTGGAATCGGAGGACCGACTGTCCCGAATTTCAGATTTTCAAATGTATTGAGTGATATAGCCGGTGATGTCTCAGTCAAACCGTATCCTTCCATAACCACAAGACCCATCGCGTAGAAAAATTCTCCGATGTCTTTGGAGAGAGGGGCCGCGCCAGAAACAAAGAACCTGACTCTTCCACCTGTTTTGGCGATAATCTTCGAAAAAACGAGCTTATGAGCTATTTTTTTCCTGAAATTCAACATCCCGGGAACAGGTTGTTTTTCGAGTTTTTTCTGGGCATAATTCTTCCCTATTTTCATAGCCCAGTAGAAAATCTTCCTTTTTAAAGCTGAACTGGCCAGGACATTATCCATGACCCTGGAGTAGAATTTTTCCAGTACACGCGGCGCAACAGCCATCATGTGAGGCCGTAATTCTTGAAAATTCTGAGCCACGGTATCGAAACCCTCCGCATAGCCGATTGTGCATCCTTTGTAAATGTAACAGTAGGTGACCATTCTTTCAAAACTGTGAGACAAAGGCAAAAGAGCCATGCCCGTGTCCTTATCCGAAAACGGGAGAAGAGATGAAGCGGATGTGACATTGCTGACGAAATTGTTGTGAGTGAGCATGACTCCCTTCGGAGGCCCTGTCGTGCCAGAGGTGTAAATTATGGTTGCTAGGTCATCAGGCTTAACCTCCGAGGCCATTTTCTCAAAAAGTTCGGGATTATCTTCGTCCATCTGTTTGCCTTTTTCCATAACTTTTTCAAAGGATAACGCCCATTCCGGTGCACCTGGGTCAAAACTGATGTAATGGGTCACTTTTGCTAATTGGCTTTTTATGGCCTTTATTTTTTCCCAAAGCTCAGGATTCGAACAGAGGACAATCTTGGCATCTGAATCTTCGATGATGTACTTGACCTGCTCTGGAGCCAGAGTGGTATAGACAGGAACTGTTATGCCTCTCAGACACAGATTGGCAATATCTGAAATGACCCACTCCGGCCTGTTCTCTGAGAGAATGATCATCTTGTCTCCGGCCCCGAATCCCAAGTCTTTCAGCCCAAGCGAAAATCGTTTGACCATTTCCGCAAACTCTTGAGTTGAAATGGGAACGTAACGGCCTTCCTTTTTATAAAGCATTAGATCATCTTTTATGTAAGACTTGACAGTATTCAAAAAAAGCTGGCTGAGTGTTTCAATCATTGTTCCCTCCTAAATTTATGTGCGCCAATTTTAAAGAACAAGAGATTGGACTGTCAAGTCTTCCAGAGGAATTAATATCAGACGCTTGAATGAGAAAGAGAGAAGGGATAGAAAATGAACTATTTTCCTTAAGAAATTATTTGTATAAGGTGTCGGCAGATTTTATGAATAATTCAGGTTAGTTGTTTTCTGTGAAAGATTTCAACTTCCGGCTTCGGCTGGGGTGCTTGAGTTTTCGGAGCGCTTTGGCTTCGATTTGTCTGATTCTTTCACGAGTGACCTTGAACTGCTGCCCCACTTCTTCTAAAGTGTGCTCGTTTCCATCTCCCAGCCCGAATCTCATCTTCAAGACTTTTGCCTCTCTCTCGGTGAGAGATTTTAACGCATCTCCGATTTGCTCTCTTAAGTTTATGTTAATCACTGTTTCAGGAGGCGAAGGAAGGACCTTGTCTTCGATGAAGTCACCCAGGTGGCTGTCTTCTTCTTCTCCGATTGGCGTCTCGAGTGAGATGGGTTCTTGAGCGATTTTTATGATTTTTCTCACTTTATGGACTGACATATCCATTTTCCTCGCTATCTCTTCGCTCGTCGGTTCTCTTCCGATTTCCTGGACAAGACTTCTTGAGACTCTGATCAACTTATTTATTGTTTCTATCATATGAACCGGGATTCTGATTGTTCTTGCCTGGTCAGCGATGGCTCGTGTGATGGCCTGCCTGATCCACCATGTGGCATAAGTCGAAAATTTATACCCTCTTCTGTATTCG
>JABAOC010001885.1_pt4 | contig 15119 bp, 14 predicted proteins | sample 7062161 | NCBI WGS metagenome assembly JABAOC01 (sample SAMN14538625, study PRJNA623070) | marine sediment metagenome | biome: marine biome [ENVO:00000428]; feature: marine pelagic biome [ENVO:01000023]; material: deep marine sediment [ENVO:00002113] | place: India: Gulf of Khambhat ... | reverse complement strand
GCCCAGACCATAGGTGCTTACCTTCACTCCTCCCAAGCGATCAACGACCTCTCTCACTAGAGGGTCATCTCCGTTGGCCATTAGAAAGCCACCTGCCGGCAGCTTCGAAAGAAAGGCTTGGAAGGCCTCTGACATGTCATCCAGGTCCGCGAAGCAGTCGGGGTGATCCATTTCAATACTTGTTACTACAGCTGCCTGGGGGCTGAGGGCCAAGAACGTGCGATCATATTCATCTGCCTCGAGCACGAGGTGCTGGCCCTTGCCTGCCTTGGCATTGGTACCTAGTTCGGGCACGATGCCGCCGACGATGATGGTCGGGTCCAGGTTGGCGTTCTCCAGAACAAGAGCTATCATGGCGGTGGTGGTGGTCTTGCCGTGGGTTCCGGCCACCGCGATGCTATATCGGTTTCTCATCAGCCAGGCCAGCATCTGCCCCCTTTTCAGCACCGGTGTGTGCCTGTTCCTGGCCTCTACCACCTCGGGGTTATTCGCGGGTACAGCGGAGGAGACCACCACGAGAGATGCTCCACCGAGGTTCTCCTCCGCATGCCCTGCGTATACAGTGGCCCCCAGCTTCACCAACTCCCGGGTGATGGGGGAGAGGCGGAGATCCGATCCAGAGACACTGTATCCGCTCTGCAAGAGTATGCGGGCGATCGCGCTGAGGCCAATGCCGCCGATGCCCACAAAATGCACGCGGTCGCGTGGTGTCAATGTCCAGTCCGGTTTTTCACTCCCGTGTCTCGCGCCCGCGGTCATTATCTCAGAACCCTCATCACGATCATGAACGGTACGAGGAAGAGCAAGTATGGCTCCAGCAGGGGGACAGGTATTAGCGGCACGAGATAGGTCTGAGCGAGGTCCGTTAGTGGCGGCTGGAAAAGCCCCAGGACCTGGATCGGGTAGTTGAAGACATGCAGGTAATACCACATCGTGCCCGCAATCAAGTATCCGTTAAGCAGCCCGCCAATGAGATTGAGCGTGATACCTATGGGCCCCCTCGGCGGCATACCAGAGAACGCTAGAGTGTCCCCGTGATAGGATATGACAACGACTAGCAAGAAAATCAGTATATAGAACAGGGATTGGATTAGATCGCCATAGTGACCTTCCAAGATGATGCTACCGCTGCCATAGCTTGACAAGTACGCATCGACCACTCGCAGTATGGACTCCCCTCCTCGCGTTAGCAGCAGCAAGGCAGCCAAGATCGTCGTCGTTACGCCCAACTCTTTTGGGTACCCTCGGACGACACCCACTACGGCAAAAACGGCGATGAGCACGGCCCATAGAATTTCGAGCGGTCCCACCTGTGGCCTCCTTCGGCCAGATCTCCTTCTATATCCTTCGACAATCCCTACTGCTGCGGTTCCGTCGGTCGCATTAGACGCACCGCCACGCTGACAAACGCCACTAGAAACGTCAGCAGAACCACCGCAGTACTCACACGAGGCACGCTGAGCGATCCAGAGAAACTCTGCGCGACCCGCGGGACATCGCTCCCTGCGGCTGACGTCGCGACCGCAAGCGGAATCTGCTGCCGATAGGGAAGCATGGGCAGCAACAGGTAGCTCAGCGTGAAGCCGTTGGCAATACCGATCACTGCGCCTACAAGTCTCTGAACTACGGAAGCTGGCTTCCTGCCGAAACGCATGACGAACAGAAATGTGGCCAGTACCGTCAGCACGAAGATCGTGAGAAAGACCAGGTGTGCTTGGTCTGGGCTACTCGGATCCACGAGAACTGCCGTCGTAACATCAGCCGGCTGCGCGCAAGCGGCTGAGTCGACCTCTCCAGAACATGAGGTGACGAATCGGAGACCCCTATACGCCACGTTGACGAGGCCCACCAGGGCATCCCCCTTTGCCCTCAACAGAGCCCAGGTGGACACGATGGGCACGAACGCCATCAATTGCCCTTTCCACCCACGTTTGAGTCCAAGGGCGGTGGATGCGGTCAGTGCCGCAACGAGCACGATCAGGAACTGGAGCATGGCAGGTTCGAAATGCATAGTAATCGGGTTCTCCATGAACAAATCAGTTCGGGTGCGCTATGTCCTTCAGTAGTCCAGCGATGCGTCGGGCAGCGTCGGGCCGCGCCAGGCGACGGGCGCCGTCGCCGAGTCTATCCAGCTTCCGTTGATCCGCCAACAGGTCGCTGACGGTCTGTAGCAGGATCCCTTCTTTCAAGTCTCCATCATCTATCCTGACAGCAGCTCCATTGTGGACCATGTAGTCCGCGTTCAACTCCTGATGCTTTCCTGCGTAGGGATAGGGGATCAGGATGCTGGGCAGCCCTACCGCTGGGAACTCCGCAGTCGTCGCGGCGCCAGCACGAGCGACCACCAGATCCGCGGCTGCCAGGGCAGCGATCATTTCGTCGTGCAGATAGGCGCACACGGTGTACTTCTCAGCCAGAGCGGGGGGCAGTTCGTCCCTCCGTGCCTGGAGCCAAGGCGCATCCGTATCTCCGCCGATGTGCACCACCTGACACATCTGCAGCAGTTTCTCCAAAGCATCGCTCACTGCCGAGTTGATGCTGTGCGCACCCTGGCTACCACCAAAGACCAAGAGCGTTTTCTCGCTCTCGTCCAGACGGAGTTTGCGCCGGGCAGAAACCTTGTCAGTCTTGAAGAGTTCTTCCCTGACCGGATAGCCGGTGACCACAGCCTTGCCAGGCGGGAAGTAGTTCTTGGATTCCGGAAACGAGACAGCTATGGCGGTTGCGAATCGGGTCAGGAAGCGTATCGCCAGTCCCGGCGTCAAGTCTGGCAGGTACACGAGGGTTGGTACGCCCCTCATCCAGGCGGCGACAATGGGCGGGGCGCACACGTATCCTCCGGTAGCCAGCACCGCTTGTGGCGAGAATCGGTCTATGACTCTCAAGGATTGGGCCGTACCGCGCGCAAGTCGAATGATTCTGGGCAGCAGCGTCCAGGGCGACGAACCCTTCAAGCTAGCCGTGCTTATGTCTTGAAAGGGCCAGCCCGCTCTTGTGGCTAGGTCAGCCTCGATTCCTGACGCGCTCCCCACGTATTTGACCTCCGTCGGAGACGTGTTCTCGCTAGTCAACTGTTGCAGGACGGCCAGTATGGGGTAGACGTGTCCGCCCGTCCCTCCCCCCGATACCAAGAGGCGCATCGTGCTCCTCTGCCTTCTCTCCAGTGCCCCGGGAAACACTCAATAAGACGCCCACGCCCATCATCGAGATCACGAGTGATGAACCCCCCAGGCTGATGAAAGGCAAGGGAAGACCAGTGAACGGTAGAGTGTCCGTCACCACAGCTATGTTGATCAATGCCTGGAACGTCAGCCAGATGGTTATGCCTGACGCCAGTATGAAACCGAAGGAATCCTCTGCTCGGAAAGCGACCTTGAAGCCTCGATAGGCCAAGGCCGTGAAGAGACCCAGTACGAGGAGGCACCCTATCAGTCCTAGCTCCTCGCCCAAGACCGCGAATATGGCGTCGCTCTCAGACGCAGGGAGGAGCCCTTTCTGCTGACCTGAGCCGAGGCCAACTCCTGTGACTCCTCCTGAACCCAGAGTCACCAGCGTGTGCATGACCTGGTATGTATCCTGAGCCAGCCCCGCGCTAAAAGGGCTCTGCAGAGCGCTGAAGGGGTCCTGGGAGAACGCGACAAGCCTGTCCCATGCGTACTCGTAGTTGGCGATGATCAGTAGAAGCGTGCTGCCTCCTACTACGGAACTGATTGCCAACTGGATTAGGTCGGCTCCGGCGATGAAGAACATGCTTCCGGCGGTAGCCACAATGAGGATAGTGGTACCGAAATCAGGCTCGAGAATGATCAAACCTGCGATAATGCCGATAAGAACGGCAAAGGGAACCAGCCCGTATGTGACTTGTCTGAGCTTCTCCCCTTTGGAGGAGAGCCAGTGCGCTATGTACAAGACCATCGCCAGCTTGCAGATCTCGCTAGGTTGGATGGAGTCTCCGAGGATCCTGCGTCTGGCACCGTGCACTGCTGGACCCGCGAGGAGAACGTAGAGCAGAAGAGCCAACGTCAGCAACATGAAGATGACGGAGAACTTCTGCCATTTGTGATACTCGACTCTCATCAAGAGAAGCATGATGTCAAGCCCCATGGCAGCCCAAACCGCCTGCCTGATGAGATAGTAGGTTGGCTGCCCGGAACGGGTGTAACCCAGCGCGAAAGTAGAGCTGTAGACCATGATCAGGCCGACGAGAACAAGGGCAACGACTATGAGCAGAAGTATGTAGTCGGGTCTGTCGCGTCCCTCTAGTAGGTTTCTTCGCATCTCTACTCCACGTGGAAGCTTGAAGTCATTGCTTGAAGCCACTCAGGTCACGCACCAAGGCCTTGAAGTGATCCCCTCTCTCAGCAAAGTCCCGGTACAAGTCAAAGCTGGTGAAAGCGGGTGACAGTAGAACGAGGTCGCCCGCTTCACTTATCCGGCGGGCGGTCTGGACCGCCTGGGCCAGATCCGAGGAACGGAAGATGGGCAAATCTATCTCCCCCTTGTCTCGGAGGACATCAATGACTGCTTCTTCTAGCACAGGTGCTGCTTGGCCGAAGAGGATGAGGGACTTCGCCTTCTCTACGATGCGTTCGGCCAACTCCCCAAGAGGTAGGTGTTTCTCACGTCCGCCCGCCAAGAGAATAATGGGCTCTGAGAAGGAGTCGAGCGCAGCGACCACCCGCTGTGGGGATGTGGCTATGGAATCGTCATAGTAGCGGACCCCGTCAACTTCTCCCACCAACTCCAGGCGATGCTCCACCCCTGCGAATGAAATGACGCCGGCACGCATCGCTTCGGTGTGTGCCCCAGCTGCCGCGGCGATGGCACAAGCGGCCAGGGCGTTCTCTACGTTGTGCGAACCGGGCAACCGCAATTCGGAGGTATGGCAGATGCTCATCTCGTCCCCGTGTAACCGGACGATGATTCGCTGTTGGTCCAAGCAAGCGCCCGCAGTAACCTGATTTTGTCGGCTGAAGAGTAGTACCTGTCCGCGACACTCCTTGAGGAGTTGGTGCGTCAACGGTTGATCAGCGTTGAGGACTGCGTAATCGTCCTCGTTCTGGAACCGGACAATGTTCGTTTTGGCGTTGACATAATCGTCTATCGACTCGTGTCTATCAAGATGGTCCGGTGAGAGGTTAAGGATAGCGGCGATATGCGGGCTTTGGTCCAGAACTTCAAGCTGGAAGCTGGATAGCTCCATGACTACCTTGTCGAGGGGTTGGATGTCCTCCACAATTCCTATCAAAGGGGAGCCGATGTTCCCGCCCACGAAGGTTCGGTATCCGGCTGCGCGCATGATCTCGCCTACCAGGCTGGTGGTTGTCGTCTTCCCGCTGCTGCCAGTGACGCCGATGATCGGTGCTGGGCAGAGGCTAAAGAAGAGCCTCGTCTCACTACTGAGGGCCACTCCTCGCCGCAGAGCCTCCAGAAGGATGGGGATGTCCCGTGGCACACCAGGGCTTACAAAGATGATGTCGGTATCCAGCAACTCGTCGGGATGGCTTCCCAACACATACTGGATCGGCAAGGCCTTGAGTTCTTCTATCCTGTCCCTCAGTGCTTCTTCGCTCTTCATGTCACTGACGGTGACTTTTGCCCCATGCTGAGTCAGGAACTTGGCCAAAGCGGTTCCTTCGCGTCCCAGTCCGATAATCGCTACTCTTTGGTTTGGCATAGGCCATGTTGCAACCGGAAGTGCTATAGTAGAGCCAGAGCTATGCCCAGCATGGCCGCCAACACGCTCACAAGCCAGAATCGCTGCACTACGTGTACCTCAGACCACCCCAGCAACTCGAAGTGATGGTGCAGGGGTGTCATCTTGAAGATTCGCTTCCCCCCGGTCAGTTTGAAGTACCACACCTGCAATATCATAGATAAGGTCTCTGCGACGAACACGATGCCCACTATGGGAAGCAGCAGCCATTGCCCGGTCATCATGGCCACCACGCCCAGCACTCCTCCCAAGGCCAGAGACCCGGTGTCGCCCATGAACATCTGTGCGGGATAGGCGTTGTACCAGAGGAAGGCCATCGTCGCTCCCGTCATGGTGAAGCAGAAGGCAACCAGGTAGAGCTGGCCTTGCAGCAGGGCGATCACACCATAGGCCGCGAAGGCGATGGCTGATGTGCTCCCGGCTAGGCCATCCAACCCGTCTGTCAGATTGACGGCATTGGCGGTGGCCACAATAACGAATATCGAGGCGGGTATATACCATAAGCCCAGCGAGAACTTGGTGGGTATGGACGGCAGCGCAAAGCTCTCCAGTCGGAAAACGAAGTAGAGTACGGCCGTCGCTCCCACGGCTATGGCAACCAGCCATGCCATCTTGTACCGTGCTTTCAACCCTCTTTCTTCCGCCGCAGGATCTCGTGCTCTTCTGAGCCCCGCCCAATCATCGATCGCTCCAACGATGGCACATGCCACCACGGTGCCGAGTGGCAGCAACATCGATTCATGACCAATTAGATTGAAGAGAGCAGTCATGATGATAACCGGTACCACAATCGTGATTCCCCCCATGGTGGGCGTTCCGAGCTTCATTTGATGGGACGTCGGGCCGTCGATCCTAATCTGCTCGCCGATGCCATGTGCTCGCAGGAATTTGAGCAGGAAGTAGCCGAAGGGCAGGGCCACGAAGCATGTTGCGACTCCCAAAGTCAGGGCAAAGACCATTACTTCTCTCCAAGTTCGGCGACTATGTCTTCCATGTGCGTGCCTCGTGATCCTTTCACCAAGACCAAGTCACCTTCAGCCACAAGATCCTGTAGGACCTCGACAGTTTCCTCGTTGTCCTCTGCGAAGAAGACGTCATCCTCCTTCATCCCTATGGCAATGGCTTCTCGACCGATAATAGCGCCAAGGCCACCCACCGCGACGAGTTTGTCAGCCACCTCTGCCACTCGACGCCCAACCTTACGATGTCCTTCTTCCTCGTAGGAACCCAACTCCAGCATGTCTCCCAGTACAGCGATCTTGCGCCCCTCTAGCTCAGCCAGCAGATTCAAGGCTGCGAGGCTGGATGTCGGGCTAGCGTTGTAGCTATCATCGATGATGGTCGAGCCTCTTATGCCGCGGGTGGCTATCAGGCGCAGCTGCACGGCCATGTCCCGTAGGCCGGCCACGATCTGACCCCACGGTTGTCCCTCTGTCACGCCCACGGCGGCGGCAGCCAGCGCCGTATGGACGCTGTGGCGCCCCAGCAGCGGGATCTTAACGTACAGTGTTTCACGACCGTAGTTCATGCGAAAGCGGACGCCATCCAGCCCCCTGCTCTCGATGTGACTGGCTCGCAGATCGCAGTCAGGGTTCAGGCCGTAGTAGAGCACCTGGGCATCGGTCAAGGATGCCATGGCCTTCACCCTAGGGTCGTCGCCGTTCAGAATCGCGGTCCCATCCGGGGGCAAGGCCTGGACGAGTTCAGCCTTGGCCTGCGCGATGGCTTCCAAAGTCCCCATTCGCTCGAGATGGGAATAGCTCACATTGGTGACCACTCCGATCTGGGGAAGAGCTATCTCAGCAAGCTCAGCGATCTCGCCGAGGGCATACATGCCTAGCTCCAAGACCACTTTGGTGTGATTCTCTTCCAGTTCGAGCAGTGTCAGGGGTAGGCCTATCTCGTTGTTCAGGTTTTCCTCGCTCTTGAGTGTGGGAAAGCTCCTGGCGAGCACCGAGTGTATGGCCTCCTTGGTGGTTGTCTTGCCAATACTACCTGTGACTCCCACCACTCGAACGTCGAACTGTCTGCGGTGATAAGCTGCCACGTCTTGGAGAGCCTTCAACGAATCCTCAACTAAGAGGCAAAGAGATGGCGCAAACGGAGACGGTGGCGACGGCAGAGGGCGTCGCGTCATGTCTACGATGGGTTGGACACCGTCGATCGTCCTCTCCACAATCGCCAACGACGCTCCCCGTTGAAAGGCGTCTTGGACATAGTTGTGCCCGTCATCCTTCTCGCCCCGCAGAGCTACGAACACGCTGCCCGTGGAGGCTTCCCGCGAGTCGATAACCACGTCTGGAAAGCGAACACCCGCCGCTTCTGGTTCGGCTATCTCCTGTCCAGTTATCGCTCGCCAGATTGCTCCCAATGTGAGCATGTATTCTCCTCGTCTCGCCGCCCTAGGAGGTGCTCGCCATCCTCACGTCGTCAGGCGGGATGCCCAGATAGACGAACAGCCTCTCCGCAATTCGCCTGAACACGGGGACTGCCACCACGGTGCCCCACGGGGACTCCCGAGGTCTGTCCATCTTAACCAAGATGATGAACTGAGGATCGTCAGCTGGGGCATAAGCCACGAATGCGCCTATTGTGTCCACGGGATGATACCCTCCGGTCACAGGGATCTGCGACGTGCCAGTCTTGCCCGCTATGGCATAACCTGGTATGGTGAGATTCTCCTTGCCCACCAGCGTATCCACTAGCATCTCCGTTAGTTCCCGTGCCACCCAGGGAGAAATGACTTGCTGACCTCCTTCCGGGTGGAACTCTCTGATGACCTGGCCATCTTGTTCGATGCGTTGCACGACATGCGGTCTGGGAAGTACGCCGTCATTGGCCACGGCCGCAACGGCGGTGATCATCTGTATTGGTGTGACGGCTATCCCTTGACCGAAAGCGTTGGTACCCAGATCACCCTCTCGCCAGCTGCCGTCTCCGGGTACCCTCATGATACCCGGCGACTCGTAGGGCAGATCTATCCCTGTCGTTTGTCCAAAGCCGAAACGCTTCACATAGTCGTAGAATCTCTCGGGACCCAAGTTTGTGGTCAGAGTGGCTGCCCCCACATTCAGGGAGTATTTCAGCAACTCAGTCATGCTCACTACCCCGTAGGCGTCCCGGTCCCAGTTCATGATGAGATGGCCGCCCACGTATATCCGACCCTCATCGTAGTAGGTGGTGTATCGCCCAACGATGCCGGCATCAAGTGCTGCTGCCATGGTGACAACCTTGAAGACTGAGCCCGGTTCATAGTTCTCGCTCACGGCGGGATTGATGAACAACTCCTTGTCAATCTGCCGGTCAAGGTCAGGGTTCGGATCGTAACAGGGATAGCTGGCCATGGCCAGAATAGCTCCGGTGCGAGGATCCATAACGATGACGGTTCCTCTCTCCGCCCCGAATTCGCTGAGGCCTCGTCGCAGTTCCTCCTCCACCAGTCCCTGTATTGTGCGGTCCACTGTAAGCACGATTTGCCGGCCGTCTTGAGGCAAAATGACATTCTTGGAACCGATCCTGATGCTCAGGTTGGGAGAATCGCCTGTGCCTCCCCAAGAGCCTCTGAGCCCCCGTAGCTCTTCATTATAGAACTCTTCAACTCCGTAGAAGGCATCGTAGTCGACCTCATGGTCGTACGTTACGAAGCCGAGAAGGTGGCAAGCCATCTCCTGTTCTGGGTATGCGCGCTTCCTGGCTGGGCTAATGCCAATAGCCCCGGTGCCCCATTGGTCCCTGATCGCCTCCACACCCTTGGCCACCTCGAGTGGCGCATTCCAAACTAAGGACACTGAAGGTTCGTTTGTCCGTGACAGCGATGTCACGAGTGCGTTTTCATCGATGCCGAGGATTGGAGCCAGGTCAGCAGCCAGCCCCTCGGGATCATGGATGTCTCTCGGTGTGGCGAAGATCTCGAATTCATACTCATCCATAGCCAGTACGAAGCCGTGCCGATCCAAGATGGTTCCGCGCTGGGCAGGTATTGGCACGTCCACCAACTGCCACCGCTCTCCGACCTCCTTTAGGTCCTTGTGGCGCACTACTTGCCAGTAGAACAACCTTCCCGTCAAGATCAGGACGCCCACGACGGTGCCCAGCCACAGGACGATGAGTCGTCTTCTCGATCCGTGCTCTGGCCCGTCAGATTCCATCATCAAGCTGACATGGCCTCCAATCCACGCCTCCAAGGGCACCGATAGACTCTCTGCTGCCAGACGTGCCAGTGCCCCTCACCGACGTGAGGCCGCTGCTTCAATCCCGCACATCCATCCAAGTTTCAAACCGTAGCATCAGTTCCTCCCACCACACCACCTCGTGCGAACCCAGTTCGTTCTGGCTGGCGTCTCCTGTAGTGGCGGGCAGGGAGAACCCGTGATCCAAGTCCTCCACAGGAAGATTGTGCATCGTGAGGTATTGCACGGCGTCGGTCTCTACGAACCCCAGTTCTGCGGCCCTCGCTTTGACGTTGGGCAAGGCCTCCATCTCACATATGCGCTTGCGCAGCAGAGCGTTCTCCTGTCGCCACCGCTCTCTCTCGCTGGTGAGATGCACGATCTCCATGCCCGCTGCCGCTGTGTGACTCGCCTGGTTCAGATAGAAAGAGCCTACCAGACTTCCCAGCACAAGGAGTAGAACGAAGAGACCCATGGTCTTCCCAGTGAAGCGCCAAACAGGCCGTCCATCGACGTCACTTCTGATTCGAATCCTGGGAAGATACACGGGTTCCCTTTTCATGGCAGTGGACTCCTTGACTAGAGACGAGCGGCCACTCTCAGCTTGGCACTCCTAGACCGAGGGTTGTCCTCGATCTCCTCCGAAGACGGGCGAAGAGGCTTCTTAGTCACAATCTGTAGAGTGCGACGGTGGTCGCAAGCGCAGATTGGCAGTTCGGGCGGGCAGATGCAATCTCTGGACTCTTGGGTCATGAACGCTTTCACCAGGCGATCTTCCAAGGAATGGAAGGTGACCACCGCCATCCGCCCCCCTGTGGTCAAAACGTCCAGTATCTGCGGCAAGACGTCGGACAGAGCTTCCAACTCTTTGTTCACAGCGATGCGCAGTGCCAGAAAGGTGCGCGTCGCCGGATGCAGTCTTCGCCGCCGCCCCGCCGCTCGAGCCACGAGGCTTGCCAATTCCGTGGTTGTCCGAACAGGTCGGTTCCGCACAATGGTCCGAGCTATCCCCTTGGCCTTAGGTTCCTCTCCGTATCTGACCAGTATGTCAGCCAAATCCGACTCCTTGAGTTCGTTGACCAGATGACTTGCGGTGATGTTCTCGTCGCGGTTCATCCGCATGTCCAGCGGCCCTTCCTTCTGGAAGGAAAACCCCCGCTCCTCCTGCTCCAGTTGCACGGACGATACACCAAGGTCCAACAGTACGCCACGCGCAGGAGTGTAACCCCGCCGTGAAGCGGTCTCCTGCAATCGAGAGAAACTCGCATGGACTAGCTCGAAGCGCCCCTCGTACAACTTGAGTTGCTGCCGCGCCAGTTCAATCGCTGCGGCATCAATGTCAATGCCCAGCAGTCTGCCATCCGGTGCGGATCTCTCCAGGATTCCCCTTGCATGTCCGCCAGTTCCGATGGTACAGTCTATGTATGTCGCGCCTGGCTTGATCTCAAGGCCATCCAGTACCTCTTGCAGAAGGACAGGCTTATGGATCCGCCCACCCATCATCATAGTATTCCGAGCTCGGCAAGCCCTTCGGCGATGATCTCGATCTTCTCCTCCATGTCTTCCTCGGCCTGACGCCATCGTTCGGGGTTCCATATTTCCATGTGCTTGTCGAGGCAAACGATGATCGTCTCGCCGTCAAGGTTTGCATATGAACGCAGGTTGTTCGGCAGAAGGACGCGGCCCTGTTTGTCCGGGGCGCACTCACTGGCCCCCCCAAAGAAGAAGCGATTGAAGATGCGTGCGTCTTTCCGGGCAAAGGGTAGACTGGTGATGTCGTTGGCGAGGGTCTCCCACGCGTCCACAGGGAAAACCAGGAGGCAGCGTTCCACTCCGCGCGTGATTACCACACCCTTTGCAAGCTCTGCCCTGTACTTGGCCGGGAGTGTTAGCCTTCCCTTACTATCAATGTTATGCACGTATTCGCCGAGGAACATTTGTGCTACTCCGCCCCACTTCGGCTTGGTTGCTGGGCGATTATCGGCCCGGTTGTCCCACTTTGGCCCACGTTTTCCCACAATTATACACCAAAACTCACCACTTGGCAATAGCCAAAGGCTGCCATCCCCACGGTTCGAGGGAAATTTAAGGTTTGGGAGGGCAGAGTTCGTGCCATTATCAGGCGGGGAGGCACCCCGCGCCGAGACCCTTGACGGCAGCGCACTGAATCCGGGGTGGGCTTCCTCCTTCTCGCACACCACATCCAGAGGCTGACAATGGCATCGGAGTCACATGTTGAGCGGCTGCTCACGGAGGGGATAGCGGCTGTCAAGGCCGGGCGGTCGCAGGACGCGCTTGAGCTGCTGTCCGAGGTGGTTGCCCTGGAGCCTGAGAACGAGAAGGCGTGGCTGTGGATGAGCGCTGTGCTGCCTGACCAAGGCAGGATCGAGTGCTTGAAGAGAGTGGTGGAGATCAACCCGCGCAACGAACTTGCCTGGAAGGGCCTGGAGCTGCTGCTGGCCGACGCCGCGCCAGCACACGAGCCAGTCCCGGCAGTATCAGTGCCGGAAGCATCCCCCGAGAGCCGTTCGCCTGGGTTGGAGGAGAGGACGGCGGTCGAAGCTGACGGTGGAGCTCGCGGCATTGGTAGGAGTTGCGCACTCTACACAGGCATCACCGCTCTAGCCGGGATCACTCTGTCCGTCTGTGTGGTGGCGCTCATGTTGGGCGGGACGATGCTGATCCCAGCCTCGCCGCAGGTCGGGCCCGCCGCCATGATGCCGCATCTACCGACCGAGACGACTACTACCGTTCCCGAGTCTGCGGTGCCTCCTACCGTCACACCCACTGCCACGAAGACGCCAGTGCCGACGAACACACTGGTCGTGCCGGATGCGCGCATACCGGGTTTCCCCATCATCAATGAAGGGGCATATGATGAGATAGAGACAAGAGTAAGCGAACTCAGGGCCCTTCAGCCTCTGCGGGAGACCCAGAGGCAGACCTTCACCCGCTATCGTTTGGAAGAGTACCTGATGGATGTCTACCGGCGGGACGCATACCTCGAGGAGATGGAGATCGCTGAGAGAATGTACCGGGTGCTGGGGCTGATAGATGAGGGCTATGAGCTGGCCGAGAATCAAGTCGAAATACAGCGGGAGTATTTGGCTGGTCTGTACGACACGGAGACGGAGGACATATATCTGATCCTTGATCGGTATACAAGTGACCTGTGGTTAGAAGTCACCTTTGCCCACGAATTCACACACGCCCTGCAAGACCAGCACTTCGATCTCGACTCACTTCAGGGACGGGCCCGGACGACCGATTCGCTCTTGGCGCTGCAGGCACTCATCGAGGGGGACGCGACCCTGGTGATGATAGAGTATGCGTTCCAACACCTGTTCCAGATGCAATTTGAACGTATCGATCTATTGAAGGCTATCCAGGAAGTGGAGCAGGGAGAGTACGAAGAGGCGCCCGGCGTCATCCGAGAGACGGCGTGGTTCCCGTATGATCAAGGGCTTGTGTTCGTTGCTGCTCTGGTCGAGCAGGGCGGCTGGGATCGGCTCAACGAGGCCTTTCGGCATCCACCTCAGAGCACCGAGCAAATCATGCACCCCGACAAGTACTTGGCTGGTGAGGTCGGCCGGATCCCCGAGGTGGGTGATTTGCCTGGTGCAGTGGGAGCTGGATGGTTAGAGCTGAGACGAGATACCTTTGGCGAACTCTTCATCCGGGTTTATCTGGAGAGGGAGCTCAGCAGCGAGGAAGCGCTGATGGCAGCGGAGGGCTGGGCAGGGGATCGAGTCGTGTTCTTGACCAGTGAGGACCGTGGTAGATATCTCCTCATCGTGCGGACGAGTTGGGACACCACAGACGAGGCTCAGGAGTTCTTCTCTGCATACGCTACCTTCATGCAGAGGTCCGGGGCCGGTCGCAGTCTTGTACAAGATACAGAGCGGAAACAGTGGCGCACTGAACTACAGGTGACCTACCTAGGCCGCCAGGGCCAGGAAGTGCTGCTTGCACTCGCCTCGGATGAGGAGGCTCTTGACCTGGCACTCACCGAATTCTCCACCTTCTAGGGAAGCGGCGACGGCCTGAACTCGCGTCGAGTCCCAGCTGCCATCAGGCAGAGTGTCGACACCTCATGCGAGTTCCATGTGCTGCTGGAGAAATGGCCAACACTCACCTACTCCGCGCGCCGGGGTCACTCTCCTTCCATCTGATCAGGGGCGCTCACCATGATCTCGCCGAACAATTCTCGCTGTTCCACTAGCACTCTGCGTCTCTTGATGAGTTGCAGCAGGGCCAGGAAGATGACGATGATCTCCATACGAGATGTGGCCTGCGCGAAAAGCTGGTTGAGACTGAAGCTGTGCTGTTCGGCCACGAGCCTTTCCAGGTTGGCGATCTTCTCAGGCAGGGAGATGTGAAGAGGAGTCACTACTTCGTCCGCCGACGACACTGGTCGGGACAGCATCGCTTGTCGGACGGCCTCCAACAGAGCATCCAGAGTGACGCCTTCCAGCCGCAAGCTTCTCTCCAGCTCTGGTAGAGGCAGGAGACGGGCATAGGCCCTCAGACCTTGTTCCTCTCTGGCTCTGAGCTCATGCGCTGCGTCTCTGAATTTGCGGTACTCGATCAGCCGTCTCACCAATTCCTCACCCACATCTTCCTCATCTTCGTCTGGTTCCTCTTCAGGTGGTTGTGGAAGGAGAATGCGGGACTTGATGAGGAGGAGCTTGGCGGCGATAACCAGGAAGTCGGCCAGCTTCTCAGCCTCCAGCTTTTGCAGCGTGCTGATGTAATCGAGATACTGGTCCGTCACAGCAGCCAAGGAAACCTTGGTGATATCCAGTTCTCGCTCTTCGATAAGATGCAGCAACAGGGCAAGGGGACCCTCGAAGACGGGGAGCGTGACTCTGTATGTTGTTGTCAAGCTCTACGATCCTCGGATGAAGTGTTCCATAGCAGCTGGGCGGGCAGTCTGTTACGCGAATACTCGAGAGGTGTCCTATCGGACTTGGGACTTGGCTGCGCTCTCAACTCAGTGTGACGGTGTGTGCTAGCCCTGCCTGCCTCCGACTGCGGCCAGTCAAGCGCAAAGAGACACGACCGATTATACGGCAAGTCCTGAGCGTTGTCCAGACATTACGGCGCTTCGTGACAGGGGCTAGTCTTGCTTGCGCGGGATGGGGAGGGTGCTATAATGATGGCGAACACACGATTGGCTCCGCACTGAATGCCAGCGGCACCGACGCCAGCACTAGCTGTTGGACTTCGCTGAC
>JABAOC010005320.1_pt2 | contig 15122 bp, 12 predicted proteins | sample 7062161 | NCBI WGS metagenome assembly JABAOC01 (sample SAMN14538625, study PRJNA623070) | marine sediment metagenome | biome: marine biome [ENVO:00000428]; feature: marine pelagic biome [ENVO:01000023]; material: deep marine sediment [ENVO:00002113] | place: India: Gulf of Khambhat ... | reverse complement strand
GCCTACTATGAGCAACGAGCCTACCACAATGAGGGTAAGCGCCAGGACGACTGATCTTTTCATAGTTACGCCCCCTTGATTCTTTAGGTGTTTTTCGTTCCAGCGTCTCCTGACAACAGTCTCTGGTGGTGAGGTTTTCTACCCTGCCGACCCGACTTGAAGACAACTTTCGGCCAAGACACTTGAGCTGTCAGGCCAGATCTGCCCGATGTGTTAGTGGGCTACTGTTCGTGCGACTTTGTCGCACCCGGGATGGGCAGATTCTCGGGGTCAGGAACCCCCTTCTCGTTAACGGCGACCGTCTCTGTGAGCAGCTCAAACTCGCCCTCTCCGTTCACATTGTGGCAAGTGAAGCAATTCCCTCCGTGATGAAGCTTGAACCACTGGCTGCTCATGTGCGCTGGGTGAACAATGTCTCGCAGAGAATGTCCTTGTGCAGAGCGTGGCCCGCTGCTGGCTTCGGGTCAGAAACGGTACATACCTGGTCATGTACTGGGTGGCCACCCACAAGGTGCAGGCACTGAAGCGGTTCCCTGGCGCGTTGTGGACCTTCTGGCTGAGCTGATGGTAGCGGAGATTGTGGCAGCGGGCCACGCGGTGTGTGTCTGCCTGCACCCGGGGGTGGGTTACGCGCGGCCTCCGCCCTAGCAACGCTCCCCAGTTGGACCAGGGCGAACATGTCAACAGGATGATGGTCGCAAGCAGCGTCGCGGTTGTCATACGGTTCAAGCCTGGGTGCGGCGGCTTCTCGACTGTTAAAGTGCAGTTCGGGAGAGAAGACGCGAGCGCTGAAAAGCGCATACGCGCCCCCTTGAGTCCATGATAGCATAGTAAAGCAGCGCCAAACCGACGGATGTGGTTAGCACTGTGGTTGAACTTGGATGGAGAAGTTGGAATTCGGTTGATCGTGCAGCAAAAGGCAACTAGCGGGCAGCGGTCGAAGCGAGTTGAGGGAGGACAAGCTGAGCTCCAGGTGAACCGAAACAGACTTCAAGCAATAGCTACTAGTGGGGTCCTCTACTCGCCAATTCTATACCCGACTCCGTGCACGTTCAGAATATGGCGAGGGCGTGAAGGATCAGGTTCTACTTTGCGCCGCAGGCGGTGTATGTACCACTTGATGATGCTCCGCGCTTCATAGAGGTTCTCGCACTCGTATTCGTGCACAATCCGTACAAGTTCCTCTGGGGAGATTACACGGTGGGAGTTTCGCATCAGGTGGACCAGTAGTCTGAACTCGCGGGGAGTCAATTCTAGGGTACGGCCTTCCATGGTCACCAGGTGCTTGTTCAAATCGACATGGAAAGGTCCGTGTCGAAGGAGTTGATCTTTCTGGCGTGCTTCGCTCAATCGGGCAAGCATCTCCCGCCTGTCCATTGCTTCTTGCACGGCCTGTCGTAGCTCTTGTGGTTCTACTGGCTTGAGCAGATAGCCGTCCACACCTTCTCTGATGGCGGCCATGGCTGACTCCAATGATCCGTGCCCGGTCAGGATGATGACCACAGTCTCTGGCCAGCGCCACCTGACGGCTTCGAGGACTCGCAGGCCGTCTACTCGGCCGCCCAGCATCAGGTCGAGCATCACGAGGTGAAAGGAGGTGTCGCGAAGATGGCTCAATGCCTCTTCACCACTGGACGCCGTGACGACCACATGCCCAGATCTGGTTAAGGTCTCCTTGAGGAAGAAGCGGATCCCTTCTTGGTCATCCACGACAAGGGTGTGCACTTGCTCCGCCATTGGTCATTCTCCAGTCGTCGCCTTCTCCGCCCGGGCTCTCCTTGACTTTGCGCCAACGCTCTCGGCGTCTTCCATTCACGTCGGCAGCCACAGCGTAAGCGTCGTGCCTTCGCCGACACTGCTGCGCGCGTCTATGTGGCCGCCGTGCTCCACGACGATGTTCCGGCTGATGAACAGCCCCAAGCCCAGCCCCTCGGCCTTGGTGCTGTAGAAGGGGTCGAATATGTGGGGTAGAACTTCTGGGTCGATGCCGGTGCCATTGTCAGTAAATGAGAGACGCACCCCGTCCGGCTCGCTCGTCCGGGCGGCCCTCACTATCAGTCGCCCGCCAGCTGGCATGGCGTCAATGGCGTTGAGCAACAAGTTCAGGAACACCTGCTGCATGCGATCGGGCACCACGGCGAGCTCCGGCAGATCGGTCTCCGTTTTCCAGTCCACTTCCACACCGCGCTCTTGACACTGCTTGCGGCTGAGGGTGAGGACCTGCTGCAAGATCTCGGTCACGTCGCTGAGTTCTCTCTCCTCAGGCTTCGGCTTCCTGCTCAGGTCCCGCAGCTGCGCCACGATGCTCGCAGCACGCCGCAGTTCCTCACGGCCTATCTGCAGGTACCGAGTGGCATCTCCCCCTTCAGCCAGCGTCTCCTCTGCCAGGCCCAGACAGCCAATCACGGATTGCAGAGGGTTGTTGATCTCGTGAGCCAGCGAGGCGGCGAGCTTGCCGGCGACTGCCAGCTTTTCTGCCTGGATCAGCGCGGCCTCGTCCTGTTTCCTCCTGGTGATGTCACGAATAATGATAATGTCGGCAGGTTCACCGTGCCAAACGGTCCGGGCACCCGTTGTTTCTACTGGCACGGCCTCTCCCCGTCGGTTGATGATGGTGGTCTCGTACTGTCTGGGGACAGCTTGCCCAGCTACTCTCCTGCGCAGCCTGGCCGCCAGTAGCGCGAACTCATCGGGGTGAGCCAGATCTTGCACGGTCATGCCGAGGAGGTCTGCGGCATCATAGCCAGCTATCTCACCGGCTCTCGTGTTCGCATACTCCAGTACCCCCTTGCTGTTGGCGATGATGATGGCGTCATTGGCATTGTCTGCCAGGGCCCTGAAGTTCTCCTCACTCTGGCGCAGCGCTTCATCCGCCTTTATGCGCCCCGTGACTTCTGCTAGACACAGGACCAGGCCCTCAACCTTGCCCAACACGTCATGCACAGGATGCAGGGTCCAATCCCAATAAGTCACTCCACGTTCTGGATGCTCTTCGTATTCAAAAGGCCTGGCGTAGGCGGTATAGGGCTCACCTGTCTCCACAACTCGACGGAAGATGAACTCGTTCTCTTCGTGAGGATAAAGATCGAAATGGTTCTTGCCTACGAAGAAATCAGGGGCACGACCGTCCGCGGCGGCGTAGGCGCGGTTCACGCGCAGGAAATTGAAATCCGTGTCCAGATAGGCGATCAATAGATGGGTAGTGGAGAAGGTCCTCTCCAGGAGTTCGTTGGTGGATCTCAGTTCGGCGGTGCGCTGCAATACCAGGTCCTCAAGGTCCTCACGATATTGTTGCAGTACCTCCTCTGCTCGTTTGCGCTCCCTCTCCTCTCTGTCTCTCTGCAGCCTCGCGCGCAACACCGGTGCTATGTACTCGGCCACGCCTTCCAGCAACTCCTGGTCCTGCTCATCATAATCAGTCTCTTTGTTGGCCACCTCGAGAATCCCGATGGCCTCGCCCTGATGGATGATGGGCACAGCAACAGCCCTACGTATAGGGACGTGACCCTCAGGGACACGCATGGGGCCATTGGAGTAGAATGACTTCGCCTCTGCAAGGGCCCGGCCCCAGATGCCACCCCACGTCTCGCGTGGGAATACGATGTCCTTGTCGGGAATCTGGCACTGGTCCCAAATCTCTCTGGTCATGGAGGGGCAGACCAACTGTCCGCCTTCATCTATATATCCAAAGACCCCGTACTTGCTTCCCGTCGCTTCCAGGATTACCTGCAATGCCTCTCCGTACATCTCGTCGTCGGGCATAGTTAGAAAGATGGGGTCTATCTGGTTTCTGATGTTTAGCTCTCGCTCTCTTTGCCTCAATGCCTCGTGCGCTCGCTTGCGCGCTGTGACATCCTGCGACACGTAGAGCACTTGAACTGTCTGCCCATTGTCATCGACCAGTGGAGAGGTGGAGATCTCCACATACCTCTCATTGCCATCCTGGTCATAGTGCAGGTGCTCGGCAGTCGAGTGCTTGCCTGTCAGCAGAGTTTCCTGCAGGGGGCAAGTGTGGTCCGGCGAACTGCATGGAGCGGAGCGACCGTGAGTGATCTCATGGCAGATCTTGCCGACGGCTTGATCTTGCCTCAACCCCACCTCGGTGGAGAAGGCGGTGTTGCAGCCCACTATCCGGAAATCGCAGGTGTTGATGATGCAGACCGCCTCCCTCATGCTCTCCAGAACGCTCTGGGACAGGTCATCGCTGCTCTTGTGTCGGTTGGTCGCAGCCTGAAGAGCGCTGAGCAACTGGCGCACTTGTGCCAGTTCCTCTATGAGTTGCGCTTTCGTCTTGGCTTGGTCTTTCATGCCCTCGAGCTTGATGGACAGCCGGATAGTCTGTCCACCCATCTGCCAATGATGTCCACACTCACAACTCCAATTATACCACGTTTCGTTCAGCCTTGCTGAGAAGGGAGACTTGGGGAGGGGGAGCACCCAGGATGCCAACGGTGAGCAGCGATGGGTGCTTATTCCGAGACAGATATGCACGCCTTGACCGTGTCTCTCATTAGTGAGGATTCGGTCGCTGCAGCAATGCGCGTGTGAGGCCAATTAGCAGCAGCCCGGCTTGTTGTGCTCACGACAGGCTCGCGCGCCAGAGACGCCGGTTGGTGTCATCGGGGAGGGTCGGTGGCTGGGCCCGTCAACCGCTACCCCGCCCTGTGTATGAATACCCCTTCATAGCTGCTACTCTGACTTCGGTCGGCGGATGCCGATTTGGACTGTCATTCCATTGTTACAGCAGGAGCCAGTTGTGGAACCTAGGGGGTGGAGCTGAGCGCTTTGGATGTGGGATGCTGGCTGCGCGCATCGTTTGAATCTCGACTCTGGCTGTGCTAGAATCGAGTGTACGAGGAAAATCATGGCTGAAGAAGAGATCCTACTCACTCCGGAAGGGCGAGAGAGGCTTAGGGCGGAACTGGAACATCTGCGCACGGTGAGGCGTCCGCTCATCGCACAGCAACTGCGAGAGGCCATTGACGAGGGCGACTTGACCGAGAATGCCGGCTATGAGGATGCCAAATACGAGCAGTCCTTTGTCGAGGGACGTATTCTTACCTTAGAGACCTTGCTGAAGGGCGCAGTAGTGGTGGAGAGTGCCCGATCGTCGGACAGAGTGCACTTCGGCTCGCATGTGACGATTATGGAGCGAGGAGGTGGGGAGGAAAGTTTCCAGATAGTCGGCTTCGCTGAGGCCGACCCCGACAATGGTCGCATTTCCAACGAGTCTCCCCTCGGCGAGGCGCTGCTAGATCACAAGGTTGGCGACGAGGTGGTCGTTGAGGCCCCAGATGGCCTGCTGTACTTTGAGATCGTGGACATCCGATGAGCGAGGAAGAGACTCAGGAACCGAGCGAGCTTCTAGGCCAGCGACGCGAGAAACTGGAGCGTTTGAGAGAGAAGCGCGTGGACCCATATCCACTGCGGTCAGACTGCACGCATACCACGGCTCAGGCGCTGGAAATGCTCCAGGGTTGGCAGAAGAGGGAAGGTGTAGAGGGCCCTCCCGAAGTGGTCAAGCTTTGCGGGCGCGTCATGAGTGTGCGGGTGATGGGAAAAGCCAGTTTTGCCCACATCGCCGATGGCAGCGGGCGCATACAGATCTACGTCAGGCGGGCCAAGGACGGCGTCGATGATCAGACCTACGAGTTGTTCAGGCGCGACCTGGACATTGGCGACATCATCCAGGCGGAGGGGACGCTCTTCTCTACGCGCACTGGCGAGCCCAGCCTGAAGGTGACAAAGCTCACTCTGCTGGCCAAGTCGCTGCGCCCGCTGCCGGAGAAGTGGCATGGGCTGAAGGATGTGGAGACCCGGTACCGGCAGCGGTATCTGGACTTGATCGTGAACGAGGAGGCGCGTCGTGTCTTCATCACGCGCAGTCGCATCATCGCCTCCTTGCGCCGCTTCCTGGACGAGCGGGGTTTCATCGAGGTGGAGACGCCTGTACTGCAACCGATATACGGTGGGGCGATGGCGCGGCCTTTCACGACTTACTACCACGCCCTCGATCAAGAAGTCTTCCTTCGCATCGCCGACGAGTTGTACCTCAAGCGGCTCATCGTGGGTGGCCTGGATCGCGTCTACGAGATATGCAAGGACTTTCGTAACGAAGGTGTCTCTTCCCAGCACAATCCGGAGTTCACCCAACTGGAGGTTTACCAGGCGTACGCTGATTACCACGACATGATGACTTTGGCGGAGGACGCTTTCTTCCACGTGGCCCAAGACGTATTGGACACGGCAGAGATAAGCTACCAAGGCCGTACCATCGACTTGACGCCCCCTTGGCAGCGTCTACCTATGAGAGATGCCATTCTGCAAGAGACGGGCATCGACATCGAGGAGTCGCCGACTGTAGGCCAACTCCGTCAACGTGTGCAAGAGAAAGGGCTGGACGTCGATCCTCAACCCACCTGGGGAGCGCTGATAGATGAGATGTTCAGCGAGTATGTGGAGCCCAATCTGATTCGACCCACCTTCATCCTTGATTTTCCTTTGGAGATATCTCCGCTCGCCAAGAAGAAGCCGGACAAGCCCCATTTGGTCGAGCGGTTTGAGTTCTTCATCGGGGGTCTGGAACTGGGCAATGCCTTCAGCGAACTGAACGATCCTCTCGATCAGAGGGAGCGGTTCCTCGCCCAGCGGGAGCTGCGAGAGGCTGGCGACGAGGAAGCGCATCCCATGGATGAGGACTACCTTCGGGCTTTGGAGCACGGCATGCCTCCCACCGGTGGCATGGGCTGGGGCGTAGACCGCATGGTCATGCTCTTCACCGACCAATCTTCCATCCGCGAAGTCATCCTCTTTCCCCATTTGCGCACCAAGGAACTCGACTCCTGACTTTGGTCAGTCCCCTTACCGACAGGTAGCGGGCCGGCCCATCCGCCCACCGTCATCGCCATGGAGAATCTTTGGTCTGTTGCCGAATCTTGCGTCTACTCCCGATAGAGCAGAGGATGTTAGGTGACGGTTCTCCAGGCTGGACCCGGGTTGGACATCGCTCAGCAACGCGGCTTGCTATGGTCCCCCAGGCATTTGATGATCTCAACCAGCCAACGGCAGGCCCAGGCTGCCGGAGCATGGGGCGTTGCGCTCTGCAGCCTGCGTGCCCAGCGCTTTGAAGTCAGGACCTCTCTCCCGTATAATAGGAGTCAATAGGTTGAGCTGCGTGGTCGCACCCGCTGGATGGTGCACCGATGGAGGAAAGGTGTGCGCAAGGGAGATGAGAACGCACCATGCTTGACTTGAAGTTCATTCGTGAGCACCCAGATGAGGTGCTTGAAGCCCTCGACAAGCTGAACGAGACTGCACCCATTGATGACATACTCTCCTTGGACGAGCAGAGACGAGAACTGCTAGCCGAGGTGGAGGCCCTGAAGCATCGACGCAATGTGGTCTCCAAGGAAATCGGCCACATGAAGGAGAAGGACGAGGCGCTCATTGAAGAGATGAGGGAGGTGGGTGCTCGGATCAAGGACCTGGACAGCGAATTTGCCCGGGTGGAGGAGGAACTTCACCAATTGCTGCTCTTGGTGCCCAACATGCCAGATCCGTCGGTGCCCGTGGGCCGCGACGAGAGCGAGAATGTGCTGGTACGGACCGTGGGCGAGGCTCGCCAGTTCGACTTCGAACCCCTCCCTCACTGGGACCTGGGTCCCATGCTGGACATCATTGATTTCGACCGTGGAGTGAAGGTATCGGGCACGCGCTTCTATGTCCTTAAGGGACTGGGTGCCAGGTTACAGCGGGCCGCCATCACCTGGATGATGGATGTGCACATCAATGAGCATGGATACACTGAGGTATATCCTCCCTTCATCGTGCTCAGCAAGTGCCTGGTCGGGACCGGCAATCTACCGAAGTTCGCCGACAATCTCTATCGGTATGAGCCCGATGACCTCTGGATGATCCCCACGGCGGAGGTACCGGTAACCAACCTCTTTCGCGAGGAGATCTTGCCCCCCGGTTCCTTGCCTATCAAGTACGTCTCCTACACAGCCTGTTTCCGCCGGGAGCACATGTCCGCCGGGCGGGACACCCGGGGCATCAAGCGGGGCCACCAGTTCGACAAGGTGGAGATGGTCCGGTTTGTGGAGCCTGCAACGTCCGCGGAACATCTGGAAGAACTGGTGCGGGACGCGGAGCGGATATGCGAACTGCTGGAGATCCCGTATCGCGTGGTGGAGATGTGCACGGGCGACCTGGCCTTCTCAGCGATGAAGAAGTACGACGTGGAGATGTGGGCGCCAGGGGTGCAGGAATGGCTGGAAGTGTCCAGCTGCTCCAACTTCGGCGATTTCCAATCCCGTCGAGCGAACATCCGCTATCGGCCGGAACATGGCGCCAGGCCCTGCTTCGTTCATACTCTGAATGGTTCAGGTCTGGGTCTGCCGCGGGTGATGATCGCCATTATCGAGAATTACCAGCAGGCTGACGGAAGCATCGTTATCCCGGAGGTGCTGCGTCCCTACATGGATGATTTGCAGATCATACCGAGCATGACCTAGAGACTAGCGTTCGTCGTTCGTCTCTGACAGGTTGCCCATCAGAGGGCTTGGACTGGTGAGTCACAGCTTCTAGGCAATAAAGGAGGACAGATGCTAAGGAACTCGTTTCGCATCGCCAGTATCGGAGGCGTCTCCATCAACATCGATGCCAGCTGGATTCTGATCTTCATTTTGGTCACTTGGACTCTGGCGGGTGGCTACTTCCCTCAGCAATACCCCGACTGGTCCCCTCTCTTGTATTGGACTGTGGGCCTGATCACCAGCTTGCTCTTTTTTGGCTCGGTACTGGCCCACGAGCTAGCTCACTCCTTCGTGGCCAGGGCCCGGGGGCTTCCGGTACATGATATCACGCTCTTCATCTTCGGGGGCGTGGCCCAGCTGGAGGAGGAGCCACAGACGCCTGCCACGGAGTTCGTGATGGCCCTGGTCGGACCGTTGACCAGCATAGTTCTGGGCGTGTGCTTCGGGGCGACCTCGCTGCTGGCCAGAGGTGTAAGCGAGCCGCTATCAGCGTTGGCAGGGTATCTTGCCCTTGTCAATGTGGTCTTGGGACTCTTCAACCTGATCCCTGGCTTTCCTCTGGACGGGGGGCGGGTGCTGCGCTCTATCCTTTGGCAGGCTACCGGGAACCTGCAAAGTGCGACGCGCTGGGCTTCACTGGTAGGGCAAGCAGTGGCCTACCTCTTCATCCTGTGGGGCATCTGGCGTATCTTCCAGGGTGACTGGGCGGGCGGCCTGTGGACCGCGCTCATCGGCTGGTTCCTCGAGAACGCCGCCAGGAGCAGCTACCGTCAACTGACGGTCAGAAACCTGCTTGCTGGTCACAAGGTAAGCGAGGTCATGAGTCGCGAGTGCCTGGAGGTGAGCGCAGACCTGACCCTGGACAAGCTGGTCAACGAGCACCTGCTGCCAAGCGGGGTTCGCTGCTTCCCAGTGGTCGAAGGCGGCATGGTTCGGGGGCTGCTCACCTTGCATAACGTCAAAGGTGTGCCCCAGGACCGCTGGGGAATGACGACCGTGGAGCAGGTCATGACTCCTGTGCGGGAACTGAAGAGGGTCAGCCCTGACGAAGAACTGTGGACTGCCATGCAGAACATGACTGCCGACGGCGTCAATCAGTTGCCCGTGATGGACAATGGCCGCTTGCTGGGCATGCTGGGACGCGACAACATCGTCTCATTCATCAGGGTCAAGGGAGAATTGGGCATCTAGTCTTGCAGGCCCAGATCTTCGACGAAGCCCCTGTCGGGTGCTCCATCATGGCCGAGATAGCCAGGGGCGCTTGCCTCCTTTGTTCCTCGAAGCTGCCATCTGGGCGTTGCAGGTTCAGACGAAGTTTGGTCTGTATGGGCCGCAAACGTGGCCTTGGTGAAGATCACCGACCTGACTATGGGCGAGGATGCGGATGCGTGGTCGGAGGAGTAGCAATAGACGCCTAGGGCTCGGAGGCTGGAGCGAACTCCTTCGGAAAGGACGCAAGCGATGAGCGGCAAGACGGTCTTGTTGATGGTGGTGGTAGCAGTGGCACTGATCGCCGTCTGCTGTGTCGGTGTACCAATGGGTGGGGCCTTGGCTGGGGGGAGGCAAAGCAGGCACCCCGCCCGCACTGCCGACTCAGGAGCGCCCATCAACAATTGCGCCTCCAGCGGCTTCGGTGGTGCCGTCTCCTGTGCCGACCGTTACGGCCTTCGTGCCACCGCCACCACCTGCGGCGCCCCCTGCAGCACCCCCGCCAGGCAACGACCTTCAGGGGCTGGTGGCCTACGCCAATGGCATGCAGCCTTTGTTGGCGGAGGCTGGCGAGCTGGTTGAACGAGACGGGCGGATCTTGAAGGAAGCGGAGGAAGGCAACGATGCCGTCTTGTGCGATGGGCGTATGGCTGCCGACAATGTGGCCATGGAGGAGGTGCTGCGCCGTGTGCGGGAGATCGCCCCTCCGCCCGATGCGGTTGTGATTCACGACCTCGTGCTCCGTAGCGGCGACGCCTGGACCGAGGCGCTGGACAACGTCGGGCTATTCTGCGAGACAGGCAACGAACTCTACAAGATCCCAGCCGTCTTGAAGTTCTACGAGGCAGGCGCCACCTTGCAGGATGCAGTCAACCGCTTCTGGCTGCTGCTGGTGGCGAAGGGTGTGGAGGATTGGGTGCAGCGGTAGAGACTGCGGGAGCAGCGTACGAATGAACGAGTGCGAAGGCGGAGTTGATCGTCCGTTTGCGAGCAGCGCTGACGCGGTCAAAGCTCTGATCGAGGCAGTGCGCGGAGCCAACAACTGTTTGATCGTGACCCACGACGACCCCGATCCTGATGCCATCGCTAGCGCCGTGGCTCTGGGCTACCTCCTGGAGCAGCGCCTGGGCTTGAGGCCGACTCTGGCTCATGGAGGGATCATCGGGCGGGCCGAGAACAAGGCCATGATCCAGCTACTCGACATCCAGATGCGCCCCCTGTACGAAGTGGACCCCCGGCGATTCGATGTTGTAGCCCTGGTGGACGCGCAAGCGGGGGTCGGGAACGTTGGCCTACCCGACGACGTCTTACCCACTCTCCTGATCGATCATCATTCGGACGTTCAATCGGACGTGACAGGCATACCGTTTGTGGATGTCCGCCCGGCGTGCGGTGCTACGTCGACCATGTTGACGGACTACCTGAAGGCGGCCGCTGTGCTTCCGGATCGTCGGGTGGCCACGGCTCTCTTCTACGGCATCAAGTCCGATACGATGGGCCTGGCCCGAAGTGCCGGAGATCACGACGTTGAGGCCTACCTCTACTTGCTGCCGCTGGCCGACAACAAGATCCTGGCCGAGATCGAGCACGCTCAGGTCCCCTTGGCCTATTTCCGCGCCTTTGAGAGGGCTCTGGAGCGCACCTTCATCTACCGAGATGTGGTCATCTCCAGTCTAGGGGAGATGGATTGGCCAGACCTGGCAGCCGAGATGGCTGACTTCCTTTTGCGGTGGGAGGGGGCACGGTGGATCATCTGCATGGGCCTCTTCGATGATGAAGTGGTCATCTCAGTGCGCACAAACGACCTAGAGGGCAACGCTGGCCAAGTCGTTCGAGAGGTGGTCGCCGGTCTGGGCACCGGGGGCGGTCATGGGTTACTGGCAGGCGGCCGGGTGGTACTTGATGGCCAGTCACCCCGAGACATGGTTCGCCAGCTTCGTCGCCGTTTCTTGCTTCGGCTGGGGCGTGAAGAGAGTGAGGGAGAGAAGCTCATCCAAGAGCCCCCACGCGGCGACCTGGCTAAGTGAATACGTGACTCTTGCAGTATGAGCCTCGCCAGCAGTAGATTGGTAGGTTTCCTCTCAAGTTGCTAGGCGCTTAGCTTGCCGCTCGGCACCCCTCGCGAGGCGTTCTCGCTCCTCTTCGGTCTGTGCGATCACGGGCGGAACCTCACATGGCCGGCCCTTCTCATCAAGGGCCACGTACACTACGTAGGCTGAGTTGGTGTGGGTCTTCTCTCCGGTCATGGGGTCTTCGGCTTCCACCAGCACTTCCACTTCCATGGAGGTCCGACCGACGTAGCTCAGAGACCCAGTGAGGGTGACGAGATTGCCCACGTATATCGGGGAGAGGAAGGTCATCGAATCCACAGCCACCGTCACCACATTGGAACGGCTGTGTCTGACCGCCACAATCGCGCCGGCCTCATCGACCAGCTTCATAATGATCCCACCTTGCACGTTGCCTTGAGGATTGGCGTCGGTGGGCAGCATGATCTGACTGATGGTTGCCCTGGAATCCGCTATTCGTTTGGCTTGTTTGTCCTTCATTGGCCTCTCCGACGCATATTATATCACACTGTACCTCTACGGACTGGTCCTGCACGGGCCATGGCTACGTGATGGCAAGATCTGTGATCGATCGACCGTACCTTCTTCATACTCCTTTCATCCCCAGTTCACAGTCCCTTCACAATCGGATGGTACAATCAGGGTGAGATGAGTGATTGGAGGTATCAATGTTCAGCAAAGCCAAACTCAATTTTGTGGTGGATGTGATGATCCTCATCGCCTTCATCGCGGCGACCCTCTCGGGGTTGATCCTGATGACTATGCCGCAAGGGGGGTACCAGGGTGGGCGCAATCCTGCGTTCAATCAGACGGTGTTGTTCTTGACTCGCCGTGAATGGAACGACCTCCACGTCTGGGCCAGCCTGGCGATGATAACGGGGATCGTTGTTCACCTAGCCTTGCACTGGCGGTGGATCGTGTGCATGTTGAGAAGGCTGATGAGGTCTAGCGCGCCCTCACCGGCGCTGCCCAGCAATCCGCAGCCATCCGAAGTGCTGGTGACAAACAGGAGGGATTGACACCCAGGCCACGTGAATGCTTGCAGGCTTCGCGCTCGCGACAGTTGGCCCTGAAGATCAGAATTCAGGGCCATTCCTTTTTCTGAGCGGGTCGGATGAGCTCCTCTCTTCATCTGGTCGTCTGGCGCAGCGGAGCCAGGGCGACCGTTGTGGTCTTTGTCTGGCGATGGTATAATTTTGATAGGACTAGTCCAATGACAAATCGATGTTGGCCTAGAGACTCACTGAAAAGAGGGATACCGTTCCTGATTATATCCATAACGGTCATGGGGACCCTTGTCCCGGCTTGCGGGGGAGGGGCCAGCCCCGCTAATGCGCCCACGCACACTCCTGTACCAAGCGTGCAGCAAACGCCCCTGCCTTCGGACACACCGAATCCTGCATCGCCCACCCCTACGTTCACTCCCACAGCCACGTCTACACCCACGCCGACGGCCACTCCTGTCCCCACTCCGTTGCCGGTGCCGGAAGGCGTGATCAGCATCATGCTTCTGGGCGGCGACAGACTGCCCGGTCAGGTAGATTGGCGGACCGACACCATGATCTATGTGCGCATAGACCCCAAGAAAAGGATCGTAGGTATGGTGTCCATTCCACGGGACCTGTGGGTGGAGATACCAGGGTACGGGTACAATCGTCTCAACACCGCGGACTACTTGGGCGAGAGCCAGGGCTATCCCGGCGGTGGGCCTGCCTTACTCAACAACACTCTGTGGACGAACTTGAGCTTCGGCTTCGACCACTACGTAAGGGTCAACTTCGAGGGCTTCAAGAAGGTTATCGATATCTTGGGTGGGATAGACGTTGATGTGGAGTGCGCCGTAGAGTTGTGGGGGGCGGATCCGGATAGGCCGGGTGAATGGAAGCAGATAGGGTACGTACCGGCAGGGATGCAGCACCTGGACGGGCTCACCGCTCTGCGCTATGCTCAGTGTCGCTACAACACGCCGGTATTTGACCGTGACCGGCGGCAGCAAAAGGTACTGTTTGCGGTTCGCAACAAAGTGATGGAGCTCGGTGTTGGCGGCCTCATACCCCGCGCCCTTGACTTGTTGGTTACGATGAAGGACATGGTGCAGACGGATCTCGGCCCCTCACAGATAGTGAGTCTGGCTCAATTGATACCTGAGATCTCACCTGCCAGTGTGAACAGGTCGTACATAGACTTGAGCATGACACAGCAGTGGACCACTCCTGAGGGAGCTTGGGTGCTGTTGCCCGACGGAGACAAGATGGCTGCAGTCATAATGGGGATGCTGGATCCACCGCCGGAAAGGGTGAACAGGCTGGCGGAGGAGGGAGCCAGAATCATATTGCGCAACGGTACGCCGAACCGCGGCTGGGCACGGCAGATAGGAGACCGTTTACAGGTGCGTGGCTTTCAGATCACGGATGTCGCCCCTGCTGACAGCCCTGACTATGCAGAGACGCTGATCTTCAGCTATGGCGACAAGCCCTACACGGTGAGCAATCTGCAAGCGTACCTGGAAGTCAAGGACGAGAACGTGCGACACGAACCCGGTGCCTCCGATGAGGCAGACATCCTAGTCATCCTGGGCGATGACTTCCACACGATCTGTCCCGAATGAGGAGGCCTTGAGCTGGGGCGGTCGTGCAACTTTCGTAAGTGCGCTGGTGGCAGATCCGACTTGATCCCACGGTGAGGGCGTTTGAGCCCTCTCTCCGAAGCTAGGACTCTGGAAGACTGATGGAGCCCAGCGCGAGCAAAACTTGGTTTGTGCTCTGTGTGGCAGTCAGCCTCGCAGTACTTGCGCAGGTGGGTGGGATTTCCATCAGTACTCCTTCCCAGTTGTCCCCCCGCATGGCGGCTGCCCTTCCCGAGGTAACCCCTCTGCCTACGCCCGCCGCTCTGCCACCAAGGGTGACTAGTATCTTACTCCTGGGGACCGATCTGCGTCCGCCCGACGAGGGCTGGCGAACGGACAGCATGATCCTCGTGTCCATTGATCCTGAGGACAAGATCGTGAGCATGGTCTCCATCCCGCGGGATCTCTATGTTGCGATACCTGGCTACGGAAAAACCCGGCTCAATCTGGCTGACAGTATAGGGGAGGAACTTCAGTACCCCGGCGGAGGGCCGGGCCTGCTCAGAGTGACCCTCGAGGAAAACCTGGCGATAACCTTCGATCGCTACATACGCATCGATCTTCAGGGTTTCGTGGAGATGATAGACATCCTCGGGGGCATTGACGTTGATGTCGCGTGCCCCACTGAGCTATGGGTACCCAACATGAAGGTCCCCGATGAATATCTGCTCTTTCGCGCCCTTC
>JABAOC010004535.1_pt1 | contig 15123 bp, 15 predicted proteins | sample 7062161 | NCBI WGS metagenome assembly JABAOC01 (sample SAMN14538625, study PRJNA623070) | marine sediment metagenome | biome: marine biome [ENVO:00000428]; feature: marine pelagic biome [ENVO:01000023]; material: deep marine sediment [ENVO:00002113] | place: India: Gulf of Khambhat ... | reverse complement strand
ATATCCCCTTGAACAACCTTCCTTTCGAACAAAACTATTAGGAAATTATTATCTGAAAATGGCGAGAAGACGTCCTGTGAAAGTGGGGAGAGGAATCGCTTAAACATCGTTTAAATATATAGGAGTATTTTAATTTATGAGGCTGGGGCAAGGCATCTAGTGCTGAAAAGGGCAATCAAATCCTCCAAGTAGCGTCTGAATCCGTAAGGATAGGAAGTAGTAGACGGGTGAATCACCCGAGGCGAATAAGGCTGCTAACTTTTGTTGGATGGTTACCTTCGCCCGAAACTCTGTCCAGAAGGGCGATGTAGTTCACTTAGAGTTTCTTATAAGGGGGATATGTTCCGCGTTCCATCAAAACTTTATTAGTCTCAGCAACAAGGCCGGACTCAGCCTCCAAGATTTCTGAAGTATCCAAAATCGCTCTTCCTAAGGCCACAGCTTCTCCTTTCAAAGTGAAAATCGCAATAATAGAGCCTTTTTTTATTTTTGAGTCGAGTTGAAGCACCCCGGGAGCAGCTAGTTCTGCACCATGACATACTGCATCTATAGCTGAATCTCGTATTATTATTTTTGGGATGTGGTTTAAAGCCGATTCTAACGGTAGTATACAACGGCGAAGTGGTGTTTCGTCCCTATTTTCTTTATACCATTCAATGGCATCTTTGAGTTCATATAGGGTTGTTAGGGTTTCATCTTCTCGAAAAGGACCAGCGCGCGTCCTACGAAGTTCCCGCATGTGCGCCCCCGTTCCAAAAGCCAACCCTAGGTGATGACACAACATTCGAACATAGAACCCAGCTTGACATCCGATCTTAAAGAGGACATATCTGTCTTTGATTTCGAAGATATCCAGATAGTATATTTCTCGGATCCGCAAGCGCCTAACAACAGATGAACGAACTGGTGGGCGTTGATAGATTTCTCCCATAAATTCTGCAGCAATCCTGTGGATTTTCATCTCAGGAATCTCTTTATGCAGACGCATCACACATATATATTCCTTCCCTGCTGGGAGTAAAGTCTGAATAATCTTTGTTGCTTTCATCAAAGCAACAGGTAGGATACCAGTCGCATTTGGATTTCCTTGTTGAATACTCAATTCAGCTCTAAGGTCCCTGCGTGGCCCGCCTTTTTCACCCCAAGGATCTGTTTAACCCATGCCACTATTTCGTGACTAGTTGGGTTTGGTGGCTTATCAATGTTTACTATACCGCGTTCGAGTAAGACATTGATGGTTCTCTCCGCTGGAAAACACCCATATTCCGAATCTGTTGTGTCTTTTGCTTTTGTGATTAACTGGCGTTCTGCATCCACGGGAAGCATTTTCATCATCTCCACTATTCCATGAATCGATAACCTTCCTGCACTGGACAGAAATAGCTCTACATTACAAACAAAAGATGAGTTAAATATCCCTTTTTAAACATACAAATCATGCAGAACAAATTAATGATCTATAGAGCAAGCTCATTTAGAGAAAATGTGCTTGTAACTGATCCTATCGTACAGTTAATAAAGCACTGCTGAAAATCCATTGGAGAAGATATTAAAAAGTTGCAAACACCACGGATGAGCCAACCGTTTTTGAGATATGAATGGTAGATGATAAAAGTGGAAAAACCCGATTATATGCATTTAGTGCGGTTCGGTGGAACAGATATTGAAGGTAGCCTCAGATTTCCCTTTGCTTTGAGCCAAATGAAAGGAGTAAGCTATCGCATGGCTTTAGCAGTTGCAAAAATTGCAGGGATTGATCCAAATATTCGTTTTGGTTATTTGTCTGAAAAAGAACAAGAACAAGTTCTTTCGATTCTGACTGATCCCGTAAAACATGGAGTGCCGCCCTGGCTCGTGAACCGTCAAAATGATCCTTCAACCGGCACAAATAAGCATATTTATGGATCGGAATTATTATTGACAAACAAGACCGACATTGATCGCCTGAAAAAGATCAAGGCTTATCGAGGTATTCGGCATACACTTGGTCTTAAAGTTCGAGGGCAGCGGACACGGACAACTGGCCGGAAAGGGCAAACCATTGGGGTTAGAACTCGCCGAATGATCCAAAGTATGAAAAGATCTAAGAAAGGTTGATGAAAGATCTGTGGTCAAGGTAAGGTGAGTTAGATGGGCGGACCACGTAAACAGAAAAAAAAGTATATCACCCCCGGTCACCCGTGGCAAAAGGATCGGCTGAGTGAAGAGCTTCGACTAATGGGCCAATATGGCCTTCGCTCCAAACGGGAGCTATGGCGCATCAGAACTCGACTCAGTCGATATCGAACGCAAGCACGGAAACTATTAGCCTTGCCTGCTGATGAACTGAAAAAGCGGGAGTTAACGCTCATAAATAGCTTGGCTACCCTCGGCGTCCTGAGAACAGATGCCACTATTGATGATATCCTCAGTCTAGAAACTGAAGACTTTTTGAAACGTCGACTGCAGAGTGTTGTCTACTCGAAAGGGTTGGCCACCACAATTTATCATGCACGTCAGCTTATAACCCACCGCCATGTAGCCGTCCGGGAGAGAATCGTGACATGTCCTAGCTATCTAGTAGGTCAAGAGGAGGAGGAACTTATTACCTACGCCGCAAGTTCTCCTCTGATTGCTGAAGATCATCCCAGCCGACCAAGTTCTCAGGCAAGTGTCATTGAAGAGGTTAAGGAAAAGTAGTATGAGGGATCTGAAATGAGTAAGAAGTCAAAAGATAAGTGGGCGATTGCTTACATTTATAGTAGTTATAATAATACAATCGTTCATCTAACGGATCCAACTGGCGCAGAAACAATCAGCCGTTTTAGTGGAGGGATGGTAGTGCGAGTAGACCGATATGAATCCAGTCCTTATGCTGCCATGAGAGCGGCACATCGCGCAGCCGAAGAAGCCCAAGACAAAGGGATAACAGCAATTCATATAAAAGTTCGTGCCCCAGGAGGTCATGGTCCGAAAAACCCTGGACCAGGAGCTCAAGCAGCTATTCGAGCTCTAGCGCGTGCAGGACTAAGAATTGGCCGTATAGAAGAAGTAACTCCGGTTCCACATGATAGTACAAGAAAGCCTGGGGGGCGTAGAGGGCGTCGGCTTTAAATACTCCTCATTTCTCCATGTTGACGCTTTCCCATCTTTATTTAACTTATATCAGTTATTAAAGATCAATTAAAGTTAAGGGGAACTTAAAAGATGGTCGACTTGGATACAAATTTGTTAATGATTCCAGGACCTGTACCGGTCCATCCGCGGGTCTTTCGAGCCATGTCAAAACCAATTTTTGGACACCGAACCGAAGATTACCGAAAAATTCTCAAAGAAACTGTTGACATGCTCAAAACCATTATGAAAATAAAAACCCAAGACGTATTTTTATTTACAGGATCAGGTACCCTCAGTCTCCATGCTGCCATGGCTAATCTTATCGAACCGGGAGATAAAGTGTTAATTTGTATCAATGGGAAGTTCAGTGAGCGAACCGGTGAAATTGCGGAAAAATTCGGGGGTGATGTGATTCCCCTTACTTATGACTGGGGCCAACCAATTCTCCCAGAAGATATCAATGAAGCTCTCAATGCAAATCCTGAGATCAAAATCGTAACCCTTTGCCATAATGAAACCTCTACAGGCATTTTAAATCCCTTAAAAGAAATTGGGGCAGTTGTCAAAGACCATAGTGCACTAATAGTTGCTGATGGGATTACCTCTGTGGGAGGAGATGAGGCATACCCAGAGTTAATGAATACAGATATAATGATATCAGGATCCCAGAAATGTTTGGGAATCCCTCCTGGTCTAGCTGTTCTCACTGTTGGGCCAGATGCTTGGGAAAAAATCAAAAATCGAACAACTCCGATTCGTGATTATTATACAAATCTTCTAACTCATAAGAAAAAGTGGGATAAAGATCTTGATACTCCGTGGACTTCGGCTACTACCTTGGTTCAGGGTCTTCATGAATCATTGACTATCATGCTTGAAGAAGGCTATGAAAATCGGGTTGCTAGACATCGGCTGCTTGCTAAGGCCTTGCGAGAAGGCATAAAAGCAATAGGATTAGAATTATTTGCCAACGAAAAATATGCTTCCAATACAGTAACCGCTATTCGTTATCCGAATGGAATCCAAGATCATGAATTTAGAAAACGCATGCATGAGAAGTGGGGGGTGACTATTGCATTAGCTCAAGCCCCCTATAAGGGGAAGTTCTTTCGCATCGCTACTATGAATATTTGCCTTCCCAAAGACATCCTAACGACTCTTGCGGTAGTTGAACTTGTTTTAAAAGAAATGGGATATGAGGTGAAATTAGGCGCCGGTGTTGGTGCCGCACAAAATGTCTTCCTTGAAAACTAATTCACTGATATTAGGTTTCAGGAAAAACAAATCAGTAACTTGCTTCCTTTGGAATTGGAGAGGAGTTAGAAATTGTGTTTTAAAGCAAATAGGAATCTAAATGGCCAGATCATTTGAGATTTTCTCTTTAAAGAGGGGATCCTTTGTATGTTACCTTTTTCGTAGGAACGGCTGGGTCTGGGAAGAGTACCCTTACCAGTATTTTAAATCAATGGCTAACTATGAATGAAATTAATGTTGCTACTGTAAACTTAGACCCGGGAGTGCGAACTCTCCCCTATGGCCCGGATGTCGACATTCGAGACTATATTACTCTCGAAGCTGTCATGAAGGAATATGGCTTAGGGCCAAATGGTGGACTTCTTGTTAGTATTGATTTGATATCAAACGAACTCGAACACCTTAAAGAAGAACTTGAGGATCTAGATCCGGAAATTGTTTTGTATGATACCCCGGGTCAAATTGAACTCTTCGCCTACCGTACTGTTGGTCCACTAGTCTTATCTTCTTTAGGATCTGAGAAGAGTGTTGTAACATACCTCTTTGATGCTCATTTAACCCGTGATCCCACAGGGTTTATCTCACTTACCTTCCTGGGCACGAGCGTCAATTTCCGCTTCCGTCTACCGATGGTTTCAGTCTTAGCAAAAGCAGATTTACTTTCTAATTCTGAATTAGAAAGAGTCCTCGATTGGGCCCAATCTCCTGCTTCTATCCTCGAGGATCTTGAACGATCCTCTAAAGGATTGTCTCGTGAAATGAGTATTCATCTGCATGAAATGTTGACACAGTTTACAGACTTACCAGAGTTACTCCCAGTTTCTTTTCGAGAGTTTCAAGGAGTTGCTGAATTATATGGCCTTTTGACACGGTATTGGAGCGCTGGCGAGGATTACATTACAGATATTTAATGATATACATGCCAATGAAAAACAATTTGAGTTTTACTTGTCTTAATGAATATGAGGACGTTGTAACAAGGTTAAAAAAAATTAACATCTATTTATATATTAATTCAAGATCTCAATAATTTATTGTCTAATTAAAAAGTGCTGAAAATCCTTATTCTTTTGTGTAAAAATGTTTGAATGCTGTTGAAAAGCCTCAAACTTATGATAAAACGTTTCCATATTAACAGCAACATCAAAGACGAGATCAGTCCAGTAAGTAAAACCTAGTAAGATCTCCATCCTCCTTACCATCTTATCCGGCTTTTTTAAGGCATTTAACATACTAAANNCTTTGCTGGCCAATAAAGGTTGAATATTCATAAGAACGTAATGTAGACTGTTTCTTTGATACGAGTTGTGTATATTCGGTAGATCTTTTCTTTAACTGCCGGAGAACTTCAAATGCTTCATGAGTCGTATTAACTTCTGAAAGGATTGTTAGTGCATTAGAAAATGTGAGTCCAGCAATTTTTTCACACATTCGCCGGAATTCGATAAAGTAATGGTCTATTGATACATTTACTGCTTTTGTCGGTTCCAAGTGTAACTTTTTAAGACATAAAAAGTTAATAAAACTATTATAAAGGATCGAATCGAGCCTTTGGTGTTCATTTGGAGAACCCAATGTCTCTTGTTGCATTAACTTCTTCAATTGCCAATAAAAGTAGACTTTCAACTGTTTTTCTTGTCCTGCGGACATCGACCATCGCATTAATTCGTTTAAAGTTTTTCCTCGTTGAAATTTTGACATTCTTTCAATCACAAGCCAATCAATTCCCGGAATTCGGAACAAAATAGAGCGGATGATATCAAAAGCGATCTGTAAATCCTCTGGGGTAACTTCTTTACAGTTCTTTTCTCCAGTCAATAGAAGTCCGAGTAGTGTTGCAGCCTCCTTGATCCATGCGATAATTACCTTTGCCATTCTTCGATCATTATAAACGCGATTTAAAAATTCATAGAATCGCATCAGGTTTTCCTCAAAGCTCTGTGCACTCCATGATGGAATTTTACATTGATTTAAAAGATTCAAACAATCCTGAACGGTCCTCATTAGTGGCATTTCGAAGCAGATCTCCTTCCTCCCAGCTTGGAGGTCGATTTTCCCTCGCGAGAGCAAGAAGGTAAATAATGGAATGGTTTCTATAACCATTTGTGTTGGTTGCTTTTTAAGTGACGAAATTCTTCTTGAAATGGGAAAGGGAATAAGTAAGAGAAAGAACCTGGTTAATCGTTTCCCCAAAGCTGGATCCATTGGTGAAAGTGCACTTATGAACTGAACAATGTTCTCTCGCAGTTCTTTGAAGGTTTTATTCTTATATATGTCAACTAAGCAATTCAAATAGGCTCTTTGAAAGTTCTCCGGCATCAGCGACGACACCCATCACTTCTCCTAATAGCATATTTTCATGCACCGTCAATCTATTATTTTTGAAGTTAAGTGTTGATCATATCTGCGTATTCATAAGCAGTCTCTGCCTTTCAAACGGATTGATCCGCGGTAAAGTTTCTTCTTTATTTGTTATCTTTTTCCACAAAATTCGATCCTAAGTTAAAAACTAGAAATTCTTTTCCCAACTCAATGTAACAGCATTATATGTGAGAAAAACCTATTTAATAACACGATAGATTTAATTGAGTAGGGTGAAGAGTGAACTGCTTATCTAAGATAATTTTAGAAGAATCTTGGATTATTTAAGCGAGCTAATATTGAAAAAAGTGTAAAATCCAGCTATGGTTCTTGCTCTGGTAATGTAATAATTTCCCCCATGTTCAATGAATCATCTATTAATCTTTCTAAGTCGAGTTCTTTCTCAAGCTTTTCAACTGTCTCGATATTTGCTTTGGTTGCGGGATTGGGAGCGATTAATGAGCAACAATCTTNNCAATCTTTATAAGAGCGGATTGAAATTGGATAGGTTCCAATTTCTCTCGCAAGGGCAATGATTTCTTCTTTATCATAGGCTAGTAGTGGTCTTAGGATTGATAATGAAACGCTGGTTTCTTGGGCACCAAGATTTTCAAGTGTTTGGGACGCAACTTGACCGAGAGAATCCCCTGTCACGATAGCTTGTAGACTTTCTTGTTTAGCAATTCGCTCGGCGACTCGCAGCATAAATCTCCGAAAGAGAATGAGCTCATACTTTGGGGGGACAGTCTGTAGAGTTGCTAATTGGAAAAAAGCTGCGGGGACAAAATGAACTTTTGCTTGGAAGGAGTATTGTGTCAAAATTTTTATCAGGTCGCTGATTTTAGAGTTTATCGCTATTTCATTTTCTCTAAACGGATGAAAATGGAGAAAGTCCACCGCACATCCACGTTTCATAATTAACCAAGCCGCAATGGCCGAATCAATCCCCCCACTTAGTAAACAAAGAACTCTTCCAGTGACATCGATCGGAAGTCCCCCTAATCCTCTAAGTTTCTTAAAAAATATGTATATTTTGTTTTCAGCTACCTCAATGAAGATCTGAAGCTCCGGATTCTTCATCGAAACTTTTACCCCATATTTTTCAACTAATTGAGCCCCTATTTGGGCCGCTAATTGTGGAGATGTTAGAGGAAACCGCTTATCCGATCGTTTAACAACGACTTTTATGGATACATCGTCATTCAAAAAGGGTTGCACTTTTTTTAAGACTGCTATGCTTAATTCATCGAGGTTCTGGCTTGTGGTATAGGCAGGGGCATACCATGAGATTCCAAAGATCCTAGCTAATTTTGACCAAATCTGAGACCAATTTGATTCTACGTTTAAGTGCACTACAACCCTTCCACGCTCCCTTTGCACCTCATCAATTGTTTCGGCTCTTAAAGCTCGATGAATATTTGATACAAGCTTTTTTTCAAAGAACGGTCGATTCCGCCCTTTGAGAGTAATTTCTGCTGCATAATGAACGAGGATACAATCGTAAGAGCCCATTGTGGTAACCTATTATGTATTCTTGACAGGTACTTGCCCAAGGTAGGATTCCCTGTGGGATATTGGTTCCTTATTTAGGAAACTATACTTGGAGTTATGACTTTCTTTTTTAGAAAAAGTCGTTACTTCCGTTTTTACCTGCTTTATGTTCTAGTTGTCGAAACAGTTTACTGAATGGGATCTGGACAATATTTTGGTTGTGTTTCTTCCTATATTTGCGTTTTGCTACAAGTCCTCGTTGTAGCTAATTATAGGCATGGCACATCATGTGCAAAACATAAGTTCAAAATGAACCAAAAATCCTGAATCTTACTTTTCAACCAAGGACCTTAAGGATTTTTTGAGGTATAAATTATAAAGTACAGGTTTTAAAAAAATGGCTGAAAAATTTAAGCTTTCGACATTGTTGCATTAATTACGATTGCTAAGCAAATTTTATCGTCCTGCTTCATGGCTCTCAAAGCATTAAAGAAGGTTTAATTAATGAAATTTGCTGTGTTAGGATCTGGAAAGGGGGTTACGCCGTAGCATTTGACTGTTCGACGTATGTTCATTTTGGTAAGGATACACCCTATACGTCAATTGTCATTAGACTAGCTTCTCTTCTTATGGATCGGAAATATTAGTGAAGCAAAATGAACCATGGAATCCCTGGGACTTTCAGGATACACAACAGAAGAATTAGAGAAGTTTTTGACATGAATCCTGCATTTATAGTAATAGTAAGCTTATGTCCAACAATTTTCGCCCAAATCAGGCGATTAAACCTTTGGAAATAAGAGATAAGATTTCTAGGATAGCGGAAAAAGCTCTAGAAATACAAGGAGTTCGAAGGGAAGAACTAAAAGTGAAAAAAAGGTTAGGCTTGTTATGAGAAGACTTACATCCAATTCGGAGAAATGAAAAAATTTACCATAAATTATAACGGAAACCGCAGGTGGCGCCATACTTTGGATTAATAATGGGAGAGCAACGATAGCCGGTGCGTCCCAAGTTATTAATAGAACTAGAGCCACAGAAGGTGCGACAAGAAACCGCGTGAAAGCCACTTGAAAAATTTTTGTCGAAAAAATGTTTTTTGGAGAAAGCTGATTTATCTGATTGATAGAAATTCCTACTAGGATAAGAGCACCATATAAAGAAAAATTTTTGATGACCTCAAGTCCTGGAATTGCTCCTATTGTCTGTGGGCCATAGATCCAATAAAAGAGAAATCCGATAACCAGAGCAATGAATGGAGGAAATTTAATCATAGTATATGCGAATTTCTGGAGATCTATCTTTATTGGTGATTTTTGTTTGTTATTTATGCCTTGGGTGGTTTCAGGTCTATGCCAGATTCCAATGGCTGCACCTAGACTATTTCTCATTATCATTGCCATGAATAAAAAAATTGTTGCATACAATAAGGCAGGAGTTCCTGCTACAGCAAGAATAATTGGGAAAGGAAAAAATAAGGAATTAGGAAAAGTAGCGCTAAGGACAAACGCTCCAGTTTCTTCTTTAGGTTGGTTTTTCTGGATAATTCGAATGGTAATGAAGCTAGCCACATGGACAATTATAGCAACAATAACTACTAGAACTACAACACTCCCAGTAAAAGTGGTCACTTTAGCAAATGAAGATATGATGGATATTGGGAAAAAAACCCAAATTGTTACCTTAGTAAACCATTCTCCATATTCCGGTTTAAAAAATCTTGAAAACCGCCACATGATCCCTAGACTAATAACCAAATAGATAATGAATAGACGGGAAAGGAGCTCTAAGAATCCTTCTAGCAACGGCATCTATAATCAACCGAATCAATTTTCTAGTCAATATAGTATTCTGATTCTCTTTGAAATCCCAAAAATCCCCCAGTATGAGCAGGTTTAAAACTTTAATGAAATTTATCCTTTTTGTACCACATTAATATATCCAACTTCAGTTTATTCATTGCAATCAAATTAGGAATCTATTCTATTTGTTTTGTTTTTGTTATAAAATTTTATTCACAGAAAGGATCTTCACTATTTCTTTCCTATGGAAACATAATCTAGCTAAGACTTGAAACTGATTTTCTCGAAAGACTCATTCTTACTTAATATGATGTTAAAATTAGAATTCATATTAAGAAAACTAGAGAACCAGTGAATTTTCTGCCTCAATTCCTGTAATAGGCGCACGAGTGAAAGGTAACCGTGATCTTTTGATGGAATAAAAGATTTTATAATGAAGATTTCGTTATACAATAAATATTCAAAGGATCTTTGCTATATTATTCGAAAACGGCTGGAGCTTCGTTAAACGCTTAAGGAACAGCTTGTTGTGATCGTCCAAAATTCTATTGGACAACAAAGTATGCTGCATGGCAGTAACTTTACACCCGAGAATCCAATCCAATGTGATTGAAATGTCCTTTCGGTTCCTCATTAATAAAAAAAGATGCAACGCCTGCGGAAATTGTTGGGCTGCATGCCCAACGATGGCACTCGTAGAATTTGATCCCGAAAGCGAAGCCATGTTTACGATCATAAGGACTACCAATGGCGAATGTAAAGTGCACGATGTGAACGGTTGTAATGGTTGTGGTGTTTGTTTAGAAGCCTGCTACAACAATGCGATCCAACTCAAATTTTTAGAAGAAGAATAATAGCAATAGGCGGATTTCGNNGATTTCGATGTCGAACCCTGAGTTTGAACCAAAAATTCTTGTTTTTTGCTGTAACTGGTGTAGTTATGCAGCAGCCGATCTTGCGGGAACAAGCCGTATGCAATATCCTGCAAATATCCGTATCCTACGGGTACCTTGTTCTGGCCGCGTAGACATGCTTCATGTTGTAAAAGCGTTTGAGAGAGGCTGGGATGGGGTTTTAATAACTGGTTGCTTAAAGGGTCAATGTCACTATTTAGAAGGAAACCTAAAAGCAGAAACCCGCATCAATTTCCTTTCCGATCTTTTAGAAGAAATTGGGTTTAATTCGAGGAGATTAAGAATTCGTTTTATGAGCGCATCTATGGCTCCAGAATTTGTTAAGGAAATTACAGAATTTATTCACCTTATTCAAGAATTAGGACCCTCTCCTTTTAGAAAACACTTGATAGAATCGACAGGCATCACTCCATGAAAAAATGAGATGCGATGCGTGTGTGAGGTCTATAATGGTTGGTGTTTTTGAAGATATGTCTCCCAAAAACATATTAGTGGTAGGCGGTGGTCTTTCGGGCGTTTATCTAGCGCAAGAATTAGCGGATTTTGGCTATGAACTCTTTCTAGTGGAGAAACTACCAACAATCGGGGGAATCCTACTGGATTTAGGAAAAGTCTTTCCTACGGATGATTGTGCTCTTTGCTACCCTTCAGCGGCACGGTTTACCGACGGAGGATTTCGGAGATGCCAATTTCGAGCGCAAATACAATTTCACTCCAAAATCAACCTACTTACCAATTCCGAACTTGAGACTTATGAACGAAAAGGGGGAAAGTTTCATGCAGTGATCCGTAAAAGGCGCTTTGGTATTGATGAATCCAAATGTGTTAGTTGTGGTGAGTGTATATCAGTATGCCAAGCTGCCCATGAAGAAGTTGCACAAATACCGATTCAATACTATCACTCACAAGCCATCCCACGAGTCCCCTATATCTCGAAAGAGTATTGTGATCGATGTGGTAAATGTATTAACGTGTGTGAGCCAGGAGCAATCAACCTCGATTGGGAAGATGAAACCGTAGAACTCACTGCGGATGTGGTTGTTTTTGCCACGGGTTTCCTAGAAATGACGCCCAATACAATTCTTCGCGAATTTGGCTATGGAAAACTTCCAGGAGTCATTACACAAGTGGAATTAGCACGCTTTCTTGACCCTCTCCGAGTAGGGGATAAAATAGATTTAGGTGTCGACCGACAGAAGCCCCTGAAGCATGTTGTGATGATTACATGCCTTGGTTCGCGGGATCAACGTCATTATACGTATTGTTCCCGGATATGCTGCACCTACACCCTCAAGCATGCTCTTATGTTACGGGAGAGGGGGATCGATGTAACTGTTTGTTATATGGATATACGAACTCCTGGTTTTATAGAAGACTACTACTTACGGTGTAGAGCTGAAGAAGTCAATTTCATTCGAGGACGACCCAATTTAGTGGAGTGGGATGCTGAAACAGAATCCCTGGTAGTTGAATTCGAGGATACACTGGCCCAGCAATCCACACAACTCCAGGCAGATCTTGTCGTTTTAACACCCGCGCTTATTCCGGGGCATACAGATCAATATACGGGAAATGAAAAGGAAACCACCATCGAGGGGGAATTCAGAGTAGGTAGTGTGATTGAACCGCGGAATATTCCTGAGACCATAAGAGATGTCGACGCCCTATGTCTCAGAATTGTCAAGTATCTAGGGAGTCCTTAAGATGGAGAAGAGCTATAGGTGAGATCATTGAGAACAGGTGTAATCTTTTGTTCATGTAATAATGCAATCAAGCTAGATTTCGATCGCTTAAAGCAAATCATCCAAGAACGTTATCACCCAGAGACGATTATCCTTTCTAAAACATTATGCCTTGGAAATGAGAAAGAAAATTTACTGAAAATGTTGAATGAGCAGAATTACACAAGAATCCTGATTGCAGCTTGTAGTGAAAATATTTTCCAAGGAATTTTTCCTCAAAATATCTTGGTGCCTTCAGAAACCATTCTTGAAGTGGTTGATCTTCAGGAAGAATGTAAACCCCACTCTTCAGAACTTGGGCTTACTAAGGCTGTTGCAATGATTGGAGCAAGTCTATTCAAGTTGGAAAAGCTGAAACCCCTTGATAAAATCCAGCAGGAAATTGAGGCACCAGTCGCAGTCATTGGAAACGGAGTTTCACTCCTGAGAGTGGTAGAAAATCTATACAACTTGGGAATCCGAATTTTGGTCATCTCCCCAGGTACAATCGAAGAAACTACTCATCCAGAAGCAGGAACAAATAATTATGCGGGAACTCGAGTGAAACTGAAACAAAAGTTCCAAAAAGCCAAGAAAGTTGAAATTCTGGAGCAAATCAATGATGTCCATGTTTCTGGCCATATTGGGGAATTCCACGTTCAGACCCATAAAGGAGAGGAGATCACCACTCATACCGCAGGACTCCTTGTTTTTGCTTCAGATGGGGAAGAATATAAACCCCTTGATCTCTCACAATATGGATACGGGCGTTTTGAGCAAGTAAAAACCTTGGGGGAAATTTACGGAGAACTCCAAGAGATAAAAACCTTGCAGGATCAAAATATTATCATTGCTAATTGTATTGGCTCCCGAGATGAAACATTGGGGCGCCCTTATTGTTCGGCCTATTGCTGTGACCAAGGCATTAATCTTGCTCGTGAATTGACCCTAAAAGGAGCGAATGTCACCATATGTTATATGGCTGATGTTCGATCCTTATTTTTCAAGGAAGAAGAATACCGTCAGGCGCGCATGGACGGAGTAGAGTTTCTGAGAGCTGGTCTAGGAGATGTCGATGCAGACACGGGCTCAGATCGACTGAAAGTTACAATAGAAGATACACTCAGTGGCAAAATCCTCGAGAAATGTGCTGATAAAGTCATTCTTTCCTGCGCCCTTCTTGCATCCAATTTCTTGAGGGATGTTGCCCAGAGACTCGAATTGGAGATAAAAGATGGAGGTTTTCTGAAAGAACTCTATTCCAAATTAAAAGCGACTGAAACAAAACTACCTGGCGTTTTTGTATGTGAATCAGTGGTTCAACCGTTACCACTGGCCGAATTACTCAAAAGTGCTGATGCAGTTGCCTTTAAAGTACTAAAATCTCTCCAAACCAAGTATCTTCGAACAAACGCGACGGCCCAAGTGAACAAAGACCTCTGTGTTGGTTGTGAATTATGTGTCAAGTATTGTCCGAGGCAAGCTATCAATACTATCATGGAAGATGATCAATTGAAAGTAGAAGTAGATACAACCATTTGTTATGGCTGTGCGCTATGTCAAACATTGTGTCTAACTGGGGCAATTCAACTTGTTAACTATGAAGATGAAATGCTGACAGGCCAGATAAAAGTTGCAATTGATGCGTGGAAAAGCCTTACAAGTACTCCATTAATCATGAACATTGCTTGCCGCGAATGTGGTTATTGTGCGATCAATCATGGGCATTTAAGTGGGATTGAGATTCCTGAACACACTTTAACCTTTCAAGTCCCTTGTGCAGCACGAGTTTCCCCATTAGATCTCCTCACAACTTTGAACATGGGAGCTGATGCCGTTCTAGTGATTAGCTGTCCAGAGGAAAATTGTCACATGCAGAAGGGCAGCCACATAGCACGTTTGCATGTAAAATTTGTCAAGAATATTCTTCAACAAATTGGACAGAATCCTAACCGAGTGGAAATCGCCCAATTGTGCGCAGCCGAAGCGGATAAGTACACTTCAAAGCTTAAAGCCCTTGAAGCAGCTTTAGAGGGATCTTAATGAGCGCCGAAGGTAAGAAACGAAGAGAACTTATTAAAACTTTGATGAAAATAGCTATTAAGCCACCAGAGAACCCAGTCCCTGTTCCAGAGGATGTACAAGGCTTTGGAATGATTGTGAAAAAGGAAGATCGAACTGGATCATGTCTATCTTGCCAGAAATGTGTGGAAATCTGTGAAGATGACGCTATTCATCTTAAGAATGTTTTTGACCTTGTTGCGTTTCTCCAATTATCCAAGGATCAACTTGAGAACATGCCTGCCAAAAAACAAACCTTGTTTCATGTTCTAAAGAAGTTAGTGTTAAGGAATCCGGAAGGGGAGGTGGAGATTCCTGAAGACATGACCTCTTTTGGTGATATTGAAGTATTCGCTCCAAACTGTATTGCTTGTATGAAATGTGTCGAGATTTGTCCGGAACTCTTATTAGAGAAACTAAACC
>JABAOC010002473.1_pt4 | contig 15123 bp, 10 predicted proteins | sample 7062161 | NCBI WGS metagenome assembly JABAOC01 (sample SAMN14538625, study PRJNA623070) | marine sediment metagenome | biome: marine biome [ENVO:00000428]; feature: marine pelagic biome [ENVO:01000023]; material: deep marine sediment [ENVO:00002113] | place: India: Gulf of Khambhat ... | reverse complement strand
CTGATCGGCTGCGGGACTGCGGGCAGACCCACCAGGCGCACAGGGGACTCGCAGTGCTTCGCCGCGATCGCGAGCCCCGCCTGCGTGGCGTCCGACGAGCTCATCCAGATCTCATCGATCGTCAGATCGAGCTGCTCGGCCTGCTCGATGATTTCGGCGAACGCGTGCGCGTAGGCCACGGCGTAGCGCCCCAGTCGCGACTCGTCGCCGACTCGCCCGATGTACACCCTTTTCCCTTGTGACTCCAGCTGCCGGGCGCGCTCCCGAATGCGCTCCCCGTGCTCAGTCCAATCGACCCCCTCGATCGTCTCGACCTTCGCGCCCACCAGCAGATCAAGCAGCAGTCCGCCCTGGATCTCGTCGTCCCGTTCGGCGCGAACCTTGCGGAGCAGCAGGTGACATTCCAAGCCTAGCTTCGCACATGCAGCCGCCAGCTGCCGGCAGTAGTTCGACTGCACCGCCGCACCGGCCACCACCGTGTCGACTCCCTCCTCGACGGCTTGACCGAGCACATACTCGAACATCCGTGTCTTGTTGCCACCCGTGGCTAGCCCCGTGAGATCATCGCGCTTGACCCAGATTTGGGGGCCGCCCAGCTCACGGGTGAGCCCCGAGCAGGGCTCGAGCGGCGTGGGCAGATTGGCGAGCGGGACGCGTGGCCGCGCCTGCAAGGCATCCCGCAGCTCTGCTAGCCGCTGCTCGTTGACGTTTCTCACCGTTCCCGCTCCACCACCAGGAGCTCGAGGTGCGAAGGGAAGTCAGGCGCCCGGTAGACCGTGTGCGTTGCGTTTTGATAATCCTCTTCGGTAGCGTGATAGATATCGACGAACGTTTGCGGGTTGCGGTCGATCACCGGGAACCATGTGCTCTGAACTTGCACCATGATTCGGTGATCTTTAAGGAACGTGTGGCTCTTGTCGCCGAGGTCGAAGCTGATCTCCGTCACTTGGTCCGGAATCATGGGCTCGGGGTTCTCGAAGCTGTTGCGGTACTTGCTGCGGAACACCTCGCCGGCGAGCAGCATCTGAAAGCCGCCCATCCGCATGCCGGAGTCGGCGCCGCGTTTCCAGCTCCCGTCCGGGTATACATCGATCAGCTTGACGATCCAGTCGGCATCGGTACCGGTCGTCGAGACGAAGAGGTTGGCGATGACAGGGCCAGCGATGGTGATGTCCTCGGTCAATACGTCGGATTGGTAGACCAATACGTCCGGCCGGCGTGCCGCGAACCGCTGGTCCTCGACCATCCAGAGATGCCCCTGCCGGGTCTGAATGGCTGTAGACCACGGTACGGGTTTGTCGAGATCACTGATATAGGAGTCGTGGGCTTCGCTTGCATCGCCGGAAGGGGACTCGAACGAAAGCCCGCCGTCGGCCTGGAAATAGAGCGACTTCTTTGTCGCCTCCTCTGGAGGCCAGTGGTCGTAGGACCGCCATTCGTTGGATCCGGTCTCGAAGACCAGCGCCTCGGGTAGATGGAGCGGCCCCTCGTCTTTCAGGTAGTAGTTGAAGAACGGAAATTCTACATTCTCGCGGAAGTACTCGCCGGTCTTCTGCACGAAGTTGATCTCGCCCAGCGCATCCCCGTCCATCGACGCCCAGCCGCCGTGGCGCCAGGGCCCGATGACGATCGTGCTCTTGTTGTCGGGATCATTCGCTTCCATGGTGTAGTAGATGTCCATCGGGCCACGAAAGTCCTCTGCATCGAACCAGCCGGCGACGTGTAGTACACCGAGGTCGATGTCGTGAAGGTGTGGCAGCACGCTCTGTCGTTTCCAGTAGTCGTCGTAGTCGCCGTGTTCCATGTACTCGTTCCAGGTCGGAACACGGCCGTGCAGGTATTGCGCATCCACATTCGACAGGACGCCGAGATCGAGGAAGAACTGGTACCCGTCCGGGGTGCCGTAACTGAAGCGCGTCGGACCGGCGGTGGAGGGGCCGGTCCTCTGACTGGCGCTGCGGACCAGCCAGTCGAAGGTGTACATGAGGCGGAAGGCGCCGTTGTGGTGGAAGTCGTCTCCGATCCACATGTCGGCGGGCGATGCCTGCGGGGATGACGCCACGAGCGCCGGGTGCGCATCGATCATCCCCATCACCGCCTGGAAACCGGGGTAGGAGATGCCGTAGATGCCGACCCGCCCGTTGTTGTTCGGGACGTTCTCCAGCAGCCACTCGATGGTATCGTAGGTGTCGCTGCTCTCATCGGTGTCCCGAGCGCCTCGCTTGTCCGAGTTGTGTGGCCGCATAACGACGAAGTCGCCCTCGGACATGTACGTCCCACGCACGTCCTGATAGACGAAGATGAAGCCTTCGCTCGGGTAGAGGTCGTTCGGACCCAGACGCTGGTGGAACCACGTCGGCCCGTAGTAGCCAACCGAATAGGGTGTGCGCCTCAGCAATATGGGGTACGTCCTGCTCCGGTCCCTCGGAATGTAGACCTGCGTGAACAAGCTGACGCCGTCGCGCATCGTGATGTAGTGCTCTTCCTTCGTGTAGTGCTGCAGTAGGTAGATGTACCTGACGCCGCGGATGTTGTCGGGCTCCAACTCGACCGATACTTGGTAGTTTTCGATCGCCGCGTCAAAATCCCCGTCGATCATGTACGCTTCGGCCAGACTGTCGTACGTGTTGAAGGCCTCGGGGTACGCCAGGACGTTGAGCTTGAGCAGCTCGATGGCCTCTGCCACTCGGCCCCCGTACAGGTATCGTAGGCCGAGGTCGTTCATCGGATACTCGGCAAAGATCACCACGTCGGGGTGCCGCTGCCGCACCGCGTGGAATAGCGCGACCGCCTTCGCCACGCCCTCGGTGCGTACGACCTCGAAAAACTCCTCCTGCGTCGGCACACCCTCCTGCGCCGATACCTGCAGCGCGAAGAGCAGACCGCACAGCAGGAGGACAGGAGTGGCTCGGTGAGCTCGCATCGCTCTCCCTCCGTCTCGATTCGCTGAGGCTGGATCTCGTTTCCTTAGATTGTGCCCGGGCAGGCAAAGTTGCAACACCGCTGTGGGACGGCAGCGCCAAGACTGCTGAGGCGCTGCGGGGATCTACGTATCGCTGGCGCCCGGTGGGCCGGGCTCGGTGTCGGCCGGTGGTGGACCGGGCTCGGGATCGGCCGGCGGTGTCTGGATCGTGGGGAAGAGCCCAAGATCCTCGCCGGGTCGCCTTTCACCCGGCACCTCGGGCGGCGGCTCTGGCGCGGGGCGCCGCTCGCCGGCGAGCTCGACGATGTGTGCCAAAGCCTCGTCGAACGAGTAGCCGGCCTGTTCGGCGGAGTCCATGAACGAGACGCCTTCCGTTAGGTCGGGGTTCGGGTTGACCTCCAGCACATAGGGCTTGTCTCCCTTCAGGCGAATGTCGAGCCGCGCGTAGTCGCGGCACTCTGTCGCGTGGTAGGCGCGGATCGCCACATCCTCGACCTTCTTCAGTACCCGCTTGGGAAGTGACGCCGGGCAGACCGTGTGGACCTTGTGGTAGACCTCGGACAGCGGGTTCCACTTCGCCGAGTAGGTGATGATCGGCGGGTACTCGGACGGTAACTCAGAGAAGTCGAACTCGACCGGTGGCAGGACCTCGGGCGGGTCGTTGCCCCAGACGGAGACGTGGAGTTCGCGGCCGTCGATGAACTCCTCGATGATAATGGCGCCGTACTCTTCGTATATGTGGTGGACACGTTCCTCCAGGCGCTCGGGGTCGTAGAGCACCGAGTCTCTGCTGACACCCGCACTGGCATCTTCCCAGACCGGCTTGACGATGATCGGGTAGCGAAGGCCGAGCCGCTTCGGCAGCTTGGGTTCGTAGAAGACCTTGAATCGTGGGGTCGGCACACTGTGGTCCTGGAGGACGCGTTTCGTGAGGCCTTTGTCCTGGCAGAGCGACAGGGCGAATGGCGCGGCCCCGGTGTAGGCGATGCGGTATACATCGTACATCCCGGCGATCGCCGCCTCCAATGAGGCGTCGTCGTGAAAGAACTCCACCAGGTTGAAGATGACGTCCGGCCGGTTGCGCTTGAGCACCCGCTCCAAACGGCGGAGGTCGTTCTCGAGGTTCACGGCACGCGCCCGGTAGCCGGACCGCCGCAGTGCGCGGGCGACTTCTCCGTACTCCTCCTTTACCGTGGGTACGTGGACCGGGTACTCGGGCTCGAACGGCAGCGTCGAGGGGTCGAACTGCTGCAGCTTCTCGTACCAATCCTCGCCGACCTGATTGTAGAGGACGACGACGGATTTCGGCCTCTCGGGCTGTCCGGGCTCCTGCGCCGCGGTCGGCGCTGCAGTCTCGTCAGTCATATCTTATGGATTCTACTGCCGGCGGCTCGTAAAGGGGAGTCAGCCCCATTTGCCGGTCGCGATCGCGGCCACCGCCTTGATCGCGGCCTCGATGTGCTCTTCGGTATTGAACGGCCCCACCGAGAAGCGGACTGTGCCGCGCGGCGCCGTGCCGTGGTGCTCATGGATCAGCGGAGCGCAGTGTAGCCCCGTGCGCGTCTGGATCCCGTAGTCGACATCGAGAATGGTCCCGATGTCCTCGGCGTCGCGGTCACCGACCGTCACCGACATGGTGGCGACGCGCCGCTCCAGGTTCTTCGTCCCCCAGACCGTCACGCCCTCGATCGCTGCGAGACCCTCCTGCAGCTTTCCGAGCAGTCCGATCTCGTGTCCGTGGATGTACTCGAGACCCTTACCCTCGATCCACTCGAGGCCGGCCGACAGCCCGGCGATCCCGGCAAGGTTCAGCGTACCGGCCTCTAGTCGGAAGGGGTAGTCCTCGAGGTGGTAAGGCGTGGCGCTCCGCACGCCGGTACCGCCGTAGATGGTTCCCTCAATCTCCGCGTGGTCCGCCACACAGATCCCACCGGTTCCGGTTGGTGCCAGCAGGCCCTTGTGACCGGTGAAGGATAGGTAGCTGATGTTGCACTCGGCCATGTCGATGGGCAGCACGCCTGCCGTCTGGGCTGCGTCGACGGCGAACGGGACGCCTTCATCCTTGCACACCTTTCCGATGGCCTGCAGGTCCTGAACGACGCCGGTGACGTTCGAGGCGTGGTTCACGATGACTAGCGTGGTGTTCTTGCGGATGGCTTTGCGGATCTCCTCGGGGTCGATATACCCCTCGTCGTCAGGGGCGACGAACGTGGCTTCGGCGCCGTCCCTCACCTTGTGGTTGACCGGCCGGATGACGGAGTTGTGCTCGAGCATCGTTGTCACGACGTGATCACCCGGCTTGATAATGCCGTTGATGATCAGATTGAGGCTCATGGTCGCGTTCATCGTGAAAACCAGCCGGTTCGGGTCCTTCTCGATGCCCGCTTCGACCAGACTCTTATTGAAGAGCGCGGAAAGACGCTGCCGTGTACCGTGGATCATGTGCTCGGCATTCAAGGCGAGGTCGCAGCCGGTACGGCCCGGGTTGACCCCGTTCTGGCGGTAAAAGTCCCGAACTGTGTCGTGCACGACGTCCGGCTTCGGGAAGCTGGTAGCAGCATTATCCAAGTAGACAAGCTGTTCCATCCTAGGCTCCTTAGTGGGCGAGCGGCTGGGGACTGCGGTTGGGATGGCAAAAATAGTGCCTGGCTCCGCTTCACAAAACCGCGCCGGCTGGACCGCGGTTCGGCGCGTGTGGCGCGCTTCGGCCGGGGCTGGCAGATTGCTGTTGGGTGGCAGGCGTTCCGGCTACCATGTGACGCGTCAAAGTAACGGGCACATGAGACTTCCTTTGCTCTCCGCTGATCTCGGTTACGGCCTCCGTAGACTTATGCGTGCGCGTGCCTTCACGTTGCCCGCGGCCGGCGCCCTGGCGTTGGGTACCGGCCTCGGCCTGGCGCTCTTCGGTCTCGTGCGGTTCGCCTCGCTTCGGCCGCTGTCCCTGGATAGCGTCCTGGGTCTCGATCCCGTGCGAGACGCAGGGTGGGAGTCGAGTTGGACTGCGCCGCTGCGGTCGGCGGCACAGATCCAGAGCGAGGGCCTCGGCGACATGCTGTTCGTTCTCGTGGTCGTCGCCGGTCTTGGCCTGGTCATCGCACTCGTCGGGCTCATCGGCCTGGTTCTGGCGCGCGCGTCGGGCCGCCGCAGCGACCTGGCGATCGAATCGGCGCTGGGCGCGTCGCCCTCGCGCCTGCGATCGCGGCTGCTCAGCGAAGGGCTCTGGCTGGCGTTACTAGGATGCGGGATCGGAGCACTGCTGGGGCTCGTCGGCACGGTTGTGCTGCGCTCGACCTGGCCTCACACGGTCTTGCCAGGACGCTCCACGGTCGAGTGGTGGGGGCTGGTCGTCGGCCTGCTTGTCCCCGCATGTGCGACTTTTCTCCTGCCGCTCGTTGGATCGGCGAAGCTATTGCGATCCGTGAATCTCGGCTCACTCGCCGTCGGTACACGTACGGCCGGCGAGCCCGGCGAACGACTACTGCGCGACAGCTTGGCAGTCGTTCAGCTGGCGGTCTCGGTGGCGCTCCTCATCGGAGCCGGTTTGTTGATGCGGAGTGCTTTTCCTGTGCCGCAGACGTCGGGCGTCGTCGAAGCGCGCGACACCCTCATCGTGGAACTCGGGCTTGCAGCCGAAGAGTACGGCGTTGCGGCGCGCCGACTCGACTACTTCGACGCGCTGCTCGAGCGGGTCGGCAGCATGCGCGGGATAGAGGCGGAGAGTCTATCCAGCCCGGCAGCCTGGCTTGCCGTAGGCCCTGCGGCGTTGGTCGTAGCCGAGTGCGGCAACTGCTCTCGCGGCAACGTGTACCTGCCGTTGTCTCCCGCGTTCGCACGTCATCATGCGGTGAGCCCGGGCTTCTTTGGCGCTTACGGGCTGGAACTCGTCGGCGGTCGCGATTTCACCGCCGCCGATCGTCTAGGCTCGATGCCTGTGGCGATAGTCAACCGGACCTTCGCGACCGAGCACTTCGAGCGCGGCGATCCCTTAGGCAGACGGGTACAGACTGGAGGCCCGCACGGTCCCTGGTACACGGTCATCGGCGTAGTCGAAGACATTAAGGGAATGACGCTGGGTTCGGCGGGGCGGACACCGCCGGCTCTTTATCTCTCTCTCCTCCAGCAGCCGCCCCGCGCCTGCGACCTGAGCGTGCGCGTGGAAGGCGATCCGCTGTTGGCCGGCGCAGCGGTCAAGGATGTGCTGTCGGAGATGGATGGGCCTGCGGAAACCGTCGGCGTGGCCAGTGCCGAGAGTCGGCTCGAGCGGCACATTGCACCGCTCCGCTGGCTGGGCCTGCTGTTCGGGGTGACGGGTGGACTCGCGACCTTACTCGCGGTGCACGGCCTCTATTCGGTGATGCGGTACAACGTGCTGTTGCGGCGGCGCGAGATCGGTATCCGGCTCGCAGTCGGCGCGACGCCGCGGGCCGTGTTGGGAATGGTCCTTAGACGCAGCTTCCTGTTGGTCGCCACAGGTGGGGCGGTCGGCCTGTGGGGTGCGTTGCCACTGATCGGCTGGCTGAAGACGCTCGTGCCCGGCATGCGAGTGCTCGATCCGGTGCTCTTCGGCGGCGTCACAATCCTGCTGGCCTTGACGGCGCTGGCCGGTGGAACGTTTCCGGCCCGGGGCGCTACCCGTCTCGACCCGGTGGTTACGCTTAGAGACGGGTAGACCCCGTGCCCTAGAGGCGGGGCGCCTGCGCGGCACATGCTTACGGCATCGGAACGAGAAGCGGACTGCTGCTTGCCCCCTGAGTCGATGGATCGTGTCCCAGCACGCCAAGGGCGTTGCTACCCCAGCAATACAAGTCTCCCTCCGATGTGGCAGCGCACGAAACAACCTCCCCCGAGGTCAGCGCTTCGAAGTGATGGGAGCCGGTGACCTCGGTCGGTTCTGGGACATCCATCATAATGAGGCTCCCCCCGGTGCCCAGCTGTCCGTCCGAGTTAGCGCCCCAGCAGAAGGTCCGGCCATCTTCCGCGAGGGCGCAGGTGTGTCGTGGGCCCACTACAATCCCAGTTCCCCCGGCAGCTATGGATACGTAAGTGTGCCCGCCCACGACTGCGAGCGGCGTGGAGTTGCGGTCCTCGGAGGTGAACCCGACGCCCAGTTCGCCGCGGGTATTTGCACCCCAGCAATAGGCGGCCCCGTCGCTCGTGAGCCCGCATGCGTGCCCGGGGCTCGCGCTCAGTTGCACGAAGCGGTGTCCGCCGGAGACGGGGAGGGGATACCGGCTGCAGAGATGGCCAAGTGCACAGGCCTCTAACATCGTGGGGTCAGACCCGAGGTTTCCGATGGGAAAGTCGGCGCCCCAGCAATAGGCGGTCCCGTCGGATTTCAGCCCGCACGTAAAGAGGTGATCGGCGGTCAAGGACTCGAACTCGCCGACGCGCACGGGAGTCGTGCTGCATAGCCACCCGTCACAGGAGTCCAACGACCGGGTTGGTCCGAGCTGGAAAAAGTCGTGTGCCCCCCAGCAGTAGGCAATCCCGTTGCTCGTGACCCCGCACGCATGCCGGGAACTCGCTATTAGAGAGACGAAGGTGTGTCCGCCGGAGACGCGTACCGGGTCCTCACTGTCCGTCCTCGTGCCGTCGCCCAGCTGGCCCCAATAGTTCCAGCCCCAGCAGTAGGCCTCCCCCTCGACCGTCAAGCCGCAAGTGAAGACATTGCCAGGAGCTACGGATGTGAACTTCAGGGTGGTGGGTACGCGCTCAGGTGGCTGGAACCCTTCGCTCGACCCTTGGCCGCAACTCCCGTACGCATTTTCCCCCCAGCAGATGAGGGCGCCATCGGCGTCCACGGCACAGGCGTGGTGTATACTGGCTTCTAGCGACAGTATCCCGCTCCCCGTCGTGAACGTCGCCTGCACCTCCAACTCCAGCGGATCACCTTGCAGATCGAGCAGCCCGGTCGCGATCACGAGGCTGTAGCTCGTCGTCTCCTGCAACGGCTCAGCCGGAGTGAAACGAGCCCTCACACCCTTGTCAGTCAATTCCAGCGTCCCGTCCACCGGACTGCCGTTCAGGAGGAGCTGCACGTCCTGCTTCGTCATGGTGGCGCCATCGATCGGCTCGCTGAAGACGACAATGACCGTGACCGAGAGGACCACGTCGGTGGCGCCGTTCGGTGGAATGGTGCGCACGACGCGGGGTCGTTTGCGCGGCGGTACGCGCGTGAGGTACTTGATCCGGCTGCCATCCACGTATACGACCAGGATCTCGAGTTCGTCGTCCGTCTCGGCTTCCAGTCCGACGGGATCGAAACCGCCCGCTACCAAAGGGGTGGTGGCCGATCTCCCGTTGGCCAGGTTGGTGATCCAGACCGTCTCAGCGTCCGGGAACGTGCCGGGAAGAGCCGAAACGTAGGTCAGGCCCAGGGCAGCGGCGGCGCCGACAGCTCCGCCGGAGGCTGGAACGGTGAGACCGGTGGCTGAGGCGGTAGGATTGGAGACGGTGAGACCGGGGAACAGGTCAAGCGCGTCCTCACCGTACTCGTCTTGCTCCGTCGGCCCATCGCTGCAGCTCGCCAACACGGCGGCGAGCGCGAGCGGTATCAAGATCGACCACGTGCCGATCTTACGCTCGCTTGATCTGTGTATCTTTACCGAGGCCATGAGTACCTCCCGGCTGACTGCCCGGTTCTTTCGACAATGCGTCGTTGTCTGCTCCCCCCTCATTCCCCTCCGCCAGACAGCTGGAACGCGGCCCAATAGAACGGATTCGCGTGCCCCGGTTCGCGGAGCATTGAACGCTGGGCGTCCGCCAGCGACCGGGCCTTCGATCGACCGCTCCCGAGCCCCGTGTAGAATCTCTCCATCAGCGTCGCAGTGGCCCGGTCATCGACGGGCCAGAGACTCGCCACCACCGAACGCGCCCCCGCGTAGAGAAAGGCGCGGACCAGCCCCACCCAGTCGTCGCCGGGCGGCACGTCATGGCGAAGGCCGCTGCCGAGCGCGGTCTGGCAGGCGCTCAGCACCACGAGCTCCGCGTTCAGTCGCAGACCGAACACCTCGTGCGCCTCCAAGCGACCATCGGTCGTCTCGTCCGGGTTGAGTTGCAGGTGCGAGAAGAGCGGGTTACGCGTGTTCAGAACGCCCAACGTCGCCAGATGAAGTACGCTGCGTTCCGGTGCGAGATCTCTGAACGCGCTCTCCGTAGCGCGCGATCCGACGACGACCTCCGCCAGCGGGTCCACGCGACTGATCCTCTCTACCTCGGCTGCGGAGTTGGCTAGGATGTCCGGCCGCGGAGCCATGGCGAGGGTGCCGCGCGCGCCGATGGGCGGTGCGCGCCGCGCGAGCTCGGCCCACACCGAGGCCGAGGGCGTGTAAGCGATGTCGTACGACTCGATCAGGAAGCCCTCGCCGTGCGGGGCGGTTCGCAGCAGCGCCTGGAAGGGCAGGTAGTGCAGCTCGGCGTGCGGCGCGATGATGAGCAGCTGCGTGCTGTCGAGATGACCCGCCGACTCGAGGGGCGCGATTAGCTCGCTGTAGAGTCGCCGAAGCGGGGTGCGCCATAGGTCGTCCTCGTCGCTCGCTCCTAGGGTACCGCGTAGGAATCGGATCAGCTGACGCACGGTGTTGCGGTCGATAGGCAGCTTCAGCCCCATGACGCCGTCGTTCGAGACGACGAACGCTAGAGTCCACTCGTCGGACACCAGGTACTCGACCAACGCGGCGCCGGCGGGCAGCAAGCGCTGCACATCCGCTGCCGCGGCCACCGAGCCCGAGAAGAGGGCGGCGTATTCCGGACGCGACTCCTCCAGCCGCGCCAGCAGCTGCTCGTAGCTCTCTCGCGCTGCGGCCAGCGATTCCCGTAGCTCGTCGAGCTGTGGGGCCGACTCCTCCGGCACCTCGCGGAGTGCGAGATCGCTGCTGAGTGATGCGTACAACTCGTCGCTGAAAACGGTGATCTGACGACGTAGGTTCTCCTCCTCGCGGATCAGGGCAAGCTCCGGTGAAGGGGCGCTCGTCCGGCCGTGTGCCAGGAGATCGACCAGCTGGCGGGCGCGCATTCGTTCGCTGGTCTCGAACGCCGCCCCGGGCCGGCCGCGGTCCAGCTCGGTCTCGGCCAGCTCCGCGTAGACGCGCCACTTGTCCTCCATGTACGCGTAACGGCGCTCGCCGATCGGCATCGCAGCGCCGATGGTCTCCACGTCGTGCGCGGCGGCCCGCAGCTCGGCAGCCGCCTCGTCCAGCCTGCCCTGCCCGTGCAGCGCCGACCCCAAACCCAGCCTGAGGTACCAGCGGACCGGCCCGGCTGGCAGACCCTCTAGGCAGTCGAGAGCTGCCGTGTATCCGGCCTCGGCGAAGCTGAAGGCGCTCAGTTCCAGGTCAAGGTCGGCCAGCGCTCCGAGCGTTACGGCTGCGGCGACCGGGTCGCCGAAGGCTTGAAATGCGGCGAGTGCCTGCTCGTAGGTCGCGCGTGCGGCAGCGGTGTCACCGCGCAGAAAGCGCGCATCGCCAAGGCGCAGCCGCGCCATCGCCGTGGGCCGGACGTCGCCGAGAGTCTCGTGGGCTCGAAGCGATCGACTGAACGCCTCCTCCGCAGCGTCGTAGTCGCCGCGGATCAGATGCAGGTAGCCCAGTCCGGTCTCGGCCTCCGCTCGCCCCGTCGCGTCGCCCAGTTGCAGGTACGCGGCTTCCGCTTCCCGATAGAGCTCGGCGGCGCGGTCGAACTCGTTCAGCTCGGTCAACAGGTCGGCCCGCTGCATCGCCAGCGCCGGACCCAGGTACGCGTCGCCATCCGCCTCGGCGAAGGCCCTGGTCAGGTCCATCCGAGCGTCCTGTAGCCGTCCCATCGCTGTGTATACGGCCGCGATGTCGGCGCGCACCTCCGCGCGCCAGACCGTTATCCCGAGCTCCTCGAGGATGGCCAGCGAAGCGTTCAGTGATCGGAGCGCCGCCGGGTAATCGCCCCAGCTCAGGTGCAGCAGGCCGATGTTCTGAAGGTCCAGCCCTTCACCCTGCCGGTCGCCGGTCTTGACTCGCAGTGCCAGCGCCTCGTTGTACAGGTCGAGCGCCTGCTCGTAGAGCCCGCGGCGCGTCGCCAGGTTGGCCAGGTTGGTGAGGTTGTTGGCCGCGGTGCGCTCGCGGCCGTCGCCGCGATTGATATCGAGCGCGCGATGGTAGTACTCCTCCGCGCCCTTCAGATCGCCCAGCGATTCGCGCACGAGGCCCAGATTGTTCAGGTCCGCCGCCTCGCCACGGCGATCGCCGGTCCGCTCCCGCGCCTCCAAGGCGCGCTCGTAGTGCTCGGCGGCCGCCGCGAACTCGCCAGTGTCCTTGTACACGCTCGCGATGTTGCCCAGCGCGTTGCCGCAGGTGCGCTGGTCGCCGGCTTCTTGGGCGAGCTCCAAAGAGCGCGTGTGGTAGCGGAGCGCGCGGTCCAGGTCGCCCAGCGCGTAGTGGCCGGCGCCCAGGTTGCCCAGCACCGCTGCCTGACACGCCTGATCGTCCAGCGCGCGGCAGAGCGTGAGGCTGCGCTCCCAGAGGCGGAGCGCGGTCTCCGGCCCCTCGCGGTAGTACGCCTCGATCCCGGCGCGGCGGACGCTGTCGGCCTCCAGCGCCTCGGCACGCTCACCGCTCGACCAGCGGGCGAAGCGCTCGACCTTGCGGATCAGAAAGGAGTCGGACCAAGCCTGGGCGTAAACCTGCGCCAGCAGCTGAGCCTGTTCGAGGAACCGCACCCGGTCCATGGCGTCATTCGCCTGGACGGTGAGCTGGAACAGTTGGTCGAGTGCGTCGCGCGAATCGTTTGGGCGGGTTTGAACCTCCTGTAGCAGCCGGTTCTCGTCACCGGCCTGCAGGAGGGCCACGATGTCCGGCGAGCTCGCCGGCTCCTGGCTCCATACGGTTCCAGGGATGGCGACGAGTAGGCCGTGAAGCAGGGTCGTGATCAGCAGACCCTTCATGCTGTTGTCCTGTTATCAGCGTTCGGAGATTTCGAAACGCACGAGTTCGGAGCTGACCCAGCGGTCCCAATCGACACGAGCATCTACACTCCAGAGATAGGGAACACCGGACTCCAGCCGTGGCGCGTCCGGGAGCCCTACGTGGGTCTCCCGGGTTTCGACCTCCCAGACCACATCACCGGAGACGTTGTAGAGCGTGAGCTTGTAGAGGTCGGCGGAAGCTAGAGGCGACCAGCGGAACTCGGTGACCGTCCTGACCTCGCCGATCGGGGCCTCCACATCCGGAACGTCCACCGTCTCCACGGCCGGATCCCGGTGCGGCAAGGTCTCTTCGCCCGGCTGGAAGATCAGGACTCCCGCCAGCACAGCGGCGATAGCGGCTGCGGCGGCGCCGACCCTGGCACGCCGGCCAAGCCAGCGCCCCCGTAGCGTGGCAGGGCTGACGTCGGGTGCCTGTGCAGCCTCCTGCACCTCTGGGAGCACGTCCCTGATCGCGGCCGCCAATCTCAACTCGTTCTGGCAGCGCGGGCAGGTCAGGTAGTGCGACTCAAAGGTCTCGGTCTCGTCCTCGGGCAGCGTTTCGGCCAGGTAGCGCTCGATCAGCCCTTCGTCGACTACCGCGTCACAGGTCAGTGGTTCAGCCAAGTTCTCCTCCGCACACGCTCACTCTTCGGTTCATCCCCCTATTGATCTGTCTCGGAAGACCTCGAATCGTGACCGGTGGCTGAGGCGCGCGAGAACGCCTCGCGCAGCCGGCGCAGGGCGCGGGACTTCCGCTTGCGGATCCGCAGCGCCGGCTCGCCCAGCCGCTCGGCGATCTCGAGCGGGCTGAGTCCCTCGAAGAACGACAGATGCAGGATGTCGCGGTCCGCCGCCGACAGCCGGGCCAGCGCCCGGCGGACACTGTCCCGCTCTTCGTCGCTGATCAGGGCACTCAGGGGATCGTTGCCGCCGGCACCGTGCTGGGTCTCCGGCACGGCATCCAGCGGGGCGCTGCGCTGGCGGGCGTGGTGGGCGTCGGCGATAACGTGGCGGGCGATGCCCCGGACGAAAGCCCCGAGCTTCTCGGGGTCGCGGGGCCGGCCGTCCCGCAGAGCCTCCAGGGCGCGCACCAGCGTCTCCTGGACCGCCTCCTCGGCCGCCTCGGGATCGCCGAGGGCGCGGAGCGCCATGATCTGGAGTCCGAGCCGTAGCTGTTCGAGCGCCGCCAGCTCCGGCTTTCCGCCAGGGGGTACCACGACTGCCTCCCCGGTCAGGATTGCGGGCACACGGATGGTGCGCCCGCTGGGGCACAACCGGTGAGGACGGGCCACAACGATTGGGGCTTGTGTTACAACCTTGGCCCCGGCCGGGCCCCACGCAACCCTGGGTCGTCCAGGGATCCCGGTGAGCGTTGTCACGTTCGGGTGTCACGATCCGGCTCCCCGGCAGACACATCTGATGAGGGGACAATGTGCAGACAACGAGAATGGGACGGCTCGAGCGATGGCACTTCACCGAAAGGAGTCGGTCTTATGAAGCGCATCATCCCATTTGTGCTGCTGGCCTTCGTGGCGGTGGGCTGCGAGAGGGACGGCCCCACCGTCCCGGTCGACGGCCCTGAGTTCGCGAAGGGCAAGCCCAACTGTGACGTGGACCCGAGTCACCCGTCGTGCAAGGATGACGGCGGAGGTGACGGGGGTGGAGGAAAGGCGGTCTACAGCTTCGTCTGGCCGGAGACCCCGGAAGCGGCGCAGGAGTTGGGCGGTGACTGCTGGCGGCCCCACTGGGAAGAGGGGTACGAGGACAACCCTGAAGAGCACCCGGAGAACCCGTATGGTAGGACTTGGCGGTGCCCCGTCGGCGGGGACCCCACGCTGGCATTCCGCGTCGTCGATAGTGACGGCAACCTCGTGGCTGGAACGGTGACGTTCCTACGCTGTGAGGACGAAGGGGGAGTTCCCCAAACGTGGCACTACTGCGGTGTCCGCCACAAAGACCGGAGGTCCTATTCGGCGAACCAGTACGGAGATCCGGTTCCTGTGGTCGACGGCATCGTCGGGGTGACGCTCTTAGGGGAGGACCGGGTCGTCCTGCACGAGTTCCCCATTCAGGGACCGGGGGACCAGTACGGTTGGGGCGGAATGCGCTGGTACTACGACGCCGGTGACGGGAAGAAGCCCGAACTGGAGAGCAACTGGTACAACTTCATGCCCCCGTACGGGTATCAGGATTAGACAGGCGAGGCGTTCGGCTGATCCAGGTGCGGACAACTCGGAGCCCAGTCTCTCAGCTGAGAGACTGGGCT
>JABAOC010010192.1_pt1 | contig 15138 bp, 11 predicted proteins | sample 7062161 | NCBI WGS metagenome assembly JABAOC01 (sample SAMN14538625, study PRJNA623070) | marine sediment metagenome | biome: marine biome [ENVO:00000428]; feature: marine pelagic biome [ENVO:01000023]; material: deep marine sediment [ENVO:00002113] | place: India: Gulf of Khambhat ... | reverse complement strand
ACCAACGCTGAGAACAATGGTGGCATAGCAATACCTATCAGAGCGCCAGTTAAAACTAATGGTTCCATCAAATCAAAGCCAGCTGCCCCTGAATATTCTTGAAAAGCAAAAAGCAATGCAAGCACAGTCAATCCTGCAGCACCTATTGCAAACCCTTTCGTTATAGCCTTGGCCGTGTTGCCAGCAGCGTCCAGTTTATCTGCAATTTCAATTACTTCTTCTTCAAGTCCCGACTGTTCTGCGATTCCTTTTGAGTTGTCGACGATTGGACCATAGGCATCGCCTGCAACGATCATCCCCACAATGGACAACATTCCAACGGCAGCCATGCCAACTCCATACACTCCTTCGATGCCGAACGCCTCAGCCAAAAAGTAGGCCCCTGCAGATGCGACACCGATTCCAAGGAGCGGCGGAAACATGCTTATCAGACCATAGGAAAAACCACTTATTATGTTGACGGCTGCTCCGGTTTGAGAAGCCTCAGCAGTTCTTATCGCTGGAGTTCTATCTATGGAAGTGAAATAATCTGTCGTAATGCCGATTATAACTCCTGCCACTAATCCAACAACAGCAGTTCCCCAGATTCCAAAATTGAATTCTAGATAATAAGTAACTAGAAATGTGAGGCCAGCAAAAATAACGCAGGTTAGGTAGGTTCCCCAGTTGAGGGCTCTTCCGGGGCTTCCTTTTTTTCCAACTCTTACTATGGCAACCCCCAATATTGAGGCTAAAATTCCTAACCCAGCAAATATTAATGGTAAATTGACAAACCGATTTTCAAAGGATGTAACACCTGAAGAAAGAGGTACTCCCAAAAGCATTACCGCCACTACGCTGGCGACGTAAGAATCAAATAGGTCGGCTCCCATTCCTGCCACGTCGCCGACATTGTCGCCAACATTGTCTGCTATTACCGCTGGATTACGGGGGTCATCTTCAGGAATATTCATTTCCACCTTGCCCACAAGGTCAGCGCCTACATCAGCAGTTTTTGTGTATATACCTCCACCTGCCTTTGCGAATAGAGCCATGGCGCTTGCACCAAAACTGAAGCCGAGAACTACTTCAGGATCGCCAGTTAGATAATAAACAATACTTATTCCAAGTAGAGCGAACCCAACTACAGATAAGCCCATGACAGCCCCACCGCGAAACGCTATCGGAAAAGCTTTGTTCAATCCTTCTTTTGCTGCATTGGCTGATCGCACGTTTGCCTTTAAAGCAACCGTCATTCCTAAGTAGCCCGCCAAAGCTGAACAGATTGAACCAAAAATGTATGCTACGCCCATAATGGGACCGTTGGGAAGGAAAATTGCGAGGATTGTGGCTACAACTGCAACGAAAACTGCAAGGTACATAAATTCTCTTTTCAGAAAGGCATTAGCGCCCTCTTGTATCGCTCCAGCAATTTCACGCATCTTCACGGTTCCACTATCTTGTTTATTTACGTAAAGAAAAAGATAGGCTGCAACTACTATAGAAGCTAAGGCCGCGAGGGGCGCAATAGTCCACAAGTCCATTAATAATCACACTCAATACGTAGACTTATTGAACAATAAACAAGGAAGTCTTAAGTTTTTCGCCGACCCTTTTGCAATATCACGTCTAGAAAATCATTTTACGCCTTCACCTATCTCCTCATTCCAAGTCTTTTAGCAGCTACGAGAAAACAAGTCATCTACTGAAAGAAACGCTTTTTAAGCGCAGCGGTGCCTTAAAAGGCTAAATGTCAAATTAAGTGATTGAAAAACACAGGCGGTCGACATGAGCCCAGAATGGCATGCCATGGAAACAGAGGAACTCACGAAGACCTTGAAAGTCAGCGAGAAAGGGTTGAGTGAAGAAGAGGTTCAACGTCGACTGCAAGAATTTGGACCCAACGAACTTGTAGAAAGAAAGGGTATAACCCCTTTTCAGATATTTCTCAGGCAATTTAAAGACATTTTCGTAATCATGCTTCTAATCGCGATCGCCATCTCCGTTCTAATTGGAGAAATCATAGACGCTTCAACAATAGGCGCCATTGTAATTCTCAACTCTATAGTTGGTTTCGTTCAAGAGTATCGATCGGAAAAGGCGATGGAAGCCATGAAAAAGTTGACAGCTCCTAAGGCACGAGTCTTACGAGGTGGGAAAGAAATGCTCATACCCGCCAGAGAGGTTGTGCCTGGCGACATCGTACTTTTGGAGGCTGGAGACCGCATCCCAGCTGACAGCCGGCTTCTTGAAGTTGTGGAGTTGAAGACTGATGAAGCAGTTTTAACAGGTGAATCGACACCCGTGGGAAAAACAACTGAGGTTCTCGACGATAAAACGCCTGTGGCAGATAGAAAAAATTCTCTTTTCATGGCTACTCACGTGACATATGGTAGAGGAAAAGCTGTAGTGACGTCTACAGGTATGAAGACCCAATTTGGTAAAATCGCTGAGATGGTCCAAGCTGTCGAGGAGGAGGAAACTCCTCTGAAACAGAAACTTGCAGTGTTCGCCAAGAAACTTGGAATTATAATAATAGGAGTATGTGTAGTTATATTCGCTCTTGAATTATACGAAATATTTGTTCTCGGAACATCCATGGGAGCTGAAGCTATCGGAAAAATCTTGGACGCTTTTGAGACAGCGGTTGCGTTGGCGGTTTCAGCCGTTCCTGAGGGTTTACCCGCCGTAGTGACTGTGTCGCTTGCTCTGGGCTCTCGGGAACTCGCAAAACGCAACTCAGTTATCAGAAAGTTGGCTTCAGCTGAAACCCTTGGAGCCACAACCGTCATTTGTTCCGACAAGACTGGCACGTTGACAAAGGGAGAAATGACTGTTAGGAAAATTTATGTTGACGAAAAAATGGTTGACGTGACTGGAGTAGGCTACCAACCGATAGGTGAATTCTTTTACGAGGGAACTCGCATCGAACCGAAAGAAAACGAAGACCTCAGCTTGCTTTTGAGAGCCAGTTCACTGTGCACAAACGCGAATTATGACGGAAAAAGCGTGATTGGAGACACTACTGAAGGGGCTCTAATTGTTGCGGCTGCTAAGGCTGGAATGACTAAGAAAGAAATAGAAATCTACTATCCGCGCGTGCATGAGGTGCCCTTCACCTCAGAGAGAAAACGAATGACAACCGTCCATAAGACACCTGAAGGAAAACTTGTTGCCTACGTTAAAGGAGCTCCAGAAATAATTTTGGAACGCAGCACCCAAATTCTAAAAGATGGCAAGGCAGAGAAACTTGGCGCGAAAGAAAGGAAGACAGTTCTAGAAATGAACGAAAATATGGCACGCGACGCCTTGCGGGTGCTAGGTGTAGCCTATAGAGAATTGTCAGACAACATCCCAACTAATACTCATGAAGAAATCATTGAGAACGGCTTGGCGTTTGTAGGCTTAATGGGAATGATAGATCCACCGAGAGAGGAAGCAAAACAGGCTAACGAAAAGTGTCAGCAAGCAGGAATAAAGACAGTCATGATAACAGGAGACCACAAACTCACGGCGGTTGCGATAGCCAAAGAATTGGGCATGCTTAAAAGTGAAATGGTTTTGACTGGCTCAGAACTCGACAACATGACTGATGAAGACTTTGAAAAAATTGTTGAAGACGTCACGGTCTACGCTAGGGTTTCTCCAGAACACAAACTTCGCATAGTTAAGGCGTTGAAAAAGAAGGGTCATATCGTTGCTATGACTGGCGATGGAGTAAACGATGCGCCTGCACTCAAACAGTCTGACATCGGGGTCGCAATGGGCATAACTGGCACTGACGTAACTCGAGAGGCCGCCGACATGGTGTTGGCAGACGACAACTTCGCGACAATAGTCACAGCAGTTGAAGGAGGCCGAGCTATATATGACAACATACGAAAATTCTCGTTCTTTCTGTTACGTTCCAATTTTGATGAATTACTTGTAATAGGTGCGTTCGCTCTGTTGGGTTTAGAATTGCCTCTGACCGCTGGCATGATTCTGTGGATAAACTTAGTCACAGACGGAGGCCCTGCTCTGGCCTTGAGTATGGACCCGCCAGCCGAAGATTTAATGAATCGGTCTCCACGAAATCCGAATGAGGGTGTACTGCACGGAAGAATAGCCTCGATTTTAGCCACTTTTGTAACACAGTGTCTCGGCACTGGAGCCTTGTTCTATATGGCTTATTATGTGTGGGGGCGTCCTCTAGGTGAAGCGCAAGCGATGGCTTTCGTGCAAGCCACATTACAGGAATTAATAATAGTGTGGAACTGTCGGTCGGAAAAACACAACGCATTCAAGGTCGGGTTCACGTCAAACAAATTCTTGCTTGTCGCAGTGGTTTTCTCAATGTTGTTAACTGTTCTTATACCCTACACTGGTTTGTTCGGTACAGCGCCACTAAACCTTTTAGACTGGGCTATGGTTCTACCCATCTCTCTCTCAGGCTTCTTAATCTTACCAGAGATTTTCTACGGAAGAAAGATATGGCGCTGGAAGTAATCTTCCGAAACGATTGACAATGTTCCCCGAAATTCAAGATAATTAATGAAAATCACCTTTCACAGTTCTTAGGTGCATTCCATAGAGTGGATTCATAATGTATAATTAACGCCTAAAGGTTATCGATTATCGACGACAGTTGAAGACAACGCGGGTAAGCTTGAAGCTACTATTCCACAGTTTGGGTCTCGGTTGCCTAAGCAGTTCCATATTCCTCGAGATGCTGGTCTTCTGGGACATATTGCGGCGAGGATACTTTTTAGCCACAGAGCAAAATCAACTAATATTATCATTCGAGATATTTCTTACAATTTTCGCCTGCATCTATTTTGTGTACATGTATCAGCGGTTCGTTCGCTCCCTGAAGTAACGACAACGTTAACTTTTCTATTTTTTCCTTCATAATGGTTGTTGAAATATTTCAAAATATGCATAAACAATTTGTATTATGCAAGAATTAAAATCCATATATAGAAACATATTCGAGAAAAATAATAATTGTTAAATATTCCTCTATCGAGAGAACTGAAATCGTGCTAAATCTTGATAGGTGAAAAAGTGCACTGGAAAAAAATCGTTGTATCCTCATTTATTCTCTCAATGCTCTTTTTGACTTCAATATACGATGCTGGGGTAAGAGCTACATCCGAAGAGAGACGATCCGTTTATGAAATCGATTCTTTAGGTCTCAAAGTTAACATTGTGGCTCCATATCTCGCCGATCCTGGGGAAAACATAACTGTTACCTTCAATGTAACAGCAGCAACCTCGAGTGATATAGATGTGGAATACATTCACGTGAGCATTTATGGTATGAGAAACGAAACAGAGGAATTTTCATTCCCCCTCTTAGACATCTACATAAATGAAGTGCCATATCACGTTGACCATGTAGTAATGATACCTAATGATACATGCCCAGGATTACTCTACGGTGTTATAGAGTGGGGGGAATGGAGCGTACAATTTCCAGGAGGGATGAGAGTGACGATAGAAAATCCACCTCTTGCCGGCTTCGTTGTAACCTACGTGAAGAATGTGAAACTCCAAGAAGCTCAAGCGGCATATGACTCTTTGCTTGCCAACTACACAAAAATGGAAGACTACAAAAGCGATTTGGGTTCTACCCGAAATGTGATGTACATTCTTGTGGCGACAACCATAGTCTCCGTAGCGACGGTCTTCATTATTCTACTAAGAAGACCTAAAAGACCTTGGGCATAGAATTCCAAGCTGTCTCTTTATTTCAGGGATCACTTCGGACGGAGGCTGCCTAGGGTAATTGTAGATGGGCCCACCAGGTCTCTCGTTGTAGTAAGGGCGGTTGCAGCTAGGACAACCAGAAGTTAGAAATGGCTCGCCCGTTTCGATGGCTTCTCGTAACTGCTCCTCAGGGACGCTGAAGTTGATGAGACAGCCATCATTGTCGAAGATTATTTCTTCAAACCGCGTTTTTCCATGGGTTATGAGATAGTGGGCGATCTGAACCTTACGATACTGACTGAGAGAAGGTTGGAGGCTTTTTTCCAGAAGGGTTCCAGGGATTGGGGTAAAGGAAAACAAGCCAGGGTAGACTCCTAAATCGACGCACCATTGAATAGTTTGAATCATTTCCTCCTCTGTTTCTCCTAGACCTACGATGAGATGGGTGGTTATGAATCCTTTTCCAAAAACCTTTGTCGCCTCCCTCAAAGCTTCTTGTTGCTTCTTCCAAACGTATGGTCCACCAACAAGCCTCCCCTTAATCTTGTCAAATATCTCCTCGGTGGCAGCGTCTAAGGCTATGCTTATTCGGTCAACGCCAGCTTCAGCCAAGATTTTCATTTTTTCTAGATTTAAGGGCTGACAAGAGAGAGAGATTGGCACCTTTGCGCGTAACTTGATTTCTCCTATGAGGCTCAAAATGTCGTCGAAGACTCTTGGATAATTAAGAGCTTGGATACAAATCCGCATTATCTGACTGGTTTTTACGGTTTTCTCTATTCTGGAAACCACTTTTCTAGTTGGAAAGGAAGGCCAAGTAACCCTAGAGAGCATGTCCGCCCTGCCTTTACTAGTTCTAGATTGGGGGCAGAAGCCGCAGTTGGCAGAACACTTTCCAGCGCTGTATGTGAGTAGGTAAATTGTTGTGGGTTTGGCGTCCAGCTTACCCTGCAACAATCCGAGCACTATTGCTGAGCCGGTTGAGACTCGAATCTTCTCTACTAATCGTTTGTCTTTTACATTGGTCTTTTCATTGGGTGTGGTGGTTTTGGCTTGCCCACTAAGAGAGATAGAGCGTCTGAAAGATTTTCTTAGGGAGCGGTTAATCATAGGGTTCTTGTGAAGCGGCATGGGCGTGTTTATGATTGGTTGAGAAATAAACCCTTCGGTAATCAGTAGCTATGTGGTGGAATGCATGTTTTTGTGTGATAATGTGGGGAACCTCATGTCTTGATGGCCAATAAAAGAAATTCTTATTATCTTTCAGTAAATTATCTAATTGAGTGACGTTAGCTTGTTGACTATTGGTTTAATCGGGAAGACAAATACAGGGAAAACGACCTTATTCAATGCAGCTACCCTTCTAAATGCAAAAATATCCAATTTTCCCTTTACCACAAAGAAGCCGAATATGGGTACTGCTTACGTCTGCGATATATGTGTATGCAAAGAGTTGGATGTGAAGGATAACCCGTTGAATTCCACTTGTATAGATGGTTGGCGGTATGTTCCAGTCAAGATCATTGATGTTCCTGGATTGTTGAAAGATGCATGGATGGGTCGAGGACTTGGGAATCAGTTTCTTTCTGTCATTGGGCAAGCCGACGCCCTCATCCACGTAGTAGATGCTTCAGGTTCAATTGATGCTGATGGCAAGATAACCCAGCCTGGAAGTGGTAACCCTGTACAGGATGCCATCGATGTTGAATTGGAACTTGAGAGATGGGTTGCGGAGATAATTGTGCATAACGAAGAGTTCATAATCAGGGAAGCATCATCCTCATCTCTGGCAGAGGCGATTACGAAATCCCTGTCTGGGATAAAAGCCAACCAGTTAAATGTGTTTCAGGCTTTAGAGAAGTCAGGGCTCAAAGATGTCCCATTCGCTACATGGGACCTCAATGAGATCGTCAAATTTGTTTCTTTCCTCCTCCCCCTTGTTAAGCCTACACTGATCGTGGCAAACAAGATGGACGTTCTTACCTCTGAGAATTACCTGGGGATGTTAACCGAGTACTATGGTCGCAGCTTGGTTGCAGCATGTTCCGCCGAAGCAGAACTTGTCCTCAGAAGAGCGGAGAAGATGGGGTTACTTCAGTATACGCCTGGTCAAGAGATTTTCAGGATAAAGGAGAATGCGAGGCTCACAGCAAAGCAGAAGGGCGCTTTAAAGTATGTTGAAACAAGGGTCATGGCGAAATGGTTGAGAACTGGTATACAACAAGCCCTTAACACCGTTGTTTTCAAACTTTTAAGAACTAACATGATTTACCCTGTTAGTGACGAATCAAATTACATGGATCATCATGGGCATGTTCTCCCCGATGTCTACTTAATGCCAGATGGTGCAACCCCTATTGATCTCGCCCGAGATATACACACACGCCTTCTAGAGAATTATATTCTGGCGATCGACGCGAAAACAGGAATACGTCTTCCCAAGGATTACAATCTTAGACACAAAGATGTGGTGAAGATCGTAACTCGACCTGGAGCAAAACAGCGGAGATAGCCAGTGCTAAGTAGAAACCATTCCAATCTTCTGTATGCATACACTCAATCTATCCTTCTTCCACCAAGATTCAGGAAAGCAATATTACCAGCATCATAGCCTTCAGAAGAAAAACGGCGCGCGCGTCTACTAGGACCTCAGGATGCTTTAGAATATGGAAATAACAGAGTTCCCTTTCACGTCCTAGTCAGTGCGGATACCCCGCATGCGTGTCCTTTTAGTTATTCCAGCAAATACGCGCAATGTCACTTCTTGTTTTAGCACATTCTCTCTCTAAATGACCAAAAAAAAGAAGGGTGGTGGTTGAGGTGTTTATTGTCGTTTTCTGAGTGCCCAGAGGTTAACTAGGCCGATGACGATGGCTACGGCAACGGCTGCTATTATGGCTAGGTCTACTGCTGTGTAGGCGGGTGCTTCTGGGTATGCTGGCCACTCGGCTGAACCGTATTCTGGCGGTTCTGGGTAAGGCTCTGGTGCTTCTCCTACGCCCACGTGGGTTTCTGCCCATGAGCTGCCGTAGGAGTCGTCTCCCATGAACGAGGCCATGACCTTGTATTCGCCTGGAACCTCTGGAGTCCATATGTGGCCAAAGGTGCCGCTCATATCAGTGGTGACGTCGCCGATGTGGATGTAGTTGCCGTTCGGGTCAAGGGTGTCTAATGACACTGGAACTCCAGTTACGTCTGCAGGGATCGGTCTCTGTAGGTGCAAGTATTCCATCCACGCACTCATCGAGTCTTTGGAAACGCAGGGAGTGCCTGGCTGAGCTGGAGACATATCTAGGACTGTGCCCTCGATTACTACACTTTCTCCTAAGGGTATGACAGTCTTTGGTGCTGTAACTGTTGTGGCGCTTTGACCTTTGCCGAAGACGTATCTGTACCCGTCACTGCTGCCAACTGTTAGGTATCCGTCTGCTATAGGACCTGGACCTCCCCAAAGCCAGATTCCCTGTATGTTCCATATGCCCTCGCCTGTTTTAGCATCGACGCAGTGTACTCCCCATCCTCTGGTGATGGGCGGAGTTGGCGTGTGCTCATTATTTATTGTGTACAGCTTTCCGTCAGCAATCCAAGCACTACTATCGAAAGAATATACGGTTTGGCCGTCCTCGTTACGGTATGGAGTTTCGTACGGGTTAGCTGCTGGTGCTTCGTATTTCCACTCTATGGTTCCGTCGTCCCAGTTAAAGGCGTAGATACCGTCGTAGGATTGTCTGTAGAAAAGGCCGTAAGCCGACTCTATAGCATAACCCCCGAAGCTAGCTTCTCCCCAAGGATAGTCCATCAACTCACTCTTCCATTCTAGGTCTCCTGTAGCTAGATCCCAACACTTGAAATAGCCGCCCTTGAACAATATTGCGACTTTTCCATGGTCAGCGACAGCAACCGATCCACTATACATGCTTTCGTCGGGGAGTTCAGCGCTCCACAGCTCCACGCCTGTTAGCAGGTTATAACCATATACTCTTGTTCCATAGGCTGCTCCCATTGCCTCAGGTGTAATACTGCTATATCTTGCACCATAGCCCGAGCCGAAGTCGTATAGAGTAGGTAAACTGCTCCTCGCATAGGTCGTGTTGCTTATTATTGCGGGGTCGCGCCCGATCGCGCCGAAGCCGGCTGGTTGTCCCGCAGTGGTCCAGTTGATTAGGCGATACCTGTCGGCACCTGCAGCAGCACCAAGGTCCTGTATGCTCAATGCGTAGGCGTTCCGGTAGTACAGTCCTGAAGACAATCCCCCAGGGATAGAAACGTTCATGCCTAAAGCTCCAGTAAATGGATTGTATTTTAGCAGACGACCATTGCCTATGTAGATAAGACTTACGTAGCCTATTTGTCCAAAAGCGCGCCCAACAGCGCCAGGAACTTCTCCAAGACCCTCATCATATTCAATAAATGTGGGCGTGCCGTACTGCGGTCCGAAAAATCCATACCCAACGATCGTTGCTGGTTGTTCCCAATATACTTCTCCGGTACGTAGGTCGTAGCACTGCCAAACAGGCGCTATGGTTCCATCCGGCAACATTTTTGTAATCGTATCATAGCATCTTCCAGCATAGATTATATCGGGCGTACCTGCTGCACCGCTCATTTGAAACATTGGTACGTCCTCTCCCCTCCTCGCTTCCCCTCCGACTACGCCGGATATGGCTTCCAGTCGTTTCCAGACTATGTGGGCAGTGTTCGGCGCCGTGGTATATGGAATGAAATCATATCTGTCGCTATAGTACCTGTTTGTGTCAGCCGGCCAGTCTGGGCCCACTCCCGGGCCGCGCCACGGATAGTTTCCTGCAATCGGCCACCACTCCCTATTCGAAAAGGCTATAGGTCTTGTCCAGTAGTCTGTTGGAAGCGGAGACGGAGGCCAAGAAAGCACAGGTTCCTCCTGTACCACAAGTTCCTGCTCTCCAGTGGTGGCGGGATTATAGTAGCATGATTCTTCGAATTCGATGATACGGGGCAGAAAAACAGCAATCCCTTCCGGCACAGTGTAGTTTCCTGCTGGATAATAGCTTCCAGGGAACTTAAATTCGAGCGTCCATGTGCCAACCTGGTCGACCACGTACTCAAACCATGCTGTTGAGTCTCCACGATAGGAATCCATGGGGCCAACGACGTCTTCGTTTCCATCGGGATCTGTGATTGTCACCGTGTATCCTGTATGGTAGCGACTTACATGAATTGGGGGCTCAGCCCACATGTTGACTAGGATGGTCTGGCCAACTCCCACGGGGCTAGGTCTGAAGCTAAGGAAAACGTTGGTATCAACTGTGAAATCAGGAGTAACTCCTGCTGGTAATGGTATTGAACCGCCTTCCTGCAGATTTGTTGGTTGAGCTTTAACTGGATTATACAGTGTTAGTATTACAGAGGTCATCAACAGAACTAAAGCGAATGCAACGATCTTCGATTTGTGTTTCCAGAATTTTTCCATTTCCTTTTATTCCTTCCTCATTTACTTGAGGCAGCCCTCTAATACGGTATACGTGTATAAGAAGTTTTTGTTCGTATTACGTACATACACACGCCGTCCTTCACAGTGCGCGCGCAATAATTATCCTAAAATGTATAATCATTACATTCTTTCAAGCCGTAAAGGGTTTTCTTATATGCAATCTGTATCAACAGAAGGGTTGTATAATTGTCGATTGAACATTTAATTCAAACTAGTGTTAATTTCTACGCGTAAGTAAACGAAAACGAGCGCGCGTCAAAGAATCGCAAGCTCACGGACCTAAACAACAACCTAACAACTAGTTAAATGCACGTGGACTTGGTTCTTCTTAAAAAAAGAGGGAAAGGAAGAAGATAGATGCTCACTACTTGGAGTAGGCCTCGACGAGATCCCGTGCCGTGATAATGCCCACCAGTTCACCATTCTTGGTGATTGGTAATCTCCTTATGTGTTTTGACGCCATGGTGACAGCGGTCTTGTGTATACTTATTCCTGAGGGGGCTGTAATTAGCGGCGACGAAGATGCCTTTCTTACTTCTGTCATCAACGATTCACCCTTCGCTAAGAACGTAGTGAGAAGGTCACGTTCTGTGAATATGCCCATACGTGGGTGCGCGCCTTTGCTAGTGATGATGACGCTGCCAATCCGTTTCTCACCCATGATCTTCGCTATGGTGGCTACAGGCGTCTTCTCATCAGCGGTTATGACCTGCTTGGTCATAAAGTCATCAACTTTAAGCCTGGTCTCGGGAACCTCGGGTAGACTTCGGATCAGGTCTGAGGCGGTTATGATCCCCACGAGCTTTCCACATTCAAAGACAGTGAGCCTTCCCTTCTTCTTTATCATAATCTGAGCTGCTTCTTTTATCTGGGCTGTGGGGCATATGGTGATGAGAGGGTAGGACATCACTTCCTCAACTTTAACCTCTCTCGGGTTCCTTCCGAGTGCCAAGATGTTACTCAAGAGGTCTCTCTCGGTAACTATACCGACCGGTGTACGATACTTCTCTACGATCAAGCTTCCTATGTGCTTCGCACCCATAATCTTGGCAGCCTCATCCATGGAGGTCTCGGGTGTTGTCGTAGCAACGTCCCGGCTCATTATTTCCTCTACATTTCGGTACTTCTTGTACTGCAAGTATGCGCGGTCGAGGATGCTTGGAAACTCCTTTCTCAAATCTTTAGGTTTCCCCATACAATTCCCCGTACTATTATTGGTGCAATGTTTAATTAATGCTTTAGTTACCTTTCTTTTTCCGGACCCATTAAAACATAGAAAAGCTCCTGTCAATAAAACACTGTGTTGTTTGGGTGTACCCAAAGTAGGGTACATCACATTTCCTTTAAAGTCTTGGTTTTGGTTGCGGGTGAGGGAAACAAACTAAAGGAGCGTCTGGGCATTTCTTGCAAAGCTAAAAACGTCTGTGCTTCACCTAGAAACTGAGGTACGCGCAGTCATTTTACCTTTTTTGATGTTTTCTAGGATCCTGTTTTTTATTGCGCTTTCGAAATCAATTCCTAGAGATGAACACAAAAAGCATAACATGATGAAAACATCTGCAACTTCGTTCTCTATTGCATTCAATGGGGCAACACTGAAGGGGTTTTGCGCTCGATAAATACTTACTTGACCGAGCTCTCGAACCTCTCTGTGAAGACGCGAAAACACTCCCGCTGAATTTTCTATGTCCACGTATGGAGTGAAGCCATTTACAAGTAGCATTTGAAATTGTCTAACTGTTATGTCTTCTCTAAACATCTTCAGGCACTCCCAACATTGGTTTTACACACGCTATTTTCAGAGAGGAAGTATGAAAAATCTAATAATAAATCCTTCCTGTGCGCGCGTCCTTAAGTGAAAATATTTTGCGGTGAACATACAGCCAGAAAATCCATTAATGAAACATGCAAGCATGACTAAAAAAGTAAGGGTGAATTCGCAGACTTGTAGACCCTTACATAATCACTCTTTTCTTGTGCGCCCCTACATATTTTTAATAGTACATAATTTTGCTGTTGAATAAACTGTCATTTATTCCTCTTTCTGTTGAGATGCCTTCCGAAAATAGATTACTCGTTGAAGCACAGTTAGGTTTGTGAGAATAGCCAAAATAGCGACTCCCCACCCCAACACTTCAAGCCAAGCAAAGCTGAGAAAGGTTGCTATTGTTAGTATGACTAAGCGTTCTGCTCTTTCCGCTATGCCCACTGTCTCCATCTTTACTCCAGCTGCTTCTGCCCTAGCTCTAGCGTAACTCACCAGCAACGAACCCATTAGGGCGGTGAGTCCCCAAAAAGGGTCACATAGCCCTCCTAGAATGATTCCGCAAAGGATGATGGCGTCAGCGTATCGGTCGAGGAGAGAATCGAGGAAACCTCCAAAGGTTGTAGTTTCTCCGTAGAGTCTTGCTAGAACGCCATCTAGGGCATCGCAGAAACCTGAAGCTATCAGGAGGAATGGAGCCAGTATTGGAAGGAGAGAGTGAGATTGCCATTTCCAGTATGCAAGAGCCGAAAAAACTGCGAAGGCTATTCCCATTGCGCTTACTCGGTTTGGAGTTAAGCCTATGCTGTGAGCCAGTTTCGCTTCAGCGGTCATCCAGACCTGAACTCTCTGCTTGAGTTTTGTCAGCAACTTCCATCATCTCTCTGTAACTGAACTCCTGTTTCTCTTTGAATACTCTCAATCTTACTTGGCGGTTTTGCGTTCATAATTCTATAGATTCATGATATCTTAGAGGTTTATGGTCGCAATGCTTATTTAAAAACCGCCTCTGTAAAGGTTAGGCGAGGGGATTCTTCATGATCAACGTGACTCCGTTGAAAATAGATGACAAAGTTGCTGTTGGCGTGAGGGTGGATTTGCCGGATGCTCCACCCCTTCTCTTGATAGTTGGAAGAACTGGGTTCGTTATGTGCGGATTTCTTAACATCGATGCTGCTGAAAAAGTGAACGTAACCGCAGCTATGGTGAGTGGCGTAAAAACTTTTAATGACGTCCTCGAGGCTGGGATAAAGGCAGTCACAGCCAAAGCCAAGAGGAAGGGGATAAAGGTTGGAATGAAAGGCAAAGACGCCGTTAATCTGCTTCTCTAGGTGCTCCATGCCATCGGAATCCATACCTAAAAGCAAGAAATTTCTTACGTCTATTCGGACTATCCAGCTAGGTAGGTTTAAATGGCTAGCAAGCATGAGTATTGGAAACTTCTGCAGCCTTAAGCTGTGAGCGCAAGTTTTCTTTGCGAGTTATTCAGCAAAAAGTTTTTGAATGGCTCTTTAAGTCAAAGTAGTAAAGTCAAGAAAGGGGAGGAAGCAAAGTCTGTCAATTTATATGTTTGCAACAACTAATTACATTGATCTACTAGCATTTGGTTCTCTAACTAGCAAACATTAAGGGATGGATTAAGATGTCAGATTCGGGAATTACTGTTAAAAAGTCTGAACAATTTTCAGAGTGGTATACTCAAGTTATCTTGAGGTCAGAGTTGGCTGATTATGCTCCCATCAAAGGTTGCATTGTCTTTAGGGAACATTCGTATGCTATTTGGGAAAAGATTCAGGATTTCTTCAACAAGAAGATAGAGGCAAGTGGACACAGAAATGTGTATTTTCCTCTCTTTATACCTGAGAGTTTCTTGAGGAAGGAGGCTGAACATTTCGAGGGGTTCGTCCCGGAGTGCGCATGGGTCACGGTTGGTGGAGACAGTGAACTGGAAGAAAGGCTTGCTGTAAGACCTACGTCTGAAACAATAATGTATGTGATGTATAGTAAGTGGATAAAAAGCTGGAGAGACCTCCCCCTCAAATTGAATCAGTGGTGTAACATCGTAAGATGGGAAACTAAAGCAACTAAACCGTTCTTGAGAACAAGAGAGTTTCTCTGGCAAGAAGGACACACAGCACATGCAACGAAAGAAGAAGCGGACAAAGAAGTTATGGAAATATTAGGAATATACAAAGAATTGATAGAAAAGCAACTTGCCATACCCGTCTTAGTT
>JABAOC010016580.1_pt1 | contig 15145 bp, 14 predicted proteins | sample 7062161 | NCBI WGS metagenome assembly JABAOC01 (sample SAMN14538625, study PRJNA623070) | marine sediment metagenome | biome: marine biome [ENVO:00000428]; feature: marine pelagic biome [ENVO:01000023]; material: deep marine sediment [ENVO:00002113] | place: India: Gulf of Khambhat ... | reverse complement strand
GGCCATCAGGAGTAGGTTTCCAGGTGAGTTGGGTGAAAAAAATGCTCGAGTCGCTCGAGAAAGTTATAATGAATTGACGAGGGAAGGATCATGAAACTTGTGCCTGGGGCAGTAGTCAAGGGACGAACCTCCCTTGGGTATAAGACCGGCAGTTGGAGGGACCAGAGGCCCGTGATTCATCAGGACTTGTGCAAGGCATGCGGCCAATGCGAGATGGTCTGTCCGGATAACGCCGTTTACGTGATAGATAAGGTATATATCATAGACTATGACTATTGCAAGGGCTGCGGATTGTGCGCTTACGAGTGCCCAACCGATGCCATTGAGATAGTCCCAGAGGAGAAGTGATATGAGCCATACTAAGGTCGTTGAGGGTTCAGAGGCTGTAGCCTTGGCAGTAAAGGTCTCCCGTGCTCAGGTAATCTCAGCATATCCGATCAGCCCTCAGACCCACATTGTGGAACAGCTGGCGAGGATGATAGCAGACGGTGAGCTGGAAGCTGAGTACATAAGGGTAGAGTCCGAGTTTTCGGCGGCCAGTGTTATAAGCGGTTCCTCTGCGGCTGCAAGCCGCTCTTATACGGCGTCATCGTCACAGGGCTTGCTGTTGATGACCGAGGTGTTGTACGCCAGCGTAGGCATGCGTCTTCCCTTTGTGATCACCGGCGTCAATAGGGTGCTATCGGCGCCCATCAGCATTCAGGTGGATCACCAGGACACCATCAGCCTCCGAGATTCTGGAGTCATTCAATTATATGTGGAGAGCAGCCAAGAGGCCTACGATAGCCATATCGCTGCGTTCAAGATTGCAGAGGATCAGGGTATTCTCCTTCCGGTGATGGTCTGCATGGACGGCTGGATACTGACGCATTCTTACGAACGTGTCTCCTTTATGGAACAAGAGGAGGTAGACCGTTTCCTGCCGCCCTTTCAGCCGATCAATTTCCTCGACGTGAACGATCCCAAGACCTGGGGCTCATATGCTGACGACGACGCGCTCATGGAATTCAAGTACGCTATTGAGAAGGCCATGCACTATGCAAAGGGGAGGATCAAGGAGGTATTTTCGGAACTGGCCCAGATCACTGGGCGCGACCACGGCGGGCTCATCGAGGTGTATCGTACCGATGGAGCGGAGGTGATCTTGGTGGCCATGGGGTCCATGGTGGGTACGGTCAAGGACGCGGTGGATGAGCTTCGTTCAGAGGGAAAGAAGGTTGGCCTCATCAAAATCCGGTGCTATCGACCATTTCCCCATGAGGAGATCTTGGATGCCATCAATGGTGCTAAAGTAGTTGGGGTCATGGAGGCGGATTTTTCCATGGGGAGCGAAGGCGCTGTGGGGATGGACCTGAAGGCAAAGCTCTTCGGAAAAGCGGATGCTCCCCACGTGATCGACTTTATTGCAGGCCTTGGAGGTCGAGACGTGAACAAAGGTAGAATTCGCGAGATTGTCCGAAAAGCCGAGGAGGTGCTCAACTCAGGCCTTCCTTTGAACGAACCCCAGTGGGTTGGTCTGAACCCAGCTATTGTACCCTAGGAGGAGAATTATGAGTATTCCGCAAACTGCCAGAGAGGAGGCACTATTTGTCTCGGGCCACAGGGCCTGCCATGGATGTGGCATGGCCTTGGCGGTGCGACACATCTTAAAGGCCACGGGCAAAAACGTGATCGTGGTCACGCCCACAGGCTGCCTTGAGACCTTTACATCACCTTACGGATTTTCCCCCTGGGGGGTCCCTTGGATCCACCACTTATTTGAAAATGCGCCCGCTGTTGCCTCAGGTGTCGCGGCCGCCTTACGGGCCCAGGGGCGTCACACGACACGTGTCCTGGCGATCGCCGGTGATGGATCTACCTTTGACATCGGGTTCGGGGCAATATCGGGGATGTTGGAACGCGGTGATGACGTGCTGTATATCTGCACTGACAATGGCGCATATATGAACACCGGAGGTCAGCGCAGCGGAGCCACACCCCTGTATGCAGCGACGACTACCCACCCGGCGGGCAGGAAATCCCTGGGAAAGACCGAGATGATGAAAGACCTCCCCGCCATCGTGGCTGCCCACGGTGTTCCATATGTTGCTACAGCCTCTGTGGCCTATCTCAAGGACCTTCAGAAGAAGGTGAAAAAGGCCATGGGATTCCATGGTCCCCGCTATATCCAGATCGATACCCCGTGTGCTTCAGTGTCGGGTTTTCCTCCGGACCGCACTTTGGAGGTCGGGCGCATGGGCGTCGCCTGCGGACTTGTTCCCATCTTTGAGATGGAGGATGGCAAAGTCACCGGGGTGCGCAGGATCAAGAAAAAGACCCCGGTCACTGACTATCTGAAGGCCCAGGCACGGTTCAGGCACCTGTTCGCCGGTGATCGCGGCAAGGCTGAACTAGCAGAGCTCCAGGCGCTGGCGGATCGTAATATTGAAAAGTACGGGCTCTTGGGACGGTCCAGGGGCGAGGAATGACTTATCATTACCCTTCCCATTAGCTTGGCAAGGGGATGAGGATATGACGGAAGACTATAGGATCAGGAGAGTTGGTCAATGTACCTTTGATTCCCCTCTGGATTCGGCAGTCTTTACTGATGATAGCGAAGGGGTGCTCATCGATGCAACCGTTTCAGGCTACCAGAGGGCACGGGGTGAGCCACCCTATCTTGAAAAGGCAGGCCCAAGAGAGAAGATCTTTTTCGATCCAGCCGCGAGCAGGGCTGCTCTAGTCACCTGTGGAGGACTCTGCCCCGGATTGAATGACGTCATCAGGGCCCTCGTTATGGTCTTATGGTATAGGTATGGGGTGAAGGAGATATCTGGATTGAGATATGGATTCGAGGGCCTTGTATCCTCTTACAATCATGAACCCTTAGTCCTTACACCAGAGGTGGTTGAAGAGATCCACAAGGATGGCGGTACCATCCTTGGTACCTCCAGAGGACCTCAGGATCCTTCCCTCATGGTGGATTTCCTGCAGGAGCGAAAAATAGACATGCTCTTTACCATAGGTGGTGATGGAACCCAGCAGGGCGCACTTGCGATAACCAGGGAGATGGAAAAAAGAGATCTTGCTATCTCCGTTATTGGGGCCCCCAAGACGATTGATAATGATATTCTGTTCACTGAGCGGACATTTGGCTTCGAGACCGCCGTGGCCATGAGCCAGATTCCGATAACCGGCGCGCACTTGGAAGCCAGGGGGGTAAAGAACGGGATCGGAATAGTCAAGCTTATGGGGAGGGAGTCGGGCTTCATCGCCACCTATGCCACCATTGCATCAAGCGATGTGAACCTCGTGCTCATACCGGAAGTCCCCTTTTCTCTTGAGAAGGTCTTCGCCTATCTCGAAGAACGCATTATGACAAAGAGGCATGCGGTGATCGTGGTTGCTGAGGGAGCAGGCCAAGAGCATGTACCGCCTCAAGGCACTGATGCATCCGGAAACAAAAGGCTTGGGGATATCGGGCTTTTTTTGAAGAAGGCAATAACGGAATACTTTGGGAAACGCAATCTCCCTATAACCGTAAGATACATCGACCCCTCATATACTATACGCAGCGCACCGGCAACCGCGGATGATTCCGTTCTTTGCTTCCAGCTCGGCGAGAACGCGGTACATGCCGCAATGTCAGGGAGGACCGGGATGATAGTGGGTATATGGAACGGTCACTTTGTCCATATCCCTACTCAGCTCGCTGTCAAGGACCGCAAGAAAATAGATACATCAGGCCTCCTTTGGCAGAGCGTTCTGGATAACACCGGACAGCCGAGAAACCTCACGTAAGAAGGAAACCCTGAAGTCTTGGCGGGAGTCCTATGGGAATGGGAGGAGACCAGAAAAAGGCCTTGGAGCGTATATTTAGGGCTGGGCTCAAGGCCGCTGATCCCGAAAGGGCAGTCCGAAGGCATGTGAGGTGCAAGGGAAACCAATTGTTTATCGGAGATCGCTCTTATGTGCTCGATAGTTTCAAAAGGATCTTACTCATTGGGGCGGGAAAGGGTACAGCGCCCATGGCCAAGGCCTTGGAAGATATTCTCGGAGGCCGGCTAACCAGCGGATGGGTTATAGTCAAGTATGGTCATGGAATACCATTAAAGAAGACCCACATTATGGAGGCAGGTCATCCTATTCCCGATCAAGCAGGGCTAAGGGCTACTGAAGCACTCTTAAACGAGATCCGGGAATGCGGGGAGGAAGATCTTGTCATTTGCGCTTTTTCAGGAGGCGGAAGCGCTCTTCTGCCAGCCCCTTCACCTCCCATTAATCTTAGCCAAAAACAGGAATGTACCCGTCTTCTTCTGGAATGCGGTGCTACCATCAATGAGATCAATGCAATCAGGAAGCACCTCTCGCGGAGCAAGGGCGGATGGCTCGCTAAAACCGCCTATCCGGCTACTTTAGTCACCTTGATCTTATCGGATGTTATTGGCGATAGATTGGATGTTATCGCATCAGGCCCCACCGTTCCGGATGAAAGCACCTACAGCGACTGCATGGGGATAATTGAGCGATATGATCTGGTGGACAGATTACCTGAGGTGGTGCTGAAATATTTGCATCAGGGTGCGGCTGGTATTTTACCTGAGACGCCTAAGGTGGGGGACCCTGCGTTTTTAAAGGTGCATAACCTCATCGTGGGAAATAACCGAATGTCCCTTTTGGCTGCTCGAGAGCAGGCCATCTGCCTTGGATACAATACCGTAATCCTATCATCTCAGATTGAGGGAGAGGCAAGGGAAGCTGCCCAAGTCTTCGCTGGTATCGGAAAGGAGATCTCCGAGGCAGACCTGCCAATATCGGCTCCTGCCTGTATCCTGGCCGGAGGGGAGACTACGGTAACAATAAGAGGTGGGGGCAAGGGGGGTAGGAACCAGGAATTGGCCCTGGCGTTTGCTATTGCCGTAGATGGCTGGGAAAGGATCTCTCTGCTCAGTGCTGGAACGGATGGTACAGATGGCCCCACTGATGCAGCGGGTGCGATCGTGAGCGGCCTTACGTGCGGCAGGGCGCGGCAGGCAAACCTGAATCCCAATGCCTTGCTTGCAGCGAATGATTCAAACTCCTTCTTTGAATCCTTAGGGGATTTGCTAATAACAGGCCCAACTCGTACTAATGTGATGGACATAATCTGTATGCTTGTAAATTGAGTCCATCGATCCCAGAATTTAGGTTTTTCCTGGCAGAAAATAAGTTCGAAACAACTCCCTGGATCATCAAGATGGAGAGGAGGACATAACTATCATGAGATATATAAACTGGTCGATTTGTTTGGTGTTTTTGATTGTCACGGGGTGTGCCTTCATCAGGATACCACTCTTTGCCCCGATGCAGCCTTTAGGGGAAAAGGTGCTGGAAGGGGAGGGGAAGGCAAAGATCCTTCTCGTTGATATATCAGGCATAATCGCAGAGAAAAGAAGGTCGGGGAGATTTAGACAGAGGACCTCCTTAGTGGCACGAATGAAGGAAGAACTCCAGAAGGCTGAAGGGGATAGCGCTATAGTGAGCGTGATCCTTAGGATCGATTCTCCTGGCGGAACTGTCACCGCCAGCGATACGATCTATCATGAATTGATACAATTCAAGAAGCGGACAGGTACTAGAATTACTGCGTGTGTGACCGGTTTAGCTACATCCGGGGCCTATTACATTGCCTCAGCCGCTGATGAGATTGTAGCACATCCAACCTCTGTTACAGGGGGCATTGGGGTGATTGCCGTGAAATTTAATGTCGAGGGGTTTCTCTCAAAGCTGGGGATTGAGGAGGAGACGATAAAATCAGCTGATAAGAAAGATCTCTGGTCCCCACTTAGGCCGAGTACGGCTGAAGAAAGGGCGATTATGCAGGGAATAGTGGATAAATTGCATGAGAGGTTTGTAGGGGTTGTGTTCGCTGGACGTGAGTCCTTTTTGACTAGGGAGCAGGTAGAGAAGCTCGCAGATGGCCGCATCTTTACTGCAGACCAAGCATTGGAGGCGAAGATTGTGGATAGGGTCGGCTATCTGGACGATGCAGTGGAGGAAATGAAGGGCTCTCTGAACCTCAAAGAGGCGAAGGTCATTACCTACTATCGTCCCGGTAGCTACGCTGGAACTATCTACTCGGCGTTCCCTGTACCATCCGATAAGGAGATCAACCTCATAGCCATCAACGGAGATGGCCTGTCGCTACCGTCTGGGGTGCAATTTATGTACCTGTGGAACCCGTGAGGGATATGCCTGGGCACCGCTCCATCACGGCGCGGCGTCCAATACCTCCCTGGGGACATCATTTCGAAATCGCTTAAAGTGTTCCCTAAAGTCCGCTGCCAGTCTTCTTGCCCGTTTTTCATATCGGGCCTTATCGGAGCTCGATTTCCATGGGTTGAGGATCTCTTGGGGGACCCCTTCACAGGCCTTCGGTGTCATAAGACCAAAGAACGGGTCCCTTTCAAATGCCCCCTTTTCTAAGGCGCCATTTAATACATTTCTAATAAGTGCCCGAGAATAGGCAATCTGTATCCGCTCTCCCTCTCCATATGGATTGCCTACCCAGCCGGTGTTGAGGAGCCAACATTTTACCTTCGTGGTCTGGATCTTCTTCGTAAACAATCTGGCGTAGACCGCAGGGGGCAAGGCCATAAATGGGGCCCCAAAGCACGCACTGAAGGTTGCCTGGGGTTCCCTGATCCCAAGCTCAGTTCCCGCCACCTTGGCTGTGTAGCCGCTCAAAAAATGGTAGACAGCCTGTTCTGGTGTGAGCCTTGCGACTGCTGGCATGACCCCAAAGGCATCGCAGGTGAGCATGATGACGTTTTTCGGGTGCCCACAGACACCTACACGGAGTGCACTTGGGATATGGGATATTGGGTAGGCGGCTCTGGTATTTTCGGTGAGGGACGCGTCGTCCAGATCCAGCCGCCTCGTGTCGTGGTCCAGACTGACGTTTTCCAGGATCGTACCAAACCGCCTCGCGCACTCATAGATTTCTGGCTCTGCCTCTTTAGAAAGCCCTATTACCTTTGCATAACAACCCCCCTCAAAGTTGAATATCCCCTCCTCACTCCAGCCGTGCTCGTCATCCCCGACAAGCCTTCGGTTGGGGTCAGCAGAAAGGCTTGTCTTGCCCGTACCGGAGAGCCCGAAAAATATCACGGGATCATCGTTGTCTCCCACATTGGCAGAACAGTGCATGGATAAGACGGATTCCTGAGGGTAAACGTAATTGAGCATGGTAAAGACCGATTTCTTTATCTCACCCGCATAGCTAGTCCCACCTACAAGGACGAGCTTTTTCCCCGGATGGAGCAAGATAAAGGCCTCTGAACTCGTACCATCAAGCTCTGGCACTGCATGAAACCGTGGCACGTTGATGACCGTGAATTCAGGGTGATGATCCCGCGCCTCTTCCCCGTTCTTTATCTGGATGAACATATTCCGGGCAAACAGGCTGTGCCAGCCTGTCTCGGTGATGACCCTGATAGGTATCCTGTAGGCAAGAGCTGCCCCTGCATAGCAATCCTGGATAAAGACGTCCTTGTTTTGGAAATAGGCCTGTAGTCGGTAAGAAAGCCTCATGAATTGCTCTTCTTCCATCCCCTTGTTCACACTGCCCCACCAGATCTTCTCAACGCTCGATGGTTCCCTGACTATAAACTTGTCATCAGGCGATCGACCCATATGGTGTCCGGTTCTTACCACCACGGGACCCAGGTGTGCTATGTTCCCTTCTCGCCTCCTGATAATCTCCTCGTAGAGATGGGGTGTGGAGACATTCCAGTAGATGTTTGCCACATTCCTAAACCCGAGTTGCTCAAGCTCAGGTCTTACGTCCTTTCGGTTCAACACTTCATCCTCCATCATACATAGTCTGCCTCTCGAAAATGTAGGCCCAGTAAAGCGTAATAAAAAAGCCTGTCACACGAGATGACAGACTTTGCTAAGCAATGGTGGGGACACCGCGACTTGAACCCGCGACCTCCAGCGTCACAGAGACACGCAAATAAAGCACTGTCGAGGATTTCAGATACTTTCATTGTTAAATTATGATAAATTGTGTCAGATTGCAACAGAAAAATGCACCCCATCTGCACCTTGAAAAAGGCCTTATCACCTTTGGGGCTTAATTTTCGAATACACGAGTGGCTAAGAACCGAGGATCACACCCTGGCTGTTGTGGGTCGTCATCAGGTTTCGGAAAAATGTGCATCAGGTTTCGGAAAAGGCATTGATGAGGATTCTATTGGAGAGATAATAATGCCATATATCTCAAGCCGCTCGCCCTCTTCCTCCAAAAGTATGCGCACCTGTGTCGCCTTCTCCTTAGAAGTAGGTTGATCGTGATCATCGAGATATATGACTTTTTCAAGTCTCACAATTTAAGCTTTTAGCAACCTGGCTCTGCCGTATCAAGGGAAAAATACTAATGCCCATCGAAGTATTTCTTAAGGATATAGATTACTTGTGAGTCAACAGATCGGACCTCTTCTTCCGCCAATTGTTCAAGCTCTTTTAAGATCGAGACATATCTGCCAAAATCAATTGTGAGGGCCATATTACGTCGCTGCTGAGAGTTTTCAGGGTTCCCTTTATCTTTTTTTGTTGCCTTTCCAGATTTTGAGCGTTTAGAGGCCTTCTTTCTGCTATCTCCGTCTTTCCACGCTAATTTGCCCATACAACTGGCACATAGAGCTGAGTTAGGATGAATCGTGGGCCTCTCATGACACTCACCGCAAACCTTGATATTTTTTTGAACCGTGTTCACTTATGGTTTGCCATTTAAAAAGGTACGGATTGTCGTCTAAGCTGGTACAAATGTTCAAAATCCGGGAATGAATTAATCTCCACTGTGGTCAAAAAATATACAGAAAAGAGTCTATGTAGCACGATATCTGTGTTTTTTACAGAATGCCCTGGCAGTCCGTTTCTTGGAATTAGAATCAGTTTGCAGGGCGACTGTCCAAAGGCCATAGGTTTAGCCCGAATTCACGATTCAAGCCCTGGCCTCCTCCCCTTACATTAAGTCTGTCCTCTAAGTTTTGCCCATGCCATGCCTAAATACTCATGGAAAGCCCTCTCTGACTTATGCAGGTGGCTGGCGCTTGGAAAAAACATACCCGGGCTCAATCGCTGCCTGTTCTTTACGAGATGCCCTGTAGGGGCAGGAATAGGATCCATACCAAGCTTTTTAAACAGTGCCATTGCCCGAGGCATATGGGAGGCCGAAGTCACCAAAACAAATGGGCTACCACCGACTATGGACTTTATCAGATACGCTTCATCCTTTGTGTCTTTTGATGTTGTTTCAAGAATCAACTCGTTCTCATCAATACCAATTTCCCGAGCGACATTAGCCATAACTTCTGCATTCGGAACTTGATCGAACAGAGCTCCACCAGATAAAAGGAGCGTACTGCCCGGGTGTTTTCGGTAAACTCGAATTCCCTCTATTAGACGGATCAAACAAGAGTCATCTATTTGGCTGGTTATTGGAAGCTTTGGATCTGAGGTATGACCCCCACCAAGGACTACCACAAACTGTGTCCCCTCGGTGGAGCTCTCATTCAAACTATTGATGTCATAAGGCTCGTATTTCTTTTCGAGGGAACCAAGAAACTGATCGGATATGGCATCATAGCTTAACAGGGTCAGGGTCAGCAAGCCAATTGATACCATCGCTTTTCCGGCCTTTTGCCTTGCGGTAAACCATAGTAGAAGGAGGCCCAAAAAGGAAATCTCAAGACTCAAAGGTAGGGGATAGAGAAACTGGGAAACTATTTTCTTAAGAATAAACATATACTTTGCTCCTTTCCATAATCATTACTCAAGTGATGCCATGGCCCTCACTCTCTATGTTGTTATCGTATCACCATCACAGACCATAGATCTCTTATGACTTGAACTTGGAGGAATAAACCCGTCCCCCTTTTCTCCATCTCAGAGAGGTGTTCAAATTCACGATTCTACAGGCTGTTGCCCAAATAAGCCTTGAAAACACAATATATTCAATATATAAGGATGGCAAACACAATATCTATGGAGTTTGCCATGATGGGTTATCAACCTCCTTTTCAACCGAAGCTGTTTTATTACCATGTGAATCTGGAGCAAAGAGTCCCGCAGAATCATATCCTCCGCAAGATAAAGGACACAATCGACTTTGACTTCATCTATAAGGAGGTAAGGGATACCTATGGAGACAATGGCAATGTCTCAGTGCCTCCCCCTGTAATCCTCAAGATGATGCTCCTCTTGGTGCTCTACAATGTGCGATCCGAACGAGAGCTAATGGACACCATCCCGCTCCGGATAGACTGGTTATGGTTCTTAGGCTACCATCTCGACAGTGAAGTGCCTGATCATAGTGTCCTGAGCAAGGCGAGGGCCCGATGGGGAGTGGCTGCCTTTAAGAGATTCTTTGAACGCATCGTCTGGCAGTGTGTGGAAGCCGGCCTCATTGATGGCAGAAAGCTCTTTGTGGATGCCAGTCTCATTGATGCGAACGCCTCCAATAACTCCGTAGTAGACACGCGCAGTCTCACACGGTATCTCAATAAGGGCTACCGGCGTCTTGAAGAACGGTTAGATGAACTCGAAGAGCACAAGGCAACACCAGCCAATAGCACACATATCTCTCCCACTGATCCCGATGCCTCGGTAACCAGACATGGCTCTGGCAGATCAAAGCTCCGCTACAAGACCCATCGAGCCGTAGACCCGAAAGCCGAGGTCATCACCGCAACTACAGTTACTCCCGGCTCTGTGGATGAAGGAGCTCCTCAAAGAGATGATTGATACCCATCAGGACAACACCCAAAAGCATGTGGACACAGTAGTAACTGACAGCAGGTACGGGAAGAGAGAGAACTTCCTCCTCTGCCATGATAGGAGAATAAAGGCCCACATCCCCTCATTAGGGGAGACACACAGGGGCTCAGGGCGCCAAAGAGGAATCTTCCCCAAAGAGACCTTTACCTATCAGCCAGAGAATGACACCTTTACCTGCCCAGCTGGCCACAGCTTGAAAAAACGGCACTACCACAAAAAGAGAAACCACTATGAGTATAAGGCCCCTTCTGGAATCTGTGCTCACTGTGAGCTCAGAGAGCAATGTACCCGATCTAAGGATGGCCGCACTTTGAAACGGCATGCACGGCAAGATGAGCTGGACAGTATCCTCGCCCATGCCACAAGCCAAGAAGCCAGAAGGGATAGAAAGACTCGTCAGCACCTCTCTGAACGCTCCTTTGCCCGATCCACAAGGTACGGGTATAAGAGGGCACGGTGGCGGAGACTATGGAGGGTGGAGATACAAGACTTCCTCATTGCTGCCGCTCAAAACATCATGGTCCTCATACAAGAGTCAAAAGACAGAATATCAAAGAGCAATGCCCAAGTAGGACAAATAATAGGGGTTCAAAGAGCTATAGGTGAAGGCTTTGCCTTTGTATCATGGCCTATCCGCATTTTTCGTCGATTCACTCTGGCTTTTAGCTGGTATAGAGGATCTCTGAGTGCTCAGATGGACTTGCATTGCGTTGTTACCTATTGGTGAAAATCCCGTCGTAAGGGGACTTTGAGCAACAGGCTGTCAAGGGCTGACCCCGATCACTCAATATTTCCATCGCAAATCAGCAGAGGTGGGACCGTGAGGATCTGAGCACCTCGGTTAGGAATCGGGAGAATCAGAAGAGTCTTTGACAAACCTCCGGGATCGGACCTCCTAAGTCCCAGCCACGATAATGAGTATGTATCATGCAAGCTTGTATTCACAATCCTCTTACAATGTTTGCTCGTCATCCCATTATCTGTGGGATACCCGCCACAAAGGCCATCTCTTTATAGTGATAGGTCATCCAGGCCCGGCCCAAGCCTAGAGTAGCGAAGGGGCTCTCGGCTGGAACTTCCAACCGACCACGGGCCACGCTCAATCGCGCATTTATTGCCCCTTTGGAAAAGAGCAGGTCAGACCCGCGGATGCTGAAGCTAGGCATCATTAACCGCTGTCGCCAGAGCGCGCGTTCATGACCGTATCTGAGCAAGCATAGTAGCCGATCTTCGTGGCGGACAAGCGCCTGCCCTTGTTCGCCCAGCTCCCAAATAAACTGCGCAAGATCTTTGGGGAGACCCCAGATCTCTCGGCCACCGGCTACAGAATCGACGTCATCCACGTATATGTGGGAAATCCAGAAACCCGATCTACCTGCATTTCGGGTTAGGGCGGCGGCAACAATCAGCTCGTTATACTCTAGTACTGAGCCTGGCCCATAGGAGGCTAGGAATACGCCGCCGAGCGTCTTACCGGGTAGCACAGAAACGATTTTGAGTTCGGAAGGGACGAAGGGTCGGGCTCGCTTGGTGTCCACAAGCTGTAAGGTCTGTAAGGCATGCCCCATGAGGGTCCAAGGCGCAGGCGGATACGCCATATTGAGCTACCCCTACTCCACTTAAGGATAAAGAATCAGCATAAGTCAATAAAGGCGAAGTTTCCTCTTTCGATTTGAAGATACATTCTTGTTTTTGGAAGATAGTAAAACTTGTTTAATCGCGATGGAACTCAACAAGTATTTTCCCTGAAGAATATCCATCCAGCGAATTGCCTCTGAATCACTCACGTTACCCAAAGAAACCCGAGTCGTCTTTAGATTTTGATGGCGAAGCAATACCTTGGAGATGGTCCGAAGGGGTAACGGGATTCTATGTCCCTAGGTCGTTCCTGCAATGTGGAGATTTGGGTTCGCCCAGCCAATGATCAGGCCTTTATTGGTAGATGCCAGCGCTGGTTTACCGGTATTCAAGGGCCAGTCTGGAAAAAGGCTCACTTTGACTTTCTCCCAATGAGTTCCGCTCCTGCTGCGCATCAATTTTATTGCGCCATCACGACCTCTTTCCTTCCAGGCCAAATAGAGATGCCCCCCATAGCCACCCAGCGCAGGCCTGGCATCAGTTCTCTCCTCTAACGTCACGTGATTTTCGAAAGCAACCCCATCCTGGCTACTCCTCACATTGAGCCTACAGTCATCTTTGCCATTCCATGCAATGAAAAGCAGGGGGCCCAAAGTTGCCAGCGCAGGGCCTGATTCTGCTCTTCCGAGGACCCTGGTTTCATTTTCCCACCTTATCCCGTCGCCGCTTAACATGATCTTCAGGTATGAGCCTTCTCTTGGTTTCCCTCTCCACGCGAGGTAAATACGGTTTTTGAAGGCTGCCAATGCTGGCCCGGACGGGGATGAAGCATCCAGCGTAACCCTGTTTGACCATGTGTCTCCCCCGTCAGAGGATTGTATCACATTTATTCTATGCTCCGGGTCCTTTCCTGTCCATGCCAGAAAAAACCTGTTATTGAAGAAAGCCAATGCGGGTCCTCGATGTGACACCTCACCATCGACTGCCTTTGTGGTAAATTGAGGGAGCATGGTATGGAAGGCAGAGGAATAGTGTCGTAGCTGTTCGTACCTCAGCCTCAATCCGGAAGACCCAGTCACGGGATCCGCTGCTTCAGTCCAACACATGATGAGTGGCCTTTTTGTCTCTCCACCGCGGTCATCAATATAGCTTCCATAAGCAAGCGCAGGCCCAAACGGGCTCATCGGGATGGTCCTGGCTTGAACATCAAATCCAAGTATCTCTCCGAACACCTTTGCCGTGGAATTTGCTATGGAAAACGAGCCTACATACAGAACGCACACTAAAGTCTTAGTGAGTTTCCAGGAAACGCACACCTTATGAGCAAACCATTGGTAAGCCTTACCGAACCACTTGGCAATCCACACAAGGGCATGCCAAAAGAATTTAGCGGGCTGCCAGCGACATTTATAGGACCAGTCATCTGCCCATTCGTCACACCTCCAATACCCATTATCCCGCCTTTCCGCACATTTACCAATTTCGGCCCCTGCATAGTTCTTGCACGGTAGCATTAGCATAGCCTACCTCCATTTTATGAAAAACTGGTTCCGGGCTCTGCCTTGGGGAAAGTCAACCCCACGATTGTGGGGGCCTTCCTCAAGGCACCGCATAAGGTGGGCAATATGGTGCTCGAGTTGTCATCGAGCGCTAGAAATGATATTCGAGTGTCCCGAAAATGCCTGTCTGGCCGCCTACTTGGCCCTCAACATTTACCAAAAGGCTAGGGGATAAATTAATGTCAATGCCGCCAAAACCGCCAAAACTGTCCTCCTCCAGCTCATCCTGTAGTACCCATGAGATAAAAGGTGCGGGAATGTTCTCCAGGAGATGGCGCTCCGTATCTTCTTCATAACGAAAATAGACTCCCCCTATATAGGTGGAAACCCGAGAGCGCGCCACCCCCAGCTCTCCCGTGGCAACAAGTTCTCGCCACTCGGTTTCTTTTCTCCACTGGCTAGCTCCGGATGAATTGTACTCGTACTCAACGGCTCCGCTCGAGTATTCTCCCTGGAGAGCACCATAAAATCCCCGAAACCAACCTCGTTTCACCTCAAAAAGATTGAGCCGTAGCCCCCCGCCGTAGACGAAACCGAGGTCTGAGAATTCCCGATAAGCAACGCCAGCCTCGGCAAAAACCTCAACATAATCGGTCAGACCGAATCTGATGCGAAGGGAATCCATATGCACTTCGGTGGGGAAATCGTCCTTTTCCACGCCTGCAACGGGGATCTCCGTAACAGTGGTTGTGGTACCATCAGAGGTGATGAGTTTGCGTTCGGTGAGCTCGGGTTCGACCTCCCGATAGGTATGCTGGAGGCCAAGGGAGAAGTCACCCCGGCCCATGTTTCTACCGTTTCCCTTCGGCGCGTACTCCACCGTTTTTGGGGGAGGTTCTGCCTTGATTTCCCTCGGTGGTGGCGGGGGCGGTGGCCGCTTTATCTCCTCACGCTTCTCTACAGATGGAGTCGGAGCTGGAACCTCCCTGATTTCTGGAGGTTTTTCAGGAGCTGGTGGAACTTTGACTGGTCTTTCCGGGACGACGGGTGCCGCCTCTGGGGGTGGGCGGACTTCTGGAGGGATTACTTCCACTTCTATAGGCGCCTTCTTTTCCTCTAAGTCGTCCGTGATCAAGGACTCTTTCTCGTGGATAGCTGCATATTCAACAACCTTCTGTCTTCTCAGTTCCTCCCTCTTCAACTTGGCTTCCTGTAACAAGGAGAAGGGGCCGATGTAGACACGGTACCAATATCCCTTATTGGGGATT
>JABAOC010007167.1_pt1 | contig 15147 bp, 7 predicted proteins | sample 7062161 | NCBI WGS metagenome assembly JABAOC01 (sample SAMN14538625, study PRJNA623070) | marine sediment metagenome | biome: marine biome [ENVO:00000428]; feature: marine pelagic biome [ENVO:01000023]; material: deep marine sediment [ENVO:00002113] | place: India: Gulf of Khambhat ... | reverse complement strand
TCTACTGCCTAATTTCGTCGTAGTTCTTAACACCTTTATTGGTCTAAGAGACGAGAGCAGTATTGCCGGATAACTGCCGGCAACAATTCCCGCTATAAAGATGATTGCAAAGGAGCCCAGGACAATAGGATACTCAAGGTAATTGAATGACAAATGCTTCCCGGAGAAGTCATTAAATATGGGTAGTAAAAACTCTACTAAAAATATAGCGATAATATAGGCAAAAAAGGCTAACAGGATTGATTCACCAAGGAATTGCTTTGCTACCTGTAGTCTTGCCGACCCAACGACTTTTCTAATTCCAATTTCTTTGGCTCGATTGACGGAACGAGCTGTGGAAAGGTTCATGAAATTGATGCAGGCAATTAGTAAAATAAATATCGCAATAATTGTAAAGATATACACATATTGAATATCACTATTTCCTTTAATATCAAACTTGAAGTTAGAGTAAAGGTAAATTTGACTTAAAGGCTGGAGTGTGTATTTCGCGATTTTTTTTGCCGGTGATTTATGTTTTTTAAAACAATCATTTATCTTTTGATTCACCGCAGGGATCGAGCTGTTTTTTTGAAGTAGAACATAGGTGTAATAAGACCAATCATTCCAATTGTGAGACCACTCCCCCTCCACAAATGGACGTAAAAAATCGAATTGTAAATGAGAGTTATGTGGGATATTCTCAATAACACCAGTTACTTTGCAATCAATTTGATTATCAACTTGAATAATTTCCCCGATTGGGTCTTTATTATCAAAAAGCTTTTTTGAAAGATTCTCTGAAAGGACTATCGCGGTTGGATCATTTAGAGCAGTATCGGGATTACCTTTGACAAAAGGAAACGAAAATATCTTAAAAAAATCAGGATCAACCAGCTTCCCATTTTGCTCAAATCGTTTGTCCTGGTATTTTAAAATATCCCGATCCGTACCAATACTAACTCGTGTGGCATTTGCTATTTCAGAATAGTGTTCTTTTAAGGTATGACCAATCGGTGCATGAGATATAGCATATTGTATTCCACTTTCCTGGGAAATGAGCCGATAAATTTCCTTCGTGTTCTTATGAAATCTATCATAACTGAGTTCATCCTTAATCCATAACAGTATAAGGATAGTGCAGCACATCCCAATGGCAAGACCAAAGATGTTGATCAAAGAATATCCTTTGTGTCGCCTGATGTTTCGCAGATATATTTTCAAGTAGTTTTTAAACATGATCTTCTCCTTTTCTGGCAAAGCGCAGAGAGCGTGGCGCAAAGCGCTAATTTACGTTATGCGCTTTGCTCCATGCTCTATGCGTTATACGCTCACTCGTACCTCAACGCTTCCACAGGGTTCGTCCGTGCGGCACGTATCGCTTGATAACTTACCGTACCAAATGCAATTAATACTGTAAATAAACACATTACAATAAATATCCAAGCATCAATAGTCACCCGATAGGCGAAAATTTGTAAAAACGCTCTCACGATAAAGTAAGCCAGGGGCAAAGCGACAATATTAGCAATAAATACACATTTCGTGAAATCACGGGACAGTGAATAGACGATTTTTGAAACCGATGCGCCAAACACTTTTCGAATGCAGACTTCCCTGGTTCGATTTTGTGCCATGAATGAAACCAATCCAAACAATCCCAGGCAGGAAACGAAAACTGCCAGCAGGGTGAACAGGAAAATTATCTTCCCCAGCGGCAACATATATTTTGCCAGAATGTCAATTTCTTCATCCCAAAAGGAATATTCAAAAGGATAATGAGGATTGTATCTGGCGAATACATCTTTAATGAATCCAATTGTTTTGGAAATATTATTCGGACGAATTTTTACAAACATGTGTCGGTTTTCATAACAGCGGAGTCGCAATGTCAATGGGCCTATTTCCTCAATAATGGGCAAGAAATTGAAATCTTTGATCACCCCAATGACCGTGTATTCCTTAGAAAATCGCTTTATTTTCCCCCCAATTGGTGAATCAAAGCCCATAATTTTCACAGCCGTTTCATTGATGATTACAGCATTTTTTAAATCGGATGGAAATTGCCTGGCAAAGAAACGTCCTTCCGTCATAACCAGATCCAGCGTTTCAATGAAATCATAATCCACCGAAGTCTCGAACACATTGACGGAATGGTCGGGATCTTTGCCCTGCCAGCTCCAATACCAGCCTGATCCGCCGATCAAATCGGGCTTATTGTGAGCCATTGTTACATTGACAATTTCAGGATGCGCCAATAATTCCTGTTTCGCATACTCATCTTTCTCCTGAATATCACCCTTCATCGGAATATAAATCACATTTTCTTTGTCAAATCCCATATCTTTGGTCCGAACCAGATCAAGCTGTTTAAAAACAAAGGCAGTGGCGATCATCAAAATAATGGCAACTGCGAATTGAGCGACAACCAATGTTTTTTGGAATTTGGCTTTTTTTGGTCCTGTGCTTAACGATTCCTTTAATACTTTAATCGGATGAAAAGAAGATAAGTACAGCGCTGGATAAATACCCGATACGATCCCAGTCGCCATTGTAATCAGTAATAATCCCAACAAAAGCGGATGATCTGTAAAGCTCAATTGGATATCAACCTGGGCAAGGCTACTGAAACCTGGCAATGCAAGCTCAACCAGCAGCAGTGCCAGGATAAAAGCAATAAGGGAGAGGAGAATCGATTCACCCAGAAATTGCCCGATTAGCTGAATTCGGTTTGCCCCAACTACTTTTCTCGTCCCCACTTCTTTGGTTCGATTCATCGCTCGGGCAGTGGAGAGATTGATAAAATTAATGCAGGCAATCGTCCAGATGAGTAAGGCGATAAACGAAAACAGAATCACCAGCTTGAACAGCACTCCGCCATTTTCTTCAAAAACAAAATATTTTGATAATGGTGTCAATGAAAGTTCTGGTCTGCTTTCAATCTGAATTCGATCGTTTAAAAAGGTTTTTATTTTTCCACTTAATTCTTGATAGGAACTTGTTTTTTCAAGCTGGAGATAGGTATAACACCTGAAAAAACTCCAGCCCTCGACAACATCTTCGTGAATATTTTTGATAAATTCAAACGGAACGAGGAAATCAAATTTAATATGGGAATTGGAAGGAACATTTTTTACAATGCCTGTGACCAAAAAGTCGTATTGATTGTTAATTGTAATTGTTTTCCCGAGCGGAATTTCGTCGCCAAAATATTTTTGAGCCATCTTTTCGGTTAAGACGATTGAAGATATTTTATCCAATGCTACCCTGGAATTGCCATTCACGAATGGAAAGGTAAATATTTCAAAAAAAGAAGGATCAGCACCAGCGACACCCGATTCAAAGAATTTTTTCTCACCCGCATTCAACAACAATTCACCTGGATTAAAAAAACGTGCTGAATTGATGATCTCAGGAAAATTGCTTTCCAAGGCGGGAGCGAGAGCCCCTGGCAGGTTGGGGGATGTTCGCTGCGCCCCATTAGCATGATATTGGGTTTGTCTGAGCACATAAATATCATCTACTTTATGATGAAATTTATCAAAGCTCAATGTTTCCAGGACCCACAACAAAATTAGAATACTGCACGCCATTCCTACTGCCAATCCGATGATGTTGATCAGTGAATAGCCTTTGTGTTTTTTGATGTTTCTTAATGCGATTGTCAGGTAGTTTTTGAACATGATTTTCTCCTTTTCTTGCATGACGCAAAGGGCATGCTGCATAGCGTTTTATGTTTTATGCTATGCCCTATGCGCCATGCGCTATGCCAAATTATTAACTCTCTATCCCTTATACTATTCGTATCTCAAGGATTCAACTGGATTCGCCAGCGCCGCTTTCACAGTTTGTGAGCCGACTGCAACCAACGCAGTAAAAAATGAAATGAAGATCACAAAAATATAAGTTCCCGTACTAATATCTGTCATGTACAGTATTCCTGTTTGCAGCACTTTTTTCCATCCAAAGGAAAGTAATGTCAAACCAACAATATTTGCAATTAGCACCAGAAAAATAAATTCTCTCATATAAGTCCAGGTAATACGCATCCACGAGGCACCGAGCACCTTGCGAATACCGATTTCTTTTGTCCTGTGTTCAACCATATAAGTCACCAATCCAAGCAAACCAAGGCAGGAGAATAAAACTGCCAATAAACCAATGATGTTGAAAAAACTTGAAATTCTGTCAAAGAATCCCAAGACATCCTGGATATAATAATCCAGAGATGTAAATTCGTAGGGAAGATTTGGGAAAAACGCCTGCCATTTTTCTTTTAAGAATTGTTCAATTTGTTTCATATTATTTGGAGAAGCATATTTAACGACAAGATAATTGAAATTTTCAGGCTCGATATACAAAACGGCAGGGGGCATTTCAAAGCCAATATCGGCAAACAGAAAATCCTTCACAATGCCAATTACCGTTCCAGTTCTGTCGCCAAAATTTAACTGTTTTCCGATTGGATTTTCTAAATTTAGCCTTTTGACAGCGCTCTCATTTAAAATGAAATTGTTATCATCTCCGAGTTGTTTTGTAAAACTTCTTCCGCTTATCATTTTCATACCAAACGCTTCAGTAAAATTGTAATCCACACAGTAGGTTTGGAGTTTTTTGGCATCCTCTTCAGTTTGTCCCTGAAGCCAAACATTCTGTCTTGACGACCATATCAATGGGATACCTGCCGAAGCAGATGTGGTAATGATATCTGGATGATGGGAAATTTCTGTCTTGATGGACTCGTATTTTGAGCGGGATTCATCAGAAAGCTTGATAAACGCAACTCCCTCTCGATTGTATCCAAAGTCAGCTTTTAATAACGTGTCAAATTGATCCTTTACCAGGCTCGCTGCTGCAATCAGAATGATGGATAAGGTAAACTGAACCACGATTAGTACTTTGCTGCCTCGTCTCTTTTTGACACCGGTTTGAAGACTCCCTTTTAATACCGTTGTCGGCTGAAACGCAGAAAGATAGAAGGCTGGATAAATTCCAGAAAATAATCCCACAAAAAGTGCTGTACCAAAAAGATATTTTAACAAGAAAGGATAATTCCAGATCGAATTTGCCACATCCGAAACGTGAACTGCGCCAGAAAATTTTCCAACATAAGCGGTAAAAATCGGCTCACATAATTCATAAAGAATGATGGCAACCGGTAGAGCGATAAAAGATAAAATAACGGACTCGCTGATAAATTGAATGATTAATTGATATTTTCGGGCGCCGATTACTTTTCGCACGCCGATCTCCCTGATCCGCTGCATATAACGGGCAATTGAGAGATTGATAAAATTGATACTGACAACCAGAAGAAGAATGATACCTATCGCAAGAACAATAACGATACTTATCCGATTGCTGCTAGCGATGAAAGAGGTAATATGTTCTGAATCAAGCCGAAAATCTAATAAGGAGAACAGGTACATTTGTTTCGGAGCTTTAGGTGTGTCAGCAATATACTTTTGAATAAAGGCTTCAAATTTTTCATCAACCTGTCCTTTTTGAACGCCATCACGAAGTGCCACGAAAGTTGCTAATTTATTTTGATTCCAATCATCTTCCAGTTTGAATAATGAACGTGCAGTTTCCATTGAAACAAGGAATTCAAAGCGAATAGATGATGTTCTCGGAACATTTTGCACAACTCCAGTCACTGTAACCTCTACATCTTTTTCAAGTGTCAGCACCTTGCCAATAGGATCATCGTCTCCGAAATATTTTGACGCAGCGGATTTTGTCAAAACAATAGAATAGGGTTTTGCCAGCGCTGTCTCTGGATTGCCCGCAATCATTTCAAAAGTAAAAAAAGTTAGAAAATTCGGGTCGACAAACAGGATATTGCTTTCATAAAAAGCGTCTATTTGCCGCTTAATAATCATTTTATTGACGGGATAAATTCGTAATCCATCCTCGATCTCAGGAAATTCATTTTGCATCGCATGAAGCAGCGGCACAGGCGTAAATGCAGTATGTTCCTTAACTTTATTTTCTGCCTGCAAAACCTGGATCACGCTGTAGATTCTTTTTCCATTTTTATGGAATTTATCCGCATTCAACTTCACACCTGCAGTCAATGCAAATATGGCAAAAGCAGTCATGCCTATCGCCAATCCGATGATATTGATTAGCGAATAGGCTTTCTGTTTTTTTAGATTTCTTAATGCAACGAGTATGTAGTTTTTGAACATGATTTTCTCCTTTTCTTGCATGGAGCAGAGAGCTTAGCGCATAGCGTCGTTTTCGCTATGCCCTATGCGCCAGGCTCCAAGCGTTTCTACTCATACCGTAGGGATTCAACTGGATTCGTAAAAGCAACCTTCAAAGATTGAAAGCTAACTACCATAATTGCAATCAACAAAGTTAATAATCCTGAAATGGCAAAGAATGGCCAGCTCAAATCGATATGATAGGCAAAATTTTGTAGCCATTGTTTTGATCCATAATATGCCAGGGGCCAGGCAATTAAGTTCGAAATTGCCACCAAAATAATAAATTCTTTTGAAAGAAGTCTAACAATACCAAACACTGAAGCGCCCAACACGTTCCTGATACCAATTTCCTTTGTGCGTCGCTCGATTGTAAAAGATGCCAATCCGAACAAACCCAGGCAGGAGATAAAAATAGCCAGGAAAGTAAAATTGCTGAAAATTTTTCTTGTCTGCTGTTCACTTCGATACATTCCTTCGAATTCTTCATCGAGGAATGTGTACTCAAATGGATAGCCTGGTGCGAACTTTTTCCAGGTAGTTTCGAGAAAGTCCAATGTTTCGGATAAATCCGCATAATCAGCCTTGATTCTGAGGCAGAGATAATTAAATCGATCAGGCGCGATAATCATGACGAATGGCTCGATTAGGCTGTGCAGCGATTGGAAATGAAAATCTTTTACAACGCCGATAATTGTACCTTCACGCCAGGCCTCACGTTCTTCAAAAGTGAATTGTTTGCTAATCGGTGATTTTATTCCCATCGCTTTTACGGCTGATTCGTTTACGATAAAACCACTGGTCACATCGGAAGGGTACTCCCTTGAAAAACTTCGTCCCTCAGCCATCTCCATTTTCAAAGTTTGAATATAGTCATGATCAACAGATCCAAGCACCATGGACAGTCGCTTATCCGGCGTTTTGCCTTCCCAATCGAAGCCATCATAACTGGATAACATGTCGACTAACATTCCTGATGTCGCAGCGACATTCAAAATATTTTTGTCTCGCAGAATCTCATTTTTGATTGCCTCATAATTTTGACTCATATTTCCTTTCATCGGCAAATAGAGGACTTGCTCACTTTCAAATCCGAGATTCTTGTTTTGTACGAAATGAAGCTGTCGAGAAATGACAAAGGTTACGATCATCAAAAATATCGAAATTGAAAATTGAAGAACAACTAAGCTCTTTCTTAATGAAGCGCTGCTATCTTTTTTGATAACAGGGAGGTTAGAACCTTTTAAAATTGCTATCGGTTTAAATGCTGCAAGGTAAAAAGCTGGATAGCTGCCAGCTATAATGCTGGTGAAAAGAAGTATGCCCAGCAAGCCTATATTGAGACTGATATTTTGGATTAAACTAAGACTCAACATTTTTCCAGAAATATGATTAAAAGTTGGGAGTATGAGATAAACGATGTTGATAGCAATTATAAATGCAATTATAGAAAGCAAAATCGATTCACCCATAAACTGCCTGACAAAATCCCCTTTTACGGCGCCAGTCACCTTTCTCACACCAATTTCTTTGATTCGAGTCGAAGACCTGGCAGTGGTTAAATTCATAAAATTGATGCAGGCAATGAGCAAAATAAAAATAGCAACCGCCGAAAAAATATATACATATTCGATTTTGCCACCGCCGTTCAGGTTATGCAGGTGAATTCGAGTCAGTGGCTGGAGATGTAAGTTTATGTCATTTTCAGGATTATGCTCATTCATTAAACCTGTTATTTTTGCTTCGGCTTCATTGATATGGACATTTTCATGAAGCAGAATGTATGTCGCAAGGTGGAAACGCTCCCAGTTGTCAGGATCTCGATCTTTTTTTAGAAAAATATCAAATGGCAGTAGAAAATCAAATCGAATATGTGAGTTCCTTGGAATATTTTCAAGGACGCCAGAGATTTTGCACTCAAACTCTTTGTTTATTTTAAGTGTTTTACCAATTGGATTTTCTTCTCCAAAATATTTTTCAGCCATTGCTTCCGTAATGACAATAGAAAATGGATCGGTAAAAGTGGAGTTCGCATTTCCATCCCTGAGAGGAAAATCGAAAGTTGTCAAGAAAGATGGATCAACATAAGCTCCCTTTTCATTGAATTTCCTTTCATCTTTTTCAATTGACGTACTGTATGGTCGATATCTAACTGCATCAACTATTTCAGGGAAATCCTCTTTCAATACAGGTGCCAGGGGGATTGGTGTTACCGCCCAATTTTCATTCGCGTAAGTGAACTCAGTAAAAATCCGATATAGATGAACCGAATTTTTATGAAACCGATCATAGCTCAATTCATCCTGAACCCATAATAAAATAGCTATACAGGCTGCCATTCCGATAGCCAGACCTGCAATGTTGATGAAAGAGTAACCCTTATGTCTTCTGATATTACGTAAAGCGATTTTTAGGTAGTTTTTGAACATGACCTTCTCCTATTGGTGAAACGTTAAACGTAAGATGTGAGACATGAAACTGATTTTAGACTATAAAGACGTCTACCGTTTCACGTTTACCGTCTCACGTTTTTATTCGTATCTCAAACTCTCCACTGGATTCGCCACCGCCGCTTTTATCGACTGATAGCTCACCGTAATCAAAGCAATAACTAATGCCAGAATTGCAGACATTACAAAAATATGCCATCCTAAATTAATTCTATAGGCGAAATCTTGTAGCCAATTTTTCATAAAAACATAAGCTGCAGGCCAGGCAAAGATATTGGCGATTAACACCCATTTCGTGAATTGTTTTGAAAGTAATATCGCAATCCCTGGGACAGATGCGCCAACCACTTTTCTAATTCCGATTTCCTTTGTTCGCTGTTCCACGGCATAGGTGGAAAGTCCAAACAATCCCAGGCAGGCAATGATGATTGCCAGAAATGCAAATGAACTAAAAATATTCACCATCCTTTGTTCTGTATGATAAGCTCTATCAAACACCTCATCAAAAAAAGAATACTCAAAAGGATAATTGGGTGAGAATTTTTTCATAACACTTTTCACATAATCGATTGTTGTTGGAATATTAGAAGGATTTATTTTAATGGATATTTTAGAGACTGCCCTTGGATTTAAATAGATATAAAGTGGATCAATTGGGCTATGCAAAGAATGTAAATGAAAATCTTTCATAACTCCTACAATTTCCCCGGTCTTTCCACTCCAATGGGTGAATTTTCGACCAACGGGCGACTCCCATTCAGCAGCTTTAACGGCAGCCTCATTAACTAAAAACACACCGTTTGCATCAGAAGTGAATTCTCTTGAAAAATTTCTCCCCTCAACAATTTCAATGTCGTAAAGATCGATAAAATCATAGTCCACAGAGTTATAGAAAATAGTGATCAGCTCGTCTGGTTTATTTGTGTTTAAATATCTCGACATGAATGTATCAATATCATTAGGTAACCCTGCTGACGTTGAAACTGCCGTAACATCAGGATATTGTAAAAGTTCTGTTTTTATCGCTTCTATATTTTGACGGACGGCTCTATCACGGGTACTTAAGGTGATAATTTGCTCCTTGTTATAACCGACATCCACATTCTTCATAAAATTTAGTTGCTCTTTGATTGTTAACGTGCTGATGAAAAGAATTATAGTGATCGAAAACTGGAATAAAACTAAACCGTTTCTTAATTTTTTGCCTTTTGAGCTTCTTGTAAAAACGCCGCTCAAAACAGTGATCGGTTTGAAACCTGAAACACTCATTGCTGGATAACTTCCTGCAAATAATCCAACAAAGACAACGATAAAGATGAGACCAATAAAGAGTTGTGGATTGGACAATGGATCAAAACTAAGAGGTCTTTCCACCAGGTTATTAAAAGCTGGTAAGATCAAAAGAATAATAAGAATTGAAAGGACCAACGCCAAAACTGTCATGGTTACAGATTCTCCTAAAAATTGCAGAATCAATTGTTTCCTTTGGGCACCGACTACTTTCCTCATGCCAACTTCTTTGCTTCGCCGGACGGAGCGTGCGGTTGCCAAATTCATATAGTTAATGCAGGCAATAGATAGAATGAGAAAAGCAATTGATGAAAAAAGGTAAATGTATTTAATGTCATTATTTATAGATACTTCCTGTAACCGATGAGAGTGTAAATGAATTTCCGTAATCGGTTGGATGAAATACATTTTTGGATAAGGCTTTTTGAAACCTGCTAGCTCAAATAATGGTTTTTCAATGACTGAATGAATTTTACTTTCCAATAATGCCGGATTAGCGCCTTCCTTTAATAAAAAGTAGGTATAAGAAAAATTAGCACGCCAATGGGTAATATCTCCGCCATTAATTTGCCAGTAATCTTTATATGGGACAATGAAATCCATCACAAAATGAGAATTTGAAGGCATATCAAAAAAAATACCTGCCACTGTAAAATCAGTCTGGTTATTTACATTCAAAACTTTGCCAATCGGATCTTCATCACCAAAATATTTTTTTGCCATTTTTTGGGAAATAACAATTGAGAAAGGATTTTTTAAAACGGTTTCAGGATCGCCCATTAAAAATGGAATAGTAAAGATTTTAAATGTTTCAGGTCCTGCCCAATAGAATTCATCTTCCAGAAAACTGTTTTGCTCGTGAGAAATTACCATATTTTTGTTTTGGATAATTCGGGTAACCGCTTCAACTTCAGGGAAATTTTCTTTCAGCGCTGGTCCCAAAGGTGCCGGAGTGAATGTGCGACCTTCCCTGACTACCCTGTAAATTCGATATGCATTTTCATGATATTTATCAAAACAGAGTTCAAATTGGACATACAATGCAATCAAAATAAATGAAGCTAAACCGACTGCAAGCCCAATAATATTAAGTGCAGAATAAAGTTTAGAACTTTTAATATTCCGAAGTGTGATTTTGAAATAATTTTTAAACATGATTTTCTCCTTCCCGTGAAACGTCAAACCTGAGACGTGAAACGGATCACGGGCAATTAGTACAACTGCCGTTTCAAGTTTGACGTCTCACATTTTTATTCATATCTCAAACTCTCAACTGGATTCGCCAATGCCGCTTTTATCGATTGATAACTCACTGTCACCAATGCAATTAATAAAACCAGAGTTGCTGAAAAAATAAAAACCAGTATTCCTATATTTACCTGGTATGCGAAATCTTGTAGCCATTTCTTCATGATAAACCAGGCAACTGGCCAGGCAAAGAGATTTGCAATCAAGATCCATCTGATGAATTCCTTAAAATTAAGCAAGATCAGGTTGGGAACCGTTGCGCCAATGACTTTCCGAATCGCAACTTCTTTAATACGTCGCTCGATCATGAATGTGGAAAGCCCAAACAAGCCAAGGCATGAGATGACAATAGCAAGAATCGAAAAATAATTGAAAATTTTTCCGGCTCGCTGTTCTGAACGATACATGTTATCAAACTCTTCATCAAGGAATTGGTATTCAAAGGGAAAACCGGGGGCAAATTTTTCGTTTACCTTCTTGATATAACCAAGTGTCGCTGGAATATCTTCTGCTTTAATTTTTACTGCAATGTACTCATACCAATCAGATACGAGAAAAAGTCCCAATGGTTTAATCTTTGAGTGCAATGATTCAAAATTGAAATCTTTAACGACTCCGATAATAATATTCGGATTGTCTTCAAAGATGTGTTTTCCAATTGGATTTTCCAATCCCATCTCTTTAATAGCGGTTTCATTTAAAATCACTCCTGCAGTATCGGAAACGAATTCTTTCGAAAAATATCTCCCAGCAGCCATTTCGATGTCAAATGTTTCAAGAAAATCATAAGAAGTGGAAAGCATATTCAACAGCAAAGCCTTCTCCCCGTTATTTCCCTCCCATTTATTTAAATCAGTGCTGCCCAGTTGTCTGATCCCAATTTTATTCGAAGTTGCTGTAACAGTGAGGACTTGAGGATTTTGTAGTAATTCATTTTTAACCGCATCGAATTTGGGTTTTAGTTCACGATTAAGAGGGACGAAGAGTACATGCTCCTTATTGAAACCTAAATCCTGGTTCCGAATATATTCCAGTTGGTTTGATACAACAATCGTGGCAATAATTAGAATAATGGATAGCGTAAACTGAAATACAACCAACGTTTTTCTCAAGAATGATGATCCAGCTAAGCGTGATCCTTTTAAGGTAGTAATTGGTTGAATCGAGGATAGAAAGAGAGCAGGATAACTACCTGACACGATCCCTGTAATGAGTGTAATACCGGCGAGAAAAATGAATAGTTGAAAATTTACTGTTAAATTTAGGGACATGGTTTTGCCAGATAGATCATTAAAAATCGGTAATAAGAGCTCAACCAGGATAAGGCTGACAAATAAAGATAAAAATGACATGAAAATGGATTCGCCATAAAACTGCAGCACCAGCTTCAATTTGGTGGCTCCCACAACCTTGCGTAAACCGATTTCTCTGGAACGTATTGCAGCACGGGCAGTTGCCAGGTTCATGAAATTGATACAGGCGATGAATAAAATAAATGTTGCTATAATCGAAAAAATATAGACATATACAATCATGCCACCGCCGTTTAAATCATGAAGATGTATATCTGTTAATGGCTGAACATATAATCGGGGTTTCCAGGTGTATTTATTAGATTTCAATAAAAAGTCTGATATTTTTTTATTGAAATCAGGGATACTTGTATGCTTGGTAAGTAAAACATAAGTTTTAAAGCCGAATTCCTGCCAGCTACTGGTATTTCCTTGACCTGTGAGCTCTTCAAGATGCTCGAATTGCGTCAGAAGTTCAAACTGCAGAGAACTATTTGACGGAGCATCTTTAATAATACCCGTAATGGAAAAATCGATTTGATTATTAAGCGTTATGACTTTATTAATCGGGTCTTCCTGACCAAAAAATTTCGCTGCAATTTTCTCAGTAATTACAACTGAGTTCTTATTTTTTAATGCTGTTTGTGGATTTCCTTTGACAAATGGAATTGTAAATATGGCAAATATCTCTGCGTCAGTAAACCCAACAGTAGCTTTGAATTTATTTTCTCCAAATAATACTAACATATTTTCTTCTGAGTCAAATCTGGTAGTTTGAATGATTTCAGCAAAATCTTTTTTCATTGCTTTCGCTAATGCAGGTGGAGTGACTGAATAATGACGAATTTGATCATAAGTCTCATCTGCGAAGACCACTCGGTAAATCTGATCGGCGTTTTTATGAAACCAATCATAACTCAGTTCATCCTGAACCCATAATAGAATGAGGATACAGGCTGCCATTCCGATAGCCAGACCTGCAATGTTGATGAAAGAGTAACCCTTATGTTTTCTGATATTTCGCAGAGCAATTTTAAGATAGTTTTTGAACATTTTTTCTCCTTTCGTGAAACGTTAAACGTGAGATGTGAAACGGATTACGGTCGGTGAATAAGTCTGACGTTTCACGTTTGAGATTTCACATTTTTATGATTTTGATAAATGGTATTGCATTCCTAACAAAAATATGTTTCTCTCTAAAATTTAATTCACCGTGAAATTTTGACTCCACTTGCATAGCGCATGGAGCATAGAGTTTTTCACGCTATGCCCTTTACGCTATGCTCTATGTGTAAATATTTCTATTGACTTTCTAATTTATTTTTTTTATTTTTACGCATTACATTTTCTCAAATTAAAAGGAGTTCATTATGCAAAAACCAGCCAAAAAATATTATACTCTTGAAGAATATTTCGCACTTGAAGAAAACGCCGAGTACAAAAGCGAATATTATAAAGGCGAAATCTTTACTTTTGCTGGTGGCTCCTTTAATCACAACCTGATTCAGGGCAATTTGTTTACAATGCTTAACCAGGCTCGAAAAAAACATAATTGTTTCGTATTTTCGAGTGATATGAAGCTCTGGATTGAAGAAAAAGAATTAATTGCATATCCTGACATCATGGTTGTTTGCAATAAACCTGAATTTTACCCTGATCGTAATGACACGATTGTTAATCCACTGATTATTTGTGAAGTGTTATCAAAATCAAGCGCTAACTATGATCGGGGCAATAAATTTTTATTTTATCGATCCATTCCAACATTTCAAGAATATATTTTAATTGATCAGTATAGCTTTCACATTGAACACTTTTATATGGAAACGAAAGCTAAATGGTCTTTAATTGAATATGGCGATATGAACGATATTTTAAAATTCTTCAAAATTAATTTCCAAATTCCTCTCAGAAATATTTACGATTTAGTCGAATTTAATGAAGTTTAAAATTTCACACTTGATTATTGATAAGAAAAAAGTTCGAGTTCGCAAAGAAAAACTGTAATTTCCCTTTTCGCTACACCATCTATTATCCACTGGGTGCTATATTATTTATGCCTCAAACTTACCATTTGTTTAAGGTTGGATGTCATTACTACTCATAGCGCAACGATTTAACCGGATTCGCCAGCGCTGCTTTTATTGTCAGAAAGCTTACCGTTAGCAGCGCTATAATTAACGCAATGATAGCTGAAGCGATAAAAGTCCCTATCCCAATATTTATGCGATTTGCAAATTCCTGAAGCCATTTGTTCATAAAATAATAAGCCAGGGGCCAGGCGATGACATTGGCAATTAACACCCATTTGGTGAATTCTTTGGAAAGCAACATCACAATTCCTGTTATTGAAGCCCCAAGTACTTTTCGCACACCGATCTCTTTGGTGCGTTGTTCTGCCATGAATGATGTCAGTCCCAACAGCCCGAGACAGGACAAAAATATGGCTAAAAATGTGAAGTAATTTAAAATGCTGCTAATTCTTATTTCTGTTCGATATTGATTTTCTAATGTTTCATCCAGGAACCTGTATTCAAACGGAGCATCTGGCATAAATTTTTTCCAGACCCTTTCAATATGAGCTATCGACGCCGAAATATTATTGAACTGACGGTCATCTGCGCCAGAGTCGATTTTTATAAAAAGAGTCTGAAATTGTTCTCGAAATGTTCTTGACAG
>JABAOC010009709.1_pt2 | contig 15150 bp, 14 predicted proteins | sample 7062161 | NCBI WGS metagenome assembly JABAOC01 (sample SAMN14538625, study PRJNA623070) | marine sediment metagenome | biome: marine biome [ENVO:00000428]; feature: marine pelagic biome [ENVO:01000023]; material: deep marine sediment [ENVO:00002113] | place: India: Gulf of Khambhat ... | reverse complement strand
TGCAAAATATGTCAAAAACTGTGCCAAGCCAATGCTGTGGACTTCGAGCAAGAGCCTGAGGAGATCACGCTCAGTGTATCTGCCATCATTGTCGCTACGGGCTTTAACCTATTCAATGCCTCCGTAATTAACGAATACGGTTACCGGCGATACGAGAATGTCTTGACATCTCTGGAGTTTGAGCGTCTAGCCAGCGCATCCGGTCCAACAGGAGGACATATAACAAGGCCATCCAACGGAAAAATTCCCAAGAAAATTGCTTTCATACAGTGTGTGGGCTCTAGAGGTTTAGGAAGAGGTGTTGCGTACTGCTCTAGCGCATGTTGCATGTACGCCACGAAGGAAGCGATACTAATCAAAGAGCACGAACCCGAATCTGAAGTCTTCATATTCTACATCGATCTTCGAGCCTCTGGAAAGGGCTTCCAAGACTTCATCAACAGAGCAAAGGAAAACTGGGGCGTACAATACATTAGAGGACGCCCTGGCGATATAATAGAGAATCCAAGAACAAAGGATCTCATAATCCGGTGTGAACAAACTATGAGCAGAGAAGTAGGAGAGCTAAAAGCAGATATGGTGGTGCTCTGCCCCGCTTTTATTCCTGCAGAGACTAACAGGAAGTTAAGCGAGATCCTCGGAGCCAAGCTTGATGAATGCGATTTCTTCAAAGCCAAAGACTCCGTGTTAGCGCCAGTCGACACAAATGTTCCAGGCGTTTTCATATGCGGATGTTGTCAAGGTCCCAAAGACATTCCAGAATCCGTTGCGCAGGCCAGCGGAGCAGCCGCTAGAGCCGCTGAAGTAATAGCGTTAACGGCTCGCAAGGAGGCTTAATAAATGGAGCACAGGAGCGACGAGACACCAAAAATTGGTGTTTTCATTTGCCACTGCGGCATCAACATAGGCGGCGTGATCAACGTACCAGAGGTCGTCGAATACGCCAAAACGCTGCCAAATGTAGTTTACGCGGAGGAAAATCTCTACACATGCTCTTCAGAAGGGTTGAGCAAGATCAAGGAGGGAATAGAGAAACATAATCTCAATAGGGTCATTGTAGCCTCTTGCACACCTAGAACTCATGAGCCGTTGTTTAGAGGCACATGTACGGAAGCTGGCCTGAACAAGTATCTCTTTGAGATGGCGAACATCCGCGACCAGTGTTCCTGGGTGCACATGCACGATCACGAAGCCGCCACCGAGAAGGCGAAGGATTTGGTGAGAATGGCGGTGGCGAAAGCTAGTTTACTCCAACCACAAGAGGAGACGGAAATAGACGTAGTTCCTTCTGCCTTAGTTATCGGAGGTGGAGCCGCTGGCATGACGGCTGCCCTCTGCCTAGCGAATCAAGGTTTTAATGTCTATATCGTCGAAAAAGAAACCGAAATGGGTGGAATGCTTAGATACCTACACAAGTTGTATCCAACCATGCAAAATGCTTCTGAAGTCGTAAATCAGCTTGTCAACGCTGTAAAATCGAATAAAAATATAGAAATACTAACATCATCTGTCGTGAAGGAAGTCAAAGGTTTCATTGGAAACTTTGAAGTCACAGTTCAGAAAGGAAACGGGGAGACCGCCGACCTCGGAATAGGAACAATCATTGTGGCTACGGGAGCCACAAATTTTGAGCCCGTTGGCATGTATGGATACAAGGAATACGACAACGTGATAACTCAACTTCAGCTTGAACAGCTTCTTAAGAGTGGTCGATTACAGAGTCTGGAAAATGTAGTCATGATTCAATGCGTAGGAGCTAAACAAGAGGACAGAAGTTACTGCTCCAGAATATGCTGTATGACTGCGCTAAAAAACTCTAAGCTCATCAAAGAGTTGTATCCAGACGCGGATATTCATATCCTTTACCAAGACCTTCAAACCTACGGGGAAGAATACGAAGAGTATTACAGAGAAGTTCAAAAGAAAGGCGTGAAATTCGTCAAATATCTTCCAGAAAAGCCCCCGGAAATTTCTCCCGGACAAAATGGAAAATTAAATGTTAACGTCTATCACTCACTTATTGATGAACAAGTTAAAATCAGGGCCGACTTGGTTGTATTGTCGACGCCTCTGATTCAGCATGAGGACGCGAAGGAACTATCGCAAAAACTTAAGGTGCCCCTTGGATCAAACAGATTCTTCCTTGAAGCTCACGTGAAGCTAAGGCCTGTAGACTTCGCCACAGACGGTGTCTATGTGTGTGGCTGCGCCCACTGGCCTGCCGATGTCGGCGAGAGCATTTCACAGGCGTATGGTGCGGCCTCTAGAGCATCCATTCCAATGGCTGTTAAGAGGCTACGCACTGAAGCGATAACCGCAGTGGTTGACGAGGATGAATGCTCAGGCTGCGGCTTGTGCGAGCTGACCTGCCCCTTCAAGGCAATACAGGTCGAAGAAACCGAGAAGGGAAGGAAAGCCAAGGTGATAGCTGCCTCCTGCAAGGGTTGCGGGGCGTGCGGGGCCGGCTGTCCACAGAAGGCGATCATCATGCGACACTTTACAGACGAGCAGCTTCTCGCGCAAGTAATTGCCCTAGCTGAGGTGACACCTTGACTCTTCAAGAGAATTTCGAACCAGACATCCTTGGATTCCTCTGCAACTGGTGTTCATACGCCGGCGCAGACCTAGCTGGAGTCAGCCGTTTCCAGTATCCGCCAAACGTCAGGATTATCAGAGTGATGTGCTCAGCAAGAGTTGACCCAACCATCGTTCTTGAAGCTTTCATCAGAGGGTTGGACGGCGTTATGGTTTTGGGCTGCCACCTTGGCGACTGCCACTACATGACCGGAAACTACTACACAGAAAGGAGAATGAAAACGACTAAAAATGTCCTAAAGAACGTAGGGTTGTCTCCTGAGCGGCTGCTGATCGATTGGGTGTCCGCGTCCGAGGGCGAGCGTTTTGCAACTCTGGTGAAAGATTTCACAGAAAGGATAAGAAAACTGGGCTCACTTGGCAACGAAACAGACCTAGAGCCACAACAGTTGAGGACACGCTTGGTTGCAGCCAAGGAAGCTCTCACCCAGGACAGGATCAGATGGCTCGTGGGTAGGGAAAGGGAGCTTGTAGAGGACAAAAACGTCTTCGGGGAGAAGGTCTCTCAAGAAGAATTCGATCAGCTGATATTCCAAACTATCGAAAAGGAATTTGCGAAAAGAAGAATTCTCCTCTCCATGGGAGAAGACGCTCTCTCCGTCATGGAGATAGCTCAGATAGTGGAAGCTTCTCCGAGGAAGGTGCTGAGAAACATGGTCTCTCTCGAGCGCGACGGGCTAGTCTCCGTCGTAGGAATTGAAGGAAACAGCCCGAAATATCAAAGAACGAGGGGAAGCTAGAATGGTGAACTCGCAAAACCCTGTTTCTGAAGATAGCAAAGTGGGTTCTGTATTGGTTGTGGGCGGGGGAATCGGAGGAATACAGGCGGCGCTCGACCTAGCAGAGTCAGGTTTCAAAGTTTACGTAGTGGACAACTCCTCGGCTATAGGCGGGGTCATGGCGAGGCTAGACAAGACCTTCCCAACTAACGACTGCTCCATGTGCATCTTATCCCCAAAGCTCGTGGAATGTGGAAGACACCTAAACGTCGAAGTGTTGACCTGCTCTGAGGTCACCGGAATCTCTGGAGAGGCAGGTAACCTCAAAGTTTCGGTCAGACAGCGACCAAGATACGTTGATATCGAAAAGTGCACGGGTTGTGGGCTGTGCGCCAAGTTTTGTCCAGTCGACGCCATAGACACCTTCAACAAAGGCTTGAGTGAAAGGGCGGCGATCCACATAGATTACCCGCAAGCCGTTCCGTTGGTGTATGTGATCGACAGGGAGAAGTGCATGGGCTGCGGACTCTGCAAAAACATCTGTCTGGCCGACGCCATAAACTACTCGGACCAAGAGAAAGAGGTCCAACTGAACGTTGGCGCCGTCATCTTAGCCCCCGGCGCTGAGGAATTTGACGCCAAGTTGAAGAGCGAGTACGGCTATGGAAGATACCCCAACGTAGTCACAAGCATAGAGTTCGAGCGCATCCTAAGCGCTTCTGGTCCCTTCATGGGTCGTGTACAAAGACCATTAGACGGAGAAATCCCTCGGAAAATTGCTTTTATACAGTGCGTCGGCTCAAGAGACATCGCTTGCGGAAACGGCTACTGCTCTTCCGTTTGCTGCATGTACGCCACAAAGGAGGCGGTAATAGCCAGGGAACACATGAACCAGATTGAACCCACCATTTTCTACATAGACCTACGAGCCTACGGGAAGGACTTCGACAAATACATCGAGAGGGCGAAAGACGAGTACGGAGTGAGATTCGTCAGGTGCAGGGTGTCAGGGATAGAGGAGACACCTGAAACTCAGAATCTGAAAATAAGATACGAGACCGAAGATGGAAAACTCGTTGAAGAAGAGTTTGACCTAGTCGTCCTTTCTATTGGGTTCACACCTTCCGAGAACGTTAAGAAGTTGGCTAAAAACCTCGGTATTGAGCTGAACGAGTACGGTTTCTGCAAAACCCAATCCTTCAACCCTATGGAAACTTCTAGGCCTGGAGTTTTCGTTTGCGGCATGTTTTCTTCGCCCAAGGACATCCCCGAGACTGTGACTCAAGCCAGTGGCGCTGCTTCTTGTGTGGGTGAGTCGCTATCTTCTGTCCGAGGGACTTTGGTGAAGAAGAAGGAGTATCCAAAGGAGCTGGATGTGAGGGGACAGCCTCCGAGAATAGGGGTCTTCATTTGTCACTGCGGCATTAACATTGGAGGGGTTGTCGACGTCCCGAGTGTGGTGGAGTATGCTCAAACTCTCCCCAACGTCGTCCACGCCTGCGACAACCTCTACACCTGCTCCTCAGACACTCAAGAAATAATCAAGAAGAGAATCCAAGAATACGGCCTAAACAGGGTTATAGTGGCATCATGTTCACCGCGAACCCATGAACCCCTCTTTCAGGAAACGATAAAGGAAGCCGGCTTGAACAGATATCTCTTCGAAATGGCGAACATCCGCGACCAGTGTTCATGGGTGCACATGCATGATCACGAAGCCGCCTCCGAGAAGGCGAAGGATTTGGTGAGAATGGTGGTGGCAAAGGCTCGTATGCTGGAGCCACTGGAGAGGTTTTCCTTGAATGTCACCCGTCGTGGCCTCGTCATCGGTGGAGGCTTGTCAGGCATGACTGCGGCTCTAGCCCTAGCCGACCAAGGCTTTGAAGTCTACCTGGTAGAGAAGAACAAAGAGCTCGGAGGCTTCCTCCGCAAAATACACTACACGCTGGACAACGACGATACTCAAAAATATCTAAAAACCACGATTGAAAAGGTAAACTCAAACAAGCTGATCCAGGTCTTTCTCAACGCAAAGGTCGAGAACGTCTCCGGCTACGTAGGGAACTTCAGAACCACCATAACTCAGGGCTCGGAAAAGAAGGATTTGGATCATGGAATTGTAATCGTGGCTACCGGAGGCGAAGAATACCATCCAAACGAGTACCTTTATGGAAAAGACCCACGCGTGTTGACGCAGCTGGAACTGGAGAAACATATTGCAGTCGGCGGTGAAGAAAAGCGCGGCAACGTGGCGATGATTCAGTGCGTCGGGTCTAGGTGCGATGAGCGTCCCTACTGTAGCAGAATGTGCTGCGGAGAAGCGGTCAAGAACGCCTTGAAAATAAAGGAGAAGGACCCGGATGCCAACGTGTATGTTCTTTATCGAGACATAAGAACCTACGGCTTAAAGGAAGAACACTACAGAAAAGCCCGAGAGGCTGGAGTGATCTTCATCCGCTACGATGAAGAAAACAAGCCGAAGGTTCAAAATGTCACGTCAGAGGGAAAAGAAACGTTGCAGGTCTCAGTTTTTGAGCCAACCATCCGAGAAGACATCGCGATAGACACAGACACGGTTGTTCTGAGCGCAGCCGTGATTCCACCCAAAGAAAATGAGATTCTGGCTAAGATGCTGAAGGTTCCTATAAACGAAGACGGTTTCTTTCTAGAGGCGCACGCTAAGCTTCGACCCGTCGACTTCGCCACGGAAGGCATCTTCGTGTGCGGGATGGCTCATTCGCCGAAAACCATGGAAGAGAGCATCTCTCAGGCTAAGGCAGCCGTATCCAGAGCGTGCACGGTGCTGACGAAAGACACCATCGAGGCTGAGGGAATCATAGCCACTGTCAACCCGAACAGATGCACGGCGTGCGAGCTCTGCATACTGGTCTGCGCCTACAACGCTATAGAGATCGAAGAGACCAAGATGGGTAGGATAGCAAAGGTGAACAGTGCCCTCTGCAAGGGATGCGGTGCCTGCGCCGCCACCTGCAGATGCTCTGCCGTAGACGTCAAAGGCTTTACTGACCACCAGATAAGCTCGGTCATAGCCGCGTTGAGGTGACCAAAAGTGAAAAATGCTGAAAAAGAATGGGAACCGAAAATACTAGCCTTCTTATGCAACTGGTGCAGCTACGCCGGAGCAGACCTTGCAGGAATAAGCAGGATTCAATATCCTCCTAACATAAGGGTCGTCCGAGTACCCTGCTCTGGAAGAGTTAACCCATACTATATCATAAAAGCTCTGCAGCGCGGCTGGGACGGAGTCTTGGTTTCCGGCTGCCATCCAGGCGACTGCCACTACATCAGCGGAAACCTCGTGGCCAGGAGGAGATTTGCTGTCTTGAAGGACCTGCTAGAATACGTCGGAATCGAGCCTAGAAGGGTAAACTTCTCATGGGTCTCCGCTGCCGAAGGTGAAAAGTTTGCCAAGGTTGTCACGGACGTGGTAAAAGAAGTGAAGACCTTAGGACCTGCCAAAAGACTGGTGAAGAGGTAAGTGCTGTATGGAAAATATTGAAAAAGCGATAAGAGAAGTTGCGGAAAAGCTTCTCAGCGAGAAGAAGGTCGACCTGATAATCGGATATGAGCGAGGAACCCTACCTCTTCGCACGACTCCCTGCTTTGTGGACAAAGTAGAGGACGTCCATAGGCTCGTTTGGAACGCAAGTTGCGACGCCAACCTCTCAAAATATGTAGTCGGCAGAAAGGAAAAGATGGGGGTTGTCGCGAAGGGTTGCGATGCACGGTTAATAGCGGTTTGCGCCGTAGAGAAGCAGTTCCCGAGGGAAAATGTAGTTATAATAGGCGTCCCTTGCCTAGGAGTCATTGATAGGAAAAAAATTGAGGCGAAACTCGAGGGAAAAGAGGTTCTTGAAGCCGTCGTTGAGGATGAACAAATCAAGGTCAAAGGAGAAGGCTTTGAGTTTGTTTTGCCGAAAAACGATTTCCTCTGTGACTCATGTCTAACCTGCAAGCACAGGAATTCACCTATCCACGACGTGCTTGTTGGAGAAAAGGTGCCGGAAATTACAGAGGCGAACGAGTTTGCTGAAGTTTCTAGCCTTGAATCGAAGTCAGCGGAAGAGAGGTGGAAGCATTTTGAAGAGGAACTAAGCAAGTGCATCAGGTGCTACGCTTGCAGGAACGTTTGTCCTCTCTGCTACTGCAAAATGTGCTTCGTCGACCAGACCATGCCCGCGTGGTTCGGCAAGACGAACGACCTCTCAGACACCATGATCTACCACATCGTCCGAGCCTTCCATGTGGCTGGGAGGTGTGTCGATTGCGGAGCCTGCAGTCGAGCTTGCCCAATGGACATAAACCTGAGGGAGCTTATGAAGAAAAGTGAAAAAATTATGAAAGAACGGTACAACTATGAGGCAGGAGTCAGCCTCGAAGAGGTCCCCCCGTTTGGAGAGTTCAAAATGGAGGATCCTCAGGAGTTCATCAAGTGAAACGGGGTGTTTACAATGAAGTGGAAGGTCATAGAAAAGAGTGAATTACCCGTCCTCGTTGGAGAACTGGCTAAAGAATATGAGGTTTTCGCGCCAGTCAAGGAAAAAAGTATCGTCTCCTTTGAAAGGATCTCCTCTGAAAATCAAGCCTACCTAGACTTCCGGAACACAAAGAAGTCTCCTAAAGAGGTTTTCTTTCCACAAAACGAGACGCTGTTCACCTATAGGACTGGCAAAAAAGACGTAGAGATTGTAGAGTCTTCCACTGGAAATGGAAAGAGGGTGCTATTAGGTGTCCGTCCCTGCGATGCCAGAAGCTTCGTTTTGCTGGACAAGTTCTTCTCTTCTGGAGACCACAAAGATGTGTACTACCTAGAGAAGAGGAAGAACACAAATATAGTCGGGTTGGCTTGCAATAATCCTTTGAGCACCTGCTTCTGCACATCCCTAGGAGGAAGTCCCTTCGGAAAAGAGGGCATGGACCTACTTCTACAAGACGTAAACGACAAGTATCTGATAGAAACAGTCACTGAAAGAGGCGAGGAACTCATTAAGAAGTTTCCGTGGCTGAAGGACGCAGAAAAAGCGGACATAGAGAGGGCGAAGAAGCTCTCCGTAGACGCTGAAACCGCTGTGAGGTCCAAGGTTTCTGTTGATGGCGTGAGCGAGAAACTCGACAGAATGTTCGACGACCCCTTGTGGGACCAGATATATCAGAAATGCTTAGGCTGCGGAGTCTGCACCTTCCTCTGTCCCACCTGCTGCTGCTTCGACATTCTGGACGAAGAAAGGAACGGAGGAAAAAGAGTCAGAATTTGGGATTCGTGTCAGTTCTCTTGTTTCACACTAGAGGGTTCTGGGCATAATCCTCGTCCTTCGGGAAAAGAGAGGATGCGGCAGAGGATCATGCACAAGTTCAACTATTTCGTCAAGAACTACGGCGAAAGCTTCTGCGTGGGCTGTGGAAGATGCGTTCAGGAGTGTCCGGTGAACCTTGACATTAGAGAAGTAGTTGGGGCAATATCAGCCAGACAGGAGGGAGTAAAGAATGAATAATCCATACATCCCAAACCTCGTAGTCATCAGAAAGATCACAACAGAAAACGAAGCTAACGACATAAAAACCTTTGAACTCGTTTTCAAAGACCCAGAAGCAATGAAGAACTTCAAGTACAGATGCGGTCAGTTTGCAGAGATCTCTGTCTTCGGCGCCGGAGAGTGTCCCATAGGCATAGCCTCATCTCCGATGGACGAAGGCTGCATTCAGTTCACCGTGAAAAAAGTTGGAGTTGTCACCACGACTTTGCACAACAGCGAAGAGGGAACGGTCGTGGGAGTCAGAGGACCCTACGGCAACGGATTCCCACTAGAGAAAATGGAAGGCCGCAATGTTGTTATTGTCGGAGGAGGCTTCGCCTTCACAACGCTGAGGTCTCTAACCAAATTCATCCTTCACGAGGCCAACAGAGATAAATTCAAGGACTTAACGGTTATCTACGGAGCCCGCGACCCAGGTGAACTCATCTATAAATACGAACTTGAAGCCTGGGGGAAAAGAGACGACATCAACCTTAACGTGACCATAGACCGCGCTGTTCCCGGCTGGACTGGATTAGTTGGCTTTGTCCCAGCCGTTCTCAAGGAGGTTGCACCAAGCTCAGACAACGCCATCGCCATCGTCTGCGGCCCACCTATAATGATAAAGTTCACCATGCCAGTTATTAACGAACTCGGATTCCCTCCCGAGAATGTCTTTTTGTCTCTCGAGATGAGGATGAAGTGCGGCATCGGAAAGTGCGGAAGGTGCAACATAGGAAACAAGTTCGTGTGCAAAGACGGTCCAGTCTTCGCCTACAAAGAACTTGAGATGATGCCGAAAGAGTACTGAGCCTGCTATCCTTGCATATCTATTCTTTCGCAAGGGTGTATACACGGTTCTTGACGTCGCAGTCGATTTTTCCTTTTTCAAAAAGTTTTCGCAAGGATTTGAAAACTGTTTTCGTTGGTTTCCCGATTTGATCGGCGATTTCAACGAGACCAAGAGGCTTTTTTGAGTTCTCTAGCACCGAAATGATTTGCTTTTCAACTTTTCCCATGGTGGACCACGCCCTAGCCAATATTCTTTATTATATTTCCTTTTCAGTTCTGTATCCTATGATGAAACCGGTTTAGGGTAACCCATACTAAGAGCTCTTTGCACATCACCCGAGGAAACCTACCGACACTCATCCTAGGCTAGTTTAGCTTCCTTTTATGAGCTCTTTGTGCCATTCCACCGCCGCGTTGAAGTCCATAATTTCTTTTAATTCCGCGTCAAGATTTGTTGGAGTTACGACTAGGAGCCATCCCTTGTCGTATGGGTCTTCGTTGAGCAGCTCGGGTTTGGACTCCAACTCTTCGTTGATCTTTTCTATCGTACCACTTATGGGGGCAACTAAGTCAGAGACGGCTTTCACAGATTCCACGGTTCCGAAGGGCTCGTTTTGGGTGGTGGTGTCACCTACGCTGGGAAGTTCGACATAAACGATTTCTCGAAGCTGTTTTTGGGCGTAGTCGGTTATGCCAATTCTTACTTTTCCATTTTCTATGTGTGCCCATCCGAATTCCTTGTGGTAGTATAATCCTTCGGGCACTTCGTAGTCATCTACTTTAACCAAACCTTTCACCTCATCGATTGAGTAGGATATTTTGTTCTTGTTCATCTTAAAAACTTAACTATGCTTTCTACAAGGAACTGCAAACAGGACAGCTTCGTCTACGTTCCACCTTTATCTCTTGAAAACTCATGGTTTCGCCGTCGAAGTGAAGCATACGTCCGATTAAGGGTTCACCTAAACCTGTGACGATTTTTACAGTTTCTAAAGCCTCTAAGAGGCCTAACGTTCCCACGGTAGCTCCGAGAACGGGAAATTTTTTCTCTTCCGGAGGAATTTTGGGCAAAATGCATTGAAGGCAAGGTCCATTTCCGGGAAGTATGGTTGTTATTTGTCCGTAAAGAGCGTAAACTCCAGCGTGCACAAACGGAGTTTTTTCTTTTACGCAGGCTTTGTTCAGCAAAAATCGGGTGCGCCAATTGTCTAGGGCGTCGACAACCACTGTAAAGCCTTTGACAAGTTGTCTAGCATTATGGGTTGTCACAACCTTCTGAAGTGTCTCCACCGTTACCTCGGGATTCAGTTGACGAAGCTTTTCCGTCATAGAAACGCCTTTTGGCCTTCCAATGTCATTGCTCCAATGCAAAATCTGTCGGTTGAGGTTGCTCAACTCAACAGTTTCCTTGTCAACAACCGCAACGTGGCCTATACCAGCGGCGACGAGATAGAACGATGCTGGACAGCCTAACCCACCAGCCCCCACCACCATTACACGAGCCTTCTTCAACTTTGACTGTCCGCTTTTTCCTAAGCCTCTAATCCTAATTTGACGGTCGTATCTTTCCAGTTCAGCAGACGAAAAGGTCATGTTCTCTCCCATACTAACGTCTTGCTATAGTTTCTTAAGGTTTAAGGATCAACCCTTAAACGCAAATGATTACATATGATAACCGAGGTTATGTGGATGAAAGAAGCATGGAAGCATGGTTTTGTTAAAGCTGATGGAATTCGAATGCATTACGTGACCCAGGGGGAAGGAAAACTGTTACTTCTTCTTCACGGGTTCCCTGATTTTTGGTACGTGTGGAGATTTCAAATTCCCGAATTGGCTAACCATTTTCGTGTTGTGGCTCCAGACCTACGAGGTTGCAATGAAACTGATAAGCCGGAAGGTGTTGACGAATACAGGTTGAATCTTCTTGCAGGGGATATTCTTGGACTTATTCGTGCATTAGGTGAAAGACGGGCAATAATAGTTGGACATGATTGGGGTGGAGTTGTAGCTTGGTCTCTTGCAGCCTTTAATCCAGAAGCTACAGAGAACTTGGTGATCTTGAATGCGCCCCATCCCAACGCCTATACAACGAGGACTAAAAGTTTACTGAGGCAACTGCAGAAAAGTTGGTATGTTTTCTTCTTTCAAACAGCCGACATTCCAGAAGAGGCTTTGAGTCGAAACGACTATCTATTTCTAAAAAGTATGCTTCGACTTTCTTTCGTCAAAAAAGACGTTCTCACAGACGAAGATTTGAAGGTTCATGCAGAGGCGTGGTCAAAACCAGGAGCCTTGACAGCAGCGATAAATTATTATCGGGCTAACATGAATCCCGCCACATTGTTTTCGGAGAGAACGATAGCTTTTCCAAAAATTAAGTCGCCTACGTTGGTAATTTGGGGAGAAAAAGATGCTGCTCTTTCAAAAGATTTGATAGCCGATACAGATGAATTTGTGGACGCCCCCTATTCTATAAAATATCTTCCAAATTGCGGTCATTGGGTTCAACTGGAAGAACCGAAGCTTGTCAACAAATACATACTCGAATTTCTGAAGAATTCTTCCTAAATGCCGAATTTGATGTCTTCAAAGATTTGTGAACAGCATAAGGATGAAAACGTGATTTCCAACCCCATGGATTCAGCCAACTGGATGGCTTCTTCGGTTGGAAAGGCGATGGCGTTGACCCCAGCTTTCACAGCTAACGTGTCGGTTCTCCTCCGATGTTTACCCTTCGGTCTCATGCACCCCAAGACTATTGGAGTTTGAGGCATCATGAGTCTGGCTGTTACCAGCACCTTCGCTATGTCTTCCGGTTCAGTTGGGTTCACCTTTTCCATAGGCGTGCCATGTATTGGCATGAAAGCTATTATTATAACCGCTGAAGGCGAGTATTTTGAAATCATTTTTAGCGCTTGAAGTTCGCCCTTGAGTTTGCCGTGGTGAAGCCCCACAAGCACATGAGGCACCAATGGGATTTCAGATTCGTGCAAAGCCCTTAGAGACCTGTCGAAGTCCTCAACGGTGACTTTTAGTTGGTAAACTTCCCGTATTGTTTCGTCGGAACCAATTATGTCAATTAGGGCGGCGTCAACTCCAGCTTTCTTCAGCCTCTTTGCCGTGGAAAGGTCGATGACTCCAGTGTGCGCTGCTATGGTTAGCCCAAGCTCGCTCTTGATCTTGGCAATGGCATCTACGAACTTGTTAAGGGGGACAGAACCGTCTGGCAAGCATCCTCCGCTTATGAGACAGCCAATGGCCCCTCTGTTTTTCAGTTTCACGCAGAGGTTAAATAGTTTCTTTGGAGTAAGAGCTGGAAACATGGTGTTGAGAACTTTTCCGTCGCAGTGCTTGCATTTTAGAGCGCAAGAGGAGCCTGTGATTGAAATGGATGGGAAGGCGGTTGGAGAAGAACAGAAGTAGCCGGTTTTGTAGTAGATAAAACTTGGTGCGTAGAATCGAATTTTCTTTGAACTATTAGGAAATTTTCCTCTTTCAATCATCGAAGCAACTTCATTATTGGGCATCTGCCACAATGTCTCAATGTCCATGTTAATCAATATGCCTACCAATGCGTCATGTCTTCTAAAATGTTTTGTTGTGTACGCGCGCTGTTCTGGGTCTTGCGTCGTGTCTGTAGTTCTTTTGCTGTGGATAAAAGCCTTGAATCCAGAGCTAAAGAATCTCTGGCCTTGAGCAAATAGGCATTTTCTTCTAGGCATGCATGCAGATACCAAGAGAGTGGCAAATGACCCGCCTCCCCCAAGAGATTTGACAGTATTATGGAATGCGCGCGCACTGTTTTTTGTGGATTCAGCTCATTTTCTGAATATTTTTATGATTTCAGGCATCTTGGCTATGATTGCTTCCATCAAAGGTTCGTTTATTTCTATGTCAATTGTGATCTTTGCTTGTCCCTTCTTCTGTTCCGTCAGACTTTTCACCTCCTTTCCTAATATCGAAAAAAAGATCCACCTCAATAATATAGTAATATTTTCTTTTTCGCTTGACTTTCAACTTGTAGTCTTCTATCGCCCCTTTATCTTTGATTTCTCTAAGTTTTTTGTTTAAGAAAGACCTTATAAACCGTGGAAAAAACCTCTCCAAAACAAAAGAAAATGATTTGAGACTTGTAGCGAGACTATTTCCGATCTTCATATCAACTCTCCAAACAGACCACGTGGAGCGCGCGCATACAAATCAGCATATCTCAATTTCAACTGTCTTCGGAATTTAAGTGTATGTTACTGTTGCTTAACAGTCACACAGCATTATAAGCAAGTAAGGTACCATTCTCTGTTTAGTGAAGGCAATGGAAAAAGAGAAATGTATGGAAGCGATGGATTTCATGAAAGACTGGGATACTTGGAGATCAACCATCCGAGAAGCAATTTCTCAAGCTCGAAATCTAGGTCTTTCCGAGGAAACAATTCAACAAATGTCGGAGGCTTTAGCAAATTTCCTATCGGAAAAGGTTTGTCCTGCCACTCCGGAAGAAGAGTTACTCAAAGAAATGTGGGACGTATCAACTCCTGAAGAAAGAAAGGTTTTGACTCAAATATTCTTCAAAATGATCGAAAAATAGAGTAAAACCTTATCTCCCCCATTTTTTCCTTATGCGCGCGCCACTTTGGCGTCGTAGGTGGGATTTGAACCTACGTTAGGCTGGAGATATCCCCCGCAAACTCCCCCTTTTTTTGGCGTGGGCATTGTTGTGGCGTGATTCGTGGGATGCATGCATGCATCGAATTTTCTTCCCAAAATTTTTCCAACTAACCTTCTGAGCCATGTTTGACGCTCTTTCAAGCTCGTTGTAATCTGCGCGTATCAGAGTCTCATGGTTATCTGTTGAACTCAACGCTTCTCTATCTGATATCTGTGTTTTTAACCTGTAATTGAGGGAGATAAATATTAGGTTCTTTATTATTTAACTGTGGATTCAGAGATTGTTGGTGCTCTGCAATGCCTGAAACGCACCTCCCTGAAAGAATTCGAGTTTCAACCGGATCAGCTATTGTACTCGGGTTGTTGCGGGGGAGGCTGGACGCCAAACCTACGACTATCTATTTGCTCACCTATCGAGATGAAAAGTGTTCTGCCAACTGCGGCTTTTGTCCCCAAGCCAAGACGAGTAAAGGTAGGGCGGACATGCTTTCTAGAGTCACTTGGCCTCCCTTTCCAACCGAACGAGTGTTTTCCAGAATTGAGAGAATTACAAAAGCCGATGCGGTAAAGCGGGTTTGCATCCAAGCGCTGAATTATCCAACCGTTTTTGACGACATTTTGAGCCTCGTAGGAGAAATCAAGTCACGAGCAAAAGTGCCAATCTCGGTCTCTTGTCAGCCGTTAGATCGAGAAAAAATGAAAATGTTGGCAGAAGGTGGCGTTGATCGAATAAGCATAGCCCTAGATGCTGCCACCGAGGAGATATTTGACAAGATTAAGGGGAGAATTGCCGGCGGGCCATACGTTTGGGAGAAGCAACGCGAAGCTTTGAGGGAGGCGGTGAA
>JABAOC010026580.1_pt1 | contig 15151 bp, 12 predicted proteins | sample 7062161 | NCBI WGS metagenome assembly JABAOC01 (sample SAMN14538625, study PRJNA623070) | marine sediment metagenome | biome: marine biome [ENVO:00000428]; feature: marine pelagic biome [ENVO:01000023]; material: deep marine sediment [ENVO:00002113] | place: India: Gulf of Khambhat ... | reverse complement strand
GAAATCGACGTACAGGCGGTCGAGCCGGCCGCCCACCCAGGCCGTGATATGTTTGACCCGCGTTTCGTCGTACACCACCTTCCCGACCATGCGCACTTCGTTGGCGACGAATTTCCTCTCCACCGGCGAGGTCTGCACGTCCATGAGCCTGGCGGCCGCCTCGGAGACGACCAGTTCCCGTGGCGCGGCCTCCGTCGCCATGCCCTCCGGCATGGGAATCAGCTCCATCCCACAGATCGGGCACTGACCCGGTTCATCGCGGATAATCTGCGGGTGCATGGAGCAATACCACTTCTGGACCTTCCCGGTCTCGGTAAGAACATGGGCCTCATCCGCCGCACTGGCCCGGAGAGCCGAAGAAACCACATACCCCAACGCAAAGCCCACCGCCAGCAGGAGAACGGCGATACTCCACCGCAGAATACGACCTATACGCATTGAAACCTCCGTAGACTATTCACAGCCGTAAATACATACTATTCCTACGGAATTCCTGTTCATTTGATTCGCTGACTTTTCCCAAATGACCACCTGTGAATCACGCTGCCTGCATAGATTGTCTCGAACAGAAACGAGGACTTGGCCTAGTCTTTCCGTTGGGGGCGCGGCGTTTGCGACAAATCGGCGGCGACAAGCATCTCCAGTTCGGCCAGCCTCTGCTGCTGATTGGCCCAGGCGCGTTCACGTTCGAGCTGAAATCGCAAGAGGGTCTGTTGGGCATCGATCAGACTGAGAAAATCGAGAGCCCCGGCCGTGTAGGCCGATTCCGACGCCCCGACAAGCTCCTCGGTCTTTGGCACCAGTACCTCGCCATACAACTGCAGCTTGCGGCCGCTGTCCTCAAACCCGTACAGGACACGCGCGGTCTGGGCCGTCAAGCTATTTTCGAGGTCTTCCCGCTCGTGGCGGACCCGCCGGGCGACGGCCCGAGCCTGCAGCTCCGCCGCCTTGTAGCTCTTACGCCAGATCGGCAGATTCATGGTGAACATCAGGATCACCGGGTCCTTGCCGCTGTCCTGCACGCCGGGCATCAACGCCTCGTCCGTATCGATCCAATCTGCCCCGACTCCAATGTCGGGGTAGAACTTCTTCCGGGCTAGATCGATCCGGCTCAGGGCGCCGGACAGCTCGAACTCCTTGGCCTCCAACTGGGGATTCTGACGCTTCAGAAGCTCGAACAGCCCGGCCGGCTGGACATCCACGCGCGGCGTCTCCGGACGCTGCGGCCAGGGCAACGGGGTGCCGGCCGGTCGGTTTAAGACGGCATTCAGCCGTGCCACGATAGGCGCTCTCAACTCCTGCAACTCCTTCAGTTTATCTTCCAGAATGGCCAACTGCACCTGGGCACGAATGATATCCGGGTGTCCGGCGGCCGCGGCGATATACTTGGCGCGCGCCACCTCCTCGAAATGCCGCGTTAACTCCAGATTCTCCTCGGCAATCTGGATTGCGCGGCGCAGATACAGGTACTCGTAGAAAGCATCCTTGACCTGATAGAATAATTGCAGTCTCGCCGCCTCGAAGCGCCGCCCCGCCGCCTTCGCTTCGGCGGCAGCCGCGTCGGTTCGCGCCTCGATGGTGCCGAACCACGGAAAGACCTGCGTGATGCCAACCCGCTGCTGCTGCGGTCCCACCCGGGTTTCCACTTCCTCAATGAAGTACCCATAATTGAATCTTGGGTCGGGCAAGGCTTTGGCCTGCGGGATCTGCTCCAACGCCGCTTTCCACTGCTCGAACGCCGCCCGGAGCGCGGCACTGTGGAGAGCCGCGTACTGGAGATACTCCGGCAACGTTTCGGGTGTGTTTGCATCGACGGCAGGTCTCTCCGCCCCGGCGATGAAGCCGGCCGCGATCCCAAGCACGAGAATCACCAGCACCAACGTTGTCAGCTTGACCATGCGAAATCTCTGAATTCCTGCCATGCTAAAACATGAGGCACGCATCCCGGCAAAGCAATCCAATTTGTCCGGCCTGCGCCCGGGAATGCCTGGTGTCGAACATCAGAGCATCAACACGGGTCTGGCCGCCATCTGACCGTCCAAGGCTTTCCAGCACTTACATAACGTCTGTATGGAGAAATGGGTTCCGCCTCGACGTGGAAATCTTACGTGTAGTCCGGTGCGTTGCCGGGCTTCCATTTGATATTGCAGCCCATGCTCGGTCGCTGTTTCTCCGGAACCTGCTCGCCTTCGAGCACCGCATCCAGGGCGGCGCGCAGGTCCGCGCCGGTGATGGGCACATTGTTGCCGGGCCGGCTGTCGTCCATCTGCCCGCGGTACACCAGCTTGCGGTCCTCGTCAAACAGGAAGAAATCCGGCGTGCAGGCGGCGTGATAGCTCTTCGCCACCTCCTGGGCTGCATCGTAGAGGTAGGGGAAGGTAAAACCCTTCTCTTTGGCCACTTTCGCCATCATTTCCGGACGGTCCTCCGGATAACTCTCGACGTCATTGGAGTTGATCCCCGCCACGGCCACTCCTTCCCGCTGATACTCCTTCGCCAACTCGATTAGATGATTGAGGATGTGCTTGACGAAGGGACAATGGTTGCACATGAATACGACAAGAAGTGCCTTGGCATCGTCGAAGTCCGAAAGCGATACGATGTTGCCCCGGGTATCGGGCAGGCTGAAATCGGGTGCCCTCGTCCCGAGCGCCAGCATGGTCGAAGCTGTCATAACCATAGCTCACCCCTTCCAAATCGACTTTCCGTGCCGGACCACTGATTCTATAATGCCGTCACCGCCATTATGTTCGTCACATCTTTCCCGGAATGTCACGGCGCGACGCGCAACACGATCTTCCCGAATTGCTTGTCCATCTCCAGTTCTTCCATGGCATCGCGCACCTTGTCCAGCGGAAACACCTTGTCGACGACGGGCCGGAGATTGTTGTGGTTCACCGCCCTGAGCATCTCACGGAAGTCCTCCGCAGAACCCATCGTCGAGCCCAGAACCGTGAGCAGATTCCAGTAGAGAGCGTGCAGGTCCGTTTCCGCCCTGGCCCCGCTGGTGACGCCGCAAACGACAATCCTCCCCCCTTTTCGCACCGAGGCAAAGTCCAACGGCCAGGTTGCCGCTCCGACTGAGTCGATAGCCACATCCACACCCCGCCCGGAAGTCTCATGTTCGACCCACCGGCCGACGTTCTCCCTGCGATAGTTGACCGTGTGGTCCGCGCCCAGTTCGACGGCACGCGACAACTTGTCGTCGGACGAGGAGGTGACAAAAACCTCGGCGCCCACCAGCCTGGCGAACTGCAGCGCCGCCAAGGCCACGCCGCCGCCAATGCCGTGGATCAGAACGGTCTCGCCGGCCACGATCTGCGCCCGGGTCATGAGCATCCGCCAGGCCGTCACGTACGTCAGTGCGAAGGCGCCTGCTTCCTCGTCGCTCAGATGGGGCGGCCTGGGATGACAGTTGCACGCCGGCACGACCACCTCCTGGGCAAACGTTCCGGGCCGACTGACTCCTACAATCCCGAATGACACACAGAGACTCTGCTCCCCACGGCGGCAAAACTCGCAGACGCCACAATACAGTCCCGGATTGACAATGACTTGCTCGCCAACCTTCGGAGCCTCCACACCCTTGCCTACGTCCATCACGACCCCGACAGCATCCGAACCGAGCACGTGAGGCATCTGCAACTGTGCCCCCCGCCGGCCCTTGCGTACCCAGATGTCCAAATGGTTCAGACCGGTGCAAAGAACCTTCAATACAACTTCACCCGGACCCGGCCGGGGAGCCTCGAAATCCTCCACGCGTAGAACATCCAAGTCGCCGTGCTCGTGAATCACCGCTGCTTTCATGATCGAAACCTCTCGAGCAGGACACATGCGGTACTTTTTGCCGCCACCCGGGTCTACGGAATGACACGTAGCGCATATCAGATCATCGGTCGGTGTGCCCGTACAGGCAGATAAGGAAACTGCCCACTTGAGGAGTCAAAATTGCTGGGTCCCCGGCGGCAGGCCGGGAGTCATGCTTACGCGTACGCAAGCATACTCCGATTCGATAGACAAACAAAAATCGAATAACGGCCGTGTAATTCCTGCATGTCTCATGTGTCCGAGCGGCAGCACCAAGCGCGGCTTGGCGACTCTATCACCGGGCTTTCACGTCGTAGCAGAAGAGCACGTCGGCGTGGCGGAGATAGAGCTTGCCGTCGGAAATCACCGGATGAGCCCAGGCCGGCCCCTTGGCGCCAGGGCGGTCTGGCGGCGTGAACGTGGCCTTGAGGGTATACTTCTCCGGCGTCGCTTCCACCAATGCTACGACGCCGTTCTCATAGCGGAAGTACAGACGCCCGTCCGCGTACAGAACGCAGCCGGAGCCTTTGCCGGGCTGCTCGGCGTGCCACATGACTTTGCCGGTCTTCATCTCGACACACGTGGGCTCGCCCTTGTTGTGATTGTGGCCACCGTAGATATAGTCGCCGACCTTCACGAAGCCGCCGTGATGGTTTTGGAACTGGTCTTTATCGAGCCAGTATACCTCTTGCGCCTGTACGCCGTCGCCATTCGGGGCGAGCCGGAGCAGGGCGGAGCCCGTCTGATAGGCGGTGGAGGTAAAAACCAGGTCGCTGTCGATGACCGGCGTCGGGATATTGGCCACGCGGTTCGCGACACGGTTGTAACCCCACAGGAACTTTCCGTCGGCTGCGACACCGACCACGCCCTCGTTGGTCAATTGCACGTACTGCTTCACACGGGCCGCGTGACTGATCACGATGGAGGAATACCCGGCCTCGTCCTTGCCGTTCGGGCCGATATCAGGCATCGGACACTGCCAGATCACCTCTCCCGTCTTCTTGTCGAGAGCCGCCATGACGGCCTTATGCCCGCCAGGCGTGCATAACAGTCTATCCCCGTCAATCAACGGGGATTCGCTGAACTTCCAGCCGGGATTGGACGCCCCGCCCAGGTCGGTCAGCAGGTTCTTCGTCCAGACCACTTGGCCACTATCGACGGCGATACAAACCACGTCGCCGCTCGTGCCGATGGCGTAGACAAGGTCCCCATCCACGGTCGGGGCACAGCGCGGACCATCATCGTGAGGGCGTCCCACCCTGGCCGCCCACAGTTCCTTTTGCGTGTTCAAGTCGTACGCATATACGAATTGTGCCTTCTCGTCGCCGACCTGCCGGTCGCCCATCGTGTAGAGCCTGCCCTTGGCAATGGACACCGTCGAGTATCCCGGCCCGAGACCCGAGATCTCCCACAGCAGCTTCGGTCCATCCGGCGGCCACTCCTGGAGCAGCCCGGTCTCCGCGCAGACCCCGTCGCGGTTCGGCCCGCGCCACTGCGGCCAATCCGCCGCCGACAGACTGCCGGTGGCAATAGTGAGAACGACAAAGATGATGGCGATCAATCTGAGTACACTCGACATTCTCGACCCCTTTGAAAGAGACATCTGATATCTTGACCCGTCCTCGCGGCGAAGGCCCGAACGGCTCTTGCTCGCAATCGCGCCACATAGCCAGATTACGGGCCCTTGCCGCTCACGCCGAGGCAGACCAGGTCGCCCGTGGCGTTCCGCGCGTAAATCCGCCCATCGGACAACACGGGCACTGTCCAGCACTTTCCTTCGAGGATTTGCGCCGAGGCAAGCTCCGTGTAACCCGAGGGCACGGCGTTCGCAATCAGCAGCCTGCCCTTGTCACTCAAGGCGATGAGCCTGCCCCCGGCCAACGTCACGCTGCCGACGCCCAGGTCCCCGTGTGCCCACTTCACCGCCCCAGTGTGGAAATCGAGGCATTTCAATGCCTTATCCTTGTTGTCCACGCCGTAGATGTGCCCCCGCCAGAGCACGGAGCCGTTCAGCCAGTTCTGAAGCTCCTTGTGGCTCCACAACTCCTTGAGCCCGTCGTCATTCATCTCGAAAAGTGCGGCGCCCGTGCCCAGTCCCGTCGAGATGAACAGCTTGTCACCCGAGATGATCGGGTCGGGGATGTTCTCATCGTGCAGCGTGGTCCACGGGTGCTTCCACAGGACTTTGCCCGAGGCTGTCGCCACCGCGTAGAGTTCTCGGTGTCCGAGAATTGCGGCGCGGCTCTGGCCTTGCCATCGGTACGGCACGGGTGACGCATAACCGGCCGGCCCTTTCTCGTTGGCCCACGCCAGCTCACCATTGGCCTTGCGCAGGGCAAGTCCATAGGCCCCCATGTTGAGCACGATCAGATCGTCCACGAGGATCGGCGAGCCGGAAAAAGCCCACGTCGGCGGTTCAAAGCCGTGCTCCTTGGCCAAATGCGTCTGCCACACGACGGCCCCGTTCTCGGCATCGATGCAGAACACGTGGCCATGCTTGCTCACGATATACGCTCTGCCGGCTTCCACCGTGGGCGTCGCACTCGGGCCACCTTCGTGATTCCGCGGCTGCAGGGGCGACAAGTAGGCGTGCTTCCAAATCTCGGCGCCTGTCCCGGCGTCGAGGCACCAGAGGATGTCCTTTTGCTCGTTTTCGTTCCCGTCGCCCTCTTTGCCCGTGTTGCCCATCGCATAGACCCGGCCGCTGCTGACCGCCACGGACGCAAAGCCATTGCCAATCTGCTTGCGCCAGAGGAATTCGGGACCATCCCTGAGCTTGTTCGGGTCCCAGCCGGTCTCTTGAGAGATGCCGTCGCGATTCGGGCCACGCCAATTGGGCCAATCATCGGCCCGTGCGGCGGCGCTCAACGTGAGGATTCCTGCGGATACAATGACACCACAGATGACGAATCGCAACGGCTGTAGCACCTTCCAACCCCTTCATAAAACGCGTGTTTGCAAGGACTTACATTTTGCTCCATCCTCCGGGCCTGTCCGGCTTGCCCATAGTCATAGTAGCCGTATATACTGGCCGTGACAATAGGTGTTCGCGCAATCTTTCAGGAGACGCCCGATGCAGAGCCTCACCCGCCGTGATTTCGTCCGCCACTCGATGGCCGCCGGCGCTGCCGTAACGGCCGCGACCGCGTCAGCCGCCGCATCCCAGACTCCTACCCCCGGGGAAAGGGCAATCAGAATCATCGCCATCTCGTGCAGCCCCCGCAAGGGCAAAACGACCGCTACGGCGCTGGGGATCTGCCTGGAGGCGGCAAAAACGGTCAGCAACAGCATCGAAACCGAGCTGATCGAATTGGCGGACTTCAGAATTCCCGGCAATGTCGCGGCGGGCATCCCCTTGCAGGAGGGCGAGCAGGACGATTTCCCCAAGCTCATCCCCAGGCTCACGGACGCGAAGGTCCGCGGCCTTATCATCGGCACGCCGGTCTACTTCGGCAACATGAGCTCGCTGTGCAAGGCGTTCCTGGATCGGTGCATTGCTCTATACCAGCCTGACTTCGCCCTGAGCGGCAAGGTGGGCGGGGTCGTGGCGGTCGGCGGCTCCCGCAATGGCGGACAGGAAGCGACGATCCAGTCCGTACAGATGTCACTGTTCTGTCACGAGATGATTCTGGTTGGCAATGGCCGGCCCAGCTCGCGTCTCGGTGGGACCGTCTGGAGCGGCATCGAGGGCGGCGTCCTGGAGGACGAATTCGGCATAACAACAACGAAGGCCCTCGGCCGTCGCGTCGCCGAGGTCGCGCTGCGGCTGGCCGGCCCGGTTTGATACGGATGGGGAAGAACCCATGCGCGGCAGGACGTGTCATCCTGAGCCATCGGCGAAGGATCTGGCCCCAGAATAAGAGGTCTCTCTCCCGCGCGGCCCAGATCCTTCACGGCGCTACGCTCCGTTCAGGATGACAAATCGCATACGAATAGTCATTGGGCGCATTACACGGCACGGTCGTGCAACAGCATGGGCAACGAATTGCCCATCCTATGCAGCATAGGCGTCGCGCCCGTGAATTGAAGACCACGGGCAAGATGCCCGTGCTACTTGCGTGGCTCGTCCTTGAAGGCGAGCGCGCCGGTGGGACAGGCTGCCACGCATTGTGCCGCGGCGACCCGGAGACCCTCGGCCAACGATTCGCCGAACGGCACGGCCACGCGCACGTCAAAGCCACGACCGACGAACGTCAATCCGAGCTTTTCCTGCGATGCGGAGGCAATCTGGATGCAGATGCCGCAATCGATGCACTTGCCCGGCTCGTAGATGACGTCTGGGTGTTGCGTCTGCTGGACAAACCGTCGCCGTTCGGCCTTGTACCGTGCCTGTCGAGCATCGTAAACCTGTGCGTACTGCCGCAGCAGGCAACTGTCCGGCTTGCGGCAGTCACAGCGTAGACAGCGAGGCGACTCGGCATGGGCCTCCTCGGCGGTGAATCCCCCGGCCGGCCCGGAAGGTTTGCGGCGGGACTCCGAACTGGCTGATTGCAGGAAAACCTCCATCTCTCCGTCGTCGAGTTTGCCCATCCGGCTGTTGAAGGGCTTGGCAGGACCCGTGACTGGCTCGCCCGTCAGATACTGCCGGATCGATTCGGCGGCTTCTTTCCCATCCGCAACCGCTCGCACCGTCAACCGGCGTTTGCGAACGGCATCGCCGCCCGCGAAAACACCGGGCGTGCTGGTCGCGCCGGTCCGACTATCGACTTTGACCCCGTCCGGCGATGCGTCAATACCGAGAGCGTCAGCGTCGCCCGCCTTCAGCTCGCCGGTGCCGATGAAGACTGCATCGAACTGCCTGCGGACCTCCGCCATCGACACGGCGACGCCCACACGCGTGTTGAATCGAAATGTCACGCGCAGGGGCGAATGATGATTCGCCCCTACAATCTGTGCGATCTCGGCCGCCAGCACGTCACGGGGCAGGTCCTTCTCCGGCACGCCGTACCGGAGCATGCCACCCGGCTCGTCGTGGTCGTCGAAGATCGTGCACTCGAATCCATGCTGTTGGAGATAGTAAGCAACCGCCAGACCCGCCGGACCGGCGCCGATAATCGCGACACGTTCCTCCCGCTTCCGGGCGCACGTCGGCAGGTACGGCGACGCCGATTGCAGGTCCGCGTCGGCGACGTAGCGTTTCAGCAGGCAGATGGAGACCGCCTCGTCGTGCTGCCTGCGCCGGCACGCTTTTTCACACGGTGCCGGACAAATCCTGCCCAGCACGGCCGGTAAAGCGATATCCCGCTTCACCGTGACAATCGCGTCCCTCAGCTTGCCCGCGGCAATCTGTCGGATCATCAGCGGGATATCCATATGGGCCGGGCAACCCATCCGGCAGGGGCCGACACAGTCGCCCACGTGGTCACTCAGCAACAGCTCCAGCGCCGCTTTTCTCGCCTCATGTACCTCTGTGCTGTCACTCTCCACGTGCATGCCGTCGCTAATGACGGTGCCGCAGGCCGGCACGAGTCCGTTCGCGCCATTTACCTTCACGACGCAGACCATGCAACTCGTCGCCGGCTCATGGCCGCGCAGATGGCACATCGTTGGAATCACAATCCCCAGCTTCTGTGCGGCGTCGAGGACCGTCGCGCCGGCCTCCACTTCCACCTGGCGATTATCTATCGTAAGCTTGGGCATGGCTATTCAATCCGCACCGCCGCGGCGGGACAGACGCTCTTGCACGTCCCGCACCGGATGCATTTCTCAAGATCGATCTCGTGCTTCTCGTACGGCTTCATCGCGATGGCATCGGTCGGGCAGTGCTGGGCGCAGATCGTGCAGCCGATGCAGTCGTCGGTAATCACATACTTGATGAGGGCCTTGCACCTGCCGGCCGGACAGCGGCCCGCGACGTGGGCCTCGTATTCCTCGCGGAAGTACTTCATGGTCGTGAGGACCGGGTTCGGGGCCGTCTTGCCGAGCCCGCAGAGGCTGCCCTGCTTGACCATTTTCGCCAGGTGTTCGAGCTCGCCGAGGTCGGCCGCCTCGCCCTTGCCGGCGCACAGCCGTTCGAGGATATCCAGCATCCGCCGCGTCCCAATCCGGCAGAACGTGCACTTGCCACAGGACTGGTTCTGTGTGAACTGCAGGAAGTAGCGCGAGATGTCCACCATGCAATCGGTCTCGTCCAGTACGACCAGGCCGCCGGAGCCCATCATGGCGCCCGCCTCGGTCAGCGTCTCGTAGTCCACGGACAGGTTGTCCCGAGTCGCGGGAATGCACCCGCCGGAAGGCCCTCCGACCTGCACGGCCTTGAACCTCAGCCCGCCCGCGATGCCGCCTCCGATCTCCTCGACAATCTGGCGAATGGAGATGCCCATGGGGACTTCGATGAGGCCGCCCCGCGCCACCTTACCGGCCAGGGCAAAGACTTTCGTGCCCTTGCTCTGGCCCACGCCGATGCGGGCAAACGCCTCGGCCCCGTTGCGAATGATCCAGGGCACGCACGCGTAGGTCTCGACGTTGTTGATGAGAGTCGGCCGGCTCCAGAGTCCTGTCTGCGCGGGAAAAGGCGGGCGCAGCCGGGGCATGCCGCGCCGGCCTTCGACACTCGCCATCAGCGCCGTCTCCTCGCCGCAGACAAAGGCCCCCGCCCCGGCCGCAATCTTCAACTGCAGCGAGAAATCCGTGCCGAGAATCTTCTCGCCGAGATACCCGCGCTCCCGGCATTTATCCAATGCCTCCGTGACGCGCTTGATCGCTAGTGGATACTCCGCGCGAATGTAGAGATACCCCTCATCGGCCCCGACGCACCAGGCCGCAACGATCATTCCCTCGATGATGCGGTACGGGTACGACTCCATCAGCATCCGGTCCATAAACGCCCCGGGGTCGCCCTCATCGCCATTGCAGATGATGTGCTTCTTGCCGGTACCGGCCGCACGGACGGTCGACCACTTCAGATGCGTTGGAAAGCCCGCGCCGCCCCTGCCCCGCAGTCCACTGCCCTCAATCTGTGCGATTGTGGTCTCGGGCGTAAGCTCCTTGAGCACCTTCTCCAGCGCGTCGAAGCCATCGTTGTGCAGATATTCATCGATGTCGGTCGGGTCGATATGCCCGCAGTGCTCGGTGGCGATGTGAATCTGCCGGCCCAGGAAATCGGAGACCGCCCGGTCGCGCGGATGGATGGAGTAGCGCGTGACAGGCTCCCAGCTCTCGTCGGTCAGCAGGTGGTCCAGCGCCCGCGACACGGTGTTCGAGAGCTTGCGGTGCGGCCCTCGCGCGCCGAAGTGCCGCAGGATGATCGGCTTGGCATCTTCCGGCTGCACGCGGGCATAGAGAGAGGACGCCCCACCCGGCAGCACGACTTCGAGCAGAGGCGTCTGATGGCACATACCCACGCAGCCCACGCGCTTGACCGGCACGTCGATGCCGGTCTGGACCAGGGCGTCCTGCAGGGCACTGTACAATCGGCCGCTGCCGCGCGCCTGGCAGCACGAACCCAACCCGATGCGAACCTCACCGCGAGCATCAGCCCTCATCGCGTGCTGCCGGCGTCGCTTGTGCTCTCGGCCCGCCCTGGCCTGCTCGTGCCGGAGGAAATCCCTGAGGACCCTGGGGACGGCCTCGCGGGTCAGATGGCCGTATGTGACCTCGTCGATCTGCACCGCCGGGGCCAGCGTGCAGCAGCCCAGGCACGCAATTTTCTCTACCGTGAACAGCTTCTGCCCGTCCGTATCCTCTCCCTCGGGGATTTCAAGGTAGCGCCGGAACTCATCATAGACCTGCTCGGACCCTTTGACGTGGCAGGCGGTGCCCACGCAGACGTGGATGATGTGCCGGCCCGCGGGTCGATGCCGGAACTGACCGTAGAACGTCGAGACCCCCACAATGGCGGCCGGCGTGATCTCGGTCCGCTCGCACACACGCCGCAGCGCCTCCGCCGGCAGATACCCATAGTACGCCTGGAGCGCCTGGAGAATCTCCAGCACCTTCTCCCGACCGGTGCCGACCCTCTCGACAATCTGATCAACGAACGTCAGATCCAGTTCTTCCATACAAGCTCAATGCGATAAGTAAGGCTGCACAGCCGCGAGACACGACTGCGCGATATACATCGCCTCGGCAAAGGTAAGGCATGTCTCCAACCCACAAAAGGCGGAATCTCCTCTTCTGTCATTTCGAGCGGAGCGAAGCGGAGTCGAGAAATCTGGCCGCGGAGGTTGCGTGTCCTTAGCCTGCGGCCAAGGTCGTTGACCGGGATAACTGATGGCACGTTCGACGAGAGCTTTGCTGCAAATCACGGATACCTCTCGTTCGCCGTCAGATTTCTCCGCTCCGGCCGCTGCACGGCCTCCGGTCGAAATGACAAACACAATAGCCGGCGAGTTATCCCTGACCTGCTGGACATAGTACATAGTCATGCAATCCTGCCCAAAATCTGCTGATCCACCTACGGGGCGGTGCCAATGCAGTAGAGGTTCTCGGCGCCGCGGATGTAGATCCGGCCGTCGGCGAATGCCGGAGAGGCGTAACACTCCTCGCCCAGTTCGCATCTGCCAAGTTCCTTGTACTCGGGCCCGGCCTGGGCGATGTGCATTACACCCTTGAGGTCCAGCAGATACAGCTTGTCCCCGACCAGGCTCGGCGACGCGCGAAACTCCTCTTTCAGGTCCTGTTCATATACCTTCTCGCCGTTCTCGGTCCGGCAGCAAATCAGGAACCCCCCGCTCTCCATGAGATACACATACTGGTCGTCGCCGACGGGCGAGCAGATGTCCGGGGCGCCCTCCTCCATCTTCCAGACAACATGCGTCTTGGTGACATCGCCCTGCCCCGTCGGCTTGATGGCGGCCAGATGCGCGTAGGGCTCAATCACAAGAACGAGACCGCCCGCATAGATGGGCGAGGGGGCCACGTCACCGCCGACGCATTCCGCCCGCCAGAGCTCCTTGCTGGTGGCGGGATCATAGGAGACCACGCACGGGTCCGCCACGGTGATCAACTGCGGCTGCCCGGCCACATCGACAACGACGGGCGAAGTCCAGGAATTCGGCAAGGTGCGCTTCGCTTCCCATGCGACCCGCCCCGTGAGCCCGTCCAGCGCGTAGACGCGCGACTTCCCTTCGCTGCCGTCGCCCTGGTCATACTGGATGAGAACGAGCTTCTCATACGTTTCGAGGGAGGCCGCGTAGCCGTAGGCGCTGTCCGGCCGGCCCAGGCTCTTGTGCCACAGCCGTCGGCCGTGGAAATCAAATGCGGCGACGTCGCCCGTGGGGAAAATCGCATAGACCCGGCGGCCGTCCGTCGCGACGGTCGGGGCGGCGTAGCTCGTATCCTCCATGATCTCGAACTCTTCTTCGCCGGCCACCGGCGTCATCGGCACATCGCCCTGCCAGAGCAACCGGCCGGATTTGCCGTCGAAGCAGTATACCTGTCGCCCGTTCGGGTCCGCCCCGGAGAGGAATACCCGGTCCTCCCAGACGACCGGCGAATTGCGTCCCGGCAAAGGCACCCTGGTCTTCCACAGAATCCCCGCGCCTGTCTTGCCGTTCCACGAGGTCGGGATNNGTCCTCGGCCTGCACGAAATCCACCCAGCCGGTGATCCCCAGAATCAGCGAGCCGAACACCAGCACGGCCAGCCCCCCTGCGACCGCCCAGCGTGCCAACTTCGCCTCTTTGATCTGCGCGTCGCCTCTCTCGGCCACGCGCTGCGGTCGCGGTGGCTCTCTCGTCATCTCCTTCGCCAGCTTGCCCGCCACCAGCAGAACGACGGCGCTGCCGAGCAGCATGAAGGCCGCGTTGCGGGCGAAAGCCAGCCGCCACAGCCTGTCGCGTCGGATGTTGAGGTCCAACTGCCGAATCTCGGCCAGCAGTTCCTGGTTCTCTGGCTCCTTCTGGACCCGGAGCTTCATGGCTGCAAGCCTGTTCTCCCGCCGCGGCCCCAATACAGCACTGCCGATGAGGTTCACGACAAGCAGCGCCACGAAGACGACCGAAAAGACTGCCCCGACCACCGCTGTCATTCGCGCAGCTCGATACCACGGACTCATGTCGCACCTGTTCATCTGTTCCGTTCTCCGCGTCATCGACTTTGTACTACCCTTTCTCGTGGTTGACCGGTGGCATCGTCAAGCGCAGCTTGGCGATGGCCGCGTCGTGTCGAGGGCGCCTCGCCCTCGAATCGCGGGCAGAATGCCCGCGACACAAAGAGCCATCGCCAAGGCCTTCGGCCTTGACGCTGCCACCCTTCCTTTCTCTGTCCACTGCTCTCGGTCCGCCGTCCTCAATCTCCTCACCGGGGCTGCCGATGTAGGCGATGGGCGTCAGAACCTCGACCTCTTCGCCCGCCGGGTGGAGAATCTTCAGCAGCACGCCGGCGCTGTAGGCCTCGACGTCAAAAGCCGCCTTGTCGGACTCGACGACCGCAATTACTTCGCCCTTTTGGACCGGGTCATTCTCCTTCTTGAGCCAGTCGACAATCCGGGCGGTCTTGATGTCCTGTCCCACCTGCGGCATCAGCACCGGTTCCGCCATCGTCGCTCTCCTCTACGCCTTTCCCACGCTGCCGAAAAGCTGAATATTCGCCATGATGCCCTTCTTCATCTCATCGAGTTGGGCTTGGATGACTTTGAGCGGGTCATATTGCGTATTGTGCGCGTGGTGATAGCCGACAAAACCGTCGATGAACGCATATTTGATCTGTGTGGAGATATTCACCTTCGCGCAACCCAAGGAAATGCACCTTCGGAAGACTTCGTCGGACAGCCCGGTGCCGCCGTGCAGAGCGATCGGCACGTGCGTGCTCGCAGCGACCTTTTTGAGGACGTGGTAGGCGACCTTCGGCTCGCCTTTGTAAATGCCGTGGGCCGTCCCGATGGCCGGCGCGAAGCAATCGGGCTTGACTATCGCGCAGAACTCGACCGCTTGCCCGGGATCTGCAAGGTGCGAATCCTGCTCCTTGACGTGGATATCATCCTCGACGCCGACAATCGCGCCCAGTTCGGCCTCGACTGTGATATTCTTCGGCCGGGCCATCTCCACCACCTGCCGGCTCAGCGCGAGATTCTCCGCGAACGGCCTGGCCGANNNGAACGGCGACCGGCACTTTCGAATTCCCGGCCAACTCCCGCATCCAACCCATCAAAGTCCCGCTGCCCCAGAAAGTAACCGTCTTGGCGGAGGTCTGTACGATGACGGGAGCATGAAGCTCCTCGGCGGCCTGGACCACGGCCTTTGCGGAGTTGTAGTCTAGGATATTGAAGGCCCCGACGGCGTACTGGCCCGCGGCGGCCTGCGCCAGCATGGCTTTCATGTTCTCAAGCGGCATGACTTCTCCTTCCCATAGGACCGACAGGACCTACAGGACGAATAGGACCTATTGAACGTAGAGACACCGTT
>JABAOC010000486.1_pt1 | contig 15155 bp, 13 predicted proteins | sample 7062161 | NCBI WGS metagenome assembly JABAOC01 (sample SAMN14538625, study PRJNA623070) | marine sediment metagenome | biome: marine biome [ENVO:00000428]; feature: marine pelagic biome [ENVO:01000023]; material: deep marine sediment [ENVO:00002113] | place: India: Gulf of Khambhat ... | reverse complement strand
AAGTGGGATAAAGTGGTAAAAAGTGGTAAGAAAAGGGGAATCCACCATGTTCAGGGGAAGGCATGAACATACCATTGATCCAAAGGGGAGGGTGAGCATACCTGCAAAATTCCGGGAAGTCCTGGGCAAGAAGTACGACGACCGCCTCGTTATCACCAATTTCGACGGTTGTCTAGTGGCTTACCCGTATGAGGAATGGATCCTCCTGGAGGAAAAAGCCAGTTCACTATCAATGGTGAAGAAGGAGACACGGGCTTTCATGNNACAGGGAAGGATTCTCATCCCGCAAACCCTAAGGGAATATGCAGACCTCGATAAGGAAGTCATCTTGGTCGGACAATTGAGGAAGATCGAGATTTGGTCGAAGAGGAGGTGGAGCGAGGAAATCATCAAAGCCCATGAGAATTTCGACGAGATTAGCGACGTCCTTTCGGAATTGGGCCTTTGACCAAATTCATCGGAGCAATGGGGAGGTTTGAAATGGGATACCTACGATATGGCCTATGAACATTTCCCCGTGCTAGTAGAGGAGGTTCTCGAATTTCTTCAACCACATCCCGACGGGATATATGTCGATGGTACCCTGGGTGGTGCAGGCCATGCCATCAAGATCCTGGAACGAAGTTCACCAACGGGTCGCCTCATCGGTGTCGACCGAGATAAAGAAGCCATTGAGGAAGCCCGCAAGAGGCTAAAGCCATATGAAGGGAGAACCACCATCGTCCACGGAAATTTCTCCGATCTGAGGGAACTATTGACGAAACTGAATATCAGCAAGGTGGATGCTATATTATTGGACTTGGGAGTTTCGTATCAGCAATTGACCGACGCTAAGAGGGGATTCAGCTTCCAATCGGAGGGTCCCCTGGATATGAGGATGGATCGAACGGAAGGAGAGCCTGCATCAAAATTGATCAATACCCTCTCCCAAGGGGAATTAGAGGGAATCCTCCGGAGGTATGGGGAAGGAAGATGGGCGAGGAGGATCGCCAAGGCTATCGTCAGGCATCGGCAAAAAACCCCCATCGCCACCACGACGCAGCTCAGGGATATCATTTCCCGGGCCGTACTGAAACCTCCCCGTCATATCCATCCCGCTACAAAAGCCTTTCAGGCGATCAGAATAGCAGTGAACGACGAACTCAACAACTTGGGGAGGCTAATCCGAGAGGGTATCCCCCTGGTGAAGAGCCGGGGACGCCTCTGTATCATATCCTTTCACTCCCTGGAGGACCGAATCGTTAAGGAGACCTTTCGGCATTACGAAAGGTCCCCCCAATTATTAACCATTATCACCAAGAAACCGATTGCCCCTTCGAAGAGGGAAATTGCCGAGAATCCGAGGGCCAGAAGCGCCAAATTACGGGTTGCGGAAAGGGTTTGAAGTGAGCAAGATGATCTTTCCGTCAGCGATAGCCCATCCCATAAGGGGGATGGTAATACCCGAAAAAGTTAAGGCCAGGGGAAAGGCTCGTGGGCTCCTTGTATTTTGCATCATAGCTGCCATAATAGCCGGTTCCCTTTTTTACGTTTGGTCTCGGGTTTTGGTAATCAACCTGGGATACGACCTCTCGGAAGCCATGGAGGTGCATTGGAAGTTGGCCGGGGAAAACAAGAAATTACGCATCGAGATAGCCACCCTGAGATCCCTGGCAAGGATTGAACGGATTGCCCAGGAGGAGCTCGAGATGGAGAAGCCCCTGCCTGGGCAGATCATCTTGATGAAATGAGACGAAAACCCATAAATTGGACAAGAGCTCGTATATTCGTTGTATTTATCCTCCTTTTTCTCTGCTTTCCTCTCATCTTCCTCCGCATTATTCAGCTCCAGGCCGTAAAGAAGGACGAGCTCTCTCGATTGGCGTCGAAGCAGCACCAGAGTATCATCACCTTCATTCCTAAAAGGGGAACCATTTATGACGCCAAGGGAAAAATTTTGGCCAAAAGCATTGACGTAAATTCGGTCTACGCAAGGCCGCCTGACGTAAAAAACCCTTCCGAGACAGCCAAAAAGCTTGCCGCTATCCTCGATCTCAATAGGGGCGCTCTGATAAAAAAGCTTAAAACGAAAAAGGGCTTCGTTTGGGTAAAGAGGAAGGTTACACCAAAAGAAACTGCTCGCATAGAGGAATCCAGGCTCGAGGGCATACACTTCGTGAGGGAAAGCAGACGGTTCTACCCCCATTCACATTTGGCCGCTCATCTCGTCGGGTTTGTGGGGATAGATTCAAAAGGTTTAGAGGGTATAGAGGCTAAATACGATGCCCACCTCTCGGGAAACACAACTCGACTCATTTTGGGGAGGGATGCCTTCGGAAGGGAGATTGTTACCCAGGTTCCGATCCCCGGAAAATCGCCGCAGAATTACAACCTCTACTTGACCATCGACACAACCATTCAATACACCGTTGAAAAGGAATTGAAGGCGGCCGTGGAAGGACAGGGGGCGAAAAGGGGTATGGCCGTCGTCATGGATCCCACAAGTGGTAAAGTTTTAGCTATGGCCAATTACCCATCCTTTAACCCCAATCGATTTTGGGATACTTCCCCAGACACATGGAGAAATAGGGCCGTTACCGATATCTTTGAACCCGGCTCCGTCTTTAAGGTATTTCTGGCTTCGGCTGCCCTTGAGGAGAAGGTGGCCAAAAGACACGATATCTTCTTCTGCGAAAATGGGGCCTACGTCCTTTCGGGAAAAACCATCCGCGATGTAAAGAAATATGGGTGGCTCAGCCTCGAACATATCATCAAATATTCGAGCAATATAGGCGCGGCCAAGATCGCCCAACGGGTAGGAAGGGAGAAGTTTTATGATTACATTCTGGAATTTGGCTTCGGACATAAGACGGGGATCGATCTGCCTGGCGAAGCCGGGGGGATCATTAGACCCCCTAAAACGTGGTCTAAGGTCGCCTTGGGAAACATAGGCTTTGGGCAAGGAATCGCCGTAACACCCATTCAACTCATAACCGCCATCTCTGCCATCGCCAACGGGGGAAATCTGTTGAAGCCCTATGTGGTTGATAAGATCGTCGACTCGAAAGGGAAAATAATAAGCAAATCCCATCCCGAAATCGTCAGGCGAGTGTTATCGAAAGAGGTGGCTGAAACAATGACCTCCATTCTCACAGGCGTTGTGAGAGAAGGAGGGACTGGTACGAGGGCCGCCTTGGCATATTATGAGGCTGCGGGGAAAACGGGAACGGCCCAGAAGGTGGATGGTCTCGTGGGAGGCTATTACGAAGACCGATTCATCAGTTCCTTCGTGGGATACGTGCCCAGCAATCAGCCACGCTTGGTTATTCTTGTTGTGATTGATGAACCTCAGGGGATCCCGTATGGGGGAACGGTGGCTGGCCCCGTCTTCAAGAATATCGCTGAGCGATCGCTCCAGTATCTCAGCATCCCCCCAACAAAAGGGCCTCTCCTCGCTGAAGCCTCGACAAGGAAAGTAGCGTGGCAACGTCCGAAAAGGACCATGCATGAAGCGATGCCTCGGGGAAAACCTTCAAGGAGAATGCCCGATCTTAGGGGATTGAGTATACGTGCCGCTTTAAATAGGGTAAGGGCTTTGGAGTTGCTGGTTTCGGTATCCGGTAGTGGGAGGGTGGTCGATCAACAGCCAAGGCCGGGGACAATAGTGGGAAAGGGAGATGCCTGTTTTCTCACCTTTAGACCGGATTTTTGAGGGCCTGGGATAAGTATCTATGAAGCTGAGAGACTTGGTGAAGGGTTTGGAACACGGGCAAATCCACGGACAGATGTCCCGAGAGATTGAAGGAGTTGCCTATAATTCGAAACAGGTAGAGAGGAATTCCCTCTTCGTTGCCATGAAGGGACAGGAGGTAGATGGACACGATTATATAGAAGAAGCCATTGAAAAGGGAGCACGTGCGGTGATCCTGGAGGACGAAAATCGAAGGATCAGAGGGATTCCAACGGTGGTGGTACCCAACAGCCGCAAGGCCCTGGGCACTATCTCATCGGCTTTCTTCGGGAACCCCTCAGCTCAGATGATACTTATCGGTATCACTGGTACGAATGGGAAAACCACTACGGCGTATCTTGCGGAATCCATACTGCGAGGGGCGGGTTTCAAAACCGGCGTTATCGGAACCATCGACTACCATTTCGGGGGAACCGTGCACAGGGCGACAACGACAACCCCCGAATCCTATGATCTCCAAAAGATCCTGAGGCACATGTTGGAGGAGGGAATCTCCCATGTCATCATGGAGGTCACCTCCCATGCCCTCCATCAACACAGAATCGAGGGATGCCATTTCGATATCGGGGTGTTCACCAATTGCACGCCGGATCACCTCGATTACCATAAGACGATGGATCACTATTTTGAGAGCAAGACCAGCCTTTTTACCCAGTTTTTACGGAAAAGCATGAAGCCTCAATCCTTATCCCTCATCAATCTTGACGATCCCAAGGGGCGGCTCCTCTGGGAGAAGTTGTTCGAGCCCAAGATGAGCTATGGGCTCAATGGAGAGAGACACATCTGTGCCAAGGATATCCGTGCCTCTATCACCGGTCTTTCAGCAACCGCCATCACACCCCAGGGAAATTTCTCCCTTCGCTCTCCCCTCCTGGGGGAGTTTAACCTCTATAATATCCTCGCCTCAGCGGGAATCGGACTTGCCCTGAAGGTCCATCCCAAGGAAGTTCGAGGCGGTATAGAGGCACTTCGTGGCGTACCGGGGAGGGTTGAGAGGATTCAGAATGAGAACGGTTTTCATATCTTTGTTGACTACGCCCACACCCCCGACGCATTGGAGCGGATTTTGAGGACCATGGGCGAGTTCAAGGAAGCGGCAAGGATCATAACCGTCTTCGGTTGTGGCGGTGACCGCGACAGGGGAAAACGCCCTCTCATGGGAGCGATAGCCGGCCGCTATAGCGATTTAGCGGTGATCACCTCGGACAACCCACGGACCGAGGACCCGGCAGCCATTATTGCAGAGATCGAGGGAGGATTGAGGACTGAGTCCATTCGCAAGATGGACCGAGCGGAGTTATCCGATGGGTTCAAGGGGAGGGGATACATCCAAGTCTTGGATAGAAGGGAAGCCATCCGACTCGCGATCAAACTCGCTAAACCCGGGGATGTGGTCATAATCGCGGGAAAAGGGCATGAAGATTATCAGATCATCGGAAGGGAGAGGCTCCCCTTCGACGATCGATATGAAATCACGGAAGCTTTGAAATACGCTCATGATGAGAAATAGTTTTTCCCTCCAGGATATCTTGGATTCAACAGGGGGCAGGTTGATACGGGGTACTCCCGGCATGATATTCGGGGGAATCTCCATCGACTCGCGGACCATCAAAAGGGGGGATCTCTTCGTCGCCCTGAGGGGAGCAAGATTCGATGGACACCAATTCGTGCAGGAAGCCATGGAGAAGGGGGGAGAGGGGTTCATCATCGAAAATGAAGCCGTAAGCGAGTCGGGCACCATCGCCGCAACAGGAAAGGCTATCATCGTCGTCGGAGATACCTTGAGGGCTCTGGGAGATATCGCCCATTCATGGAGGGAAAAGCATCCCATTCCCCTGGTCGCGGTGGCCGGAAGCAACGGGAAAACGACCACCAAGGAAATCATCGCGACTCTCCTCGAGGGATCCTTCAGGATTTTGAAGACCCGGGGGAATCGCAATAATCTGGTGGGACTCCCCCTCACGTTATTGGACCTATGCCCCGATCACACTATGGCTGTTGTAGAAATGGGGATGAATGTAAAGGGGGAGATAAGAAGGCTAACCGAGATTGCCAACCCTGACGTCGGCCTCGTCACCAATATCACTGAAGCTCACCTGGAGTATCTTGGTACCTTTGAGGAACTGATAAAGGCAAAGGGAGAAATATGGGAAACCATGCGATCCGATGGGGTGATTGTGGTCAACCAGGACGACGTTAACGTGGTGAAATTAGCGGAATGCTATCCCGGCAAGAGGATTACTTTCGGCTTGGAGTTCCCCAGCGATGTAATGGCGAGGGAAATCCGCAACGAAGGAGCCAAAGGCGTCCAGTTTATCCTAACCCTGAGGGGAGAGGAAGTTGAAGTAGCCTTTCCAATGATGGGAATCTCCGCCATATACAATGCCCTGGCTGCGACGGCAGTCGCCACCCTTTTTGGGGTACATTTGAAAGAAATGAAGGAGCGACTGGAAGGGGTTAAACCCTTTCCCATGCGCATGGAGATCATACGGTTGGTCAACGGGGCTACTATCATCAACGATACATACAACGCAAACCCCAAGTCCATGGAACTTGCCTTGAAGGCCCTCTCAGAGGTGAAGGAGGCAGGAAGGGGGATCGCCGTTTTGGGGGATATGTTGGAATTGGGCCAATTCAACGGTGAAGCTCACGCGCAGATCGGTGAGAGGGTGGTTTCCTTTGGCGTAGACTTCTTGTTCACCCTGGGGGAAAGCGCAGAAATCATCGCCAAAAGGGCCCGGGAAATGGGGTTGAACGAAAACCATGTGACGATCTCGAGGGACCATCAGGACCTCCTCCACCGCTTAAAGAGGACGATAAGGGAGGGAGATTGGATCCTGGTAAAAGGATCCAGGGGCATGTCCATGGAGAAGATTGTCATTGGGCTCATGGAGGACCAGGGGTAATGCTATACCATCTCATTTACCCGCTCCATACGCTTTATTCATTCCTCAATGTCTTTCGATACATAACCTTTAGGACTATCTATGCCACGATAACTGCCCTCGTCATCAGTTTCATCATTGGTCCGTGGTTGATAAAAAAACTAACGGATTTTCAAATGGGCCAATCCATTCGGGCCGATGTTCCAAGGTCACATCTGTCCAAAGAAGGAACTCCCACTATGGGAGGCATGTTAATCCTCTTCGCATTAATCGCGCCAACCCTTCTGTGGGCTGACCTCACTAACAAATACGTGTGGCTCGTTTTGCTCACGACCTTCAGCTTTAGCCTCATCGGCTTTATCGACGATCTCAAGAAGGTCAGAGACCGGGATGGGATGGGGATAAAAGCCAGATATAAGTTTCCCCTTCAGATTGGCATTGCCTTTGTGGTCAGTTGGGTCCTGTACGTCACCTTCGACTTCAACACCCAGCTATGGGTCCCCTTCTTCAAGAGGCTAACTCCTAATCTGGGCTGGTCATACATCCCCTTTGGTGTAGCGGTCATCGTGGGGACCTCCAACGCGGTCAACCTTACCGATGGATTGGACGGATTGGCCATCGGTCCAGTGATGGTCTCCGGCGCAACTTTTCTCCTCTTCACCTATCTATCGGGAAACTATAAATTCGCCCACTACCTTCAAATCGCCTTCATCAGAGGAAGTGGAGAGCTCACCATCTTCTGCGGAGGGTTGGTGGGTGCTAGTCTGGGATTTCTCTGGTTTAACACCTACCCAGCGCAGGTCTTCATGGGGGATACGGGGTCCCTTGCCCTCGGAGCGGCCTTAGGAACGATGGCTCTCGTTACCAAACACGAAATCCCTTTGGCCATCGTGGGCGGGATCTTCGTATTGGAGACCATCTCCGTCATGATTCAAGTGGTCTCCTTCAGGCTCAGGAAAAGACGGGTTTTCAGGATGGCCCCCCTGCATCACCATTTCGAGCTGAAGGGATGGGTGGAACCAAAAGTGATCGTGAGGTTCTGGATTATCGCGATCATTCTGGGACTCTTGGCCATCAGCACCTTAAAACTCAGGTAGGCTTCTATTTCGGGGAATCCAGTGAAATTGGAGGGAAAGAAGGTCTTAGTGGTGGGACTGGCCAGGACGGGAACAGGGGTTATCCGATTCTTGGTCGAACAACGTGCACGGGTTGTGGGAACTGATATTCGGTCCGCCGATGAGCTGCGGCCATACCTCTCCGAGATAGAGGAGCTCAATGTAGTAACCGAGCTGGGGGAGCACAGGATCGAAACCTTCTTGCGTAGTGATCTGATCGTCGTCAGCCCAGGAGTTCCGCTGAGCATCGAACCCATCGTGGCGGCTCGGGAAAATGGCATCGAGGTCATGAGCGAAATTGAGCTGGCCAGCCGCTTCATCCGAGATCCCATCATCGGGGTAACGGGAACAAACGGGAAGACCACCACCAGCATCCTCCTCGGGGATGTGCTCAAGGTATCAGGGAAGGAGGTCTTTGTCGGGGGAAACGTGGGTAACCCACTCATCAGTTGCGCCGGATTGGGTAAACATGATTACGTAGTCGCCGAGATCAGCAGTTTCCAACTGGAAGCGATCCATGAATTCAGGCCCCATATTGCCCTCATGCTCAATATCAGCGAGGACCATTTGGACCGATATCCCCATTACGAGGAGTACGTAAGCACCAAGTTCCGGCTCTTTTTGAACCAGCGGGCTTCGGATTTTGCCGTCCTCAACGCCGATGACGCAACTATCAACGTCATGAGCTCTGAAATCAAGGCGAGAAAATCGTACTTCAGCCTCACCTCCCCCTTGAAGGCGGGGGCATTCTTTGACCGGGATTCCCTCATCTACCGTGATTCAAAGGGGAAAACCGAACGCTTCAAACTCGCAACGGTTCCCCTAAAGGGAATCCACAATATCGAGAACATGTTATCCGTCGTCGTCACGGCCAAAATCTGCTCCTGTCCAAAGGGGGCTATCCAGAAAGCTTTGGAGTCCTTTAGAGGGCTCCCCCACCGTTTGGAATTCGTACGGCAACTCGATGGGGTGAGCTTTTACAACGACTCCAAGGGGACGAATATTGGCTCCGTAGTCAAGTCCCTAAGGAGCTTCAAGGAGCCCGTCATTTTGATCGCTGGGGGAAAGGACAAGGGAGGAAATTATGACCCTCTGAAAAGGATCCTCGAGGAAAAAGTGAAGCGGTTGATCCTCATAGGTGAAGCAAGGGGGAGAATGGCCAAGGCCTTTGGAACATCAGTCTCAACGACCGACGCCGATACCCTTGAAGAGGCGGTCCACCGTGCTTTTTACGAATCGAAGCAAGGGGATGTGGTGCTCCTTTCCCCGGCATGTTCGAGCTTCGATATGTTCAGAGATTACGAGGAGAGGGGAAACCTCTTCAAGGAGATTGTTAATCAACTGGGCAGGAATTATCCCAAGGGAGCTCGAAAGGCATGAGGGAAAGGGCGCAATACGATCTGTCCCTGTTAATCATCGCCATCTCCTTAATGGGGTTAGGAATTGTGATCGTATACAGTGCCAGTGCTATTCTTGCCACGGAGAGATTCGGAGACGGGTACTACTTTTTGAAAAAACAGGCCCTGTTTAGCGCCTTTGCCCTGGCGATGATGATGGTGACGATGAATATACCCTACGCCTTTCTGAAAAGACTGGCATATCCCATGTTGATTGCATGCTTACTATTCCTCATACTCCTTCTGATTCCGGGCATAGGATACAGAGTCGGTGGGTCCACCCGCTGGATTCGGCTTGCCAACCTCTCGTTTCAGCCCTCCGAGGTCGCAAAACTGGTCCTCATCATCTTCTTGGCTTACTTCCTGGAGAAAAAGGGAGACCGAATGAGAACCTTCTCCGTGGGTTTCCTGCCAGTTCTCATCATCTCAGGGACGATGATCTATTTGGTCATGCTCCAACCAGATTTCGGTGTAGCCATCTTTTTGGCGACTATGGTATTCATGCTGCTCTTTATCGGAGGGGTGCGGATGTCTTACCTGGTCTCAACCATTTTGGCTGCCCTTCCCATCATTTATCTCCTGATAACGAGGGTCGATTATCGGTATAGGCGGATCATCGGCTTCCTGAACCCATGGGAAGATCCGAGTCGAACAACCTTCCAAATGGTTCAATCGCTGTTGGCTTTCGGATCAGGGGGCATCTTCGGCACGGGGTTGGGAGGCGGAAGCCAAAAGCTCTTCTTCCTGCCAGCCCCACATACTGACTTCATCTTCTCAGTGATCGGGGAGGAGCTTGGCTTGGTTGGTGCGACCATTACCTTGGGTCTCTTCACCCTGTTCACTATTCGTGGCTTCCGTATTGCCCTCATGGCCCAAGACACCTTTGGGACCTTTCTCGGCGTTGGGATAACAGCCATGATCTCGCTGCAGGTCATCATCAATATGGGGGTAGTTCTGGGATTACTTCCCACAAAGGGGCTAACCCTGCCCTTCATCAGTTATGGTGGTACGTCTCTACTCGTCAATGCAATGGGAGTAGGCATTCTCCTCAACATTTCATCCACGGTGAGAGGGAGATGAGGATCATCATTGCCGGTGGCGGAACCGGGGGGCATCTCTTCCCGGGGATTTCCATAGCTGAGGCTTTCAAGATCAGGGAAGACCGAAATGAGATTCTCTTCGTTGGATCGAGAAGGGGAATCGAGGAAGGTCTGATCCCCAAAATGGGATATGACTTGAGAACGATTTCCGTCTCTGGGGTAAGGGGTAAGCCTTTGGGGAGAAAGCTGATCTCCCTATGGGCGATTCCCCTCGGCACCGTGGCTTCCCTCCGGATCACTAAGGAGTTCAAGCCGGATTTGGTTATTGGCGTGGGGGGATATGCCTCGGGCCCCGTTGTCCTTGCGGCCTATCTCATGGGAATTAAAAGGGCCATTCAGGAGCAGAATGCCATACCTGGATCGACCAATCGCATATTGGGAAAGTTCTCCGATGCCATATTCATCTCCTTCGAAGAAAGCAAATCCTACTTCCCCCAGGAGAAGACGGTTCTGACGGGAAATCCGGTGAGGAGGGAATTCCTGCAAGGATCCGGGGACACCCGGAACGGCCGGAATTTTAACCTTCTTATCTTCGGGGGAAGTCAAGGGGCCCATCGAATAAACGAGAAGATGATGGAAGCCCTGGACTGGCTAGGTGAGGCTCGAGATACCTTGAGAATCATCCACCAAACGGGCAAGGATGACCTAGAGTTCGTCTCGCGGCACTATCAGAGGAGGGGATTCCACGCATCCGTGAAGGCCTTTATCGACGATATGGCCACCTGCTATCGAGATGCCCATCTGGTTATCTGCCGCTCAGGAGCTGCAACGATATCCGAGTTAACCGCATGCCGCAGGGCATCTATCTTGATCCCGTATCCCCATGCCATTCACAATCATCAGACCCTCAACGCGAAAGCTCTGGTAGAGGCGGGCGCAGCACGGATGATCTCCAATTCCGATCTGACGGGGAAACTCCTGGCCGACACGATTCTCCATCTGCATCGACACAGGGAGGAGATTTCGGCCATGGAGAAGAAGGCGGGAGACCTTGCTCGGCCCAATGCCGCCGATCTCATCGTCGATTGGTGCTATAAATTGGTATCTCTGCGGGGATAATGGTGTATCGAAAAGCCAAAATAGACCATATCCATTTCGTTGGGATCGGCGGTATCGGTATGAGCGGGATCGCCGAGGTCCTCCTCAATCTGGGGTATGAGGTAAGCGGGTCCGATATTCGGAAAACCGAGATAACTCGTCGCCTGGAGCAATTGGGGGCACAGGTCTACTACAAGCATCGAGCAAAGAATATCGAGGGATCAAAGGTCGTGGTCGTCTCCTCGGCCATCAAGGAGGGAAACCCAGAGATCCAGGCAGCCAGTGAAAAGCTCATTCCCGTCATTCCGAGAGCAGAGATGTTGGCAGAGCTCATGCGAATGAAGTACGGAGTGGCCGTTGCCGGAACTCACGGAAAGACTACCACTACTTCCCTGATCGCCACCGTTTTGGCCCATGGCGGCTTAGATCCCACAGTCGTCACTGGTGGAAAACTTAAGAGCATTGGAAGCAGTGCCAAACTGGGACAGGGAGACTTCTTGGTGGCCGAGGCGGATGAGAGCGATGGGTCATTCCTGAAACTGCTGCCGACCATTGCAGTGGTAACGAACATCGACCCCGAACACCTGGATTACTATACGGGGATTGAACAGATTAAGGAAACCTTCCTTCAGTTTATCGACCGAATCCCCTTCTTTGGCCTGGCAGTTCTCTGCCTGGATCAGGAAAACATCCAAAGCTTAATCCCCCAATTGAAAAAACGCTTCACCACCTACGGCCTCTCCAGCCAAGCCGACTTCCAGGCCAAAGACATGAGCTTCGATGGCCCTCATACCTCCTTCGATCTCGTCCACGGGGATAAGCGCATCGGAAGATTGACGGTCCAGATGCCCGGAATCCACAACGTCTATAATGTATTAGCCACGGTAGCGACAGCTTTTGAATTGGATGTGGATTTCAAAACAGTCCAGGAGGCCCTAGCCGGATTTTCGGGGATTCAACGGCGATTCGAGATGAAGGCCGAAATTGAGGATATTCTCGTCTTTGATGACTATGGCCATCATCCCGCCGAGATCAAGGCCACCTTGAGGGCCGCCAAGCGGGGATGGCGAAGGAGGGTCGTAGCCCTCTTTCAACCCCATCGTTACACGCGAACCAAGGCCCTCTTTGATGATTTCTTGACGGCGTTTTACGAGGCCGATGTGCTGGTTATCACCGATATCTACCCGGCAGGCGAGGAGGAGATTGAAGGGGTGCATGCACGGCATCTCTTTGAGGGAATTCGGGAACACGGACATAGGGATGTCCATTACCTGTCCGACCGACACGAAATCCTTCAATACCTTTCAACGGTTATTGCACCCGGTGACCTGGTGATAACCCTCGGGGCCGGGGATATCTACCGGGTGGGTGAAGACCTGATCGAGGAACTCGTTAGGAAATACAAGACGGAGAGCCACTCATGAACCCAATGATCTCATGGGCCTCTGAGAAATGAAACAGGACACCAACGATGAGCTGAAATCCCTTATCAGGGGGAGGATCTCCTTCGGGGTTCCCATGGCAAAGTATACCTCCATGGGGGTAGGTGGAAGGGCCGATGCACTCGCCCTTCCCCAGGACGAGGAAGACCTAAAGGTAATACTCCAATTTGCGAGGGAGAGGGCCATTCCCTATTACATCCTCGGCGAGGGGACCAACGTAATCGTCAGGGATGGGGGACTTCGAGGCATTGTCATCAGTCTTTCCCGGGGATTTAGAAGGATCAAGATCGTCGACCGAAATGGTAAGGAGGTTTTGATCTCCGCCGAGGCAGGGGTAAGCCTGAAGCACCTGGTGAGATTTGCCAAGGAAAGGAACCTTACAGGTCTAGAGGCATTCTCCGGAATCCCCGGCACTTTAGGAGGTGCCTTGGCCATGAATGCCGGGGCCTTCGGTTCGGAAATCAGTGATGTGGTTAAATCCGTTGACATGATGGATGAAACGGGAACCGTAGTGCTGAAGCAAAAAAAGAACCTGAGATTTCACTACCGAAATCTCATTCTCCCCAAGGGGGCAATTATTCTCAGGGGCATCCTGGGAGTCACGGAGGCGAAGGGAGGGGAGATCAGGGCCAAGGTCGAGAGGTTTCAAAAGCTTCGATTCCAATCCCAACCATGGAATGTGCCAACAGCTGGCTCCATCTTCAAAAATCCGGAGGGCGCCCCGGCAGGACAGTTGATCGATGAGCTGGGCCTCAAGGGTTACCGTATTGGAGATGCGCGGATCTCTGAAAAGCATGGAAATTTCATCGTCAATGATGGAGATGCCACGGCTGCAGAGGTTTTGGCTTTAATGGCATTCATTCGGGATGAGGTATATGAGAAGAGGGGGATCCGACTGACCCCCGAAGTTCACATTATTGGAGAGGGATGAAAAGACCAAAGAGCCAAGGGCATATAGGCGTGCTGATGGGTGGTGTCTCGGCGGAAAGGGAGATCTCCTTGAGGACTGGAGAGGCAATCATGAGGGCCCTCAGGGCAAGAGGCTATAACGTTTGTCCCATCGATGTGGGTTATGACATTGCCGAACGACTGATCGTCGAGCAGATCGGGATTGCCTTTATCACCCTCCACGGAAGGTTCGGCGAGGATGGAACTATCCAGGGCATGCTGGAGTTAATGAGGATTCCCTATACGGGCTCAGGGGTTCTAGCCAGCGCTCTATCCATGGACAAGATCATGAGCAAGCTGATCTTCTCAGCCCATGCTATTCCCACCCCAACCTCCCACATTTTGGAAGCCACCGAAGGGGTAAAGGAGGCACTGGAAAAGCTGAGTTTTCCCTTTCCCATTGTGGTGAAGCCGGCATCTGAAGGATCGACCATTGGCGTAACCATCCTCCACGATAAAGAGGGATTGGCCCAGGCCATTGAGCACGCACGACAATATGACCTTCGCCTGCTCTTGGAAGAATACATCAAGGGAAGAGAGATCACCTTAGGGGTGTTGAATGGCCAACCACTGTCCTTAATCGAGATTGCCCCGAAAGGTGGATTCTATGATTATCGGTCCAAATATACCAAGGGAGAGACGGAATACATCGTGCCGCCCCGCATCCCCCCGAAAGCCCATGGAGAAGCCGAGCGGATCGGTTTGAAGGCATACAACTCACTGGGATGTGAGGGCTGTGCGAGGGTTGATATGATGGCAAATGAGAAAGGGGAAATCTTCGTCCTGGAAGTTAACTCCATGCCCGGGATGACGGAGACAAGCCTTGTGCCGAAAGCGGCCTATTTTGCCGGAATCGACTTCCCTGAACTCGTGGAGAAAATTCTGAAGGGAGCTTCATTGAAGACAAGGGTCTGCGGGGACGAAAGGGATGGGACGTCTTTTGAAGAGGCTCTGTAAGGCCACCATACTAATATTGTGTGTCGCCGTTGTAGCCTTCTTTTGGCGCGTCGTATATGGCTACATGAAGGAGACACCCCTTCTGGCCCTCAACGAGATAACCATTGAGGGCTGCCAGAGGACTTCCCAGAAAGAAATTTTGTCCATGACTCAGTTAGACCGTCAAAGGAACATCCTCGGCATAGACCTAGCCAAATTGCGGGAAAAGGTGCAGGCGAACCCGTGGATAGAGCGAGCGGAGATCCGGCGAATATTCCCCGACAGGATCTTGATAAAAATCACCGAGCGGAAACCGGTGGCGATTATCCTTTTGGACCGTCTCTACTATATCGATGGCCAGGGATTCATTTTCGCCAGGGTGCCTGAAGGTCATCAAATTGACCATCCCGTTCTGACAGGTCTGCATCGGGATAGTTTCAAGGCCCACCCCGATGAAACATGGGGATTAGTCTCCAAAGCATTGAAGTTGATCAGGGTGATTGAGGAGGCAGAGGCCCTCTCCCAAAAGGACATCTCCGAAATCCACATGGATAAGGCCTTTGG